>OHFP01000703.1_pt1 | contig 15489 bp, 10 predicted proteins | sample 1567591 | NCBI WGS metagenome assembly OHFP01 (sample SAMEA3879547, study PRJEB24766) | human gut metagenome | biome: human-associated habitat; feature: feces | place: USA | collected 1985/1987 | reverse complement strand
TACATTAAATATGTATGAAACCGCTTCTTGCAGACCGCTGTCTGCTACGGATTCGATGCAAAGATAAAGAGGATTTTCGAATCAACAAGGAAAAAACCGCATTATTTTCCAAAATATATGAATTATAGGACGAAACAAGGTTGTTTCATGTATGTAATCCCCATTTTCCTGAATAAGCCTCTATAGCGATCATCTTCAAAACAGACCTCGCGACAATAGAGGCGCAGCGTGCTGCGCCTCCAGCCTATCGTAGCAGAAAAATCAGGCACGCAGATTAACACGGTAAATATTTATTTAAAACCGTGTTTTCCGTGTCATCCGTGCCTAATATATATGTCGGTATTTTTAACAACACCGTTTGAGGCTCAGCACGCTGCGCCTCTACAATATATATCAAGAAAGATTATTTTGCCCCAATAGCAGGATGGGCAAATTTAAGAATAGTAGTATGAAATGAGCAGGTAAAAATAAGAATTCATTTACCCATATCCGATTTTTGTTTATACCCTTCACTCACGCTCCTATTTTGTTCATATTCTGTTATTTGCTGTGAAGGGTGTGAAGGCACACCCTTTTGTGGCTTGTTACAATTTATGTCCTTCTTTCAGCTCTTCTACTTCCATTTTCTTTACCTTGCGGAAAAGATCGGATGCGAAGATAAAGTCATTTAATGCTTGATTGTCTGACGTAATGATGTCTTCTTTTGTTCCCTGCCATTCTTTGACACCTTCTTTGATGAATACGATATTATCTCCGATATTCATAACGGAGTTCATATCGTGTGTATTGATAACGGTTGTCATGTTGAACTCAATAGTTATGTCGTGAATCAGATCGTCGATCACCAAAGATGTTTTAGGGTCGAGTCCGGAATTGGGTTCGTCGCAGAACAGATACTTCGGGTTTAAGGCGATGGCACGGGCAATAGCGGCTCGTTTCATCATACCTCCACTGATTTCCGATGGATAAAGATGACCGGCTTCCGACAGGTTTACACGGTCCAGACAGAATTCAGCGCGCATTTGTCTTTCTTTGGTGCTGGCTTTCGAGAACATATCCAAGGGAAACATGACGTTCTCAAGCACCGTCATGCTGTCAAACAACGCCGAGCCCTGGAAAAGCATTCCCATTTCTTTCCGGAGAATCTTCAGGTCTTCTTTATTCATCAACGTAAGGTCACGACCGTCATACAGGATTTGTCCGCTGTCCGGACGCATCAATCCGATGATGTTCTTGATCATTACAGTTTTTCCTGATCCGCTTCGTCCGATGATCAGGTTGGTTTTTCCGTCTTCAAATACGGTACTGATATTTTTCAATACCGGACGGCCTTCAAATGATTTGGTAATGTTCTTTACTTCAATCATGATCAAGTCAACATTAAGTTCGTTAATATTACGTCGGCCAGCAGAATCATGATGCTACTCATCACGACGGCATTGGTACTGGCTTTACCAACTTCAAGTGCTCCACCTTTCACATTATATCCAAAGTAGGCGGCTATGGAAGAAATGATAAAGGCATAAACCACCGATTTGATAATAGAATACCAGATATAGAACTGGTTGAAATAGAATTGCAAACCATATTCGAAAGCAGCTGGAGTCATGTTTGTTCCTGAAGAATAACTGGCTGCAATACCACCCAAGATACCGGTAAACATACTGAAGATAACCAGTACAGGAATAAATACCATCATTCCAACCATTTTAGGAAGAATCAGGAAGTTGGCCGAGTTGACACCCATGATTTCCATCGCATCAATTTGTTCGGTTACACGCATGGTTCCGATTTCGGAAGCAATGTTACTTCCTACCTTTCCGGCCAGAATCAGACACATGATGGAGGAAGAAAACTCCAGCAAGATAATTTCACGTGTAGTATAACCGATGGTAAACTTCGGAATCAGTGGTGAACTGATGTTTAATGAGATCTGAATGGCAATTACCGTTCCGATAAATACGGAGATGATAACCACAATCCAAAGAGAATCAACACCTAGTTTGTAAATTTCTTTGACAAGTTGCTTGAAGAACATGTTCCAGCGGTCGGGAATGGTGATGCTTTTCCGCATCAGCATGACATATTCTCCTACTTGATGTAATGCTTTTATCATTTTTACTCGAATTTCTTTTGTTGCAGAGGGCAAAGTTAGGGAAATATCCGGTATGGAAGTGTTGTTTGGCATGATTTATTTCTGTTTCTTTGCACAAAACAAATGAGAACGATGGCTGAAAATCAACAAATGGTACTTCGTACGGAAGACTTGGTGAAGAAATACCGGGCGCGTACGGTCGTAAATCATGTATCGATCAATGTCAAACAAGGCGAGATTGTCGGGTTGTTAGGTCCGAATGGCGCTGGCAAGACAACAACCTTCTACATGACAGTAGGATTGGTTACGCCCAACGAAGGTAAAATCTTTCTGAACGATATGGAAATAACCAAGTTTCCGGTATATATGCGTGCGCGCAACGGAATTGGGTATTTGGCACAGGAAGCTTCTATCTTCCGCAAAATGACAGTAGAAGATAATATCCGTTCTGTATTGGAGATGACCAATACAACGAAAGAATATCAGCGGGAGAAACTGGAGAGCTTGATTTCGGAATTTGGTTTGCAGAAGGTTCGGAAGAATTTAGGCGACCGTTTGTCGGGTGGTGAGCGTCGTCGTGCAGAGATTGCCCGTTGTCTGGCCATCAATCCGAAGTTTATCATGCTGGATGAGCCTTTTGCCGGTGTCGATCCGATTGCAGTTCAGGATATTCAAACAATTGTGGCGCGTTTGCGTCATAAGAATATCGGTATTCTGATTACCGATCATAATGTATATGAAACATTGAGTATCTGCGATCGTGCTTATCTGTTGTTTGAAGGCAAGGTTCTGTTTCAAGGAACGGCAGAACAATTGGCCGAAAACGAGATTGTTAGGGAAAAATATCTGGGTAGGGATTTCGTCCTTCGAAAGAAAGATTTATAATCAAATTATATTAGCTTTTTATCGTTTCACCCGGGTGATACGATCGTTCCACGGCTGTGATACGATCGTCTCACCTAGGTGAAACGGTCGTCCCACAAGGGTGGAACGATAAAAAATCAGGCAGAACCGGTCTTCTTTTTACCGATTCTGCCTTTTATATTCTTTTTAGGATCGGATAATTTCTCAGGCATCAATGCTGAGTTTCCGGATATATCGGATGATAAAGGCAAAGCCGATCAATGCTAAGACCGCCATACCTATATAAGGCCACAAGTGAGCATCCGAAATCTTGCCGCTGACCCATTCACTCTCTTTCCATTCACTGTCCGACATGGCGATAACACTGACGGCATTATTGAAGAAATGCGCCAGAACCGGCAGCCATATATTCCGGGTCCAGATAATCAGATAACCGAAGTAAGCTCCCAGGATCATACGCGGAATGAATCCGTAGAACTGCAGGTGGAAAGCACTGAAAAGAATGGCACAAATCCAGACAACGGCGTGTTGGTTGGTTGTCCAGCGTCCGATGATCTGCTGTAAAGTACCACGGAAGAGGAATTCTTCGCAGATAGCAGCCGTCAGGGCTATAACAATCAGATTGGTGAATAGGGGAGAAATGCCTTCGCCTTCGATTAGCAGGTTGGTGAAATGCAAGGCCAAATCTTCCTGTTGCCGCATCCAATTCTCAAGAGGAGCAGCCCAAGCCGGTAGTTGCATGCTTTCATTAAGCATAGACGTCAGGCTGATAACCGGATTGAGAAGGATCATGCCGGCAACGACAAGGATCACCAATCGTCCGTCGGGTATTCCGTTTAATCCTAAATAGGCTTTCGGCTGATCACTGCATAGCCAGGCCGTAAGCAAGGCAGGAAGCAGGAAGGTTCCGACAGCCGTAATGAATTGAAACAGGCGCATCATATCCGGATGCTGTTCCATTCCGGTAGAAGTTCCGCAGATAAGCTGGAACAAACCCAGTCCGAATAAAGAAGACAACAGACTGCCGATGGCAATCAGCAGAACCAATAAGAAGAGCTGTCTGCTTGTTCGTTGGGTGGAAAATAAAGCTTTCATGTGTTTCAGATGTTTTTGTTGCCAAAGATACCAATAAACCCATACAGTAACAAATGCGAAAGTCTTTTTCGAAAGATGTGAGAATCAGGATAAATAACGGAAAAAGACAAAATATACTCGTATTTTGAATTATGGATCCATCGATTTATTTTGTAGCTTTGCAACTGAATCACTTAAACTTAATTATCATGAAAAGAGTAGGAAGTATTATTGGGGTAAGACCTGAAAAACTGGAAGAGTACAAACGCCTTCATGCAAATGTATGGCCGGGCGTATTGGAAATGATCAAAGCTTGCAACATCCGCAACTATTCAATTTACTACAAAGATGGGATGCTTTACAGTTATTATGAGTATGTTGGCAACGATTATGAAGCGGATATGAAGAAGATGGCTGCCGATCCCACCACACAAGAATGGTGGAAATTATGTAATCCTTGTCAGGATCCGGTAGCTACCCGTAAAGAAGGAGAATGGTGGGCTGAAATGGAAGAGGTATTTCACTTGGATTAAGACTTTATAAATGGACACGACTTTGTTGGCCGGAATTGGAATTATAGCCATCGGCGCTTTCACTTCCGGGAGTTTTTCCATGCCTTTTGAAAAGACAAAAGAATGGAAATGGGAGAATTATTGGCTAATTTATAGCTTGTTTGGGTATGTACTTGTCCCGATACTGTCTTGTTTTATATTCTGTTCAGACTTTATCGGTTCGTTGGCGGCTTGTGGAACAGGGACGTTGTTGAAGACTTTTCTATTGGGTATTGCCTATGGAATATGTAATCTGACATTTGGTATGTCCTTGCGTTATTTGGGCGTTTCATTAGGATTTATGCTCTCTTTGGGCTTAATGATGGTTTTCGGAACGATAGTTCCTCCTTTATTGGATGGCAGATTGTCTGTCATGATGCAGCAATCTGGCGGGACATTGTTATTGATAGGTTTGCTGATTGCCGCGTTGGGCGTTGCCGTCAGTGCGTATGCCGGTTATCAGAAAGATAAACTGATGGCAGGAGCTGATTCGGAACTCAACTTTACGAAAGGATTATTACTGGCTCTTTTCGTGGGCATTACCGGAGCTTCTCAGGCTTTAGGCATAGAACAGGGCGGAGAAATAGCTGCTGCTTTTGCTAATTCCGGAACAGACAGCCTGTTTCTGACGTTACCGATCTTTACGGTATTGTTCTTTGGTTCTTTCTGTATTACATTGCTCTGGTGCTTGGTGATGGCCAAACGGAACGGAACTTTATCCTTATTTGTCCGGACGAAGGAAATATCGCTCTCTGCGAATTATCTGTTTAGTGGATTGGCCGGCTTCTTGTGGTTTGTCAATATGATTTTCTATGGAATGGGAAAGAGCATGATGGGTACGTATTCATTTACGGCTTGGGGAATATTAATGTCTCTGACCATTGTCTTTGCCACGTTATGGGGATTATATCGCGGAGAATGGAAAGTCGCAACACCTTCTATTTACCGGTGGATGTATGCTGGGTTATTTATTTTGGTTGTTTCTTCTTTCATCATCGGCATGAGTGGGGAAGGATAAATCGAGAGTTAAGTTATCAGCTTGATTAAAAGTAGATATTAAATCATTTTCGTTATGAATTCAAGAGAAAGAGTATTGGCTGCGATTGCACATAAACAGCCCGATCAGGTACCGGTTGATTTGGGTTCTACACCGAGTTCAGGTATATCGGCTATTGCTTATTCTAATTTGTTAAAGGCTATCGGAAGAACTGATCTTCCGGTACAGATCTATGATGTTGTACAACAACTGGCACAACCGGATATGTCGATCATCGATCGTTTTGGGGTTGATGTATTGGATATCGGACGTGCGTTTAATACGGAAGAGAAAGATTGGCACGAAACAATCCTGGCCAATGGAGATAAAGCTTTTTATCCGATTCATTTCAATCCGGTAAAACAAGCCGACGGTTCCTATCACTGTTATGATGAGGATGGAAAACGATTATTGGCATTGATGCCTCAGGGTGCGACATTCTTTGATCAGTCTTACTTCCCTTATATCAATGGATTTCCGGAGAATTATGATACGTTGGACGAAGAAATGGGACGCGTACTCTGGTCTCGTTATGTACATAGTCCGTGGGATCATGCTCAAGATCCGGATTTTTGGAAAACCCTGCGAGAAAAAACACTTCAGCTGAGAGCATCAACAGACAAAGCTTTGATGATTGTCTGTGGTTGTAACCTGTTTGAATGGGGAACTTTCTTGCGACGGATGGATAATTTCCTGATGGATTTATTGTGTGAGCCGGATCAGGTAGCCCGGATGCTGGATCAATTGTTGGAAAGACATTTGGCAACGCTGGCTAAAGTTTGTGACTCGGTTGGTGATATTGTGGATATTATTCGCTTTGGTGACGACCTGGGTATGACTTCCGGTCCGTTTATGGATGTAGATACTTACCGTTCGTTGTTTAAACCTCGGCACAAACAGCTGTGCGATTATGTGAAGACGCATAGTCAAATGCATACCTTTATCCATTCTTGTGGTTCGATCTCTTCGTTGATGCCTGATTTGATTGAGGCAGGTATTGAAATCTTCAATCCGGTACAAACGAATGCCCGTCAAATGGAACCGGAATTTCTGAAGAAAGAATTCGGACAAGACTGTACGTTCTGGGGCGGTGGAGTAGAAACTGTCGGCACGTTGAATAATGGAACACCCGAACAAGTGCGTGAACAAGTATTGGAGCGTTTGGAAATTATGTCGGCCGGCGGTGGTTTTGTATTTAATACCGTTCATAATATTTTACCGGATGTTCCTCCTCAAAATATCTTGGCGATGTTTGATGCCGTCAAGGAATTTAATGGAAGAAAATAGTAAAAAGGTAAATTCTATATAAAACCTTTTGGGAAAACAAAATTTTCATTGTTAAAATAAAGTTTTCCCAAAAGGTTTTATTTTGTTCTGAATATTAGATGATTGACAAAATTTAACCATCTAAAAGTTTTCCGAAATGAAAATCTATGGAGAATGAAACTATCTTTGTCGAAGTTTATTTCAATAGATTTTTTAATCGAGTAAGACATGATTCAGACAGTAGTCAAACGAGACGGACGTATCGTTGGTTTCAACGAGGAAAAGATAGCTACGGCTATTCGAAAAGCTATGTTGCATACCCAGATGGGAGAAGATATGCAACTGATCCGCCAGATAACGGACCGCATTTCTTTTAAAGGTGCGCCTCAAATGACGGTGGAAGATATACAGGATGCTGTAGAAATGGAACTTATGAACAGCAGCCGCAAGGATGTAGCTCAGAAATATATTGCTTATCGGAATCAGCGAAGCATTGCCCGGAAAGCAAAGACACGGGATATGTTTCTGGAGATTATCAATATCAAGTCGAACGATGTTACCCGCGAGAATGCTAATATGAATGCGGATACGCCGGCCGGTATGATGATGAAGTTCGCCAGCGAAACAACTAAGCCGTTTGTGGATGATTATCTGCTGAGCGAAGAAGTGAGAACGGCTGTTGAGAATAATTATCTGCATATTCACGATAAGGATTATTATCCGACAAAGAGCCTGACTTGTGTACAACATCCGTTGGATCGGATTCTGAGAGATGGTTTTTCGGCAGGACATGGTGAGTCTCGTCCGGCGAAACGTATTGAGACAGCCAGTATTTTAGGCTGTATTTCGTTGGAGACGGCTCAGAATGAAATGCACGGCGGACAGGCTATTCCGGCTTTCGACTTTTACCTCGCTCCGTATGTCCGCTATAGTTTGATTGAAGAAATCAAAGTGTTGGAACAGTTGACGGAGAATGATTATTCACATTTGTATCAGGCTCCGTTGGATGATTATCTGGATAAGCCTTTGGAAGGTTTGACTGGTGATGAACGCATCTTGCAGCATGCCGTGAACCGTACGGTCAGCCGCGTACACCAATCTATGGAAGCCTTTATCCATAATATGAATACCATCCATTCGAGAGGAGGTAATCAGGTGGTGTTCAGTTCTATCAATTACGGAACAGATACATCGGCCGAAGGTCGTTGTATCATTCGGGAGTTACTGAAAAGTACTTATCGAGGTGTAGGAAACGGGGAAACGGCCATTTTCCCGATCCAGATCTGGAAGAAGAAACGTGGTGTCAGTTATTTGCCGGATGACCGGAATTATGATTTATATAAGTTGGCTTGTAAAGTGACTGCCCGTCGCTTTTTCCCGAATTTCCTGAATCTGGATGCTACGTTTAATCAGAGCGATGAGTGGAAAGCCGACGATCCGAAGCGTTATTTGCATGAGGTTGCGACGATGGGTTGCCGTACTCGTGTGTTCGAAAATCGCTTTGGTCCGAAAACATCTATCGGACGTGGAAATCTGTCGTTCTCGACTATTAATATTGTTCGTCTGGCGATCGAATGTATGTCTATAGTAAATCAGGACGAACGTATTGCTATGTTCTTCTCCAAACTGGATTATATGCTGGACGTAACAGCCCGACAGTTGCATGAGCGGATGGAATTCCAGAAGACGGCTTTTGCCAAACAATTCCCGTTGCTGATGTCTTCTCTTTGGCTGGGATGCGAGAAATTAAAACCGAATGATACGATCGCTTCTGTGATCAACCAAGGAACATTAGGCATTGGATTCATTGGTTTGGCAGAATGTCTGGTCGCATTGACCGGTAAACATCATGGCGAAGATGCCTTTGCGCAAGCATTGGGCTTGAAGATTGTTACTTACATTCGTGATCGCGCTAATCAGTATTCCGAGCAGTATCAGCATAATTACAGTGTATTGGCTACTCCGGCGGAAGGACTTTCCGGTAAGTTTACGGCAAAAGACCGCAAACAGTTTGGTGTGTTGCCGGGAATTACCGATCGCGATTATTATACCAACTCCAACCATGTCCCTGTATATTATAAATGTAGTGCCCGTCATAAGGCGGAAATAGAAGCTCCGTATCATGATCTGACTCGCGGTGGACATATTTTCTATGTAGAAATGGATGGAGACGCAACCCATAATCCGGAAGTGATCATGCAGGTGGTGGATATGATGGATAAATATAATATCGGTTACGGCTCCGTAAACCATAACCGGAATCGTTGTCTGGATTGCGGTTATGAAAACTCTGCAGCCGAGTTGGAAGTATGTCCGAAGTGTGGCAGCAAGCACTTGGATAAGTTGCAGCGTATTACCGGTTATCTGGTTGGAACAACAGACCGCTGGAACAAAGCCAAACTGGCTGAATTGAAAGATCGTGTCACGCATACAGACAAAGGAGAATAAGATGATCTCGGTATTAGATATTTTAGAAGATACGACGGTAGATGGTCCGGGTTTCCGGACTACTATTTATTGTGCCGGTTGTCCAAACCGTTGTCCGGGCTGTCATAATCCGGAGTCGTGGAATCAAGGGAACGGACAAGCCATGGAAACCGAAGAAATCCTGGAACGCGTACTGGCTGATGAGTTCGCCAATGTTACTTTCAGTGGCGGAGATCCGATGTATCAGGCAAAAGGTTTTACAGAACTGGCTCAAGCCATCAAGGAGAAGAGTCATAAGAATATCTGGTGTTATACCGGTTATCTGTTTGAAAACCTTGTGAAAATGCCGGATCAGAAAGCCTTGCTCGAACAGATTGACGTGTTGGTGGACGGTCCGTTTATCGAATCCCAGAAAGATGAGGATTTGTTATTCCGGGGAAGTTCTAACCAGCGTCTGATCGATGTACAAGCTTCTTTGCAAGCCGGTGAAGTGGTTCTTTTTCCGTATGATCCGTTTGAATTATAGAAGCTTCTCAAAATACGCCGGCTTTTGATCAAAACACGCCGGGAATTCATCAAAAGCCGGCGTGTTTTGAATCATTCCTAGTAGGAATTAAAAGCGAAACGAACGAGAATCATTTTCGATTCCCGTTCGTTTCGTTTTTAGAAGTCCTTGTCCCATCTACTGGTAAATTCAAAAAATGTTCTTTCATACTCTTTCTATCTATTTGTATATCTGTTGGTTCTGGTGATTCAAGGGCGAAAGAACAGACAATCATTTGATCTTTTATTTTTGTATCAAGGCAAAGTTCGAATGCCATCTTGTTTTTTGGATGAAAAACCTTATCTTTGTGCATCCCGCTATTGGGACAAAACATTTTAAGAACCTTTTCTATGAAAAAGAGCGTATTTATCAATCCGTTTGTGGATCGGGGATTTAAGATCCTTTTCGGACAGGAATCAAGTAAGGAGTTATTAATCGAGTTAATCAATGATTTATTGGAAGGTGAGCACCATGTAGAAGATCTTTCTTATATGGATAAGGAAGATCCGGGCGAGACGACTGACGACCGGGGCACCGTTTTTGACTTATTATGTAAGGATCAGGACGGGACAACTTTCATTGTAGAGCTGCAAAATGCCCGGCAAACTTATTTTTATGAACGGGCATTGTATTATCTTTGTCGTATGATCGCCTCACAAGGTAAGAAAGGTGAATCTTGGGAATTTGAACTCGTACCGGTTTATGGAATCTTCCTGTTGAATTTCCGATCAGGCAAAACGGATAAAGTCCGAACCGATTTGGTGATAGCCGACCGTGAAACCGGCGAACAAAAGAGCCGGAATTTCCGAGAAATCTTTATCGAATTCCCCTTATTCAACAAGACAGAGGCTGAATGCGAGACACCCTTGGATTATTGGTTATATAATTTGAAGTACATGGAACAGTTGGAACATTTATCATTCAAAGGTCAGAAAGCGTTGTTTGTTCGCTTGGAGGAATTGGCACGCATCGCCAATATGAACAAGAAGGAACGGGCAGAATACGAGGCTGCCCTGAAAATATACCGGGATAATGAAAATGTTGTTACGACGGCAAGGAGAGAAGGAATCCAAATCGGTGAAAAGCGAGGCTTGGAAAAAGGCCGAGCAGAAGGAAGGGAAGAAGGCCGAGCAGAAGGTATATTAATAACCGCTCGCCTGATGAAACAGAACGGTATTTCTTTTGAGCAAATTAAATTATGTACGGGGCTATCTGACGAGGAAATTGAGAATTTGTAAAAGGAATGTGAGTAGAGGTGCAGCGTGCTGCGCCTCCAATGAGATATGACTTCTATCTCTTGATAGAGATTACTGTTATAGAGGCTTATTCAGGGAAATGGGGATTACATACATGAAACAACCTTGTTTCGTCCTATAATCCATATATTTTGGAAAATAATATGAGTTTTTCCTTGTTGATTCGGAAATCCTCTTTATCTTTGCAACGAATCCGTAGCGGACAGCGGTCTGCGAGATGCGGTTTCATACATATTTAATGTAAGCATTTTACGAAGATTATTCCTAAGTATAAAATCTGGAAAATTTTAGTGTTACGGAATAATGGACAGTAAATGCTTGCGCTGGTTACGTATATAAAAGTGTCTACCATCTATAGGTAGATTATATTATATCGTATAAAGCGCGGGCTTGTTCTATTATTGTAACACGGGCGATTTCCAGATGCCTATACTTAAATAATAGCGAGCTCGCGCTTTTTTTATGTACTTTTCTTAGTGAACTGAAGATAACCAAAGCCGGGTTCGTTCTTAATCCCTTCGTAAAATTAATTGGTTGAATTATCCTTATTAATAACAATTAATTTTATTTCATTATGAACAAAAAAGTACTTACGCTTTGTGCTGCGATGTTGCTTAGTGGTTCATCTCTTGTTTATGCAGGAGATTATACCAATAATGGCATTTCGGGTACAAACTGGCAGGTTGAATTGAAACAATTTACAGATAAACCTGTAAAGATGAGTGGTGACGGCTTAACAATGACTGTCCTTGATGATGTTACTTACGATGATCAAAGAAAATTCTTGTTGATAGACAGAGATAATTTCGTCTTAGATGGTCAAGGAAAAACATGGAATGGTCGTATTGTTATCACCGGTGAGAATGTTACTATTAAGAAGTTAAACATTAATTACAAAAATGTAATGCAATCTCCAAATGCAGGAGAGGATGGTACTGTTATCGAAAACAAGAGTGCTATTACAGTTTTTGCTTCAAAGGTTAATTTGGAAGATAACGTAATTATAGTAAGTAGTTCTAACCCGAATGATGCTCATGTAGCAAATGGTATTACTATCTGTTCATTGTCTGATACTCCGGAATTCAATCTCACAGGTAACACAATTAAGAATGCAAATGAGATTGCAAAAGGTGATGATACATGGCCAGTTTCTCCAGCTTTTGGTATTGAAATCATTGGTGGAATTCCTACTGGAACAGATAATGGTTATACCTATTTCTCGGGCACAAATAGCCAATCTAAAGAGATTAAGGACTTTTCTAAATCAAAATTCTTAGATAATACAATCCTTAATTCTGCAGTTGATTATGCATATGTAAAAGCGACTGGTAAAATTTCTTCGACTAATCCAAATACAGATGAATTTGGAGTAATCAAAGTTACTCCAAATGAAACTAATGCTGCTGCTATTGCGAAAGCAGTTACAAATGCCGCAGAGAAAGCAACTGTTCGATTTAATGGTTCTGCAGAAGAGCTATTGCATATATTGACTAGCGAAAAAGTTAATCTTAAAGATAAAGATCTTGCAGTTGAATGTGATGGTGTAAACTTGCTGTTTGGCGAAGCTACAGCTCCAAATAATACTAATCCTTCTCAGAATGTAGAATTAAATGCAGATGGTACAATCAAGCCAATCTTATTAGCAGATAAAGCTACTAAGTTTGAATCTGGTCGTTACTATCTGTTGCAGAACACTAAGAACCAGATCATGGCTAACCACTGGGATTTGGAACTATATTCTCAAGTTACAGATAAGGCTGATTATTTGTGGAGACTTGATGAAATCATTTCAACAGATAATTCTACAGCTTATGCTACATTGAAGAATAAGAATGGTGTGTTCTTCTGTGGTGGTGGTTCTGCAGCTAATACAAAAGTTGCTGTTAAGTTAAAGAAAGAAAATAATACATGGGTAATCGATTATTCTAATGGTCATGTATATTTCTCTTTAGTAACTAATTTAGGGCAACAAACAGCTGATAATAGCTCAAAGGATATTACAGTTGTAGAAGCTCCTGCAAATACATTGTTGTCAATGTCTCAATTGGTTAAATATTTAGGCGCAAGCTTCGATATGCAATTGTCATTTGATAACAAGTCTTTGGAAAATGACCCGTTAACTGGTACATTAACTCCAACGACTAAGTGGGCTAATGGTAGTTCTATTGTATCGGCAGACGATAATCATTATGCTTTGAAGAATGCAGAAGGTGAGTATATCGTTGTTAAATTAGGGGAACAATATGCAGTAGGTGCTGGCCAGACTTATGGCTATGAAGTAACAACCATGACAGATTACGAATTGCGTACTGCATTGTCTTCAGATAAGGCTCGCGAATATGCTTATAAGTTCTCTATCTATGCATACGATGACTTTACTTTGGGAGATCAATTAGCTGCTCGTGTTCAGGTAGAAAACAACTGGTCTGATCAATATGTATTAGGTGCTCTGACTTTGAAAGACAAGAAGAACTACTTGGCTGCAGAAGCCGGAACAAAGAATGTTTATCAGTATAACATTGCTGTTCGTTTAGGACACTTCAATACAGTTGATGTAGAAAAATTGTTAGGTACAACTCCTGCATTCTTTACTGTAACTAATAAGAATATAAATAAGAAACATGATAATTACGGTAAAGTATTAGGTATTGACAATTCTGGTAATGTTAACTATGTAAAAGCAACAGATGCTTTGCTTGGTTATCCTGAAACTCAGTTTGCTGTAACTTACAATGCAGGTGAAAACAAATTGTACTTTACAAACCGTGAAAAACCGACTGTATGGTATTGGTATGATGCTGGTCAGATGTATAATGTTCCGGGTAAGGAAAATGTATATGCTATCAATGGTGATACAATCGAAATCAAAGCACATACAGACTATACTCCGGCAGATGGATTCAAGCGTTACAACTTTGCTGAATTAGAAGATCAAGATTATTATGTGGGTGTTTATAATTCAGTTTTGGATGCAGGTATGTGGTTGACAGAAAACCATACAAACTCTCATAAAGTTGGTTTGGAAGGTAAACAGGAGAATGCTACAGAATGGGGCTTGCAAGCTATTATGCGCTACAAAGAGGATATCGACGGCAAGTTGGTAGAATTGACACCGGATACAGTAGTTATCAAGAGTAACTTGGGCTTCTATAAGAATGGCCAATATACAACTACTGATGCTCAGAAGGTAGAAGTTGCTTTGAAGTTCCCGGCATATGCTTTGAAGAACCAAGAAAACAACGAATACTTGGGCTATTATGATAGCAAGTATCATAATGTTGATTATTATACAACTGGTGATGCTTCTGAAAAGATTGGTTATACAAGAATTGGCGATGCTGAAATCTTCGCATTGAAAGAGGCTGGTAATGGTAAGTATGAATTGGTTATTGTAAATGCAGGACGTGGAATCGAGAATGGAAACTACGTTTTAGGTATGAATCCATTATATGGTGCAACTATAAGTGGTAGAATTTATGGTGGCGATAGCGAAAATGTTGCTCAGGGCAAAGGCATGTTAAATAAAGAAAACAACATGTATGCTCAGAATGAGAATAACATTTTTGTAATCGAAGAAAAAGCAGCTCCTGAATACAAGAAGATCACAATGGGCGATACAATCTCTATCTTCCGTAACGAAGACGCTCAGGACGTATTGTTCGAAAAGGGTGAATTCTTAGGTACTGCCACTTCTGAACAGTTCAAAGATGCTAATCCGGCATTGTATGTAGATACAGCTTATGTAAATCGTCCGTACAATAACCGTTGGGAATATCTGTTGGCAGTAAATGCTAAACATTGGGAATCTAAAGATGATTGTGGTGTAGAAGGTCATCCGAAACATGAAGCAGATACAACAACAGGTCGTTTCTTGGTTAACTTGATGGATTCTGCATATGTATATCATGCAAATAATATTCATAACAACAAATTCATCAATGAAGAAGATGGTGAAACATTTGCTAAGTTAGGCTTCGTAAATGGTTATCATACTCACGATACATTGTATCTGCAACGTCCGAACGGAACTTACGACAAGATCGCTATGGATCGCAAGGATGCTTCTCACAGCATTGCTAAGTTTGCATTCCGTTATGTTGACAATGATAGCGAATCATTCGTAATCGAAACTGGTGTTAAGGCTTGGAACGGTGGTGAAGCTACAGATGTAGTACGTCGTGGATTCTTGAAATGGATGAATGGTACAATCGTTGTAGTTGATGATATCAAGAATGCTGAAGTATTCAACATGAATACGGATGAAACTCGTACTCCTACTGCTAACGAAAACATTGCTGCTGGTAACGTAGTAGTAGCAGGCGTTAACGGTGCTGTAGTAGTTAAGGGTGCTGAAGGTAAGAACGTAATCGTAAGCA
>OHFP01000701.1_pt1 | contig 15585 bp, 15 predicted proteins | sample 1567591 | NCBI WGS metagenome assembly OHFP01 (sample SAMEA3879547, study PRJEB24766) | human gut metagenome | biome: human-associated habitat; feature: feces | place: USA | collected 1985/1987 | reverse complement strand
GGGAGAGGGTGTTCGAACGGCTGTTCGAGGCGGCGAGGATTGCGGCGTACACGCGTGAGGAGAGGAACCAGTACGAAAGCGATATGATGAACGAGAACGATTACAGGAACACTATCGAGTATGCACGCGAAGAGGGCCTCCGGGCCGGACTCGCCGGAGGATTGGCCGAAGGCGAAGCCAGAGTCGCGAAGAAGATGCTTGCAGCCGGGGAGCCTGTTGAAAAGATAATCGAGTTCACGGGTCTCAGTGCCGAGCAGCTTGCGGCGCTAAAGGCGGTATAACCCGTACCGGAGGGGTTGCCCACTCTCCAAGGCCCTCATGGACATCTTTGCCGAGGTGGTCACTTTTCCCTTCCATCTCTGTGGAGGCTGTCCTTTCCTGACCGGATTCGGAGATTCACAGAAAAAGTTCCATATCGGCGATAACCTTTGCAAAGACATTAAAATCGATCATTTGCAGAGATTTTATCATCCCCGATGCCGACGGTCCGGATATGTAATCAAGAGCATTGCTTCGTGAGATGCATTGGCTGCGAACAGTTTGGCTGTACGGCATTCCTGGCAGAATCAATGGCGACGTCTGTCGATTAGGCCGCAATTCACACTTCCGGATTATACCCGTTCGGGGTGCCAACAAGGCCCGTAGAGAAAAAAGCAGAAAATTATACCGTTTCTGATATAAATTTGGGGAATTCTATTAAATTTGCACCCTATAGGGTATAGACAAGGCTCCAGAACGGAGAAAGAACAAACCGGGAACAAACACGACACCAGCAACAACACCAACACCAACAGTAACAGTAACAGCAACAGCAGCACCAGCACCAACACCGACAAAAACCAAACACCATGAACCTCTCCACCACAGTGAAATCATTGCGCCGGCAATACGGCCTGACCCAGGCGGACCTGTCGCTCAAGTCCGGGGTCGGGCTGCGCTTCGTCCGGGACCTCGAGCAGGGCAAGGACAGCCTGCGCCTGGACAAGGTGAACCAGCTGCTGGACTTCTTCAACTACGAAATGGTTGCGGCACCCAAAAGTTCACAGCGATGAAGACGGCTGAAATATACTACAAGGACCGCTTCGCCGGCATCCTCAAAGAAACCGACGAAGGCTACGAATTCCGTTACAGCCCCGACTATCTCGCTTCCGGCGGGGCGAAGCCGGTGAGCCTTACGCTGCCCCTTCAGAACGAAGCGTTCCGCAGCCCCGTGCTGTTCCCGTTCTTCGACGGGCTGATTCCCGAAGGATGGCTGCTGGACGTGGCCCTGCGGAACACTGACATCAGCATACTCGACCGCATGTCCCTACTACTGCTCTGCTGCAAGGACTGCATAGGCGCGGTCAGCGTCATTTCCGCTGAAAATAAGGAGGTTGCGTGATGTGCCGCAGATGTTTGTATTGCTACCGCCCGCTGGCCGAAGGGGAAACTGACATGCACCCTGCGTGCATAAGGAAGTTCTTCGGCACGAAGCGGATGCCCGCGTTCGACTACAGCACCGCTCAGATGGACGAGCTCGCCGCGCAGATCATCCGCGACCGGACCTCCCTGACCGGCGTGCAGCCCAAGCTGTCGCTGCACATCATGGAGCACGAGGGGCGCAGGCGGCTTACCATCGTCGGACTCTGGGGCGCATATATCTGCAAGCCGCAGACTCCCATGTATGCCGCGCTGCCGGAGATTGAAGACCTGACGATGCACCTCGCCGAAGCCGCCCGTATCAGCGTTGTCCCGCATTCGCTAATGAGAATGGACGACGGCACGCTATGCTACCTCACACGGCGCGTCGACCGCACCCCGGAAGGGGGGAAAATCGCCATGGAGGACATGTGCCAGCTGACCGGAAGGCTGACGGAAGACAAATACCGGAGCAGCTGCGAACGGGTCGGAAAGGCCGTGCTCCAGTATTCCTCCATGCCGAAGATGGACGTCACCAACTATCTCGAGCTGCTGATGTTCTGCTGGCTGACCGGCAACAATGACATGCACCTCAAGAACTTCTCAATCTACGAACCGGCAGAGGGCGTTTTCCGTCTGAGTCCCGCCTACGACCTGCTCAACGCCGCAATCGTCAACCCGAAAGACGATGAGGAACTGGCGCTCACCCTGAACGGACGCAAGAAGAACATAAACATGGCCGACTTCCTCAAGCTGGCGGAAACGCTTGGAATCGAGGCCGTCACGATCCGCAGGCTGGCGGAAAAGTTCATAAGGCTCCTGCCGAAGTCTGAAGAAATCATAGACAGCTCCTTCGTGCCGGAAAAGCTGAAGACCAGATACAAGGAATTGCTCCGGGAGAGGCTTGCCCGGCTCCGGTGACACTTTCTGGAAAGTGCCGGGAAGCGCTAGCACAAAAAATGTAATCACAATTTGTGTGATTACATTTTTTGTGCTAAATTAAAAGCCGTAAAATAAAGACCCGCTTATGGAAACGCCTTTTGTCTTTGGAAAGATAGCTACGGACAAGAATTTCACCGACAGGGAGCAGGAGACATCGGCCCTTGTCGGCTATTTCACTTCTCTGGCAAACACAATAATCATCTCTCCGCGCCGCTGGGGGAAGAGTTCGCTTGTCAACAAAGCGGCCCAGCTTGCGACGGCTCAGGACACCGATTTGCGCGTATGCCATCTGGATCTTTTCAATGTCCGCAACGAAGAACATTTCTACTCGCTGCTGGCCGGACAGGTCATTGCCGCCACTTCCACCAGATGGGAGGATGCGGTGGAAAACGCAAAGAAATTCTTCTCCCGCCTGATACCTAGAATCTCCATAGGGACGGCTCCCATGGATGAGGTGACGATAGAATTCAATTGGGAAGAGCTGAAGCGCAGTCCCGATGAAGTTCTGGATCTTGCAGAAAGAATCGCTGCGGAAAAAGGGCTGAAAATTGTCATCTGCATAGATGAATTCCAGAACATATCCGAATTCGCGGACTCGGAATATTTCCAGAAACGCCTGCGCTCTCACTGGCAGCGGCACGGCCATGTCGCATATTGTCTTTACGGCAGCAAGCGCCACATGATGCTGGAAGTGTTCACGAACCCGTCAATGCCCTTCTACAAATTCGGCAACCTGATGTTCCTCAAGAAGATAGACACCCCTCATCTGACCGGATTCTTCAAGCGGAGGTTCGAGGACACCGGCAAGGACATAACGCCGGAGGCCAGTCTGCTGATTGCGGAGCTGGCCGATAACCACCCTTACTACGCCCAGCAGCTGGCCCAGCTCTCCTGGTTGAGAACGCAGAAGACCTGCACCCCTGACATAGTCAGGGAAGCGCATACGTCATTGGTAGAGCAGCTGAGCCTGCTGTATGTCACTCTCACGGAGACGCTGACCACCCAGCAGCTCTGCTATCTCAATGCCCTGCTTGCCGGAGAGACGGCAATCACATCGGCGGGAACCATGAACCGCTACGGCATCAGCTCATCGACATCCGCATCCCGCTCGAAGGCCGCCCTCATCAAAGGCGACATCCTGGACAATGAGTCCGGGAAGCTCAGCTTCCAGGATCCGATATACGCCTGGTGGCTGAAGCACTGCTACTTCAGATAGAACCCTGCTCCTTCGGCGGCTCCACGTACGAGCGGGCATCCTCCGGATGATCCTTCGACCAGACTTTGATCCGTTCATTGATGAGCAGGTGCATCCCGATCCAGACGAGGATGTCCACCGCGAGAATCAACGTCACATTCATGAACCTCAGCAGCAGCGCGTTGAGGCCGATGTACATCACCACGATGCACAATATGGTCACGAGCACCCAACGGTTCCGCATCCCGGTGCGCAGCAGCTTGTGGTGGATGTGGTTGCGGTCCGGCAGGAAGGGATTGCGGTGCTTGCGCAGACGGTGCAGCACCACCCGCGCGACATCCAGCAGCGGCACGATGAGCGTCGACAACGCCAGCACGAAATCGCGCGTCGCGTCATCGCCCGGGTGTGCCGGGAAACTCATACGGAGCACCAGGAAGCTCAGGATGTAGCCGAGCGTGAGGCTGCCCGTGTCGCCCATGAACAGCTTGTGCCCGCGCCGCTCGTTGCCGAACACGTTGTAGAACCAGAACGGCACCACCACGCCCAATGTCGCGACCGCCACGAGCGCATGGACATACTCTCCGCGCATCACCATCATGACGCTCAGGACCGCGAGCGCGATGCTGCACAGCCCCGAAGCCAGCCCGTCGATGCCGTCAATCAGGTTGATTGCGTTCGTTATGTATACGACCACCACTATCGTCAGCGGCATGCCTGCCCACGCGGGTATTTCGTAGATACCGAACAGTCCCCAGAGCGAATGCAGCCACGCACCCGACAGCACCATCAGGCAGGAAGCGACAATCTGCACTGCGAACTTGGCCTTGTAGCCGGCGCCTATCAAGTCATCGGCCTCGCCGACCATGTAGAGCATGGTGAGCCCGGCCAGGATGAACAGCACCTCCACGCCCGTCTGGGTGGCGATGAAGCCGCCGCCGGCGTAAAAGAGGTAGCACAGGCCGATGTTCAGCGCTATGGCGATAAGAATCGCCGGGAAGAACGACAGGCCTCCGAGCCGGGGAATCGGCGTCTTGTGCACCTTCCTGGCATCGGGGATGTCGAAAAGCTTTTTCTTGTAGGAAATCAGGAGTATCCTCGGGATGAGGATGAGGCCGAGGGCCATGGCTACGGCAAAACCTCCGGCCAGAAACAGATAGTCCTGGACGGTCAAATCCATAGTTATGTAGAATCAGTATTTTGGTTATTGTCTGCGACGTACGGAGACCGGAGCGCCGAGCTCGCCCTCCGAGGTGACCTCCAGCCACGAGGCCTGCTCCATCTCGAACAGGATGGGATACACCCTCAGCCTCTCGGCCCCGGAATGCTCCATGATGTCCTCCACGGACACCTCGGAACCACCCCTCGCCTCGATGAAGGCCCTTATCCTCTGGACGTCAAGGGATTTGTTGTCGGGTTGGGACATGATATTCTATTTTCTTCTTAGGAAATACTTATAAAAAAATGACCTGACATTGTTTGGCATTATTCTGACAAGGAATCGCACAAAAACATTCTTGATGAATGTTCCGAAACCAATGTAGCCGATACCGACAAATAAGAACTGAAGACGAATTTCAGTGACGGCATATTTCCATCCGCCTCTTCTTTTATACATTGCCGGATTTGTTCTAAACCAAAGCAACGACTCCTGTAAATTATGGAATTCCGCTCCAGCAACCAGCATCCTTGCCCATAAATAATAGTCTTCGAATAAAGGATAGTGCATATATCCTCCCGCATTCAGAACGGCTCTCCGACGAAAGACAACGACTGGATGGTTTATCGGGCAACGTTTTTTTCCATAGCTATAAATTTCCGTACTGGTTTCCGGTAGCTTTTTCGTTGATATTATATTGTCTGTATTTATCTGAAACTCGTCAATCCAAGCGCTGCAAGCATCAATTCCCGGATGATTCCGCATAAAACTGATTTGCTTTCTGAATCTGTCCGGCTTGCAGATGTCATCAGAATCCATTCTGGCGACGATGTCAAACTTACAATATTTCAAACCTTCATTAAGAGCCTTTCCCAATCCGCTATTGACGGTCAAGGGAATAACATTCAAAACGGAATATCTCGTTTTGTATTTCTCAATGACAGCCTCCAATCCGTCCGTCAACGGCCCGTCTTTTACAAGTACCACGTCATCCGGCGGAAGAGATTGCGAAAAAACACTATTTAAACTTTCGTCCAGGAATGCAGGATTTTCTTTGTAGTAAACGGACATCAATACAGAAAACGGCATTCCGGATGATTCATGCACGTCTTTTATCATATCGTGACGAGTGACCAAATCGTAGAAACAAGGTTTTTAACCCTTTCATCCAAGGTGCAGATGAAAACTTTGATTGTCTTTGACTAAAAGCCTCTTCCTTTGTAAGGATGAGTTTGGTTGCATGTGTTATTGCGGCTCGACACAAGAGATTCCATATTTCTCGTGTGATATACAGAAGGTAAAGCCGAGAACATTACCTAAAAGATAAAATCAAGAAATAATTTAGCAGGACATATACACGCTTATAAAAGGGAAGCTGAATAAGCGATTTAAGGGTAATATAGTGTTTTACTTGCTTGAAATACGAGCTATAGGAGCGCAACAGGCCTCTTCTTGCCGAGTTCGAGAAGAAAAGCAAAAACATCGCCCCAATTAAATCGTAAACCTTTGGATAAACGGTAGATTGTTCTAAAAAAGTTCGTATAAAAATTGCAGCCTCGATTGTTTCCTCTGCCAGCCGTTGAGATTTTTTCTTGGATGTGGATGTTGAATATTGAATATAATTGTAAAGAGCCTTTTGTATTATACATACCACATTGGCTTTCGTAATCAATTGTATAAGAACTGCGGCATCTTCTCCTATCCTGACATTTGAAGCAATTTTTGGATGCGGGTCAAATACACTTCTTTTAAAACATTTCCCACATAACTCCCATCCATTTCTTCCGGTGAGAACTGTTCGTAAATATGATACAGGATCTCTTCCGGAATCCAGAGGAAGTTTTGTTTTAATTATTTCCCCATTCTTCAAGATATGCATACCATAAACGAGAATATCACTGTCCGGTGATTTTTCTATGGCTTCATTAATATGGAGCAAAGCGTTTATTTCAAGGCAATCATCCGCATCAAGGAAACAGACATACTGCCCAGTAGAGGCATCAATCCCGGTTTTACGCGCGACAGCTGCTCCTTTATTGTTTTGCCTGATTAACTTTATCCTTTTGTCCGTTTGACTATACAACTGCAACTTCGCATATGTTTGATCAGTACTACCATCATCAACAAATAGACATTCCCAATCAGGATATGTTTGATTGATGACTGATTCAATACATTGTTTTACGAATTGCTCTCCGTTGTATATAGGAACAACTATTGAAAACCGCATAATGATTCTCTTTAATAATAGAAGTAACCCCCAAAAGGGATATACGTATTAAGTAAACAGTTTAGGAAATAGTAAGGCTTTTACCCCAGCATAAATTTTATCACCAGAATTTCCTAAGCTTTAATACTTCCAGAAGTCAGAAAACCTTAACGTCTAGAGCCTCGTACAATACAGATTTACGTGTTCGATGTCGCTATCCATCAACAGCATCCGCAATATTATTCTACTTATGACGCAATACTGCACTCTGTCATGTTAACTTCTATAACGGCTATCTCCGTCTATTTGGTAGTTGATAAAGAAAACCGTCTTCTGCTATTACTTATTTTAATTACTTTAAAAGCTGTCGAGAACACAATAAAGAAGAACCACGCACACTTATTGTATATCCGAACATTAGCAGAGTTAATAATGCTAACAGTATTAATTAAGAAGAGTTTTTGAGACTCAATACCTCTCATAAATAATAGCTAGATTAATCTTTATTGAATCTATTGGTGCAAGTTTTAAGAGTATTGATTTTACCATGCCCGAATTCCATATCAGGTTCCATGAAATTTCCTTCTCCCCACTCATTCCATGATTTAAGAAAGATTATTCGGTGCTCGGGATTTTTATTCTTAACCAATTCAAATATTTCCGAGATATGTTTAGCAAATAATTTCATAGTGAAATTATAGATGACTATTCCTTTTCTTCCGCTCCGGGGAGAATGATCCCATCCGCAAAGAATACCAGGATAAACACTTTCCTTCTCATCATATTTATTTTGGGCCTGTTTGATGACTTCCTTGAAGTTAACTAGACGCGGCAGGCCTAATAACTTGCATGTTATGTAACGTAACCTATTTTGCAAACTATTTTGGTGAATTCTGGCGCCAGCTAATACGCGATTGGAAAAAACGCTGTCAAACCCCCAATTATAATATTCTTCAAAATCATTATCGAGCTCATCGGCTTTGGCGACAAAATGAATGTCAGTATTTAACTCCTCTACTGCCCATTTTCTCCAATATGAGATGAATTGCTTGCAGTCAGGGATTCTTTGTGGTCGATAAATGAAAAATAATGGCTTGCCATCTACTTTGATATAGCGGGAATCCTTGAAATATGGTAGCACAATCTCGAAATGTTGCCGATAATCAGCTTCTCCTCCATATTTTTGTTCAATTAATATTGTATTACCCGTTGAGTCCTTGTTCCATAATTTCTTTTCCCATGATTCATTTGCCCAGCCAAAGCAGAATGGAAAATCGACAGACTTATCATTCAGAACCATTCGAAGTGGTTTCTCTAAAAGCATCTTGCCATTACCAAAATAATAATGCCACCAACAAAAACCTTCAATCCCAGCATCTTTGGCTAATTTGACCTGCTCCTTGATGTTATCGATTAAACGGAGATCGTAGTATCCTAAATCTGTAGGAACTTTTGGCTGCTTATGTCCTGGAAATAACGGTTTGGCTTTTCCGACATTTGTCCATTCCGTAAAACCTTTTCCCCACCAAAGGTCGTTTTCCGGAATCGGGTGGAATTGTGGAAGATAAAAGGCAATAATTCTAACCTGGGCCTTATTCATATGAAGATTGGATTGTTTTAATAACCTTAGCTGGAACCCCAGCAACCACACTATACGGAGGAACATCCTTGGTTACTACAGCATTCGCTGCGATTATGCAGCCTTTGCCAATATGCACACCTGGCATTATCGATGCTTTCTCTCCAATCCATACATTATCATCAATCAATACCGGACCTTTGCTATATAAGGGTCTATGATTCGGTGCTATATCCATCAATTCCAAAGAGGCATTACCATGTGCATTATCCGTAATCAACACGTATTTACCCATCCTGACATTATTCCCCAAACGTATAGATTTAATGGCTGTAATATGTGCTCCGTCATTAACGGAACAGTTATCCCCAATTATAATCTCCGGATTAAAATTCTGTTCTCTATAATTGCTCCATGCTGTTAGTTCGATATTCTTTCCAATAGAGCATTTTTCCCCTACAATTATATTCTTCCCACCTATCAGTAATGAAAATGACGGACGGATTGTGGAGCTTTTTCCAAATTGTTTAAATTCCCGGGATACCCATCCAGTGTATATTATCGCAGATATACGGCATAATCCCCGCGACACGAACGAATATGGGAATACGCAAGAAATAATTCTTGCACATGAGAATATGATAGTTCTTGCTATGCGCATAACAGTTTATCTAGTTAGAAATATTTGTACCCGTAAAAGCGGACTAGCTTTTTCTTTTTTCAAATGACTGGTAAAAGTTATAAACTTCGTCAATATTTCTTTCAATAGAAAAAAGGGCAACGGCTTTTTCCTGTGCGCTCCTCGTAAGAGCATCATATTTATCATTGTCGAGTCTAGTAATATATAGCATCTGCCTGGCCAACTCATTGACAGAAGAAAATCTTAAGCCTCCCACTTTGTCCATGATTTCCTTTGTGCCAGCAGTATTTCGTCCAACAACAGCACACCCCATAAAAGAAGCTTCAGCAGTCATTCTCCCGAAACCTTCGTTATGTGAGGCCACAATCAATGCAGTAGCTTTGCGCATCAGAGGTTTTATATCTTTTATAAAACCGACAAATTCGACTTGTTTTATAATTTTTTTCTCTGAAACCAATTGTCTGAGCTCTTCAATATGCTTTTGATTACCATACCCGGCAATAATGAGTTTATATTCAGGAATTTCATCATGAATTCGCCCAAAAGCTTCAAGAATATCACTGATTCCTTTTTCTGGTGATATCCTGGATGCCGATAAAAAGAATTTTTCTTTTGGCAAGTCATATATAGCCGAACTCTTTTTGTAGATTCCATTATATATGCACTTCGCAAGAGGGTATTCCTGTAGATAGAAATGAACTAAAAGATTTTCTGTTATGGTAATAACATAGGATGTCTGCAAGAGCTTACAGAATCTTTTATTTGATGGAAGAATCTTGAGATGAAAATCCAGATCCTGATACTCTCTTATATGCCAGACATGAGGAATATGATATTTTAGCGCCACCTCGTTACCAAAATGTATTACTCCGGTATTTGTATGGATTATGTCTGGATTTTCTATTTGTACGATTCTTGATAACTTGTATCTTGAGATTCGACTATAAATGAATACGGCTAGATATTGTAAAAATTTCCTGGCGTTATCAGGTGCTCCTATAGCTTCTATCCTCATAGGAATCTGATATCCCCGGATATTATTTTCTAATAAGATTTGTTCAAAATTCGCTTTATTGTTTCCCTTTCTTGGATACACAACAATAGGAATGATATTTTTAATCTTGAGCCCCAATATCATGTTGAAGAAAGATATTGTAGCTCCTCCCATCCCAGTTCCATGAACAATATACAGAACTTTCATATGTTGATAATGCTATATGTTGCGAAAGTCCGGCGAATTAACGAAATTCTAAATAGTAAGTTCTCTGATTGCCGACCTTGCGACATAAATATGGTATGCCGCATATGAATATTATTAATTCCGACATCCAGAAAGGATATGCCCTTTGTAAAAAAGCCGCAGCATATAACAAAAACAGCAGGATTGCCTGTTGCGTTTGATATCCGTTACAGAAACCGAAATAGCATAAAATGCAAAAAAATAGACCTACTAGTCCATAATCGCCAATGTAGACTTTATATCCGGCATTCGCCTTAAAATCCCCAGACTCGTGAGGCTGCCATCCAAATATAACTTCTGTTGTTTTTGATTTTTGTGCAAATTCTCTCTCATAATCTTGTGTAAATCGATTATTGCCAGCAATTTGTCCATTCTCTATTTTAAGTCTATCAAGGATGAGCGTTTTTACCATATTATCACCACCATTGATATTATTGAACACTAATACTACCACGCCGCACATCATTGCGAATAGGATAATCAATGATTTTTTTGTCGCCCAAATTCTAAATAATATCCCGATAAGCATCAAGACATACGAAGCCAGAGACATTGACAATAATGCTCCTATAAAAAGGACTAGATTATGCCAATGTTTTAGATTAAATTTTTGAACATACAGTAAAAAGGCCACTATCATTCCATAATGTCCCGGTTCTAGAAATATGGACTGGAATCGCGGAAGTAGGAAAACAGGTTCGCCATCTAATTTCAGGAAGAATAAATAATTACGAAGAGTGTAATTTAAATATGTTCCAACAGTATATGGTAAGTCTATCCCTATGATAAATATTGTAAGGAAAGCGGTTAACGATATGGCAGTAATGATGGCCATCCCCATTGTCACATATTGCAAAACCCCAATCTTGTCATCATCATTTAGACATAATAGTGTTGCAATTATTATAAACATAAGAGCTTGGCTTATCAGACCAAAAGCATTGAGAGATAGGGAAATAGAGATATAAAAAAGGAGTAACAGCAAGCATTGCAGTGACGCCGTCCTGCCAAATACAAAGCTTCTTCTACTCAGACATATACCGGCACAAACGCATATCCCTGACAAAAATATTATCGCAGTCTGCCGATTAACAAAAAACCACGGATTAAGTGAAACAAGGAATGCGAGAAAAATGCCTATTTTATAGATTGTGGGTAGCATTCTATCTTACTTATACAATAATCAACTTATGTTTATTGGTAAGACGGAGGGGATATTTGGTGATTTAAATAGCTTGCAGCAATGCATTCAATGAATATTCTTTTAACCTGTCAGTTATTTCATTGCAATTGTCATAATATATATAATCTGGAGATAGCGGAAAGGTTCCACCCGGTTCCAGCAACCTGCTACCTAGTCCAACTTTATTCAGTAATGATTCTGCGCGTGCTTTATTCCTAACGAAAGATGCAAAAAATTGTTTATTGTATATTAATGAAAACACCAAGCCGTGATAAGAAGAAGTAAATACAAATTCAGCATATTTTATCAACGAAATAAACTCTTCCGGTTTTATTGCAGTAAGTGCGTTTCTATTGTTTCTTCTTACAGAACCATCAAGAACTATGAGTTTTAAATTATTTTTCGATGCAAATAGTCTGATACGTTGTTCATCAAACGAATCTCGCATTAATCTATAATATAATACATATCTTTCCTTGTATAGTTTTTTGATTATGAAATATCTTTCCCATTCTTGGGGAGATAACAGGAAAACAGGATCAAGAACAGTCGCGCATTTGAGCCCCAAGTCTTTGAGAATCTCATTTAAATCATCTTCTCTTACATAAATTTTTGAAAATCTTTCCAAATTCTTGATTAAAAAGGCCTTGTCGTCTTCGGACAATATAATCTCGCCCATGCTCGCCGCATATGCGATGTGCCTGTCCGCCCACAGAATATTATCTCCAAAATAGACGCGGTCAAATTTCCAGGACAATTCAGTTTGCCTCCGCCAGATTTGATCACTTCCGTATATTATTATGTCATATTTGTTCGAGGAAGAGTAATCCTTACAAAAAGGAATGATATTTTCCTTTATAAATGAGTCAAATAATGAATATCTTCTTTCATATCGTTTCTTGGCTAGAAGACTATACGCAAGAAAAGAAAGGACTCTTTTAAAACCTCCTTGTATGATAGCTTGTACATTTCCCGACGCAGCGTGAGCATACATCTTTTGATGATACTCCGGCCAATAATCGATATACCATACTTCATGACCATAGCTAAGTAGAACTTTACGCAACGCTATTGCCTGAAGCAATGCTCCATAATTATGCGCCCGGTGATATGTCAATATTCCTATTTTCATATGAATAAAGATAAGCTCGAGTTCTATTTTCCTAGTAGGAAATGTTTTATGCGTTTCAGATATACCTTATAATGATACTTCCATCCAAGAATACCAAATTTCTTCATCGCATGCTCAAAGCCATGCTTAATATAGTCGCGTTCAAATTCTTTCTGCCGTTTATCAATAGTACAAGGTTTACGTAAATGCGTCTGTAAACAGTCAGCAAGATGGGCTGAAAAATATACCAAGTCTTTTTTTGCATTACCAAACAATACTTGCCCTTTTTCTGTGTTGATCAGTACCAGCGATACTCCTTTGTTGTCAAGGTTAATTTGCGGGTCAGTTTTCTCCCATCCCCAGAAATCACCCAGAGTAATGTCGCTAGGGCGTTTGGTGTTGCAGTAATGACAGTTGCCGCAAGATGGACGGAACATTATGGTATGGTTATAAAAAGTCCACGCAAAATTTCTCCTGTGCGAATCACCTGCAAACAGGAACGTCTCCCTATGCGCTTTCCATCCGAATCTTTGCTTGTCCCGAAAATTCACATCGCAGATTATCGTATTCTGTTTTTCTTCAAGATATGCTAGATAATCACGCCATAAATAAGGCCCGGGAACGCCATTACATATGATATCTACCAGATACAGACGTTCTTTTAATTTAGTATTCCCGATAAATGCGGCGAGGCCTGCAGTCTGGCACGGAGTCCCCGAGAACAGGACTTCCACCCCATCTATCAAGTCTTTTTTAACTTGGCGGAAAACCATATTCAGGTCGCTCTGCACGTACTTGCTGCCTTTGAATTCATTGCGCTCTTCTTTTGACGTCGCTCTTTTATGTACAACTCGGAAATGGTCTGAATAACCTGCGCCATATATGACCCCACCGTTCTGTAAGATGCAATCCGAAATGGCAATGAAGGCGGCTCCGCTTCGGCTAGTTTCGACTTCGGACATATCTTTATGTCTGCAGCCATAGGCTATCGGGGATGACAGATTCGCACTCACATCATAATGGTCATTAAAGGCGCAGACCTTTTCACATAGTCCACAATCAGTGCATTTACTTTTGTCCACCGAGGGATAAAGAAATCCCAAAGCATCCGGATTCATCCGTATTGCATCATGCGGACAGATGTTTGCACATGCGGAACAGCCGCTGCATTCAGAGGTTTGAGATACATGTATCATTTGATATGGCGCAGTTTATTTATCAGCTGACAGACTTTGCTTATGAGATACTTCCTTTCATTGTAGCTGCATCCAATATACATTATCGCAATAACCGAATTCAATAATGAAACGGAACACGCAAGAATCAGAAGGCCGACACTATGTATGTCAATGAGTCTTGACATAATCACAGGCATTGCTGATGCAACCGCTCCTACGGCAATGACATTGATGTGTACATTTTTAATGAAACTCTTTGCCGACAACATAATTGTCTTCCTTACAATATAAAGTCTTCCAATGAGGCAGCACTGAGAAATAATGATTGCTATGATGAAGACCGATTCAGGCGCGCTTCCCAATTTGAGGGACAGATATGCCAGCGGTAGATTCAGAGTCTGAAGCCCGCCTACAAGGACCTGATACTTCTTAATGTTCCCCGTTGCTTGCTGGGCTATGTTGAGCGGGTGTGACATCGCTTCGCTGATTGCAAAAATCAACATCAGTCGGGCAAAACTGACTGTATGTTCTGGAACATTCTTAAGCCATAATACAAGAATATATTCCGTGTTAAACAGAATCGGAAGGGCCAGAATTAAGAGCATATAACATGAAAAACGGCATCCTTTCAAAATCAGATTTCTCATGTACTCATATTCTCCCGAAGCGTACGATTTAGTAATCTGCGGATTTAACGCTGTCATAAAGTTTGTCGCAAATTGATTTACGGCGCCTCGCACTTGTACGGCTATCGCCCTTGCAGCATTAACCCCAGGCCCGCAGAATATGTTGATTAGGATATTCCCTCCTTGATCTCTCAATATCGCTGAAGATGAACCTATAAAATTCCAGCCGGCGAAACTGAACATCTGTTTAAGTACGTCTTTGTCGTATGTTGGCCTAAAGCGGCATTCATTAAAATGTCTTCTGCAGTAGGTCGCGTATAGAAGTCTTACTATTACTGCCAAGACGCACATTAGCAATGCATAGAATACAAGCTTGTCGCACGGAGATAAGGCTATCAGAAAAGCAACTGCCAAATGTCCAGCACCTTCAACGATGCTTATATATGCGAATGCCGCCATTTTTTCATACGCAATTATCGCAGCGTTATAAGGGATGCTCAGTAAATTGATTACAAACGTCAAAATAGAGAATTGGTATACCCATCTGGCGGCTTGCATTCTAGTATCAGGTATTGTCATCTGCGTATTCAGGAACCATAATCCTATTGTTTCTGCCAAGAATACAATGATTCCAGCCAACACAATTTGAATAATTATTGCAGATGAAAAAATCAAACCGACTCTGCCGTTATTTCCTTTCCCTATTTCAAACGTTATAAAACGTGATATGGCGGATGAAAGTGTCCCAGAAATGACTGAAAAAAGGGCAACCACTCCGCCCACCACATTGTACAAACCATAATCCTCCTCCCCAAGAATATTAAGGACGACCCTCGATGTATATAGGCTGATAAACATCAAGAGCAGCATTCTTGCATAAAGTAATAGGGTATTCTTTGCTACTCTTTTCGTGTTGCCGACAAAACTGGCCATTGACTCTATATACGATAAAATGAGATTTCAATAAAATACATTATGAACAGAACTTCTTGAATCTCTGATATCTCAAAAACGGGCGTTAAAAAGTGCAGGAAAAACGGGGTTCCGTGGAGGGAGATAAGAAACATGAAAATCTTGCATCGGAAACTTCAAAATCCGCGTCAGGTTTTTTATCAGCCCTTGACTTTC
>OHFP01000696.1_pt1 | contig 15696 bp, 15 predicted proteins | sample 1567591 | NCBI WGS metagenome assembly OHFP01 (sample SAMEA3879547, study PRJEB24766) | human gut metagenome | biome: human-associated habitat; feature: feces | place: USA | collected 1985/1987 | reverse complement strand
TCCCAACGGTTTGGAAACTGTTTATGGACATCTTTCCAAATTTCTTGTAAAGCCGAATCAGGACGTAAAAGTAGGAGAGCCAATCGCACTCGGAGGAAGCACCGGACGAAGCACCGGACCTCATCTCCACTTCGAGACACGCTTTATGGGCTACGCTATAAATCCGATGGCGATATTCGATTTTGCAAATCAGACAACGCATACTGACTATTATACCTTCAACAAAAAGACTTATACAAAAGCCAGAAATTATTCGCCAGAAGCAAATGCTAAATACGCTGCAAAAACAAGCAAGAAGAATTCATACAGCGCAACCGGGACCAAAAAAACCCACAAAGTGCGCAAAGGTGACACTTTAAGCAAAATAGCCAGCCGTTATGGAGTTTCAGTATCGTCAATCTGCCGTCTAAATGGCATATCACGCTCATCCACACTTTCCATAGGCAAGGTATTAAGAGTGAATTAAATCAGCACGCAAACATAGATGCCAATATAAACAAATAGCCGCAGAATCATCTGCGGCTATTTGTTTATGAAACATCAATCATTATTTAAACTTCATATTTTCAACAATTCAAGATTCGCCCAATTCTTCTCGGACAATACGGATTGCTTACGCAATCCATACTTCTCAGCTTCGTCAACAATCATATCGGCATCTTCCAAGTAGAACCCGCTCAACAGCATCGTGCCGCCCGACTTCAACGCTTCAGCATAACCACCAATATCCGAAAGAATTATATTCCTATTTATATTAGCAAAGACATAATCAAAGCAAGCTTTCTCCACCACAGTCTCAACTCCGCCAAGACGAATCTCCACATCATCCGCCTTCAGATTAAGCGCAACATTGTCCTTTGCATTCTCATATGCCGGAGGATCTATTTCCACACCAACAATTTTCTTCGCGCCGCACATAGCCGACAATATGGCCAATATCGCAGTGCCAGTACCCATATCCAGCACTTTCTTTCCCGACATATCACACGATAAAATGCGCCGCATCATCAAAGCTGTAGTCTCATGGTGCCCCGTGCCAAATGCCATCTTCGGATCAATCACAATATCATATTCCGCTTTTGGATAATCCTTATGGAACGAACTGTGAACAACACATCTACCATCAAAAACAATAGGCTTAAAATAATTCCGTTCCCACTCTTCATTCCAATCCTTCCCTTCAATCAATTCTTCAGAAATCTTAATAGAGGAAGAAAACGGATAAGCAGCAACGGCATCATTGACCGAAGTCACATCATACAACTCCTTCCTAATATAAGCGGAAACACCAGACATATCCGGTTCAAAACTTTCAAAACCGGCATCACAGAGCAACGCAGCCAAAACATCAGTTTCCGTTTCCGTGCAAGGATTTAAATCGAAACGGATTTTAAAATAATCGTTCATAAAGTAAATGAAAAATAAAAAAAGGAATGAAACCTTATTTCTATGATTCCATTCCTGCATTTTGTAGCGCCTACGGGAATCGAACCCGTGTTTCAGCCGTGAGAGGGCCGCGTCCTAACCGCTAGACGAAAGCGCCATTACCTAAAGTGTCCGGGATGAGACTCGAACTCACACGAGCGAATGCCCACTACCCCCTCAAAGTAGCGCGTCTACCAATTCCGCCACCTCTCCATACTATCTCATACTTTCAAAGAACTAAAATTTGCCTCACCTAATGTGCCCAGAACAGGACTCGAACCTGCATGCCTCTCGACACACGCACCTGAAACGTGCGCGTCTACCATTCCGCCACCTGGGCATTCTGTGTAACACTCTTGTCACAACGCACAAGATTTTATTTATGTGAGCGGAAAACGAGACTCGAACTCGCGACCCTAACCTTGGCAAGGTTATGCTCTACCAACTGAGCTATTTCCGCAATTTCCGCTTTCGGTTTTAACTATTTCCCAGCTGTTTCCCGATTGCGGATGCAAAGGTAGTGCTTTTTTCTAAACTTCCAAAAATTTTCTATACTTTTTATAGTACTTTTATTACATTATTTCATCAAACTCCTCATAGTCAATATAAAACAAAAGTTTTTTTTACTTACTATCAAGACATACGGTCACGATAATCCTCATATCGGAAGTCTTTATATACTTCCAATGTATTATCTGTATGCCAAATAGCAATAGAAGGGTGATGGATTCCATTAAACATGTTTGTTTTTACCATAGTGTAATGAATCATATCTTCCAAAACAATGCGTTCTCCTATCTGTAACGGATGGTCAAAACACCAGCTACCCATATAGTCGCCACTTAAGCAACTGTTTCCACCCAAACGGTAAACATTCTCTTCCGTTAAAGCTGTTTTTATCGCATCGACTGGTAAAGTTTTGGCACCACGCACTGCCGGCTGATAAGGCATTTCAAGACAATCGGGCATGTGACAAGTAAAGCTAACGTCCAAAATCGCGGTTTTTATCCCCCGGTTTTCCACTATATCGACAACAGAAGCTACCAAAGGTCCGGTCTGCCAAGTAAAAGCCGAACCCGGTTCTAAAATAATCTCCAAATGAGGATAACGGGCTTTCAAGTTTTTTAATAAAGAAATAAGATGCTCCGTATCATAATCTTTACGTGTTATCAAGTGTCCCCCTCCCAAATTCAACCATTTTATTTGTGGGAACCAAGAAGCAAACTTCTCTTCTATGTGCTGCAAAGTATGCTCTAATTCATAAGAACTGGATTCACAATGACAATGACAATGGAAGCCCTCGATGCCCTCCGGTAAAGTTTCAGGAAGCAAATCGGCCGTCACCCCAAAACGCGTACCGGGAGCACAAGGATTATAAAGTTCCACCTCTACTTCCGAATATTCAGGATTGATGCGGATACCACAGGTTATCTTTTCTCCAAAGGCCTCAACCATAGGATAAAAACGCCGGAACTGACTGAAAGAATTAAAGGTTATATGACTGCTGCATCGCATGATAACCGGAAAATCAGTATCCGTATACGCCGGAGAATAAGTATGGGCCTTACTGCCAAATTCTTCATACGCCAAACGGGCTTCATATACGGAACTGGCTGTAGTATAACGAATGTATTCCCTGAAAATGGGGAATGATTTCCACATGGCAAAAGACTTGAAAGCCAAGATGATCTCAACTCCGGCTCGGTCTGCCACACTCTTTATCAAACTCAGATTCTTTCTGAGCAATGCTTCATCCATTACATAGCATGGAGAAGGTACTTTATGGATATCTATCATTTTTGTATCAGAATTCTATTAAAATATTTATTCTATTCCACAACTTTGAATCGGGCAAATTTCAGTAATAATTGTTTTTCTCCGGCATTCCGGAAACGGACAGTCGCTTTGCTGTTCTCACCAATTCCTTCCACCTTTATCACATCGCCTATTCCAAAACGCTCATGCTCTATCACCTGCCCTGCCTGTACATTCACCGACAAGTTTCTCGCTGCGGACGGCTTTGAGACCGTTTCCGGACCAACCTTGGTCAAATTACGTGGTATACTGGGACGAATAATCTCAACTTTCGGTCTTTCTCCAACTAAAAATGTTTTCTGACCACCAGAGATGTTCGATGAAGAACGCCCGTAAGAAGACTGAGAAGCAGGTTCGTCAAACAAGGAACGAGCCGCACGTTCATTTTGCTCACGACAGAAACGGCTGGCTCTCTCGTCTATTCTCCGGGCCATCTGTTCCTCCTGAGGCAACTTCAGGAAATGTACATCAATATCTTTCAAGAAACGGCTAGGGCTACTGAACTCCATCTTTCCATATTTAAACCGACTCTTGGCAAAAGACAAATAGCAATGCTCTTCGGCACGTGTAATCGCCACATAAAACAAGCGGCGCTCCTCTTCCAGCTCCTTATACGAATTGAGTGACAAAGCACTGGGAAACAAGTTCTCTTCCATCCCAACTACAAAGACGTTTTTAAACTCCAAGCCTTTAGCAGAGTGAATGGTCATCAAGGTAATCTTCTCGGCATCCCCCTCTTTCTCGTTATCCTGGTCTGTCAACAGAGAAACCTCCGACAGAAAATCCGTCAACAGGATGTTTTCATTCCCTTCTTCTTCACGGGTTGCACAAAAATCGTGCATACCGTTTATCAGTTCTTCAATATTCTCCTGACGGCTCAGATTTTCAGGATCATTGCTCTGATAAATCTCATTCATAATGCCGGATTGACGAACAATCATTGCTCCCAATTCGTATGCATTCTTCTTCGGGACCTCCACTATAAAACTTTCTACCAGTTCACGAAACCCCTGTAATTTAGTATGCATACCCTTGTTAATATTCAAGCCGTATGCCAACGGCTCTTCCAAAACCATCCAAAGACTGACATGATGCTGTGCAGCCGCATCAATGACCTTGTTCAACGTAGTATCCCCGATTCCTCGCGCCGGATAATTCAACACCCGCTTAAAAGCCTCCTCATCATTCGGATTTACCGCCAGACGGAAGTAAGATATAACGTCTTTAATCTCCTTGCGTTGATAAAAAGAAAGCCCTCCGTAAATTTTATAAGGCAGACTACGTTTCCGCAAAGCCTCCTCGAAAATACGGCTCTGGGCGTTTGTACGATATAAAATAGCAAAATCATTATAAGAATAATGTTCCCGCGAGCGTAGTTTCACCATCTGGTTGGCCACAATCTCCCCTTCCTCCACATCACTGTAGGCATTGAAAACTCCGATAGGTTCCCCTTTCGCTTTTTCCGAAAATACTTCTTTCCTTATCTGCTCGCTATTTTTCTCTATCAGGCTGTTTGCCGCACATACAATGGTCTGGGTAGAACGATAGTTCTGCTCCAATTTAAAAAGCTTGGCTCCCTTATACAGTTGGGTAAATTTCAATATATTGTCAATATTCGCCCCTCGGAAGGAATAGATACTCTGCGCATCATCCCCCACCACGCATACACGCTGATGCTCCCGGGTAAGCTGAAGCACAATGCTGTGTTGTGCGAAGTTGGTATCCTGGTACTCATCCACCAGCACATAACGGAACTGCTCCGCATACTTGCGGCAAATCTCGGGATAATCCCGGAATAACAGATAAGTATAGACCAGCAAATCATCAAAATCCATCGCATCGCTCTGGCGGCAACGTTCCCAGTACCGTCGGTAAATATCACGAGTGGCAGGTACTTTGGCATTCACATCATACTGATAAAGTTCTGCATTCGAAGCGTATGCATCGGGAAAAACCAAGTGATTTTTCGCATTGCTGATACGCGCCTGTATCAACCCCGGCTTATAGGTCTTATCGTCCAGTTGCATTTCTTTTACAATAGACTTGATCAAGCTCTTCGAATCCGAAGAATCATAGATGGTAAAATTAGAGGTAAAGCCGATGGATTGCGACTCACACCGCAGGATACGCGAAAAAATGGAATGAAACGTCCCCATCCATAAATAGCGTGCCTGATCGCCCACCTGACGGGCTATACGCTCTTTCATTTCACGAGCAGCCTTATTGGTAAAAGTCAATGCCAGAATAGACCAAGGAGTATATCCCCGCTCCAGTAAATAAGCTATTTTATAAGTCAGTACGCGTGTCTTCCCCGAACCTGCTCCGGCTATCACCAAAGAGGGACCTTCGTTGTAAAGCACCGCATTGCGCTGACTTTCATTCAATTCTTCTAAATAATTCGTCATAAATTTCACCTTTCGCCCGCAAAGATAGAGAAAGTTTGAGTTTATCAGAACAATTCTATGCTCAATAATGTTATTATGATAGAAGTTTAATTAAAACCTCGACTAAAAATGAATATATTATTAACCACTTTAATTTCATTAGTTATGACTTACGAAATGCCCAAACTCCCGTATGCAAACAACGGACTCGAACCTGTAATCAGTCAGGCTACTATAGACTACCATTATGGCAAGCACTTACAAACATACGTAAACAATTTGAACTCTTTGGCTCCGAGTACAGAATTTGAAGGAAAGACCGTAGAGGAAATTGTTGCATCAGCTCCCGACGGAGCGATATTCAACAACGCCGGACAAGTATTGAACCATACATTATATTTCCTTCAGTTCACCCCCAAACCCAACAAGCATGAACCGTCCGGCAAATTGGCAGAAGCCATCAACCGGGACTTCGGAAGCTTTGAAAACTTCAAGAAAGAATTCAACGCCGCTTCCACAGAACTGTTTGGTTCGGGCTGGGCTTGGCTTTCTATAGACAAGCAAGGAAAACTACATATCACCAAAGAGCCAAATGGAAGCAACCCGTGGCGTGCAGGCCTGAAACCATTGCTGGGTTTCGATGTATGGGAACATGCTTACTATTTGGATTACCAGAACCGCCGTGCAGATCATGTGAACAAGTTATGGGAAATCATTGACTGGGATGTAGTAGAAAAACGTCTATAAAAGAACCCTTAACTATACATCATAATAAAGCTGCCTCGCACCCTATTCATTCAGGGAGCGGGGCAATCTGCTTTAAGATGCAAAGATACAGCAGATATGCATTCATCCTTTTACAAGAATAAACAAGCATAATGCAAGATAATCATAAAAAAACATTCTTCCACAAAAAATAAAGCAGTCTGTTGTAGCATTATTCATTTCTTTCCCATATCTTTGCCATCGTAAAACAAAGGGGTGCCCCACGTAAACAGCGGACGGGCTGAGATTATACCCTGTGAACCTGATGCGGTTAGTACCGCCGAAGGGATTGTTACTTCTTACCTCATACCATCCGGTCAAAAAGCAACTCTTTGTATTTACAAGTAAATTCATAAACTGATATAGTATGAAACTGACAGTAAACAGCAAAGAAACCGAAGTAAAGGACGGATGCACCGTAGCCGAACTTTCCACCTTTCTGGCACTTCCTGAGAAAGGTATCGCCATAGCGGTAAACAACCGGATGGTTCCCCGTATAGAGTGGGAGAAATGTGTGTTACACCCCAATGACAGTCTGGTAGTCATTAAAGCTGCATGTGGAGGATAAGACCGTGGAACTTCAATTCATCACTCACTTCACCGACACATATTCCTATTATGATTCCGCACGCATGGCCTTGGAAGGCGGTTGCCGCTGGATCCAGCTACGCATGAAAGACACTCCCGTTGACGAAGTGGAACGGGAAGCCATACGCCTGCAAGGCTTATGCAAAGACTATGGAGCGACATTTATCATAGACGACCACGTGGAGTTAGTTAAGAAAATTCATGCTGACGGAGTGCATTTAGGAAAAAAGGACATGCCCGTAGCCGAAGCACGGGGAATATTAGGAAAAGAATTCATTATCGGAGGCACCGCCAATACATTTGACGATGTAAAGATGCATTACAAAGCCGGAGCTGACTATATCGGCTGTGGCCCGTTCCGTTTTACTACTACAAAAAAGGATCTCTCTCCAGTGCTGGGACTGGAAGGTTACCGTTCCATTATTCTGCAAATGAAAGAGGCAAATATCCATTTGCCCATCGTTGCTATCGGGGGAATTACTTTGGAAGATATCCCTTCCATCATGGAAACGGGAATCACCGGCATTGCTTTGAGCGGAACCATACTCCGGGCGAAAGACCCGGTAGCGGAAACTAAACGAATCATGAATTTATAATAAAATCACAAAATACAATGAAAAAACTGATTATAGCTGGAAAAGAATTTAATTCCCGTTTATTCCTGGGAACCGGTAAATTCAATTCAAACACCGTAATGGAAGAAGCCATTCTGGCATCAGGATGTGAAATGGTAACCGTAGCCATGAAACGCATTGAACTGGACGATAAGGAAGATGATATGCTGAAACATATCATTCACCCCCACATACAGCTATTGCCCAATACCTCCGGTGTGCGCACAGCCGAAGAAGCCGTCTTTGCTGCACAAATGGCCCGCGAGGCCTTTGGCACCAACTGGCTGAAACTGGAAATTCATCCCGATCCGCGCTACTTGTTGCCAGATTCTACCGAAACATTGAAAGCAACCGAGGAACTGGTCAAACTAGGTTTCGTCGTATTGCCCTATTGCCAGGCAGATCCTACATTGTGCAAACGGCTGGAAGAGGCAGGAGCAGCAACCGTCATGCCGCTTGCCGCCCCCATCGGGACAAACAAAGGCTTGCAGACACGTGACTTCCTGCGCATCATTATCGAACAAGCTTCCGTTCCTGTGGTAGTAGACGCCGGAATAGGCGCCCCCAGCCATGCCACCGAAGCGATGGAAATGGGTGCGGACGCCTGTCTGGTCAATACAGCCATCGCAGTAGCCGGCCAGCCGGTAGAAATGGCAATGGCCTTCAAGGAAGCTGTCATTGCCGGACGCCGCGCTTATGAAGCAGGCTTAGGAGCGGTAGGACAGAACTTGATCGCATCCGCCTCATCCCCTTTAACTTCATTCTTAGATTAAACAGAAATATGATAGACAAAAAGCAAGATAAAAAAGCATACGCTCATGCAGAAAAGGCATATATGCAAGGAACCCTATTCCCATACATCAAAGTAGGAATGCAGAAAGTAAACCTGACTCCTACTGTGAACATAGTGAACGGTGAAAAGGTAACAACGCCCAATGCTCCTGTTTATATTTATGACACCAGTGGTCCGTTCAGTGATCCCAATATGGAAATCGATCTGAAAAAAGGACTTCCCCGTATGCGCGAAAGCTGGATTATTGGACGGGGAGACGTGGAAAAACTGCCCTCCATTACCTCAGAATACGGAAAGATGCGCCGTGACGATAAAAGTCTGGACCACCTGCGCTTTGAACACATCGCCCTGCCCTATCGTGCCAAAGCCGGAAAGGCCATCACACAAATGGCATACGCCAAAGCCGGCATAGTTACACCGGAAATGGAATATGTAGCCATCCGTGAAAACATGAATTGCCGGGAACTGGGCATCGACACCTTTATCACCCCTGAATTCGTGCGTGATGAAATAGCCGCAGGGCGTGCCGTACTTCCCGCCAATATCAACCACCCCGAAAGCGAGCCTATGATTATCGGCAGGAACTTTTTAGTGAAGATCAACACGAACATAGGAAACTCCGCCACCACTTCCTCCATTGACGAAGAGGTGGAAAAAGCCGTGTGGAGCTGCAAATGGGGAGGTGATACCCTGATGGATCTCTCGACCGGCGATAACATTCACGAAACACGCGAATGGATTGTCCGCAACTGTCCTGTCCCCGTAGGTACCGTACCTATTTATCAGGCATTAGAGAAAGTAAACGGTAAAGTAGAGGATCTGAATTGGGAGATTTATAAAGATACATTAATCGAACAATGCGAACAAGGAGTGGACTACTTTACCATCCATGCCGGAATACGCCGCCAGAATGTACATTTGGCCGACAAACGTCTGTGTGGCATCGTAAGCCGCGGAGGCAGCATCATGAGCAAATGGTGTCTGGTACATGACAAGGAAAGTTTCTTATATGAGCATTTTGATGACATCTGTGATATTCTGGCACAATACGATGTAGCCGTATCCTTGGGTGACGGACTTCGTCCGGGCTGTATCGCTGACGCTAATGACGAGGCACAGTTTGCCGAACTGGATACCATGGGTGAACTTGTACTCCGAGCATGGAACAAAAACGTACAGGCATTCATTGAAGGACCGGGGCATGTACCTTTGCATAAAATCAAAGAAAACATGGAACGCCAAATCTCTCACTGTCACAACGCACCGTTCTACACTCTCGGTCCGCTGGTAACGGACATCGCTCCGGGATATGACCATATCACTTCGGCCATCGGTGCCGCACAAATCGGCTGGTTAGGCACTGCCATGCTATGTTATGTCACCCCGAAAGAACATCTGGGATTGCCCAACAAAGAAGATGTACGCATAGGTGTCATCACTTACAAGATTGCTGCCCATGCGGCCGATCTAGCGAAAGGGCATCCGGGCGCACAGATCCGCGACAATGCTTTAAGCAAGGCACGTTATGAATTCCGTTGGCGCGACCAGTTCCATCTGAGTCTGGATCCCGACCGCGCTTTGGAATACTTCAATGAAGGCCGCCATACGGACGGTGAGTACTGTACCATGTGCGGACCCAACTTCTGCGCTATGAAACTGAGCCGCGACTTGAAGAACGTGGGTAATTAAACAACTGACTTTGTAAAAACTATGGAAGATTTCAAGAAAGCACTTGAAGGAACTTTAGGAAGAAAACACATAGACAACATAGTAGATCAAGTGGCCAGCTCCCCCGACCGCTTTGATGCTCTTTATACTCTAACGCAGCATGAAGAAACAAGGATAGCCTGGCGTGCCACTTGGGCTTGTGAAAAACTGAGTTTCCTCCTTCCTTCCCTATTGATGGATAAAAGGGAGGAACTGATGTTACGGGCCATGCAATGCCCCCACGATGGAACAAGACGCCTGCTACTGAATATCCTTCATCATCTTCCTGTCCCGAAGCCTGTCAACGCAGCTTTCTTCGATTTCTGCCTTCAAGGTATGCTATCTTCTGCCGAAAGCGCATCCGGACAAGCCGTCTGCATGAAACTTGCCTACGACATCTGCCTGGAAGAACCGGAACTGACAGGAGAGCTGAAAGCATATCTGGAAAATATGGAACCGGAATACTATACGGTTGCAGTGCAATGTGTCCGCAACAACATCCTAAAAAAAATAAGGTAATGAAGATATTGATACTCAACGGAAGTCCTCGTTGCCAAGGACTTATCAGCCGAATGCTGGACATCATGGCCGAAGAAGCTCGCATACGTGGCGCCGAAGTGGAAGCAATATCCATCCATAAATTGCAGGTACGCCCCTGTACAGGATGCATGGCTTGCCGCAGCCGGCAGGCCTGTGTCCTACCCGAAGACGATGCGCAGCGCACGCTTCAAAAGATACAATGGGCAGACGTGCTGATTGTCGGATCACCCTGCTATTGGGGAAACATGAACGGACATCTGAAAGTAGTGTTCGACCGCATCGTGTACGGCATGATGGGAGAAAGTCCGAAAGGACTCCCCCAAGCGTTGCATAAAGGCAAGAAAGCAGTCATCGTAAGCACCTGCTCCACCCCATGGCCATTCAATATCTGGTTTAACCAGACACGCGGTGTAGTAAAAGCGTTGCGCGAAATTCTGAAGTGGAGCGGATTCTCTATCAAAGGCGTTATCCAGAAGGGAGGAACGAAGTTACATCCCGAGCTGACGGAAAGCGACAAAAAGAAATGTAGAAAAATAATAAGAAACTTATAGCTTGAAACCTGTTTAAATGCCGAAAAGGTTTAAATAGGCTCTTATAGAAGCGAAATCATCTTATAGAACTATAACAAAAAAAATTATGTTTTCAGAAGAACTTGAAAAAATAGATTGGGAAGAAACCACCAAAACCATCTACTCCAAGACCGAAAGTGATGTGCTCCGCGCTCTTGGCAAGGAACATTGCGATGTGGACGACTTTATGGCGCTCATCTCCCCCGCAGCAGCAAAATACCTGGAGCCGATGGCGCAACTAAGCAAAAAATATACCGAAGAACGTTTCGGCAAAACCATCTCCATGTTTATACCGCTGTATATCACCAACTCCTGCACCAATTCTTGTGTGTATTGTGGTTTCCATATCAGCAACCCGATGGCACGTACCATCCTCACCCCCGAACAGATTGAAGATGAATACAAAGCCATCAAGAAACTGGGGCCTTTTGAGAACCTGTTACTGGTGACCGGAGAGAATCCGGCAAAAGCCGGAGTCCCTTATCTGGCTAAAGCTTTGGACATCGCCAAAAAATATTTCAGCAATCTGAAGATAGAGGTAATGCCCCTCAAAGCCGAAGAATATGCCGAACTGAAAGAACACGGACTGAATGGAGTCATTTGCTTTCAGGAAACTTATAACAAAGCCCGTTATAATATATATCACCCACGCGGGATGAAATCCAAATTCGAGTGGCGGGTAAACGGCTTCGACCGCATGGGTCAGGCAGGAGTCCACTCCATTGGCATGGGAGTACTTATCGGACTGGAAGAATGGCGCACCGATGTGACCATGATGGCTTATCACTTACGCTATCTTCAGAAAAAGTATTGGAAAACCAAATACAGTGTCAACTTCCCCCGTATGCGTCCGGCAGAAAACGGTGGTTTCCAGCCGAATGTCATCATGAATGATCGTGAGTTGGCACAGCTCACTTTTGCCATGCGTATTTTCGATCACGATGTAGATATCTCCTACTCCACTCGTGAACCGGCACAAATCCGCGACAACATGGCAGGGCTAGGAGTGACTACCATGAGTGCTGAAAGCAAAACTGAACCGGGGGGATACTATACCTATCCGCAAGCTTTGGAACAATTCCATGTAAGTGATGAGCGTACAGCCGTAGAAGTAGAACACGCACTGAAATCATTAGGAAGGGAGCCGGTATGGAAAGACTGGGATGTTTCTTTTGACAAGTTCACGCCAATACGATAGATTTTACCCATATTTTTAAAGGAATGGGGCTGTATAAATGATACAAAGCTCCTTTTTTTCAAATTAACAACAAACAAAGTGGAAAGATATAACCGTCAAATTATTCTCCCTGAATTGGGAGAAAAAGGACAACAACGGCTTCAGCAGGCCAAAGTGCTTATTGTCGGTGTAGGTGGTCTGGGATCTCCTGTTGCCTTGTACCTGACAGGAGCCGGAGTAGGTACCATCGGATTAATAGACGATGATGTGGTAAGTGTCAGCAACTTGCAACGTCAAGTACTTTATAGTGAAGCCGAGGTAGGCATGCCCAAAGCTATCCAAGCCAAGAAACGTCTTGAAGCCCTGAACCATGATGTACAAATCAATGCCTATCCCACAAGACTGACTAAAGAGAATGCGGATGAAATTATCCGTACCTACGACATCATTATAGATGGATGTGATAATTTCGCTACCCGCTATCTTATCAATGATATCTGTGTGAAATGGGGAAAAGTTTATGTATATGGTGCCATCCGTGCCTTCGAAGGTCAAGTATCCGTTTTCAATTACCAAGGAGGCCCCGATTACCGCCACTTTTTCCCCGACGAAACAGAAATGCTATCCATGCCCCATCCGCCCAAAGGAGTATTAGGTGTAACCCCCGGCATAATAGGTTGTGCCGAAGCTGCTGAAGTGTTGAAGATTATAGGTGAATATGGCGAAGTGTTAAGCGGCAAATTATGGACGATTAACGTAAAAACGATGGAAACCCATCTCATTTCCTTCTAGAGGAATCGAACCGACCCTATTCAAAAGACATTAATTCCTCAATTATGTGCCAACAGTCGAGGCATGACGACATCCGTCGTCCGGCATCGACCGGCACATGGATAGTTTGACTTTATCCTATAATATGTGGTACAAACTCGGACAAGTTATCTGTAACCTCCATACGATTTTCGCGAATACCGATGCCCGCAGCTTCTCCTCCTATAATCCAAGAACCAATAACTGGATATCTGCCACTGTACGCTGTCGGTTCCACATACTCCTGATATACATAAGCTCCAGTGTTATAATCACCCTCCGTTTCAGCTATACGTACATATTCCTCCCAATCCCGGATATCAACAACGCTTACATTATGACCTTCACGAGAGAAGACCGGTTTTTTACAAAACAATCCCGACCGAGGGCGCGACAAATAACAAGGAAGCACATAAGGAGAATCCGGAAACAACTCGTACAATGTGGCAAGGATCGCCTTATTGGACATCACCAATTTCCATATCGGCTCCAACCATTCCATTTCCGCTAGACATCCGTCAGGACTTTCGTCCACCATCCACTCCCACGGATAAAGTTTAAAGCACCGGTTCACTAGTTCACCTGCCGGATCAAAAAATCGTCCATTTTGCAAATCCAGCGCCTGCATATCCAATACTCGGGTAGAAAACCCAGCCTCCATCGCCGTACTTGCCAGATATTGCAACGTTCCTGTATCTTCATTATTCTCTAATGCACCAGCAAAATGAATCTCTCCTTTTTTGGGGAAAATATCTTTCCATGACTGCACCAATCCTTCATGAATACCATTAAACTGGTCGCATTCCGGAAAAACATCCTCTTTCCATTGCCATTGGATAACAGATGCTTCAAGCAAAGAAGTCGGTGTATCAGCATTGAACTCCAATATTTTCGGAGTACCATCCTTGGCTAATATAAAATCAAAACGACCATACAGACTTAACTCATCCGCACCCCAAGAAGCACGGATACGCTCACCAATCTCCTTCGGAATATTCAATGCACGCTCCATAAATTCCGGGTTATCTTCAATAATGAATTGAGCAGCCTCACAATACAGACGGTACGCCTCATTGGTTGCTTCCTCCAAACAGGCTGTTTCTTCAGCCGTAAAACGATAATACGCTTCCTCGCGCCAATAATCACCATGAAAATCAAAGCCCAGCGCTTCTATTTTCTCACGGTAGTCTGAACGTGGCGTAACAGGTATTCTTTTCATATCCGCTTCCTATTAACTATGAACACCGGATGAACGGCGTGTTTTCCCAAAAACACTTCCGCTCGATTTTGATTTTGTAGACGATTTTGCCCCCACATTCACTTTTGAAGGAGCATCCACTTTCATTCCGTTAGCATCTGTCCACGAATCAGATTTAGGATAATAATAATGTGTGGTAGAAAGTCCGTTGGCCATAGACGGCATTAATGCCCAACGCATTAGCATAGCGTTATAAATCCAACTGTTTCCCTGATGATCACGGTACTCTTCTTGATCTTTAGGATTCTCAGGCAATTCCGTTTTTTGCGTACATCCGGCAAGTGCCATCAAACAAAATGCGGCTGCAAGAAATTGTTTTTTATTCATAATTCTATCTATTCGTCTTGTTTTATTAGCGCAAAAGTAAATAAAAAACGCCTATTTCATACAGATACACACAGATTATTTAAAACTTTTCCATCGCATGAATCACTTTTTCGGGGAAAGTATCCCATTGATTTACAGGTTTATCAAAAATAAATCTATAAATCCACTAGGATTATTACAAATAGGTTGCTATCTTTGCTTAGCAATTAGTCATAAGGTATGAAGTTAATTCTAATAACGCCCCCCACTTATTTTGTGGAGGAAGATAAAATAATTACAGCTCTTTTCGAGGAGGGACTAGACACACTCCATCTGCGAAAGCCCGGTACAGCACCCATGTTTGCAGAACGTCTGCTAACCCTTATCCCCGAACAATATCACAAACGCATCGTGGTTCACGGACATTTTTATCTGAAAGAGGAATACAAACTGAAAGGAATTCACCTGAACGGTCGTAATCCGAACCTGCCGGAAGGATACAAAGGACATGTCAGTTGTTCTTGCCATTCGCTAGACGAAGTTAAAGAGCGCAAATCCAGTTGCGATTATGTATTTCTGAGTCCGGTATTCAATAGCATATCCAAACTAAATTATAACTCGGCATACACCGCCGAAGAACTCCGTACCGCCGCCAAAGCAGGCATTATTGACAAAAAAGTCATAGCTTTGGGAGGCATTGACGAAGAAAACTTGCTGGAGGTAAAGGACTTTGGTTTCGGAGGAGCCGCCATATTGGGCGCCCTTTGGAATAAATTCGATGCGTGTACCGATCGCGATTATCGGTGCGTGATAGAACATTTCCGGAAATTAAGAGATTTAGCAGACTGATTTATCAAAATAATTTAGAATAGAAGCCTAAAAAACGAAGAATATGCTTCAAACCAAGCATATTACAATAATGAGAAGTTATTTTTAAATTTCTAT
>OHFP01000688.1_pt1 | contig 15814 bp, 11 predicted proteins | sample 1567591 | NCBI WGS metagenome assembly OHFP01 (sample SAMEA3879547, study PRJEB24766) | human gut metagenome | biome: human-associated habitat; feature: feces | place: USA | collected 1985/1987 | reverse complement strand
GCATCTGCTCGCCGTAACGGGCGGCGAAGGCTGAGGCTATGTCGTCGGCCGTGATGCCGAGGGAGGAAGCCTTGTCATAGTCGAACTCTATCACCCACTCATAGGGCGTATAGCCGTTGAAACTCACGTCCGCGACCCCTTCCACGGCCGACAGCGGATAGATCAGACGGTCCTCGACGAACGAAGCTATCTCCTTGGACGGCAGGCTGCTAAGGATATTGAACGAAACGGCGGTCTGGGCGCGCTGTCCGGAGACTCCAACCGAAATCGCCGGATACGAACAGCCGTCCGGCAGGGAAGGGTAGATGTTGCGTATGTTGGAGGCCATCTCGAAGCGCACCGACTGGAGATCGGTCCTGCGTCCGAACTCGAGGGTTATCGAACCCTCTCCGTTGCGGGACACCGACGATACGGAGCGGCAGCCCCTGATATTGGAGAGCACGCCCTCGAGCAGGGATGTGACCTCCGACTCGACCACCCGCGAGGAGGCTCCGGGATACGAGAACGACACGCTGACCTCGCGCGAAGGCGACGACGGGGTATACTGCACCTTGAGCATGGAGAACCCGGCCGCTCCCACGATGGCCGTGACCGCCATCAGAAGAAGCACCGAGAACGAAGATATGCCCCGCTTCCCCTCCATCTTCCGTCAACTGGATTTCCTGCGTTTCTTATATATCACCGAATACAGCGCAGGCACATAGAACAGGCTTATCACCGTACCTGCCGTAAGGCCTGCGATTATCACGAGCGCCATAGGATACTGGAGGTCGTCGCCTATGGTGCCCCGGCTGAGGAACGGAGCCACCGACAGTATGGTCGTCAGGGTGGTCATTATTATCGCCTTTAGCCTGCGGTGTCCGGCCTCGTGGATGGCGTCATCGATCTCCCAGCCTTCCTTCACGAGCCGGTTTATGGTGTCGATCTTGAGTATGGAGTCGTTGATGACTATACCGCATACCACGACGATTCCTATCAGCGACATTATGTTGATGCTCGTGCCCGTAAGCCACAGCACCACGAGGCTGAACGCCAGGTCTATGACTATCTCCGAAAGGATTATCACAGGCTGGACGAGCGACTCGAACTGCGAGGCCAGTATGAGGAAGAGCATCGCGAGCGCTATGAGCAGCACGAACACCATCTGTCTCATCATCTGCGCGTTGGAGAAATACGCCCCCGAGAAGCCCACGTCGAATCCCGGGTGCTCCGACACGACATCCCTGACCGTGTCCATCGTCTCCGGCACGTCCGAAGAGGGAATGTCGAGGGACAGAGGGTAGTACTGCCCTTCCTCGCCGGAAACTATGGTCTTGAAGTCCTCATCGAAAGTCTGGCGGAGCAGCGACTTGAGGGGTATGGAATATGCCTGCCTGCCGTCTGAGGCCGGCTTGTCAATCACCGCATGCTCGAAGAGGTCTTCCATCTCCACCATATCGGTACCGAGCACCACGGGAACGGAACGGCCGCCCTGCACGATCTCGAACACCCTGTTGCCGTTCAGGCTGCTGTGCAGCACCGACACGAGCTCGCTGCGGCTGACCCCGTACAGGCTCATAAGCTCGGGGTCGCTGACATACAGCACGTCCTGCTTCACTGATATGGGAGGCAGGCCGATTCCGGGCAGGGCGGCCGACAGGTCGCCGAGCAGCGGCTGCAGGGAGGACGGGGTGAGCACCGTTCCAGAGCCCGGCCGTATCCTTGCCGTCAGTTCAGCCTCGGTGTCGGAGAACACCATGTCGAAGATATTGCCCGAAGTGCTGAAGCCGAACACCGCATCCGGCCAGGTGCCGCCTATAAGGGACGCGAATTCCCGCTTCATGGCTTCGAGCGTCCGCGCATCGGCACACTTGAAATAGACGCTGGCCTCGTTGGAGGCGAGATCGCCGCTATGGCTGAGCACGAACTGCTGCACTCCCACCATAGAGCTTATCTGCGAGCAGCGCTCCGAGGCGAAGTCTTCCAGGGCGATTATACGGTTCCTGTTCTCGTCTATGGAGATATGTTCGTTCCAGTCGATGTCGAGGACGGCGTCGGAATAGCTGATGGGCGGCAGCTTGGACTTGGGCATGAAGGAGACGCAGACCGCGACTATCACCGCGCTCGCGAGGGGCACTCCCCACGAGAGCCAGCGGTGACGCAGGAAGAAGTTGACTCCCCCGTCATACACGCGCAGCGCCCCGCCGAAGCTCAGCTTCTCGAGGAAACGGTTGGGGGTGAAACGCCCGAAGCGCCTGTACGACACCCAGTAGTAGACAGGCAGCAGGATCACCGTCACGAGGTACGACACGAGCAGCAGCACCGTCACGGTGATCGCCTGGTCGTAGAAAAGGTCGCCTGCGAGGCCGTTGAGGAAGATGAGCGGGATGAACACGGCGCAGGTCGTCAGCACCGAGCTCAGCATGGCGCCGGACACCTCGCCCGTACCCTTTATCACCGCATCGCGCAGCGGCTCCCCCCTCTGCCAGCGGGCAGTCATGTTGTCGGTGAGCACTATCGTATTGTCGACCATCATGCCCACACCGAGCAGCAGGCCGGAAAGGGAGATGATGTTGACGGTCATCCCAAGCAGGAAGAACACGAAGAACGATATCACCAGCGACACAGGAATCGACAGCGACACGAGCAGCGGGGAGCGCAGGTCCTTCATGAACAGGAATATTATCGCGCAGTCAAGCAGTATCGCGATGATGATATTGAGAATCAGGTTGTTTATCGAATAGTCCAGAAGTTCCGTCTGGTCGCGGGTAAGGGTGAACTCTATGTCGGGGTAGTCCTGTGCGAACACATCGAGCAGGGAGTTTATCGCACTGCGCAGGTCGGCCATACGGGCCTCTCCCTGCTTGATGACCGCGAGCATAACGGCGTCCTTCCCGTCGGAGCGGTCGAGGCCGCTGCGGGGCGCGGCATGCTCCACCACAGAGGCGACATCCCTGATCTGCATGACCTTGTCGCCCGACCTGAAATATACGTTCCCGATATCCTCGGGGCTCGACGCGAACGAGCGGAAACGGACGTTGTAGCGGTATTCCCCGTCGCGTATCGTCAGGTTCGACAGGCGCACGTTGGCGTCCGCGAGGCTCGACGCGAACATATCGACGCTCATGCCCGCCGCTGAAAGTTTCTCGAGATCGGGAAGCACGAGTATCTCCCTCTCGGCCACCCCGCTCACATCCACCATCGCCACCTCGTCGAGCTGTTCGAGACGCTTGGCGATCACGCTCGAGACGAAATCGCTCAGCTCGAGGAACTCATCGCCCTGCAGGGCTCCGCCGCGGCCGGTCACGTTTATGAAGAAGGCCGGGATATCGGTCGCGCTGGCCTTGAACACCTTCGGACGGGAGATGTCGGGCAGCGACGACATGCTCCTGTCTATCTTCTCGTTCACCTCGATGAAGGCGAAGTCTATGTCATGCCCCTGCTCGAATGAGAGCACTATCGACGCCGAGCCGTCGCGGGACTCCGTGTGCAGCCCCGCAAGGTGGTCGGTCTGTACGAGATTCTGCCGCAGCGTCCTCACGACCACCTCGTCCAGCTCGCGCGCAGACATGTCCGGGGCGTCCACCTGCACGGTGACATAGGGTATGTCCACATCGGGGATCAGTCCCACCGGCAGGGCCCTGATGCCGACGCAGCCGAGAATCACCAGCACCAGAGTCACCATGCTGACCGAGACGGTCTTGCCGAGCAGCTTGTCGAGCAGTCTGTCGAGCATAGGCGCTGCTATTCTTTGAGCCTGACGGCCGAACCGTCAGCAAGGTTGAGGTTGCCCGAGACGATCACCGTGTCGCCTGGTTCGAGGGAGGCGCCGCGCGACTCGTTGGCCTCCACGGCATAGCTCTCGCTGTTGGCCCCGAGGATGTTGACATAGACCCACCTGGCCTTTCCGTCGGAATAGCAGAAAAGCACGTCGAGGTCGTCACGCACTACGACGGCGGACTTCGGCACCACCATCATGTCGTCCATGAACTTGTCTACCGTCACCTTCACGTTCATCCCGTCAAGCAGCCGCGACGAGCCCGACAGGGTGGCGCAGACCTCTATCTGGCCGTTTTCGTCTATGCTGGGGTTGACCGTCCTGACCTTTCCGGTCAGCACCGTGGCGCCTCCCTGTCCGAACGGAGTGACCTTGACGGCCTGTCCGCGGGCGACGAGCGGATATTCCGACTCGAGTATGTTGAACCTGACCTCGAAACTGCTGTCGTCGATTACCGTGCAGAACGGCTTGCCGTCGGTCACATCCCAGGTCTTCTGGGATATGTTGGCCACCGTGCCCGAAATCGGCGCCCTGAGGCAGGTCGCGTCGTAGGCCAGGGCGGCCTTCTCGTAGTCGTTGCGCGAAGCGTCGAGGCCGGAGCGTACGAGGGCCACCTCGCGCACATTCTCGGGAGCCGTATCCTCGTCGGGATAGCCGAGGCCGGCAAGTACGTCGAGATATTCGAGTTCGGAACGCCTGAGCGCGATCTCCGCCGCATCGAGGGCAAGTTTCTGCTCGCCGCTGTCCAGCTCCGCGATCACGTCGCCCTTCTCCACGCGGTCCCCGTTCTCGAAGTTCACCCTGACTATCGTCCCTCCCGAGGGGAACGACAGGCTGCTGCTCGAGGCCGGGCTGAGCTTGCCGTTGGAGAGGATCTGCATCGGGAAGGGCTGCCTCTCCAGGCATATGACATCCACCTCGTTGACAGCCGGAGAATACTCCAGCATCGCGCCGCCGTCCGCGGCACCGTCTTTTTCCTTACAGCCGGCGGACACGAGGGCCGCCAGGGTTATCAAAACAAGAGTCTTTCCGTTCATGGGCTACATGGTCAGTTCTTCGGGCACGACCTCGAGGTCGCGCTCGAGCATGAAATCATAGAGTGTATATTTGCGCAGGTTGTAGTAGTATATCCAGAAATTGCTCAGGTCGCTTATGTAGTTCTGGATAGCCGTGTCACTCTCGCTGCGCGCGGTGTTGAGATCTGTCACCGTCGCCGTTCCGCCGCGGAAGTTCTCCATAACGAGGGCATAGCGTTCGCGGGCTATGTCCTCGGCCCTCTGCGACACGAGGCATATCTGCCGCTGGTTGTTGAACTGCCCGACGGCCGTGAACAGGGCGATCCTGCGGTCGTTGCGCTCCTGGGCCACCGTGGCCTTGACGACCTCCGCAGCAGCCTCGGCCTTCTTGACCTTGCCCTTGCCCTCGCCCCAGTCGAAGATGGGCACGGAGAAGTTCAGCCCCACCACCTCCTGATGCAGGGGATTGCGGTAGACCGCGGCAAGTTCGCTGCCGGAGGCGGAAAGTCCGAATGTGGCGTTGAGCGACATCGTAATGCCCCTGTCCGCCTTGGCCTGCGCTATCGCCGCCTCGGCGTTGAGCAGGTTGATGTCGCCGTCGAGATTGAACGACGAGTTGGTCCCGGACTTGTCGAGCACCAGCTCGTAGTCCATCGTGATATCGGGCAGGGAGCTGTCCAGCACGGGGCTTATCTCGTAGCTCTCGTCATAGCCGAGCAGCGAATTGAGCTCCATGCGCGCCTTGCGGAGCTCCACCTCGTTCTCGCTTATCGAGAGGCTGTCGTTGAGCATGCGCAGCTCGAGCTGCAGGTATTCGTCACGGGTGACACTGCCGAGCTCCAGCCTGCGGCGCGCCACATCGAGCATCGCCGACGTGTTGGCGTAGTTTGTGCGCGCCGTCTCGAGATTGCGGTCGGCGAGCAGAAGGTTGAAGTACAGGGTGACGGCGCTTATGTTGACATCCTCCATCCTCTCGAGATAGGTCCGGCGGGCCTTCTCGTACTCCTTGGGAGAGATGAGTTTGCGCCATTTGAAGTCGTTGTAGCCGAACAACGGCTGCGTGTACTGCAGGTTGAGCGGCTGGGAGTACCAGGTTACGCCGGCATTCTCGCCGAACTGGTCGATACGCGAGAGCTGAGAGTAGAGGTACAGGGTTCCGCCCGTGGCCGTGATATTCTGGCGGAGCCTCAGGCCGAGATCGTTCTGCATGTTGAAGTTCACCCGGTAGACGAGTTCGCCAGTGTTGTAGTCCTGCAGCAGGCGCAGCGAGCGGTCGAAGCCGCCGAGGTTGCCGTAGAGCGTGAGCGACGGGAGCCGGCTCGCAAGGTACGAGCGCCAGGACCAGTATGACGATATGAACTCCGACTTCGCCGAAACCGATGCCACCGAGCGCGTCCGGGCCTCCTCGAGCACGGTCTCGAGCGTCATCTCCTGCGCCGCCGCGCCGCCGCACGCTCCGGCGAGGGCAAAGGCGAGGGTCAGGAATTTCCGGGTAATAGAAGTCATAAGCAAATTATGTGGGTATTTGACAAATATAGCGAAATATCTTGTCCCTTTCATAATCGACCGCATAAAGAACCCCGCCGTCGAAATCGAAGTCGAAACCGGTGCAATGCTCGTCGAGCCGTATGTCCGCAAGGGGATTACCCTCGTAGTCGAAGCAGAATATATGCGGTTCCCCGTATTTTCCGTAGTAGTTCTCCATTGATGTTTCACGGCAGTATAGCACGGCAAAGAAGTCGTCGTACAGGCAGGCACCGGAAAAAGTATCCGTGCGGTCGTGTATCGACAGTTCCTGCATATCGTCGATATCCGACAGCCTGCGCCCGATGTTCACCGACTTCCTGAAGCTGCCGTCAAGTGTGTAGAGGTTGATATTGTCCAGATATACCGGCGTCTCGATTATCAGGTTCCTGTCCCGCTTGTATGAAAGGCCGGCCGAAAGCAGGTTGAAATCCACTCCGGGATCGACATGCGCGGAATTAAGCTCCTCCAGCCACGAGGGAACGGATGTCTCGCCTCCCTTCATGAAGACACGGTTGATTTTCGTAGAATTGTCCCCGAAAGCCCGGCAGTAATATGTCGAATCTTCCACATACACCAGCCCGAACGAAGGATATGGGAATCCCGTGCCTATAGTCTCGATTTCAGCCTGTCCCGTCTTCAACGATTCCGAGAAATTCATCCTGTACATCTCACTCTTGTTCATATCCGACAGATAGCAGTATGTATTTCCGTCTTCTTCGTAGAACTCCACCTGAGACAGCCAGGGAACTGACAGGAACTCTCCCGGGCCGTTACCGTTCCTTATCAGGGACGTGACTTCGGAGAGGTCGTCCAGCGAGAAGACCTTCCATGCCGGGTCGCCGCTCGTCCCGACTACCAGCAGGGAATCCATAATCTTGAGCGAAAGGACTCCGAGAACGCCGGCATCCACCTCCTCCGCACCCGTAAGGGAATATTCTTCCGGGAATGCCTTGACGTATACCACATTGTCCGTAAATGCCATGTAGTTGCCCCGACCCGAGCAGGAGGCAAGGGTAAGAAAAAGCGCAAGGAACGAAAAAGCCTTGGAAAGGGGATGTCTCATAAGCTGAAAGGCTATAGGTATCAATAAAAAGTGTTATAACAAACCGCCGAGGTCGTAGCGGACCACCTTGCCGGAAGTCTTGTCGAATCCGTACAGGTACCCGGAACGGCTGTCGTAGGCTATGTTGTCTATATCTTCTTCAAGTACGATGTCGTAGAGGAAGTCTCCGTCCCAGTTGAATACATGGATGGATGTGGGGCTGCCGCCCTGCATCATCTCGCCGAGGGAAAGGCCCTTGTATGCGGCGAAAATGTATCCCGAAGCCGAAGTGGCGTCGACATAGTGGTTCATCGTATCCATACCGACGGCACTATTTGCAACAGACTCCCAATTCCTGTATGACTTGTCTACGGCGACAGAACGTATCCGCCCTGTTTCCCCGTCTATCAGATTAATCTGAGGGAAGAACATCATGACTTCACATATATCCGAAGTCTGCACCCTGCTTACGAGAATACTGCTGAGATATGTCACATAGCGCTCTCCCCTAAGGCTCCCGTAAGGATAAATCGTCTTGACCGTCGAGCCTGACCCGTCTTTAAGACAGAAGGCAACCTCGTCCCCTTCATATAGCATAACGAACTGGCCGGAACCAGGCAACGGCATCCAGTCAAGCACGGAGGTCTCCGGAAGGTCGAAGGTCTCGGCAAGCGCCAAATTACCTGTCCTCAGCGTCTCCTCGACATCGACAAGATACGCCTGTCCGAGCGCGTTGTCGCTAAGAGCCAGATATCTCTCCTCCGCATTGCTCCGCGACACGTGCGGCGAGACCATTTCTCCCGGGCCCCGTCCGTTGCGTACGAAGGATCCCAGACAGTCGAGGGTGTTCAGAGAATAGGCCCTGAAATGATACGGACTTTCCTCGCTCGCCGGAACCTGGAACACGATTATCGAGTCGCTGACAACCTGCACGGCAAAGCAGTTGAGAACCTCCGCGAAACGGCCTTCCACCGAGGCGTCGGGGCTCAGGGACAAAGTCTTCCCGGGCTGCACGAGCTTAACCGCCGCGCCGTCCACTACACCAGAACGGCTGCACGAGACGAGCAATAAAAACAATGAAGCAACAACTACAGGTACAAATGCCGACAGGAATCTTTTCACTGGCCAGATGGTTTCTTGTTATGGTTATCAGTTAGTCTGGCTAAAGGTAGGTATTTCTCAGTTCTTTTCCAAATCTTCATCCGTCCGGAAGTTCGTAGCGGTACAGCCGCCCAGACGGAAAGGACGAAGCGCCGTAGACGGTCATGCCGGTCAGGCAGAAAGAATTGAGCTCCGACGAAAGCTCATACCGGCGGACTGGGTTGCCCTCCCAGTCATATACCAGCAGATGGCTGCATTGATACTGGGGCCCGGCACCATCCGAAGCACTTTTCCCGGAATAGAGAAGATAGATACACCCCTTGTCGGAAGCTGCACCGCAGAATGCACGGCGGTTCTCAGGGCTATATGAAGGCGACACGGAGCGGCCGCCCTCAGACCTTGACAGCTGCGGGGCATAATACACCTTCCTCACCGTCTCGACCGTTCCCTCAGGGCCTATGTCCGCTATCGAGAAAGCCCCGCCGACAGACATCGCACAGACGGCCTTCCTGCAACCCGGCCGCACGGAGAAGGTCGAAGAAAGGTGGAACGACGATTTCTCCACGGAAGTCATCCCCTCGGTTTCTCCGTATTCTATCTGTGCAACCTTGCCGCATTCCTCTCCCCCACCGTCAAAAGAGGCATACCATATTCCGTCATCGAAAAGGCCGGCAACCATAACCCCACCGGGATATCTGTAAAGCCTGAAAGGACGCAGCAGCGCCCCGCCGGAGAACGACTCAGGAGCAGCACGGACAAGGACTTGGCGGCGTTCGCGGATACTCGCGCCGAGGTCGAGCACGCTGGTTTCCGCACGGGAGACGTCGTAGACATAAAGGCTGTCGCCCAAGACCTGCACGGAGCCGATGTTTATCACCTCGCCCGGGCCGCGGCCTGTCTTGAAACAGCCGATGCTCTCCCCGGTGCCTGGATTCAGAAGGACTATGTTGTTCTCCCCGCCTGTCTTTCTGATTACGAACCAGTCACCGTATATGTCTACCGATTCCGGCATAAGGATTCCGTACTTCTCCAAATCGACAGAATCCGTCGGCTCCAGACAGATGACCTTGTCAAACTCCGACAGGAGCGGATCTTTTCTCACTGTCCGGCTACACGAAAAGGCAAGAAAAGAAACTGCAACGAGAATGACTGCGGCAGTCCTGGGCATCGGTCTATATCCTGAAATTATCTCAAATCGAACCCCTCAGGAAGGGCGTAGCGCAGCAGCTTGTCCCTTTCATAGTCGGACGCATAGAGAAACCCGCCGTCGAAATCGAAGTCGAAGTCGGTGCAATGCTCGTCGAGCTGTATGTCCGCAATGGGATTGCCTTCGTAGTCGAAGCAGAATATATGCGGTTCCCCGTATTTTCCGTAGTAGTTCTCCATTGATGTTTCACGGCAGTATAGCACGGCAAAGAAGTCGTCGTACAGGCAGGCACCGGAAAAAGTATCCGTGCGGTCGTGTATCGACAGTTCCTGCATATCGTCGATATCCGACAGCCTGCGCCCGATGTTCACCGACTTCCTGAAGCTGCCGTCAAGTGTGTAGAGGTTGATATTGTCCAGATATACCGGCGTCTCGATTATCAGGTTCCTGTCCCGCTTGTATGAAAGGCCGGCCGAAAGCAGGTTGAAATCCACTCCGGGGTCGACATGCGCGGAATTAATCTCATCCAGCCACGAGGGAACGGATGTCTCGCCGCCTCTCACGAAAACACGTTCGATTCTCGTGGAATTATCTGCAAAGACCCTACAGTAATATGTCGAGTCTCCAACATACACCAGTCCGAACGAAGGATACGGGAGACCGGTGTCAATAGTCTCGATTTCAGCCTGTCCAGTCTTAAGGGATTCGGAGAAGTCCATCCTGTACATCTCGCTCTTGCTGAACTCAAGCAGATAGCAGTATGTCTTCCCGTCTTCCTCGTAGAACTCCACCTGGGACAGCCATGGAACTGACAGGAACTCTCCCGGGCCGTTACCCTTCCTTATCAGGGACGTGACTTCGGAGAGGTCGTCCAACGAGAAGATTTTCCATGCAGGGTCGCCGCTCGTCCCGACTACCAGCAGAGAATCCATAATCTTGACCGAAAGGGCTCCGAGAACACCGGCATCCACCTCTTCTGCACCCGTAAGGGAATATTCTTCCGGGAACGCCTTGACGTAGACGACGTTGTCCGTGAATGCCATGTAGTTGCCCCGTCCCGAGCAGGAAGCGAGGGCAATGGAAAGGGAAAGCGCAAGGAATGAAAAAGTCTTGGAAAGGGAATGTCTCATAAGCTGAAAGATTATCGGTTTTTATAACAATCGGCTATCTGGTTATGGTTATCAGTCAAGTTGTATAAAGGTCGGGATTTTTCTCCTGTTCTCCAAATTTGACCGAATTTAGGGAATATCCTCACCAAATTTAGCCAAATTTGGTGAATACGGACAACCGAAACCCGGAGAAAAGACCGATTCCGGCATTGTAATTTCCTGAAAAGAAATAACTTTGTAAGAAACGAAATACAAACCATGAAAAAGGAATCTCTCCTGATTGCCGCGGCAGCTTCATTTACGGCCTTCGCATGCCTGATTTCCGGCTGCGGAAGGCAGGATAAGAGCTCCGGAGAGGCCGTAAACATCCCGTTCGCCAGGGCGGAGAGACTGCCTTACGCCAGCCTGCCCGAAGACTTCTTGGGCGGGCTCGAGTATGTGACGCTCCGCCCCGAAGGGCAGGACTACCTGTTCGCCGAGGCGGACAAGGTCATATACCGGAACGGGCAGCTCTACATAATGGACTGGATAAGCAGGAAGATAGTTTCCTTCAAGGAGGACGGGCAGCCGGGAACAGTACTGCACAAGCGGGGACGCGGCCCGGGAGAATATCTACAGATAAGCGACTTCGACGTCGATAAGGACGGCAGCATCTACATACTGGACGGACAGAGGGACTTGCTTCTCAGATATTCACCTGGCTGCATGTTCGAGGAGTCGTGGGAACTTCCGTTCCAGGCCAACTTCATAAGCAGCAACGAAGACGGCAGCCTTTACTTCGGGCTGTCGCCCTGGGACGACTCAGAATACGGACATAATAAAGTCCTCGTCACAGACCGCTCGCTCGGTGCCGTCTCTGCATTCATCGGATATGACGGGCTTGACGACCCGGATTTTACCTTTCCCGCATCGGGCTTCGTGGAATCGGCATCTGGAACCGTCTACCACCAGCCGATATGTGACGACGTCTACCTGATAGGCGGCGACGGGGTGGATTCCGTATACCATTTCAATTTCGGGGCCAAGGCTGTTCCCGACGAGGTCCGGAAGGACATCGAAGGGCATCTTGACGAACTCGACGGCTACGAGACCCTTGTCAAGTGGGTGAATGTCTACGGAAGGTTCATCGTCGGCAGCATCCGCCGAGACGGCCGCTTCGACGACTTCATCTTCGACAGGCGGGAAGAGCGGATATACATACAGGACGACGCCTACAGATGCATCGGCATCGCCGGACTCTCGCAGGACGCTATAATCTTCAGGATAATCGATACCGGAGAGGGCCTGCCAGACTTCATTCCCGAAAACATCCGCCGTAGCATAGCCGGGGGCGAAGATGTATTCGCGATAGCGAAATTCTGAACAGAAAAACATACAATCTCTCTGCGCCTGATGACAGTGCGGCGTGACGCTCAGGCGCCGGGAAGCTGATAGACATAAATGCCGGCATCAGCAGCGACGGCATACAGCTTCCCGTCGGAAGCCACATCGATTGCAATCACATCCCTGTCGAGCCTGTATACCGACTCGAGGGCTGCATCCCAGGAAACGAACCAGACCTCGTTGCCGAAGGAACTGTTCTCGTCCGCAACCGTCCTGCCCGAAAACAGGGCATAGACTCCGTCCCTGCACGCGCAGAGGTCGATAAATCCCTTCCTTTCATCCCTGTCATGCGCAAGGACCTCGAACCCTCCGGCATCCATGACACTGAACATGGGAAGCACTCCCTCCGGGCCGCGCACAAGCGTAACCTCTCCGTCACGGATGAACTCCAGCTGGTCGGCATAGCGGCAGGCAAGGACGAGAGTCCGCTGCGACGCCTCGTAATCCATACGCGCCTGATAAGCCTGGTTGAGGATATTGTCCGGATAGTTTTCCTTATCCCCGGCGTTCGGGACATAACGCGCATATGGCCCATATCCCAAGCCTGCATCACCTGCCAAAGAGGCCACGCGGCAGTCCTGGAACATCCCTACGCCGAGCAGGCTGTCGCCGGCAAAGCAGATACCGAACAGCATCGGGACATCGAGCAGCTGCAAGCGTCTGACGGAACCGGAGAGATAGTCATCGGACAGCAGGCTGTCTATGCAGGCGGACAGTATCGACTGCGACGAGACATCCAGCATCGCAAGTTCGCGAGAAGCAGCATCGTATGAGAAATCATAGAAGCCCAGCATCTCCCCCGGGCCACGTCCCCTGCCGAACAGAGTCCGGGACTCCCGCGAGTCCGTATTGCAGATGACAAGCTGTTCCCCGTCGCGGACAAGCAGCAGGGAGTCGAGCACCATTATGTCGGCTGGATTCCCGGCAATTCCGGGAAGGCTGTCAGAAGCGGAAAGGGAATACTCAGCCTTCCACCCGCCCATATCCACGACAGAGACACCGTTTCCTGAAGCACACGAAGACAGGAAGGGCACGATCATAAACGCATGCAGCCAAAATAGAATCTCATAAGCGTATCCTCCCGATATAAGGCCGCCCTTCTGAATCCAGTATCATCGCGTAAAGGGCATCCTCCTCCCTGTCAAGATCAAGACGCATTATGTTATAGTCCGTACGCATCAGCTTCAGCGGATTGCCGTCCCAGTCGAACATGGCAATATTATGATATCCTGAACCCATCAGTCCGTCCCCTCCGTATGCGACATATATGACATCGTCTGTGGCGCACAAGTCGCAGAACGAGGCAAGAAGGTTGCCGTAGTTGAATCTGTCTCCTTCGATCGTGAAATCCGGCTCGATGAAATATTTAGTGGCAATGTTCTTCAGTTTGCCACCTTTCATCGAAAAGGTCTCGAGTATACCTGCACGCGCAGCGGTAATGGCAAACTTCTCCTCGTCTGGAGACACGGCGACGAACGGGCTCGTATATATCGCATACCTTTTCCTATCGTCGTCTATCACCGGAAATTCGTTGTATGTAGACAGGAGATTGCCGTCGTTGTCCCTGAGTTCCAACCTTACCACGCCCGATGTATCTTTCTGGAGATAACTGACATTGTTGATATGCAGGCTGCCGTTTTTCAATACGATGTTGTCGCTATTCCATAAGGGGCACTGCCAGTAAGTTTCCTCGACAGCATCCAGACCGTGTTCCATAAGGCCGTCCACATCTATATCCAGACGCTTCGACGCAATGAGATCAAAGAATGTCATTGTTCCCGTGTCTTGACGTAAACTTAGATCTTCCATAAACAAAAGTTCCTTGGGACCCCGTCCGGAGTTCAGCGTGTGCATCAGAGGTTCGCCACTCTCCTTGTCGTAGATATGCAGGATCGTCCCGTCTTCATGGTTCAAGGCGCAGACTATTACCTTCGACCCGTACACCACCATGTCGGAAATCGCTTTGACTCCATATATCTCGTCTGAAATAACTTCGAACTCCTCCTCTACGGTCTCCTTGAATTCCGGAGGAGAATAGACTCCCGGTCTATCTCCACCGCAACTGGGGAAAACAGCTACAAGGGAAAGCAGCATTGCCCCCTTGAGGAGCAATTCCGAGAAATGGCGGGTTTTACTCATAATTTCCATTTTACATTTTTGATGCAGCCTTTACAAGCGGATCCTCCCAATATAAGGCCTGCCCTCGGAGTCCTGAATCATCGCATAGAGAGTATTCTCTTCGTTATCGAGGCACAGTCTTTCTATTCTGTGGCCTGTGCGTATCAGTTTCAAAGGGTTGCCGTTCCAGTCGAATATGGCGATATTGCGACATCCTGTACTCGACTTAAAATCGGACTCTCCTCCGTATGCGGCATATATAGCATCATCCGTAGCGTACAAATCACTGAATGAATAAATGAGATCATCATAATTACAGAAATTCCCTTCTATGCTGAAGCCAGGCTCAATAAAATATTTTGTCGTGATGTTCTTCAACTCGCCGTCTTTCATCGAAAAGATTTCAAGTATCCCTCCTACCGAAGTCGTAATTACAAACTTCTCTTCATCGGGAGAGACGGCAATAATTTCATTGTTGTACATCATAAACCGCTTCCTGTCATCGTTTATCACAGGAAATTCGTTGTATGTTGAAATGATATTTCCATTCCTGTCACAAAGTTCAATCCTTTCTACGCTCGAAGTATCCCTTTGCAGATAGCTGATATTGTAAGTATGCAGGCTGCCGTTTTTCAATGCGATATTACGGAGATTCCACAAGCGGCTCGGCCAATAGACTTCCTCGACGGCATCCAGGCCGTGTTCCATAAGACCGTCCATGTCAATATCCAGACGCTTCGACGCAATGATGTCGAAGAATACCATAGTTCCGCTATCCTCATTGAAACTCATATTCCCCGGGTATATCAGTTCCTTGGGACCTCTACCGCTATTCAGCGTATGCATGAGCGGCTCGCCGCTCTCCTTGTCGTAGATATGCAGGATTGTCCCGTCTTCAAGATTTGAGGCACAGACTATGATCTTGGAGCCGTATACTACCATGTCGGAAATCACTTTGACTCCGTATATCTCGTCTGAAATAACTTCGAACTCCTCCTCTACGGTCTCCTTGAATTCCGGAAGGGAATAAACTCCGGGTCTGTCTCCTCCGCAGCCGGAAAGAACAAAAAGAAGCACAGCTCCATAACGGAGAAGCTGTGTCGGAAAGTTGGTGTCTTTTTTCATGGTGCCAGATAGAATCAGTAGAACTTATGTGGTTTTCCAAAGATAGGAATATTTTTCTTTTTTGCTACCTTTGAAAAACAAACATAATCAACGCTACATGAAACTGTTCCGCACTTTACTCCTCGCTGCAGCAGCCACTCTGCTTTCGTCCTGCGCGACGCAGAAACAGACGTTCAGCTACATGCCCAAGTTCCCGTCCTCGAGGACGGCCGCATTCGAGCCCGTCGGAGACCCGATAAGACAAATCTCAAGCAGAATAAAGAGGCTCGATACCTACGGCCCCTATTTCGTCGTAATCTCAGCCGCCCAGCGTGGAGAGAACAGCCTGCATCTCTATGACAGGGACAGTGGCCATCTTGTGTTGGAAGCCATCCCCTGGGGCGATGCCTTCGGTGAGGTCGAGAGCAACTTCACCTACAGTCTCGACCCCGGCAGCGGCCTGCTCGAATACAGCGACTTCCGAACAGGCAAGACTCTCTCAGTGCAGCT
>OHFP01000677.1_pt1 | contig 16044 bp, 15 predicted proteins | sample 1567591 | NCBI WGS metagenome assembly OHFP01 (sample SAMEA3879547, study PRJEB24766) | human gut metagenome | biome: human-associated habitat; feature: feces | place: USA | collected 1985/1987 | reverse complement strand
AAACCACAGTGCGTCTTTGAGCAGTTCGCGAAAATAAACAAAATACCGCGTCCATCAAAGCATGAGGAAAAGATGATTGAATTCCTTGTGAATTTCGGTAAAGAGAACAACCTTGAAACCAACGTTGACGAAACAGGCAACGTCATAATACGCAAACCAGCGTCAAAAGGCTGTGAGAACAAACAAACACTGATACTGCAAAGTCACATGGATATGGTGTGCGACAAACTTGTAGACGTGGACATTGATTTTACAAAAGACCCTATAGAGACATACATTGACGGAGAATGGATGAAAGCAAAAGGCACAACACTTGGTGCCGATGACGGTATAGGATGTGCCATACAACTTGCCATACTCGCTGAGGACAATATTGAACACGGTCCTATAGAGTGTGTATTTACAAGAGACGAGGAAACCGGACTAACAGGTGCCCACGGCATGAAAGCCGGCTTCATGACAGGCAATTTACTTATAAATCTTGATAGTGAAGATGAAGGACAGTTCTTCATCAGTTGCGCAGGTGGAATGACGACTATAGCAACATTCAAATTCGAAAAGGAAAAAGCTCCAGAGGGTTATTTCTTCTTGAAATTGTCTCTTAAAGGCTTGCACGGAGGACATAGCGGAGATGACATAAACAAAAAATTCGCTAACGGCATCAAGTTACTTACGCGTTTCATGTATATTATCAGCGAAAAATACGATGTCCGTATTGCTGGTTTCAATTCTGGAAGAATGCATAACGCCATACCAAGAGACGGAATTGTCGTATTTGCTGTACCCTCAGAAGTCAAAGAAGATATACGTATAGCCCTGAACATCTTTGCAAACGAAATAGAAGACGAATTCCATGTAACAGAAAACAATATCTGTTTCAATTTGGAAAGCACTGACGCCGAACCAATACTGCCAACCCCAATAAGCAAGAACCTTATATTGGCTTTACAAGCTATCGACAACGGCCCCTACTCCATGTGCCAGGATGAAGCTTTAGCATGGATGGTTGAAACATCAAGCAATGTCGCAAGCGTTACAACAACTGAAAATGAAATAACCATCGTAGCCTCGCAGCGCTCAAATGTAATGAGTAATCTGACAAATATGGGCAATACCGTTAAAGCTGTATTCCAGTTGGCCGGAGCAGAAGTGTCTCAAGGCGACAAATACCCTGCATGGAAAATGAATCCCGACAGCGAACTTACACAAATTGTCGTTGCAACATACAAGAAGCTGTTTGGAAAGGAACCCAAAGTCATAGGCATCCACGCAGGCCTTGAGTGCGGACTATTCTCCGAAAAATATCCCAATCTTGACATGGTTTCAATGGGACCGACATTGCGCGGTGTACATTCACCTGACGAGCGCTTGTTGATTCCTACCGTACAAATGGTATGGGATCATCTTTTGGAAATAATGAAGAATATTCCCGACAATAATCATTGACAAATGAATCATTCGTTCAGAACCATCATTGTCTGTGTAATAGTTATGGCCGCATTATCGGGCTGTGGCAAACAACACAAGGCGGAAGAAGTTGTAAAAGACTTCCTTGACGTCAACCTGAAGGAAAACAATTACTCGATAAGTTTCACCAAAATTGATTCCACAAGGCTTGTTACAGATAGTGCCGTAAATGCGATGAGGGAAAATGCCAAGAAAAATACAGCTTTTAAAAATAACATTAAGTACAACTCTACCCCGTCACAGAAAGTGTACATGTTTACAAAGGCTGTAATCCGATTTAATGAAGACACTATCCGCCACACTTTCTACCTAACTCCTGACCTTACACAGGTCGTATCATTTAAGGACAATTGATGAGCGGTACAAATTTTATAATAACGTCCCTGCATATGTTTCACAACACATAGCAGGGACGTTTCATCTTGAAACAGTACAATTATTAACTTCTCAGGTAAAAACTAACAATAATTCAGGCCAACATCCTGATGATGTACTTCCTCATCTCCTTCCGTGCAGAGCCTAAACGGTTTTCAACACTTTTATAATTCATATTTAGCGTTTTTGATATTTCCGAAACAGCAAGTCCGTCATAAACGTTCATGCGATAAATCATGCGCTGTTTCTCGTTTAGCCTTGCCATCCCACATTCCAAGATTTCCTTTATCTCCGCAACATCACATTCCGGCGTAACATTCCATTGTACGCTACAAGGCAAGGAACAGACATAACCTGCATATTCATTTTCAAACTTCTTATGCCTATAATGGTCACATATAAGATTGCGCACTATGGTATAAACAAGGTTGGACAATGTCTCTACAGTTATTATTCCATCAAGCGACAACAACCTCGTAAACACATTTTGAACTATATCGTCAGCAACCTCCGGATTACGCACTTTACCAATTACATAGGTACGTAACTCGGTGTAATGCTCCATATAATATTTCCTGATTGTAGTAAACTTTGTCTCAAGTTTTTTCATGGCCTAAAGTTGACTTTAAATACCTATCGCAAAGATATGACATTATTCCAACAAGTTAAATTTCTTCAGTGATTAATTTCCTTGATAAGACAAATACACAACCTTTTGATAAAAATATTAATCATTCATAGACAACGAAATTCAACAAATATACAGTATATATAAAGAACTACGTTCAATTCATACGGTTAAAACCGTTCAAACAATACGTTAGAACCACCAAAAGCAATCGTAAAAGCCGTCCTTGCGGCGCAAATGATTTACCTCGACAACAATCATGATGGCACGAATTTTGCTTGATATAAAATGTTAAGATTAAAGAAACATATAAAAACATACAACTATGCAAAAAGGTAATATAGGGGTAACTACTGAAAACATATTCCCCGTAATTAAAAAATTCTTGTATTCAGACCATGAGATTTTCCTGCGTGAAATGGTTAGCAACGCTGTTGACGCAACACAAAAAATGAAAACCCTGGCGGAAAAAGGAGAATTTAAAGGCGAACTTGGCGACCTCACCGTACATGTAAACCTCGACGAAAAGAACAAGACACTGACAATAAGCGACCGAGGTATAGGTATGACCGAAGAAGAAATAGACAAATACATCAACCAAATAGCTTTTTCGGGCGTAAACGATTTTCTAAACAAATATAAGGATAATGCAAATGCCATAATAGGACATTTCGGCCTCGGTTTCTATAGCGCGTTCATGGTTAGCGACAAAGTCGAAATCATTACCAGAAGTTATAAGGATGGAGCAAAAGCCGTAAAATGGAGCTGTGACGGTAGTCCTTCATTTGAAATAGACGAGGCTGAGAAAGCTGAACGTGGTTCTGACATTATACTTCACATTTCGGATGACTGCAAGGAATTTCTCGAAAAAGACCGCATACAGTCATTGTTGAACAAATACTGTAAATTCATGCCCGTAAAAATTGCGTTCGGGAAAAAGACTGAATGGAAAGACGGGAAACAGGTTGAAACAGCTGAAGACAATGTAATAAATGACGTAGAACCATTATGGACAAAAACTCCAAGTACGCTGAAAGACGAGGATTACAAGAAATTCTACCACGAGCTTTATCCTATGCAGGACGACCCGTTGTTCTGGATTCATCTAAATGTAGACTATCCGTTCAACCTTACAGGTATATTGTATTTCCCGCGCATCAAATCCAACATTGACTTACAACGAAACAAAATTCAGCTTTATTGCAACCAAGTGTTCGTAACCGACCAGGTTGAAGGTATTGTACCTGACTTCCTAACGTTGCTGCACGGTGTAATCGACTCTCCTGATATCCCTCTGAACGTAAGTAGAAGCTATCTACAGAGCGACAGAGACGTCAAGAAGATTGCCACTTACATAACAAAGAAGGTTGCAGACCGCCTGAATAGCATATTTAAGGAAAACCGCAAAGAATATGAAGAGAAATGGGACGACCTAAAGTTATTCATCAACTACGGCATGCTGTCACAAGAAGACTTCTATGACCGCGCAAAAGATTTTGCCCTGTTCAAGGATGTTGACGGTAAATATTTTACTCTTGACGAATACAAGACATTAATAAAGGACAACCAGACCGACAAGGAAGGACAACTGATTTATCTTTACGCAACCAATAAGGAAGATCAATACTCATACATAGAATCTGCCAAGGACAAAGGCTATAGCGTATTACTTCTTGACGGCCAGCTTGACGTACCAACAGTATCAATGTTCGAACAGAAGTTCGAGAAGAGCCGTTTCATGCGTGTCGACAGCGACATCATCGACCGTCTTATCGTAAAGGAAGACATTAAGAAAAACGAGCTTGACAGTGACCAGACTGACAATCTGTCATCTGCTTTCCGCTCTCAAATGCCACAAATAGAAAAGGCGGAATTCAGTGTTGAAGTACAATCGCTCGGAGAAAATGCCCAACCTATAATTATTACCCAAAGCGAGTATATGCGGCGAATGAAGGATATCAGCCGTTATCAAAGCGGAATGAGTTTTTATGCCCAAATGCCTGACAGCTACAGCCTGGTTCTAAATAGCGACCATGCACTTATCAAGGGAATACTTGACGATGAGAACGCAAAATGCGGCGAGGCACTAAAACCTGTGATAAGCGAAATCAAGGGACAGCAGGCACGCCTCTCTGCCCTGCACCAGAGCCAGAGTAAGAAGAAACCGGAGGAAATAACACAAGAAGAAAAAGACGACCTTGCCAATACTGAAAAGGCACTTAACGAGCAAAGGGACAAGAAAAAACAAATAATATCCGATTATGCGAAGGACAACAAAATCGTACACCAACTCATAGACCTTGCCCTCTTGCAGAACGGCATGCTGAAAGGGTCGGCTCTTGATGCATTTATCAAGCGGTCAGTAGCGCTTATCAAGTAAAGTACAAAGTGTTTAAAAAATTTGAACGGTCGGAAACATTTTTGATTTCCGACCGTTTTTCTATAATAACAAGCCTTACATATTTATTTTAAGCCGCTAACGCATAATTTTACCTAAAAACAACAACTTACAGCTGACTGACCTTTTATCAAAATGTAAAAGATGGCTTTTCACTTCACGTTTGACGGCAAACAGCATGCTAAAAGGCCATCTTTTACAGAATAAAAGACCGTTAATCACAAAATAAAATGGCAACAATAAAATAAGGATGACAACTAACACCATACTAACACTATACGGACGCACAAAAAATCAGCTACATCGGAATAACATTCATACATCCAAGAAATTATAAAATATTCGTGGTTCATGACTTATTCTGCTATATTTGTGTAACTTTGCAGAAAGTAAAACCAGAAATATAAAGTACATTTTTAATATGCGTGTAATAAGCAATGAGGCAATCAGGCATAACAAAGCGGATGATTGCGAAGCTGTATATTCACTTATCTGCAACATGGAATCACGACAACTACCATACGAACCGTTCAAGCAGATATACAACCTACAACTAAAATCAGACTTATATACTTGCCTGATATACGAAAAAGAAGGGACTGTGCGGGGGTGTATAAACCTTAGGATGGAGCAACAGTTACACCATGCAGGCAAGATATGTGAAATCATGGAATTAGTCGTTGACGGCTCGTGCAGAAGTACAGGCATTGGCAAAACTCTGTTTGACGCAGCTTGTGACGAGGCAAAACGGCATGGTTGCATGCAGATAGAGGTATGCTGCAACCAGCTTAGGGAACGTACGCATAGATTCTACGAGAGACAAGGCATGCACAATTTCCACTATAAATTCTCGCGAAGTTTTACCGATGATGATGACGGAACGAACAGACTTGGGCGATGACAATCGCTATTAAAATACATCCTTACCGCTATAACTATTGGCCTCTAAAACAACATCAGATAATAAAAAAGCATTATATTTGCAGTTGAAATAAACATTATGGCATAAATGCTTAATAATGAATACCATGGAAAATCGAAACGCAAGCAAAGATACGTTTGACGGGATAAAATCAATGGTTGTTGAGTTTCTGAAAAAATATTTCAACGCCATGCCCGACAAGGAAAATGAAGAGGAAACTATACGCGGAATAAGCGCCGGAGTATCATTCAAAGGCGCGACCCTATGGGTTCTTGTTTTCGCCATATTCATTGCTTCATTAGGACTTAACGTCAATTCCACTGCCGTAATCATTGGCGCCATGCTCATATCTCCACTTATGGGACCAATTATCGGTATGGGGTTAGCCGTCGGAATAAACGACTTTGAGCTGTTGAAACGTTCGGCTAAGAATTATCTCGTGGCAACGGTTATAAGCGTTATCACGGCTACAGTATATTTCCTTCTTACCCCACTTGACGAAGCCCAGTCCGAACTCTTGGCACGAACCTCCCCTACTCTTTACGACGTACTTATTGCCCTGTTCGGCGGTGCAGCAGGATTCGTAGCCTTAGCCACAAAAGGCAAGGGCAATGTACTGCCTGGTGTGGCCATTGCTACAGCTCTCATGCCACCATTATGTACAGCCGGGTTTGGTATCGCTACAGGAAATTTCTACTATTTCCTTGGAGCATTTTACCTGTTTTTCATCAACACCGTATTCATAAGTCTTGCAACCTACTTAGGCACAAGAATGATGAAGTTCAAGCAAAAAAGCTTTCTCGACAACGATCGCTACACAAAGGTAAGACGCTATATCATCATTGCTGTGGTGGCAACCATGGTACCAGCTGTGTTCATGACATACAACATTGTCAGGGAAAGCATATTCAAAACGAACATAAGCAAATTCGTAAATGACCGTCTGGAAAATACCGGAACACGCATTATATCTTATGACGTGAACAGTGACAGCCTGACTTTACGTGTAGTTGCCGTAGGAAGGGAGCTATCGGAGAATACAATTAAGAACGCTAAACAATCTATGGCGGATTACAAGCTCGGACGATACCGACTGCAAGTTATACAGGGTTCAGAATCAGACTCCGTAATGCTTTTAAACAATAAATTAGCCAATATGCGTACATCAACGGATAATTATGCTGCAATGTTTCACGAAGAAGCCCAGAAAACGGCACGCCTGCAAGAACTTCTTAATGAATACACACGCTATGAAGCAATGGCTCCTGTCATCGCCAAAGAAACCAAAGCGTTATTTCCCAAGACCAGGAATATAAGTCTTGCATTGGCAAACGAGGCCTCGGCTGATACTACGGTTTTAAAACGGTACGTCGTTGCAATAATTGGAATTGAACAACAAACAAGGTTAACCGATGACGAACAGAAAAGAATGTCTGAATGGCTCGGAACGAGATTAGGTGTTGACACAGTACATATTTTCATAAGGCACTGACTTCAAGCCTATTTCTATTGTCCACACTATGTTGCAAAACAGCCACCATCCAGCAGTCACTTATTCATCATGGTAGAAATAATAAAACCAATATGTGCCGCCGTAAGTATCACGCACGTATGATTCACGCTTACGCTTATCGGTATATTTACGTTCAAGTTCCTGGAAATCAGCATAGTCTGCATCAAGCACCTCGTTGTGGTACACTAATACAGGATTTGCCCTTAAATGAGTGTAAAGTGTCAATGCCTCACGGTAATGCTTCGGCAATGACGGCGAACTTAAATTATACTTGTATCTGATTGCATTAACGAATCCGTCAAGATTCTTGTCCAAAAGAAAACCACATAGTACATAATCCGTAACTGGTTTCATCGCCAATCCATTATTTTCTATGTAAAGTAAATATTCCATAGGCGACATACGGCCTTTGCGGCGTATGCTAAGTGCCTTGAAAATCCTGCTCTCCGGATAGAACAGACACCTGACACTGTCCGAATTAGGCAATAAAGCCGATGATCCGCCAACAACAGGATATTCAAACAGTCGTTCACCCAACTGTCTCTGGCGGGACAAAGCGTATATACGCAACATCGTAAGCGACGCATCTGTATCGTCTGATTTTGCACCAACTTTTATTGCCTCGGCGTAATTACCTGAATTTAAGAGACTTTCAACACGCAAACGATAGTGGAACAATCTATCACTGTTACCGCAAAGACATACACAAATGAACATTGCGGCCATAAGTAAGAGATTCCGCCACAACTCACCTAATAGTGTATAATGCGGCACTGAATATGACATGTCTTTTCCACTATATCGGGCATACATCGAAATTGCTACGTACACGACAAGCAATAACGGAGCAAGCCATAACCATACAGAATAAAATGGATTACTATCGAATTCTGGATTTACACCCGTCAACGCCGTTAGCAACAATAGAGAAGGAAAGAATGTCAAGACATAAAATCCACCCCTGAATGTATATAATTTTCTTGCCGCAACATGGACAAGATACAGCACCGTCGTTATAACTACGGTACCTATCATCCTGTTATAATGAGTGGTTCCTCCAGACAAAACATGCTGTATCATGAAAAGCAGGTCTGCCTGAAAGAAATACAAATATACAAATACAAACAATATGAAAACAATAGCACATGCCGAATTCAGCAATGTGCTATTGTTTGAGTCAGCGCTACGCGTCATTTCAATTCTTCTTTAATACTACTGCCGAACGTGCCGGAATATAAAGCTTTAGCCATTCTTTATGGTCTTTAACGTACAGCGGATCATAATTCGTGACATGTGTCATTGTATCGTCAGCAAAACCATTGCCACCGAAATCCTTTGAATCTGTATTAAGTACGACATCATACGACCCAGTAGGTACGAGGAAACCATAATCCGTAAACGAACGTGTAGGACTGAAATTAAACACGAATACCAAATCACCACGCATAAAAGCCAAAACCTGGTCACCGTCATTATGCCATATTTCCTGCACAGGTGTGTTCTGGAAATTACGCACACTCTTTATCACCTTGAGCATCGCCTTGTCAAAATCACCAAGGTAATGATAACATAAGTCATGATTGTCTACAAGGTTCCATTGCCTGCGGGCGTATTTATAACTCCAGCCATTTCCTTCGCGCGGAAAGTCTATCCACTCCGGATGACCAAACTCATTACCCATAAAATTAAGGTAACCTCCGTTTATAGCACCTGCGGTAACAAGGCGTATCATCTTATGTAACGCTATACCACGATGAACGGTCTCATTCTCATCGCCTTTCTTAAAATGCCAATACATGTCCGCATCAATCAACCTGAAGATTATCGTCTTGTCTCCCACCAGAGCTTGGTCATGACTTTCACAATAGCTTATGGTTTTCTCGTCCGGACGGCGATTTTTCACCTCCCAGAATATACTGCTCGGCTTCCAATCCTCATCACTCTTTTCCTTTATTGTCTTTATCCAATAATCAGGAATGTTCATTGCCATACGATAGTCGAAGCCAAAACCGCCATCCTCAAACTTGGCCGCAAGCCCAGGCATACCACTTACCTCCTCGGCAATGGTAATGGCGTCAGGATTTACTTCATGTATAAGTTTGTTTGCTAGAGTAAGGTAACAGATTGCGTTATCATCCTCATGTCCATTGAAATAGTCGCCGTAATTGCAGAAAGCCTCGCCCAAACCATGACTGTAATATAGCATTGAGGTAACACCGTCAAAACGGAATCCGTCAAAATGAAATTCCTTCATCCAATATTTGCAATTACTCAACAGAAAATGGATAACGTCATCCTTGCCATAATCAAAGCATAAACTGTCCCAAGCAGGATGTTCATGCCTGTCACCTGGATAAAAATACTGGTTCGGATCTCCGGCAAGGTTACCAAGTCCTTCAACCTCGTTTTTTACCGCGTGGCTATGCACTATATCCATTATGACGGCAATACCGTTACGATGGGCTTCATCAATAAGGGCTTTTAGCTCTTCAGGAGTTCCAAAGCGGCTCGAAGGCGCAAAGAAACTACTTACATGATATCCAAACGAGCCATAATACGGATGTTCTTGTATAGCCATTATCTGTATACAATTATAGCCATCTTCGATGATTCTTGGCAATACATTGTCCTTGAACTCTGTATAAGTACCGACCTTTTCCGCATCCTGTGCCATTCCTATGTGGCATTCATAAATCAACAGAGGGCTCTTATTCGGCTTAAACTTCTTTTTCCTCCATACATAAGGTTTCTCAGGATTCCAGACTTGCGCAGAGAATATTTTTGTATTGTCATCCTGCACTACTCTCTGAGCCCATGCAGGAATTCTCTCGCCATGTCCACCGTCCCAATACACGTGCATCTTATAAAGGTCACCGTGCTTTATTCCCTTTTCTGATATCTTGAGTTCCCAATTTCCGGTTCCTTCTATTCGCTTAGCCTTATATTTTTCAGATTCTTCCCAATTGCTGAAATCTCCGACCAGATATATCGCTGTAGCATTAGGAGCCCATTCTCTGAATACCCAACCACGGGACAGCTTATGCAATCCATAATAATCATATCCGCTCGCAAAGCCCTCTAAAGTATCTTTACCGTTACGTGTCAGTTGGTTCAGTTTCCATACGGCGTGGTCATGCCGGCCTCTTATTGCATCTTCATAAGGAGCAAGATATCCATCGTTAGCCACTAAACCGATATGTTCCGGCTGTTTAGCCGTCACCTCAGTTTTAGTTTTTACCGTTTTTGACTTTCTTGTTACCATAATACTTTGTTCTTATTACGAATAATCTAATTACAGCATTTATGCCAACACCTTAAATATAGCTTTCTTTATCTCTGGTACTCCAGCTATACATGGAGCATGTCCGTCCTGCGGGAAAAATATGGCAAACTCACCAGGTTTACATGTAACGTATGTGTCAGCCATGCCCTCGTACTTAGTTATATCTTTTTCATTATTGTATTCTGCATCTGGCAAATCGCACAAAGGAGTATAGCCATATGTTTCTTCAGCACTAAGAGGAATTTGTATGTCTATCATCTTCTTGTGCGTCTCTAACACCGCAACCTCCTTTGTCTTACCTTTTGCAACTTGTACATTGACAAACAGATCCGAACCTTTTATTTCATGTTTGCCAATCTCCAGAGAGTTCAAGTCATTAGACTTAATAAAATCCAAAACATCTTTGAACAAAGGATTCAATGATACGTATTTGTCCAAATTCTCAAGCGTGTCTATTACCATAATAATTAAATTTAAAAGATTATTGAACTCTGTTTCCTAAAATATACATTCCTTGTGAAACGATATTACCGTTACGGTCTTTTTCTATAAACTTTCCGTCCCGCAAGTCATCCTTATATGAACCTTCAAAGCGTCTTCCGTCCTTATCAACCTCGACAGCCTTGCCGTTTCTCTTCCCGTCAACATAAATGCCCTTAAACTTACTACCATCTGCGAAATGTACAATAACTTCGCCATCAAACGTTCCGTTTTTGAAATTGCCTTCATAAATGTCACCGTTTTTTTTAGTAAGTTTGCCATGGCCATTCTGTTTATCATTTTTCCAATAGCCATTATATATATCACCATTTTTCCATTGCAACACACCATGACCATCTTTGTCTCCACCGGTAAAATGCCCTGTATAACAATCACCATTAGCAAATGTAAATATACCTTCACCAGTACGTTTACCCCTTAAATAATCACCTTCATAAACGTCTCCGTTTTGGAATCTATATATGCCTTTGCCATTCTGGACATCATCAAACCAATCACCAGTATAAACGTCACCATCTGCATACTTGTTTGTACCCTTACCCGACCTTAAATTCTCAAGCCACATACCATCATAAGTCGTACCGTCTGCCCAATCGAAAAAGCCTTTACCGCTCTTCTTGTCATCTTTCCATTCTCCATCATAATAAGCGCCGCTACTATAGGTATATTTCCCTTTTCCATTACGTTTATCTTGCCGCCATTCGCCATCGTAAATATCACCATTATAATAATACATTACACCATGACCTTGCTGATAATCCCTGAACCACAGCCCTACATACTTATTGTTGTTCATAAAATAATAAGTACCACGCCCATGTTGTTGGTCCTGAAACCACTCTCCGTCATATTTTTCACCATCAGAAAAAGTATAAACCCCATAACCTTGACGCTTTCCTTTAACATAATGTCCTTCATAAGTATCTCCATTCTTATAAACAGTCTTACCTTTACCATGAGGTTTACCGGCAACCATCTCTCCCTGGTATGTACCTCCGTCTTTCGTCTCGCATGAACCTAAAGTTATCTTTTGGGCATTTACATACAATGGTAGTATCAACGCCATAAAAACGAGTAATATATTATTCTTCACGATTATCCTTTTTAAATTTATCACCAAAAGTAATAAAAATCTGCCACACGGCAAAAATATTTATTAAAAAACGATAGACTTACAGAGTTTATTGAGAAATATTAGTATCTTTGTAAAAATATTAAAACCACAAAAAGATGAATTTCGTAGGAATAATACCTGCCAGATATGCCTCAACACGTTTTCCAGGAAAACCTTTGGCAAAACTTGGTGGTAAAACTGTAATTGAAAGAGTATATAGGCAAGTTTCTAAAGTTCTTGATTACGTTTACGTCGCTACGGACAGTGAACAAATTTTCAACACTGTTATATCTTTCGGTGGCAACGCCATCATGACGTCTCCTAATCATAAAAGCGGTACTGACAGAGTTGAAGAGGCTGTAAACAAAACAGGGAAGAAATTTGATGTAGTGATAAACATACAAGGCGATGAGCCTTTCATTCATGAGTCTCAAATAAAAACTATATGTGAATGTTTTGACGATCCGCAAACAATGATAGCCACGCTGGGGCGACCGTTCTCAAATAACGATACAATAGCCGAACTTGAAAATCCCAATTCGCCTAAAATCGTATGCGACAACAATAACTTCGCAATGTATTTCAGTCGAAGCATCATACCATATATCCGCAATGTTGAAAAACAAGAATGGCTAAATAGTTTTAATTATCTTAAACATATTGGATTGTATGCCTATAGAAGGAATGTTCTGTCAGAAATAACACAATTAAAACAGTCCTCATTAGAAATAGCAGAAAGTCTGGAACAATTAAGATGGCTCCAAAACGGTTACAAGATAAAAGTTGGTATAACGGAAATTGAAACAATAGGTATAGACACCCCTGAAGATCTGCAAAAAGCTGAGGAGTTTTTAAACAAAAACCGATAAAATGACAGAAAAGAAAGAACTGATATTGTCATTGGGAAGCAATGCCGACCAAAAAGAATGCATGTCGGCGGCATGTACAAAACTGCATGAAATGTTTGGTGACGATATTGTGTTCAGCCAACAAATGTGGACAAATCCTATTGGCATCGACTCAGATAAGTTCCTTAATTGCCTTGTTTTCACTCATACTTCACATAAACTGGAATATATAAACAAGGCAATGAAACATATTGAGCGGCTATGCGGCAACCGGAAAAGAGCCAGGGCAAATAACATTATAAAGATGGACATTGATATCTTAAAATATGGTGAGCAAATATTACACAATAATGATTGGAGCCGTGCATATATCATTACAATGATGAAAGATTGCCCCTTTAAATAAAAAATGTCTACAGAATTAAAAACATAATAGAATGGTCAGACTCTTATTTTTTACATTTTTATTAGCTATATCAAGTTATGCTAACGCTCAAGAATTCGACAAATATTTCCTTGACCGAACCCTGCGCATTGACTATATATTCTCCGGAAACAAATCTCATCAGGAAATAAGTTTATCAAATCTTTATACAATGCCTCGCTGGTTCGGTAAAAGACTGAATCTTGACAAAATTCCAGTAGAAGGCAATGGACAAATTACCGTACGTACACACAATTCAGAAAAGACAATCTACAAAAATTCATTTTCAACACTATTCCAGGAATGGTTGTCTTATGACGAGGCTGCAGGACCGGCCCACTCTTTCGAGAACGTGTTTCTTGTCCCCATGCCTAAAGACACTGTTGACATAACTGTAGAACTGCGCAATAACAGGCGAGAAACGATAACCTCATATACCCATACAGTCGTACCGACGGATATTTTAATAAAAAAAACAGGCGAACGTAACATTACGCCTTATGTTACATTACAACAAGCACAAGATTCATCAAGGTGCATACACGTCGCCTTTGTGGCAGAAGGTTACACTATAAATGAAATGGATACATACATAAACGACGCGAAAGAGGCTATGGAAGCTATTTTTGCTCACGATCCGTTTAAGTCGTCAAGAGACCGTTTCAATGTAATTGCCGTAAAATCAACCTCCATAGAAAGCGGAACCAGCGAACCGTCAAAAGGAATATGGAAAGAGACTGTTCTTGGTTCTCACTTCGATACATTCTATAGTGACAGGTATTTAACCACACTTAACCTCGCAACCTTACACAACAAGCTTGCCGGAACACCATATGAGCACATAATAATACTGGTTAATACAGCTCAATATGGAGGTGGCGGTATACTTAATTCATATGTCCTATCCATGACTCACCATCCCATGTTCAAACCAGTGGTAGTACATGAGTTCGGACACAGTTTTGGGGGGCTTGCGGATGAATACGCCTACGATTTTGAACAAATACCAATGTATCCCCATGATGTCGAACCATGGGAACCAAACATAACAACCCTTAAGGACTTTCACGGAAAATGGGAAAGCATGATATCACCCGGCACTCCAATTCCTACACCTAACAGTTCAAATCCCGAAATCATAAAGACAAAAGTCGGATTGTTCGAGGGGGCAGGATATAGTTTAAAAGGTGTGTATCGTGGAACACAGGATTGTAGAATGCGCACTAACGAGACTCCTGAATTCTGTCCGGTTTGCCAAAATGCACTGCAACGTTTAATCGACTTTTATACAAAGTGAGACATTACATAATCATATTTCTGTTATCTGCCGTAATACAAACATCGGCTAACACGGTACAGTACGACACAATGCCTGATACTCGTAAATTAGGAATTGCTTTAGACTATTTTACAGGAGGGAAATATCATGAAGCATTGATTATGTTTCTCAAGCTTGACAAAAGATATAAACTTAACCCACGTTTTAAAGCATACATCGGACTTTGCTATTATTATGAGTGGGATTATGAACAGGCATGCAAGTACCTTGATAATGCGTTACCATCATTAACCATTTACGCGCCTGCGGAAAGAAGCATTTACTATAATGCCGCAGCAGAAAGCCATTTCGAGCTAAAGGAATACAGATTGGCCATACCTGTTTACGAAATGGGACTGCTGACATGCAGACAAAGCGAAAAAGCAAACATTTTTTATAAACTTGGTTTCTGCTATATGCTTATAGGAAAAACTGACATTGCCGCTGATAACTTCAAGTCGGCACTTGCATACTACAAGACATATCCTGATGCAAACTCTAAAGCGCGTATTACACAACTCAAGAATATGATACGGGGACTGGAAACAAACAATACGACCACAGGGGCTTAAACAAATATAATAATATGATATTCTATTTATCCGGTACAGGCAACACAAAATGGGCTGCATCCATTCTCGGCCAGATGACGGGAGAACGACTCATAGATATAACAAAAGTAAAAGAAGAAACAGCTTATTTTACACCAAACACTAACGAGCGCATAGGTTTTTGTTTCCCTGTGCATGGCTGGCGTCCGCCATTAGCATTTCGCAGATTCCTCAATAAACTAAGAATTGACAATCCAAACAATCATTATTGTTATGCCCTGTGTACAGCTGGCGACGATATCGGAGAAACTATGGATATACTGAAAAAGGATTTGGCACAACATGGAATAAAACTCGATAGTGCATTCTCGCTAATAATGCCGGAATCATATGTCGGTTTACCGTTTATGGACGTTGATACAAAAGAAAATGAGGAGCGCAAAAAAGTCAAGGCTGCGAAAGACTTGACTATATACGGTCAGTTCATCACTGAAAGGAAAGTCGGAATGACATATCTCACGCTTGGACGGACACTGTCCAAAATTTTGTGTAAATGGAAACAGGATTCAGCTGTAAGTTTCTTCTTATATCTGGATTCTGTTTTCAAAGATAAGCATAAACTGGTTCATAATCAAGCCCCAGTTTGAAATAGGCATCGTCCATTTCTTCTCAATCTCCATAAGTGAAAGATACACGGTCTTT
>OHFP01000657.1_pt1 | contig 16360 bp, 14 predicted proteins | sample 1567591 | NCBI WGS metagenome assembly OHFP01 (sample SAMEA3879547, study PRJEB24766) | human gut metagenome | biome: human-associated habitat; feature: feces | place: USA | collected 1985/1987 | reverse complement strand
GCGTGGGCATCATGCTGAACGCCTTTCCGGCGGCAGTCATCGCCTTTGCCTTCAACGAGGGTGCCTACTGCGCCGAGACCATGCGCGGTGCGCTGGAAAGCGTGCCCCAGGGCCAGCTGGAAGCCGGTTACTGCGTGGGCATGAGCTGGTGGCAGATCATGCGCCGCATCGTGCTGCCGCAGGCCCTGCGCACGGCAGTGCCTGCCCTCTCCAACTCGCTCATCGGCATGATCAAGGACACCTCGCTGGCGTCCAACATCACGGTGGCCGAGCTGTTCATGGCGGGCCAGCGGGTGGCCGCCCGCACCTACATCTTCCTGCCCATCTACTGCGAGGTGGCTGTGGTGTACCTGCTGTTCTGCACGGTCATCACTAAGCTGCAGGCTTTGCTGGAGCGTCGGCTGAATGCCCACGGCTTCCAGTAAGAAAGGAGTGTGGGTTTTATGGCAATGTTAGAGATCCGCAATGTGCAGAAAACATTCCGCACCGATGCAAAGCCCGGCCTGCATGCGGGCATCTTCCACCGTCCCGGTGCGCGGAAGGCTGCCCATGAGCTGCAGGTGCTGCGCGGGGTGGACCTGACCGTAGAAAAGGGCGATGTGGTGGCCATTCTCGGCCCCTCCGGCTGTGGCAAGACAACGCTCATGAAGCTCATAACCGGTGTCACCAAGCCGGACAGCGGAACCATAGAGATCGGAGACACCGTAAGGATAGGATATTTCTCTCAGGAAAATGAAGCCTTGGATCCCAACATGAAGGTACTCGACTACGTCAAAGAAACCGCAGAGTATATCCAGACCACCGAAGGTCTCATGTCAGCATCCACAATGTGTGAGAGATTTTTATTTGACGGCACTCTGCAGCACCAGCGCATAGAGAAGCTCTCAGGAGGCGAGAAGCGAAGACTGTATTTGTTGAAGGTTCTCGTATCATCTCCAAATGTACTGATCCTTGACGAGCCGACCAACGATCTGGACATTTCCACACTGTGTATACTTGAGGACTATCTCGATTCCTTCCAGGGCATATTGATAGTCGTATCACACGACAGATATTTTCTGGACAGAGTCATAAGAAAGCTTCTGGTGTTTGACGGCTGCGGCGGGATCTCACAGTTTGAGGGCGGTTATACCGATTATTATCTGACCCACGGTTCATTTGCCAACAGCACATCGGCAGGGGCAAATACCCAGACAAAGCCGGAGCGTGTCAGCACAGCGGACAAGGAACCTGCCCAGAAAAAGAAAACGCAGAATCCATCCGTGAAGAAAAAGTTCTCCTTCAATGAGCAGAGGGAATATGACACCATAGAGGACACCATCGCCCGGAAAGAAGCTGAGATAGAGCAGACGGAGACCGATATCAACAACTCTGTGTCAGATTTCGTGAAGCTTAACGAACTCACGCAGAAAAAGGAACAGCTTGAATCAGAGCTGGATCAGCTTCTGGAGAGGTATGTGTATCTCACGGAGCTGGCGGAGTCATTTGAAAAGAACTGATCACATTGATCATTTGCCAGAAAAACGGGAGACGCGCTGCTGCACATCTCCCGTTTTTCTTCAATCGTCACATCTGATGTCTCACTATCCTGTATTCATCATCCAACTGAAAATACGGACAATTGTCGTAGCCTCTTGCCACAAATCTGGCAAAGTCATCCTCATCCATATTCACCAGGCACTCATAAAAATCATCTTCGTCATCGTACACATAGTGTGCACACATATCGCAACTGGAAGCCATGTGTTTCCTCCTTCCATCCGTTAACCATCAGGTTTTTACTATTATACACATATGCGAAGCAAAATCCAACCGCTTTAACCCATTTTCTCTGGCAATAATAACCATAATGTGTTATTATTGAAGGAAGTATATAAAGGGGCTTTGCATAAGCAAAAGAAGGAGTGTGTTCCAGTTATGAAGAAAAAATTTCTTGTACTGCTGCTTACGCTTACCATGATATTATCATTTTCTCCATATGTCGCAAAGGCGGCGGATACAGATGATACGGACAGCAGTAACAAAACCGATACCATAGATGGCAGAACTTATTTCTATGACCAGTTTGACAACAGTGCGTACAGAACCGTCTACAAACAGATCAACGATGCAGCTCAGAAATTCAACGAGTCGACATCCAATGCTTCTTATCAGGACGGCGGATATTACACAGCATTTACATTGTCGGTCAGCAACAAAGACTGGGAAGTTATCGGAAACGATGGAATGGATCAGATCGTCAACGCTGTACTCGCCGATCATCCTGAGTATTTCTGGATGTCCGACAGCTATCAGTGCAAGCAGGAATCCTCGGGAGAACTCAGATATACAGCTCTCACCATCGAGTGCTATTCACTGTATGCCAACGGAGATACACGTTCCATATACAAGAACAACTTTGACCTGACCGTCAAGAATTATGCAGCTTCTCTGGATGAGAGCGCAAAGGATTACGAAAAGGTATATCTCATACATAATTCGATCATCAACAAAGTTTATTATGCCTCAGATGCAACATCTAAGAGCAAGGACAACATATACGCATACACCGCAGACGGCGTGTTCAACTCCAAGTATCAGTCGGCAGTCACCTACGGATATGCAAAGGCTTTCAAGGCCATTATGGATTACGTCGGTGTGCCATGTCTGTACATTGAGGGACAGAATTCAGATCTTCTGGACGACTCGATGGACACACAGAAGCAGCTCAAAGAAGAGAGTTACATCAACAACTGTGCATGGAATGCCGTTTATCTCGGCGGAGAGTGGTATCTCATCAATCTCGGTCTGGACGATCCTATAACCACAACAGGTAAGGAGGCATTGTCATATACATACTTCAATGTAACCGACGAACAGGCAAGCAACCTTACAGCCATCACATCAAGACTTCCGGGTATACCAAAGTGTACCGGAACAAAGTACTGCCTCTCAAAGGTTCAGGCAGATCTTGAAGCGGATGGACTGTGGGAGAAGTCAAGCTACAACATAATCGACAAGATACTGGACAAATACGGTTTATCCGTAGTCCTCATAAGCATAGGTCTCATCCTGCTTCTGGTGGTAATGCTCATCAAGAACATACACAAGAGCAGATCGAAGAAGAAAAAGGAAAAGGTTAAAAAGACCAAGACAACAGTGGTTGACAACTCAGAGCTGGATGCAGAGCTGAGAAAGCCGCCTATCTCATAAAATACTAAAATCAAAAAGCTCAATGCTTTCGGATTTCATCCCCGTCAGCATTGAGCTTTTTTCTGTCATTTTTCAAGATATTTTATTTCGTTCACACCCTACTCATCAAAGTTACTCTTGAGTACATTTACGGTGATCTGTCTGGACGCCTTGTTGCCTGCCCAGTCCTCCGCTGTGAGAGTCACTGTTACGGTTCTCTCCTTGCTTGTGTCCACATCCTGAGAAGCTTTAAGCGAATCCTGCACATCCGGATCCTCATCTGTGACATTGTAATAATCACTCCAGTTTATATCCGTTCCCATAGAAACGTCTATCTCGTCCGGGCCGTCTATGTATGGATTTACCTCATCAACAACATTTATCACAGCCTTTTTTGTCTTGCTTAACTTTCCACGTCTGATCTTATATTTGATGGTGTACTTACCAAGCTTATCCGGTGCAAATTCTGAGTTGTCATATTCCAGCCTGGCATCATTGCTGTCCGGCTCAATATAGTTTGTTATATCAAATATATCACCCATATTATAATCCGTCTGGATCTGCTTGACCCTGAGCATGCTGGATCTCATGATCATCGTGATCACAAGTGCAAGCACTATTCCAACCACCAGAGCCGCCACGACCATCATTTTCGTATTCAGCTCATATCGCTTCTTTTTATTTCTGCTCTGCGCGGATTTTTTACCGGAACCTGTTGACGATCTGCTATTCGCCGGTCTCCTGGTCTTGCTTCCTGAAGACACGGACTTCACCGACTTTTCAAGTGGACGTCCCGTACTTGTGCGCCTTTTGTCCTGCGCAGTTGCACTTTTCGGACGACTCGCCGATGATAAGTGGCTGCCCGATGCCGGACGATTTCCCGACACAGGACGGCTGCCTGATGCTGACCGACTGCCTGACGCTACTCCCTTGCACGGCTGTGTCTTTTTCACACTGCTCGTTGTTGCACGGCTCACAGTTCCCTTATGAGCTCCTGCGCTCCCTTTATTCTGCCCCATATCCTGTCTGTCTGCCAATTTATATTACCTCCTAAAACATTTGTCTTAACTTTATTCTCAGTACATTATACATAATATTTTACACCCATACAATCATTTCGGATTGCAATAGTTGTAAATAAGTGAGATAATTCAATGAAGACTTACCTGAAAGGAGTATTATATATGTCAATCAATAATCTTAGTTCATTTACGAAGGAGCGTCTTGGTCTCTGTATTGAGAACGATACCATAGATAACAACCTCTACGAGGAATACGGCGTAAAGCGTGGACTTCGCGATCTGAATGGAATAGGAATAAATGCCGGCATCACCAACATTTCACTAAGCCGGGCGTATACAATGGAGGACGGAAAGCATACTCCTGCTGACGGTGAATTATATTATAGAGGTTACGAGATCCGCCAGTTGATAGACGGATTTACAAAGGAAGGACGATTCGGTTTCGAGGAGTGTACATATCTGTTACTGTTTGGAAAGCTTCCGGACGAGAATGAGCTTGCCAAGTTCAAACAGGTCCTCAACCTTGCATACGACCTTCCACACAACTTTATACAAGATGTCATAATGAAGAACCCTACCAAGGATATCATTTCAAATATGACCAAGAGCATCCTTGCCCTCGGATCATACGATAAGTCTGAGACGGATATATCTCTGGACAACGTTCTTCAGCAGTGTCTTATGATAATAAGTGTATTCCCAAGACTCGCTGTATATTCTTTCCAGGGATACAGACATTATGAGCTTGGCAAGAGCTGTTATATACACAAGCCGGATCCTGAGCTTTCATTTGCGGAGAATATCCTGAGCATGCTCCGTTCAGACAGAAAGTACACACAGCTTGAGGCAAAGGTTCTCGATCTTGCCCTTGTTCTCCACATGGAACACGGAGGCGGAAGCAACTCTACGTTTACAACACGTGTTGTCACATCATCTGGCTCAGATACATACGCCACAGTCGCAGCAGCACTCTGCTCACTCAAGGGACCGCTCAACGGCGGTGGAGACCTCAAGGTCATGGAGATGATGAAGAACATACACTGCAATGTCGAGGATGTTACGGACGAGGAGCAGATCCGTGAGTACATCAGGAAGATCGTTCGCGGCGAAGCATTTGACAAATCGGGCGTGGTATACGGAATGGGCCAGCCTGTATACTCTCTGTCAGATCCAAGAGCTGTCATTATCAAGGAGTATGTAGAAAAGCTCGCCGAGGAGAAGCACGAGAAGGACGAATTCAAATTATACGAGCTCATAGAGCGCATCGCACCTGAGGTCATTGCCGAGGAGCGCAAGATCTACAAGGGTGTGTGCATCAACATAGATTACTATTGCGGATTGTTATACAAGATGCTCAAGATCCCTTACGCCCTCTACACACCACTATTTGCCATTGGCCGAGTGGTTGGATGGAGTGCGCATCGTATGGAGGAGCTGATCAACAGCTACAAGATAATGCGTCCGGCTTATCCAAGTCTTGTAGAGCCTAAGGACTACGTACCTATCAAAGACAGGTAATATGCCATGAACAATTCTGATAAATTCGAATATTCTGTCGTCAGGAGCAGGCGCAAATCTATCTGTATCGAGCTAGACAGAGACCTCAACATAAAGGTTCGTGCGCCCCTCAGAATGACCGACAGTCAGATCCAAAGCTTTGTGGATTCCAGACAAAACTGGATCCGCCGCCATCTGGAAATCATGCAGAAAAGAATTTCCAATATGTCAGACAAAAAAAATCCAAGCACTGCCCTGACAGATGCCGATATAAAGGCACTGTCAGAACAGGCTCGGATATATATTCCTTCACGTGTAGAACATTTTGCTCAGATAATAGACGTGACTTACGGAAGGATCACCATCAGGCATCAGAAGACCCGCTGGGGAAGCTGCAGCTCCTCCGGTAACCTGAATTTCAACTGTGCACTGATGAACACCACTCCCGAAATCATAGACTACGTGGTAGTCCACGAGCTGTGTCACAGAAAGCAGATGAACCACTCCGCACTTTTCTGGGCCGAGGTAGAGAAAGTACTCCCAAACTACAAGGAGCTCCGTTCCGCCCTCAAAAATTACAGGTGTTAAAGCCTCTACCACTCCATAACCACAGCGCCGTATGTGAGCCCTGCGCCGAATGCCGACATGGCGATCTTGTCGCCGCGCTTCAGGCCGTGCTCTCTCACGAGCTGGTCGAGAAGTACAGGTACACTCGCCGCAGACATATTTCCTGTGTAGTCGAGAGTCGTAGGGAACTTCTCAAGCGGTGCCTTAAGTCTCTTGGCAACAGATTCAATAATTCTTACATTTGCCTGGTGGAGTACGAAGTAATCCACATCGTCAACGGTCATTCCAGCCTTGTCAAGAGCCTCCTGGAGGCACTTAGGACACTGTCTCACCGCAAACTTGTACACCTCCTGTCCATCCATATACAGATAGTCATGATTGATCTCATCTTTTACAAATATATTGTTGGTCTTTCTGCTCTCGCAGTTGAGCACCATACCCTTCTTGCCGATTGAACCCTGGACAATGCTTATGATTCCCTTGTCAGACTCCTCTATATAAGCGGCACCTGCGCCATCTCCAAACAATACGCATGTACCTCTGTCATTCCAGTCAAGTATCTTTGACAGCGTCTCCGAACCTATTACAAGAGCATTCTTCACAAACCCTGTCTCTATATACATCTTTGCAACATTGAGGGCAAATACAAAGCCCGAGCATGCCGCATTCACATCAAACGCAATCGCCTTATCCGCACCTATAGCCGCCTGAACCTGACACGCCCCGCTTGGTGTGTAATAATCCGGAGTGACTGTGGCAAGCACTATAAGCTCCACATTCTCTGCGGACTTCCCTGCCATCTCAAGTGCCCTCTCAGCAGCCTCAACAGCCATGCTCGTCGTCGTCTCCTTAACAGCTATTCTTCTGTTCTTTATACCTGTTCTTGAAGATATCCACTCATCAGATGTATCAACATACTTTGCAAGCTCATCATTTGATACCTCTTTCTCCGCAAGGCAGCTTCCTGTTCCTAATATTCTGATTGCCATTATATATTTTCTCCCTTTTATCCGTTATTCTCTTTATTCTTCCTTGTCTCCAAGCAGCTCAGTCACATACTCGCCCCATTTTGTGAGTTTCTTATATCCCTTAGTAAACATGGATGGCTCCACCGTATCGTCATATCCAACTGCAATCCATCCTATATCATGCTTTTCCAGATATCTGGTAAATTTTATTCCAAATACATTTCTGGTGCCCTTCAGCTTCTCATTCTTGACCTCGACATCATCGTCTGCATATCCCCACTCTGTCACTATAAGAGGATAACTTGTCACATAGCCCGACAGGAACTTCTGCCAGAACACCTTGTCTGGGTAAACATGAACAGAGAACGCAGTATTGTCATTCTTCACGCCAAGCTCGTCAAGCCATCCGAGATCATAACAGTAATCCGGACTTCCAACGATTATAAGCTGCTTTGCGCCGGCATCCCTTATAACTCCTATAAGGCTCTCCGCGCATCTCTTCCACTCTGAATCACTCATGCCAACCGGCTCATTGTATATCTCAAATATAACATTTGGAGTGTTCTTGAAATAATCCGCAATGTTCTTCCAGAATTCAGCAGAATAATCCAGCGGATTCTCGTCGAGATCCGGCATCTCATCCCCGGAACCATCTATCGGGTTACCTGTATAATCCCAGTCGAGAATAACATAGTTATCGTTCTCTCCGGCCCAGGTAACTATGCGGTCAAGATATCTCCACATATAGTAATCGTCATTCTTGTACTCCACAGGGCTTATTGGCACCCTTATGGCATTACCACCCTTGGCAAATACATCCTTGTAGAAATCCTCATTAAACTTCTTCTCCTCATACAGACTGCGCGACTCTGGAACCATCACACCCTTGAGAACAACCTGTTCTCCGTCTGCATTCAGGATCTGAGTCCCCTTCGCTGTAAGCATGGTAGGATATTTGTCTGTATCACCGATAAATTCTGCACGTGTTCCCACAGGTGTCAGCAGATCCTGCTCCTTGCCCCGCAGGTACATCACGTACCATATGATTGCTGCCGCAATGATGGCGGCCACGATAACTATCAAAGTAACCTTTATCTGTTTCTTCATAAACGCTCCTCCAATTCAAGCTGTATCTTCAGCCATATACATAAAGTTTACCAAAAAAACACCATCACTTCAACATATGCATGAATAAAAGGCATTCCCCGTGAGATAAATTTCTCACTTGAGAAATGCCTTTCATCTATAGTATATCTGTGATCTACAGATTTCTGAATCTGTCGTATCTGTCCTGTGCGATCTCCTCAGGAGTCTTGTCTGAATACTTCTTGAGGAATTCCTTAATGTTCATCTTAAGGTACTTGCCTATATATGGAACTGACTGCTCATCTGCTCCGCCGTACTCAGGTACAACCTGCTCGATAACGTTCAGTCTCTTGAGATCCTGCGCTGTAATCTGCATAACTTCTGCAGCCTCCTCAGCTCTGTTGCTGTCCTTCCAGAGGATAGACGCATATCCCTCAGGTGAAAGGATTGAGTATGTCGCATTCTCAAGCATCCATACCTCATTGCCGACTGCAAGGGCAAGTGCTCCACCGCTTCCGCCTTCTCCGATAAGGATACAGAGTACAGGAACCTTGAGTGATGACATCTCATAGAGATTTCTCGCTATGGCTTCACCCATTCCTCGCTCCTCAGCCTCAAGTCCACAGAACGCACCCGGTGTATTTACAAATGTAATGATAGGTCTGCCGAACTTCTCAGCCTGCTTCATCAGACGAAGAGCCTTTCTGTAGCCATCAGGAAGAGGCATACCAAAGTTTCTCTCCATGCACTCTGCCATGGAAGCTCCCTTGACCTGTGATATAACTGTTACAGGCTGTCCATCTATATGACCGATACCACCCACAATGGCTCTGTCATCATTCATGGTTCTGTCTCCGTGGATCTCACGGAAATCATCGCATATATACTTCACATAGTCGAAACCTGAAGGTCTGCTCATCTGACGAGCACCTCTGAGCTTCTCCCACGGAGTCTTAGGCTCGTCATCCTTGAGTCTCTCCTTGAGGATCTCGCTTATGTCAAATTTCTCATCTTCAACAGCACTGTCAAAGTTAGCATAGCCCTGTCTCTGCTTATGTGTGACGATGAGATCATACATTGTGTCCTTCATCTTGTCTCTTGTGATTATGCCATCTATGATACCATGCTCAACAAGGAACTCTGATCTCTGGAAGCCCTCTGGAAGCTCCTGACCAATAGTCTGCTTGATAACTCGTGGTCCTGCAAATCCTACGAGCGCACCTGGCTCTCCAAGGATAATATCTCCAAGCATTGCAAAGCTGGCTGTAACACCACCTGTTGTAGGATCTGTAAGAATAGATACATACAGAAGTCCTGCATCAGAATGTTTCTTGAATGCAGCGGATGTCTTGGCCATCTGCATCAGAGAAATGATTCCCTCCTGCATACGTGCACCGCCTGAACAGCAGAACATGAATACCGGAAGCTTCTCCTCTGTAGCCTTCTCGACAGCTCTGGCAATCTTCTCACCCACAACATATCCCATGCTGCTCATGAGGAATCTTGCATCACATACACCAACTACAGCAGGCTCACCATTGATGGTTGCCTTTCCTATAGTAACAGCCTCCTTGAGGTTTGTCTTGGCCTGTGCAGCCGCAACCTTGTCCTCATAGCCCTCTGTTCCAAGAGGATTTGAGCTTGGCATATCCTCAAACCATGGCTCAAATGACTTTGGATCTGTGACCATTCTTATTCTGTTCTTGGTCTTAACTCTGAAGTAAGAACCGCACTCATAACAAATGTACTTTGCGTTCTTCACTCTTTCCTTCTCAACTTCTCTTCCGCACTTAGGGCACTTTACAAGCTCCACCTTTGGTGCTTCCTGAATTCCCTCAGCAGCCTTTGCCTCCTCTGCAGCCTTTGCTGCAATTATCTCGGCATCCTTTGCCTTTTTTTTGATAAATAACATGATATTTACTGCTCCTTATACTTCTGTAAGACGATACATGCATTGTGTCCGCCAAATCCAAGTGAGTTGCTGATCGCAACATCAACGTCCATCTCGCATGGCTCCTTACAATAATCCAGATCAAGCTCCTCCTCGCTCTCCACAAGGCCTCTTGTTCTGTGGATATAACCTTCCTCTATACTCTTGACACAGGCAATACACTCGATGGCTCCTGCTGCACCGAGAAGATGTCCTGTCATAGACTTTGTTGAATTGATCTTGATGTCCTTTGCGTGATCGCCAAATGCCTTCTTGATAGCACGTGTCTCAACAAGATCGTTCAGATGTGTGCTTGTACCATGAGCATTGATGTACTGAACCGCATCAAGTGGAAGTCCTGCATCCTTAACCGCATTGGTCATGGCAACTGCCGGTCCCTCACCTGACTCCTCAGGTGCTGTGATGTGGTGTGCATCACTTGAACATCCGTAACCTGAAAGCTCTGCGTAGATCTTTGCACCTCTTGCCTTTGCGTGCTCAAGCTCCTCAAGAATAACAATACCTGCACCCTCGCCGAGAACGAATCCGCTTCTGTCCTTATCAAATGGAATAGAACATCTGTCTGGATCTGTTGATGATGTAAGTGCTGTAAGTGAATCAAATGTTGATATACCGATAGGTGAAACTGCTGCCTCACATCCGCCGGCTACCATGACATCAGCATCTCCGTACTGGATAGTTCTGAATGCCTCACCGATACTGTTTGTTCCTGAAGCACATGCTGTTACAACATCTATACTCTTGCCCTTGAGACCAAACTGGATCGCAACGTTACCTGCTGCGATGTTGCTGATCATCATAGGAACTACGAATGGACTTACACGAAGTGGTCCCTTTGTAAGTATGGTTCCATATGCGTTCTCAAGCTCCTGAAGTGAACCAACACCTGAACCAATACATGTACCAACTCTGTAAGCATCTTCCTTTGTCATATCAAGTCCTGAATCTGCCATAGCCTCCTGGGTTGCCTTCACAGCAAACTGTGTGAATCTAGCCATACGTCTTGCAGACTTTGGATCAATGTAGTCCTTTGCTACAAAGTTCTTAACCTCGCCGACAAGCTTGCACTTGTATGCTGAAGCGTCAAACTGTGTAATAGGTCCGAAGCCATGCTTTCCTTCCTTAAGTGAATCCCAATACTCGTCAACTGTATTGCCGACTGGAGTTATGGCTCCTATGCCTGTTATTACTACTCTCTTCTTCATACTTATCTCCTTGCATTACTTATTCTGCTTTTTATACATATTTAACCATTCAATTATACTCCAACTGTCAAATGTTTGGAAGTAATTGTGTCCATGTTTTTCTATAAAATTTCGATAAACATTCGCATTTATACATATCTCTTACAGTTTTTCCTTTATCTTTCTGAATATAAACTTCTTGCTTATATAATAATTGAGGAATATCACCAGCACTGATGTGAACGTCTTTATGCCCATCGCCCACAGGTGAAGCCTGTCAACCAGTATATAAATCAGGCCCTCCTCCACCACCAGTGTGAACACCCTGCTCACGTAGAATGACACCAGTTCTTTTATGAACTCCCACGCAGTCTCTGCGACAGTGTGGAACACCGATTTTCTATTTGTTATGAATGACACAAAATTGTACAGTATCCATGCCAGGAAGTTGGCCCTGACAGGTTCTATCCCGCATTTGTACATAAATATCCAGGCGGAGCCAAGATTTACCGCTCCCACGACAATTCCCCACAGTATATATATGTATATCTCCCTGGGTATCTTCTTCAGCACTTTATCTACAAACATGTAACTCCCTTATAACATCCGCCTCTTCCGGAAACTCCCGCTCTATCCGCTCGCAGAGACGTCCGTTAAACTCAACCCTTTTCCCATAGTTAAACTTCAGAATATTCTTATATCCCCACAAATGTGTGAACACATCCTGTCTCTCTATATCCGCCGCCTCAGGAAAAAATGAAGCAATGATCTTTCCCTTTCTCGCAGCACACATCGCAAGCAGTCTCTGCTCCGCAAATACCATGTGGCACAGATTTTCCTCAGTCTCCCTACAATTCTCCATAAATTGTATGGAGCTGTCCACATAATAGTTCTTAAATTGCTCCTTAGCCATATATAGCATACAGGTATTTACCGGCGGAACATCCCAGCTCCACAGGGGATCAAAGCTGTACGAACTGTCCATATTGAAGAAGTCCCTGCCGGGATATACATCCGGATATATTCCTTCTCTGTGTATTGCACAAATATCCGTCCCCGCTATGTATTCCCCTATATTCTTCCACACTATAAGGTCCAGATCCACCATGACCGCCGGCATATGCGCCGCCTTAAGCGCATACAGCTTGCCCGCAGCCCAGAACACTCCCGGGGATATGCTGTCAGGAACCTGTATCTCTTTTATACCGCCATTCCATATATGCGACAATCCCTGTCCCTCAACATAATCAATGGCCCTTGCATCACCGTAAAGTGTGATAGGGCCATTCATTTTTCTCCACATAAGAGCAGACAGGATCATGGTCAAAAGCTCATAATCCTGCATGCTGTAAGTGTCATCTTTACTTTTCTCAAAATAAGGAGCAGTCCACAATATGTGGAATCCCTCTATATCCTTCATATATCCTCCAAGATCCGGTCATGTACTAGATCAGATCCAGTCCATATCCAAACTTAGCATTGCCACCAATCCGGCTGGTCGGTCTTCTGCTTCTGTTGATAAGCTGCCACTCCTGAGGGAACTCAACCATCAGCTCCTGGCTTGTTCTGATTGAATCCATACTGTCCTGTGGCTGCTGTGTGTCACTTTCAAGCACCATCGGCATATTTTTTATCCGCTGACTTCCAAATATTCTATATTGGCTGCCTGACAATATTCTCTGGCTACCCAACAACATACGCTGGCTGCCAAACACTCTGTACTGGCTTCCCGCCAGGTATCTGAAGCCTCCCTGACTACCGAATAACTGTCTCATCCGGCTGCCATTCCACTGAAAACGCTGGCTTCCTGTCATTCCACTCTGACTTCCCATCAAAAGCTTCTGGCTTCCAGTATCCACAGTCTGTTTCGCAGCTTCGCATCCAAGCTCTTCGTATCTGTCCTCAAAAGGGATCAGAACTCCACCGCCGAATTCCACACTGAAAGGTCTGCCGTCCATCATGACATATATCCTGTAAGGATACAGTCTGCCATTCTGCGCTATCAACTTCATATATACCGGCAATCCACTGTCGAGCCTGTGGAATCTGTACGCCTGCGGTGTGGTTGCTTTGACGAAATATCCTCCCGCCGGCAGTGAATATCCAAGCACTGCCTCAAGCTCACCATCCCATTCAATATATACTCCGAATTCTCCAGTCTGGGCATCATAATTCCTGAGGTCAAAATATGCCTTTCCCGTGACAAAAGGAAGCATCCTGGCTATTCTATTGTCAAATAGTGCCACACTCTCGCCGGCACCTCTATTTAAAGACGAATATATGAAACCCACACACAATCTCCATTCCCAAACTAGCCAAATTCTATATCCGACTATTTGCCTTATACTATGTATGGTACTCTATTTCTCCATATAATTCAATTTAATTTGAGGGATTTAACAGTCTTATTTTCCACTAATTTCCTAATTAAAATTACTTACCAAATGTAAGGACATAATATCTCTTATATCCCTGTTTATCATTTTTGAGAGCCACAAATACTGCAACGCCCATGGTCTTGTATGTAGTATTCAGCATATTGCTGTCATGTGCGGTCGACTTGGACCATGCTCTGAATACGAGATCTCCACCACTGAAACCACATGCAAGATTCTCTCCGTACAACTCGTACATGGAGTTGAGACACAGTGTTCCATTTGGTCTGTAATGGCTGTACTTGTTGCTTATCTCCTTTGCTCTTGTGGTAGCGGTCTCTGTCAGAGATGTTGACACCTTAAGGCTTGAAAGTCCATTTTCTGCACGATGCTGGTTGACCATCTTACTCAGTCTGTTTGCCGCGCCTATATCATAATATCCATATACTCTTGTCTTTCTGCCCTTACCAAGATCGATAGTGTAATATCTCTTGACCGAGAGATCGTACTCTCTCTTATATACAACGCCTCTTCTGTTGACATATGCTATGTAGCCATCGGCTGTCTTATACTTTCCAGCCTTTACAACTCGCTTTGCAGCGCTGTTGAAATAGTAATTGGCATTTCCGATCTTCATTATGAGCTTCTTTGCAGGCTTCCACTTTCTGCCTGTAAACTTGTATGCCTTCTTGGTGCTGTTGTTATAGCTCATTGTGGCTACGCCTTTAGAGCCGAAATAATATCTGCTGCGGTAGACAGTCTTCCACATATTTTTCTTCTGCACCCATGTGTTCTTCGAGTAATCAAAGTCGTATACCTTCTTTGTCCCCTTCTGATCTGTATATCTTGAGGTAACATATCCGCCGTCACATACGTAGTAAGCGGTACTTCCATTTACCTTCTTCCATCCTGATGATGTACGTCTGTTTCCATTTGCATCATAGAAGTAGTATCTGCTTCCGTTGAGCTTGTCGATCACATTTGAGACTCTCTTGTATGACTTGCTGCTTGATATGTATCTGTACAATATATTCGATGCCTGATCATACAGAATGGTACATGTGCCTGATCCATCAAAATACATCAGCTTTCTGCCTGTATTCTTCCACAGGTTCTTGTTCATATCCCAGCTCTTCTTTGAATCGTTAAATGAATACTTTCTGAAAATGCCTGATGCCTTGTAGATCCTCTCCTTTACATAGTGGGATCCACCGCCTGTTACAAATACCATATTGTCATAATTTATATGATACCAACCGCCCTTTGTGACCTTGTCACCATTTGAATTGAAATAATATGTTCTGCCATCGTTGAGAATAAGCATCTGGTTCTTCACCTGGACAAGCTTGCCGCTGCTCAGTGACTTTGCCTTCTTGCTGCTATTATCGTATATCTTTTCACACAGTCCGGAATTGTTCAGATAATAGAGAACGTTATCCACTGTCTGCCACTCGTTCTTGCAGATCGTCCAGTCCTTTGAATCAGCGCTGAATCTGTATATCTTGATGGTATCGCCAGAACGTGTAAACTTCATAGCTGCCACGCCATTTTCATCTATAAGATATCTGGTGCCATCATCGGCATCTATCCAGCCTGCAGTTTTCTGCACTTCACCATTAACATAATATCTGAAGTAACCATCCTCATCCTGTATCACTCCACTCTGAACTGCATCTGATGCTGTGGCCAGAACTGCCGTGCCGTCAGCTCCCATCTCATCTGCCTGTGTCACCACATTTGTAGAAAAAATCACAATAGCCAATACAGCAATCGCCATAAGACTGCCTATAGCTTTTGCCGCCATCAGGCTCTTTTCTCTCTTTGCAATATTAGTCTTCATTGTAGACATCTTTACTGTCCTCCTTTTTATTAAGCATCAGTTTCCGCATGGAATCTGACGTTTGTGTGCATTCTGCTACGCTCGTAGTATACACGTGTTACATATTTTTTACAAGTATAACTTTTTTACAAGTTTTTTGTTACAAATGTGTTAAGCCGCCCCATCTTGGATTATTTGTCTACATATGGTAAAATAAATCCGCAAAATTCAAAAACAGACAACGAAAAATGTCTGCCAACGGCAGTACAGAGAAAGGATACATATATTATGGGAGCTATTGTTACATTAAAAAAGGGAGAGGGACGACTTCTGAAGTCCGGCGGAGCATGGATATTTGACAATGAGGTCGACACCATAGTCGGCAGCTTTGAGAACGGCGACATCGTCATAGTAAAGGACTTCGACGGTTATCCACTCGGCAAAGGATTCATAAATACCAACTCCAAGATCCTCATCCGCATGCTCACAAGACATGTGGACACCGAGATCGACGAGGCATTCTTCACAAAGAGACTTCAGGATGCATGGGATTACCGCAAGAAAACCGTCGACACCAGTAGCTGCCGTGTCGTATTTGGCGAGGCTGATTTTCTGCCGGGAATCGTCATTGACAAGTTTGAAAACGTGCTTGTTGTCGAATCACTGGCACTCGGCATCGACAAAGTTAAAAATTTGTTAATAAATATTTTAAAAAATATA
>OHFP01000646.1_pt1 | contig 16614 bp, 15 predicted proteins | sample 1567591 | NCBI WGS metagenome assembly OHFP01 (sample SAMEA3879547, study PRJEB24766) | human gut metagenome | biome: human-associated habitat; feature: feces | place: USA | collected 1985/1987 | reverse complement strand
AGGGGAAACTTGTTTTCCAGTGTTGTAATTTTGGATATGTTCCTCATTCTTGTTCCGTTTTCTGTTTGTTCTTGAATAATCGGGTTATCCGCCGTCGGTTGATAAGGTATCGGGGATGGTTGCGTGCCGCTCCCAGCTTCATCAGTCCGTGCTCGCCGTACCGGGCGTTCAGTGCGAAGGTCTGCCATACGAGGATGGACGACGACACCGCACCGAAGCCGATACATATCCACTGGCCGATACCGACCATGTAGAGGATGACGAAGAGGATGAAGAGAGCCAGCAGCCCACCTGCGAAGATGAAGAGGTATTGCGCCTTCAGACCCTTGAACTCAACCGGACGGCCGATGCCCTTGTTGATGGGGTATTCAGCCATACATTATTATATTATAGGAAGGGTCGCCCGACGAGAACTTGCCATAGACCTTCACGCCGCCGATGAGTCCGACCACTGCGCCGATGGCGTAGATGAGTTTCGTGCCTGGGTCGAAATACGAGGTGACCATGGAGGTGGCTTCGTTGATGCCTGCCAGTCCGTTGCCCTGTGCGAATGCGGTTGCGCTTGCAGCGATGAGGAGTGCTGCCGAGAGGATTGTTCTGATACTGTTGTTCTTGTTCATATTGATGTTCTGTTTTGTGCCCTCGAAGGGTGGATAGTCCTTGTCGGGCGGGTTGATAATGATTTACTTTATTCGGATATAGTGGTGTCGCCCTTTTGTTTCTACGGACTTAGGCTGTCCGTTTGCGGGCTTGCTGTACCTTGTACTGCCGTGCCGCTTTGCTATCATATTACTATCTGCTCATTCTTTCTCATTTATATTGTTATACATAGTCCCGGATGTTGAAATCCTCCAGTTTGTCGGGGATGACGAACGGTTTCCTTGCCTGTTTCACGGCATTGCCGATACTATCCACGTAAGCCGTGATGGCACTTGCCAGCCGTTCCGCTAAAACCTCATCCGTCATGATGCTCGTAATCTTCTCGAACAACTCCGTACCGTCCAGTTCAGTCATGACCTCTCCGGCCTTTGTCAGTTCCTGTTGGGTCGGCTCGTCTTTCTTGATGGTCTGTACGGCATCGGCTATCTCGTCGAAACTGCATCCCGAAGCATGGGGCTTGTATTCCTCCTCCAGTTCTTCCTCAGAATATCCAAGTTCATCCGGTGTCAGGCTGCTGAACGTTTCATCCAGTTTTTCTGCCGGAACTTGGGCGGACTGATTGCCTTTTTCCTGATTTCCGACATCAAAGGTAGTGTCGTTTTCTGATATGGCATCGCCTTTTTCAGAAGTGGAATCCTTTGGCACAGGGGTGGCAGCGGTTGACTTCGCGACACTCATCTTGAACTTGCTTTTGCCGATAACATCGGGGATTTCCTTACTGATTTCTGTCTCTTCTTTTTGTGGGGAAGGCGGATTGCCTGCCATCGACTTCCACAGCTCGGAGATACCGCACAAGAATCGGACAAGTTTGGTTTCCTTGATCTGCTCTTGCAGCAACAGGAGTATGAACCATACGTTGCAGAGAAGCGACACGGTCAGAATGATTCCTTTCAGTTCCATCTTCAAAACAGTTTGGCATTCTGGATACTCTGGTAGTAAGCCTCCTGCAGTTCATTCTGGTATTGGCGCAGGTGCTCATTCAGCACGTTGTCGATGTAACGTCCAAGGGTGATTCCGTTACCCATGTATCTGATAATGTTGGCATACTTGTCGTGTGTCTCCTTGTCGATATAGACACATTGGCGCACTTTAATTTCCGATGCCTCCATAAAGGCGGACAAGGGTTTGCGCATTGTTCTTTGTTTTCCTGCTTGCAGGTTGTCAGCATTGCCGTTGTTCTTCTGATTCTTCTTCATGATTTCTTGTTTTTGAAATGTTGATAAAATGTGATTGCTGTCTCAATTATAATTTCTCGATTTCTGGACAAACGATGCCTCGGCTCTTGAACTCGTTTCCGATAGTCTCCTTGTATTGAGCAAGATGTTCGCGGAGGATGCCATCCACGCAGAAACAAACCGTCCCATCGTTTGATGACTGGGGAGCGTGTTCTGCAAGCATATCGTAGGCTTCCGAACTGACATATACCAGTTTCACACCGCTCTCCTCAATCTTTCGGTCTATCTCCTTGCCGTAAAGGGCACAGTGGTTGGCAAGCACATTGTCAATGTACTGCTGCACTGTCATGCCGTTGCCCACGTGTTCCACGAGTGCCGATATTCTATCGTGGAAATCCTTGTCAATGAGGACGGGCATACCGCGACCTTCGCTGCCTTTCGGCTTGTTCAGGAAACCTTCCTTGCGGAGTTTGTTCACTGCTTTCTGAAACTTACTCATACCGTTGTTCTTCTGATTTTTCTTCATAATGTCTTGTTTTTGAAATGTTGATAAAATGTGATTGTTATGATATTAAAGATTGTATGATTTGAGATGACGGTTGAACGCTTCCACAATATCATCCTGAAACTGCTCGAAATGATATGTAAGGACATTGTTCAGATAGCTTGCTATGGTCACCTCGTTGCCTCCGACTACATGGAGTATCTTCTGTATGCGGTCGTGAAACTCCTTCTTGATATATACCTGCTTGCCAAGTCTGGCGGTAACATTGGACTCGCATACGAAGGTACTCTCATAGTCAGGCTTGCCATTGCCGTCCATACCTTTCTTCGTTGAGGTGGCGGACGTGGCAGTCTGCTGCCCAGGCTCTTTTGTCTTCGGCTGGCGGCTGCTCTCCGTGCTTCTCGCCTCCAAGGGAAGGCTGGTATCGTCCAGACGGAATGAGTTGATGACTGCCGCACTGTCAATATCGTCGATTCGTGTCTTTTTTGCCATACCATTCAGTTTTTGATTATTTCAAGTATCTCGTCCGCAAGTTTGTCGAGGTTGCTGCCTCGCACCAGTGTCTTGTCTGCAGGAAACGCCGTAGAACGGAATACGGTCTTTCGCTCTGTGCCTGTCTCCTTGCGGAAGCGTTTGCTGTCGGGGAGGAACGTGTTGAGTATAGGAAGGGCGAACTCCGCACATACCTTGTCGTAAGCCTTGTACAACTCCGACTTCTCACGTCCGTCCACCATGTTCCACACAAGGTACAGTCCCTTGATGCAGGACTTGCCCGTGCTTATCATCTGTTCGTTGATAACGGTGGCGAACTTAATGGAACTCTCCATCACCACACGGTCGGCGATGATGGGCGTGAAGATGTAGTCCATTTTGGAAATGGTCTGCACCACATCGGCATTGTTGATGGTTCCCGGCAGGTCGAAGAACACGAAGTCGAGGTTCGGATGGCTCTCGCAGAGCTGCTCCGCCGTCTTGATGGCATCCTCGGCACGGCTGCACTTGATGGGATAAGGATTCTTCTCCAACCGTTTCAGCTGTTCGTAGGCCATGGACTTGTAATACTCATCCTCCATGATGGCTTTCAGGTCACGCTTGCGCATGTCGTGGACGCTGTACTGCGGAAAGTCGCAGTCCACCACCGCTACATTGTAGCCTTTCACGTAATGCAGGTAACTTGCCACCAGCACCGTGAGGGTTGTCTTCCCGGCTCCTCCCTTTTGTGTGGAGATAGCCACATACTTGGTTTCATTCATACTTTTGATAATTATTATTGTTATACATAAGTCGGATTACGGAAGCGTATTGTTAATCACACGTACGTATATCCGTTTTCATTCTCATTCGTGACTTCATCCGTTGGTCTGGCTTCAAGTGCGTCCGCAGTTTCAAGTGTTCAAGCAGATAACCAGCTCTGCCTGCCAATGACTGTGAAGACGTATCTGGGCAACCTTGAATGGTCCTTCATTCCTATGTAAAACCAGTCCCGTTTACAGTCTTTCAAAAGCACCTGTTTTCAGTCCTTCATCTGAATCACGATGCAAAAGTATAGGCATTTTTTCATATCCGTATCACTTTCGGAATGAGTGGCAGCGAGTGGCACAGGGTGGTAGCGGTTGGCACAGCAAAAACGCTGATTCAGAGGCGGAAATAGCCGTAATTTTGCACCCAAGCGACAGGGCTTGCCCTTGGACACTGCCACCAGGGTTATCAGGCAACACACCAATCCGTCCGAAGGCGGATTTTTATTGGCATTAGCCAATAGCAAGATGTCTTTTCAGTTACTCAAAAGGATTTGAGTTACCCGAAAAGCTCTTGCCCCACTGGCGGGGGACGGGCTCTTCCTCCGAAGTCGGGAAGCCTGATGAAAACCGATGGTTGGAGTTGGGAAAGGGGGCCTTGGCGCATAACCACTAAATCCAATCAATGATGCAGAAAGAGAAAAGAAGGACGGGGCGATGCCCCAAGTTAGACACGAAGACGCACTGCGTGATGGTGCGTTTCGACGACGGCGAGTGGAACAGGTTCCTCGCCATGCACGAGAAATCGGGTGTCTATGCCAAGGCGGTGTTCCTGAAGGAGCAGTTCTTCGGCAGGACGTTCAGGGTCGTTACGGTGGACAAGGGCTTGGTGGATTACTACACCAAGCTATCGGATTTCCATGCGCAGTTCCGTGCCATCGGCACGAACTACAACCAAGTCGTGAAGGAATTGCGGTCGCATTTCTCCGAGAAAAAGGCGATGGCGTTGCTCTACAAACTGGAGAAATGCACGGAGGAACTGGCGGCGTTGAGCCGCCGAATTGTAGAACTCTCAAAAAGTATGGAGGAAAAATGGTCACCAAAATCAGTTTAGGAAAGTCGCTCTACGGTGCGCTCGCCTACAACGGGGAGAAGATCAACAAGGAGCAGGGACGGCTGTTGGCTACCAACCGCATCTTCAACGATGGGAGCGGCACGGTGGATATTGCCAAGGCGATGGAGGGCTTTCTCGCCTTCATTCCCGCCACGGTGCGCACGGAGAAGCCTGTGCTGCACATCTCCATCAATCCGCATCCCGACGATGTGCTGACGGACACGGAACTGCAGGAGATAGCACGGGAATACCTCGACCGTATGGGCTACGGCAACCAGCCTTATATGGTCTATAAGCACGAGGACATCGACCGCCACCACCTGCACATCGTCACCATCAATGTGGATGAAAGCGGCAGGCGGCTCAACCAGGACTTCCTTTTCCGCAGGAGCGAGCGCATACGCAAGGACTTGGAGCGGAAGTATGGACTACATCCGGCAGAACGGCGAGGCGAGCGCATAGAGCGTCCGCTGCGCAAGGTGGACACTTCGGCAGGCAACATCAAGAAGCAGGTGAGTAACATCGTGAAGGCGGTGAACAGGCTGTACCGCATCCAGTCGCTGGGCGAATACCGTGCGCTGCTGTCGCTGTACAATGTGACGGTGGAGGAAGCGCGGGGCATCGTGCGTGGACGGGAATACCACGGGCTGGTGTTCTCCGCCACGGATGATGCGGGCAACAAGACGGGCAACCCGTTCAAATCCTCGCTCTTCGGCAAGTCAGCCGGATATGATGCGCTGCAAAACAAGTTTGCACGCTCCAAGAAAGAGATAACGGACCGGAAACTCGCTGACATGACGAAACGCACCGTATTGGCGGCTTTGGAGGCAACGCACCACCAAGACCGCTTCATCGCCCTGCTCAGGGAGAAGGGCATCGACACGGTGCTGCGCCATACGGAGGACGGGCGCATCTACGGCGCAACCTTTATTGACCACCGCACGGGTTGCGTGCTCAACGGCTCACGCATGGGCTGGGAACTTTCGGCCAATGCCTTGCAGGAACACTTCACGCTGCCATACGCCAACGAGGAGCCGATAACGATGACTGTACCTTCTGAAGATAGAAACGCTGTCACGCCAAAGGCGGAGGAATACACCGCTGACGACTTCCATATCTCAGGTGCAGGGCTTTTTTCGCCTGACGGCTTTGGTATCGCCCCCGAAGAGGAGGCGTTTATCCGTGCCATGCAGCGGAAGAAGAAAAAGAAGAAGCGCAAGGGACTGGGAATGTAACATCGTATTTTTTATTCACTTCAAAACAAAGGAACAATGTCACAAGAAGACGATTTGAGGGCACTGGCGAAAATCATGGATTTTCTGCGTGCCGTGAGTATAATACTGGTAGTGATGAACGTGTATTGGTACTGCTATAGTGCCATACGGCTGTGGGGCGTGGACATCGGTGTGGTGGACAGGATTCTGATGAACTTCAACCGCACGGCGGGACTGTTCCATTCCATCCTCTACACAAAGCTGTTCGCCGTACTCCTGCTTGCCCTTTCCTGCCTCGGCACGAAGGGCGTGAAGGGCGAGAAAATCACTTGGAGCAGGATTTGGACGGCACTGGCCGCAGGCAGCGTGCTGTTCTTCCTCAACTGGTGGGTATTGGCACTGCCATTGCCCACGGAGGCTGTGGCAGGACTGTACATCGCCACCATCGGCGCAGGCTATGTCTGCCTGCTGATGGGCGGGCTGTGGATGAGCCGTCTGCTGAAGCACAATCTGATGGAGGATGTGTTCAACACGGAAAACGAGAGTTTCATGCAGGAGACAAGGCTGCTGGAGAACGACTATTCCGTGAACCTGCCCACACGCTTCTACTACCGCAAGCGGTGGAACAGGGGCTGGATCAACGTGGTCAATCCCTTCCGTGCCTCCATCGTGCTGGGCACGCCGGGCAGTGGTAAGTCGTATGCCGTGGTGAACAACTTCATCAAGCAGCAGATAGAGAAGGGTTACTCGATGTATGTGTACGACTTCAAGTTTCCCGACCTCTCCATGATTGCCTACAACCATCTTTTGAACCACCCGGAGGGTTACAAGGTGAAACCGCAGTTCTATGTCATCAACTTCGATGACCCTCGCCGCAGCCACCGCTGCAACCCCATCCACCCGGACTTCATGACCGACATTTCGGATGCCTACGAGAGTGCCTATACCATCATGCTCAACCTCAACCGCACGTGGGTGCAGAAGCAGGGCGACTTCTTCGTGGAATCGCCCATCATCCTCTTCGCTGCCATCATCTGGTTCCTGCGCATCTACGAAGGCGGCAGGTATTGCACCTTTCCCCATACCATCGAACTGCTCAACCGTCGCTACGAGGATGTGTTTCCCATCCTGACGAGCTATCCCGAACTGGAGAACTACCTTTCGCCCTTCATGGACGCTTGGCAAGGAGGAGCGATGGAACAGTTGCAGGGACAGATTGCCAGTGCGAAGATTCCGCTCTCTCGCATGATTTCGCCGCAGCTCTACTGGGTGATGTCGGACAGCGAGTTTACCCTCGACATCAACAACCCCGAAGAGCCGAAGATTCTCTGCGTGGGCAACAACCCCGACCGCCAGAACATCTACGGGGCGGCCCTCGGCCTCTACAACTCCCGCATCGTGAAACTCATCAACAAGAAGGGGATGCTGAAATCGTCGGTCATCATCGACGAGTTGCCCACCATCTATTTCAAGGGACTGGACAACCTCATCGCCACGGCACGAAGCAACAAGGTGGCGGTGTGTCTGGGCTTTCAGGACTTCTCGCAGCTGGTGCGCGACTATGGCGACAAGGAGGCGAAGGTGGTGATGAACACCGTGGGCAACATCTTCTCCGGGCAGGTGGTGGGCGAGACTGCCAAGACGCTTTCGGAGCGTTTCGGCAAGGTGTTGCAGAAGCGGCAGTCCATCTCCATCAACCGTCAGGACGTTTCCACTTCCATCAACACGCAGATGGACTCGCTCATCCCGCCCAGCAAGATTTCCGGCCTCACGCAGGGCATGTTCGTGGGTGCGGTCTCCGACAACTTCGACGAGCGCATCGAGCAGAAGATTTTCCATGCGGAGATTGTGGTGGACAATGCGAAGGTCGCCGCCGAGACGAAAGCCTACAAGCCCATTCCCGTCATCACGGACTTCACGGACGAGCACGGCAACGACTGCATGAAGGAGAAGGTGCAGGAAAACTACAACCGCATCAAGGACGAGGTGAAGCAGATTGTCAAGGACGAGCTGGAGCGCATTGCCAGCGATGAAAGCCTGAAGCATCTGCTGCAGAACAAGTAAGAACGATTAAGGGAGAGCCAATCCTGCGTTGACTCTCCCTTAATCTGTATATTTAGAGGGTTCCCTTATCCCATTCCGTTGATTCGTTCATTCAGCTTCCGAATCTTTTCTATCAGTTGGCTGAACGGCAATGAATCCCCGTAAATCATGGTTTCCTGCATCACCTCGTAGTCCTTCTTCCATTCCTCCACAATGCTTTCCGGCGGCACTATCCGCAAAGTGGCAGGCTGCAAAGTGTCATAGTCGAAGCCTCGCAGACCGATAAAGGTGCGGCGATGGTCGATGACCGACTGATAGAGTGCTTTGTCCTGCAAGGCTTCCTCTGCAATCGGTGTATCCATCATCTGGCCGATGTCGTAGAGGTGTCTCGACATACGTTCGGTACGAATGTTCTCTTTCGGCTTAGCAAATTCCTCGTGCAGCAGGAACACCTTTTCAAGGAAAGTACGTTGCGGCAGCACGGCACGGACTTCAAACTCTTTTTCCGTGAATGGAGCCTTTGTGAAGACCTCGTCGATGAACGACCGCAGTTTGACAGGAGTGACCGGCTCGCTCATGGAACGACCACTGACCTCAATGATAACTTTGGGACGGATATAGGTATTGTCGTCAAAAGCGGGATGATAGGCCACCTCGATGATTTCAGGGTCGGTCGTTGTCACGGGGGTGATGTTCACGGACACCGTAAACGCATCCTTGGAAATGCCGTCCCGGACGAGTTGCTCCGCCAAGTCATATTGCAGCCTTTCCCTGACAAACGAGCAGGAGGCACGGCGCAGTTTGTCGCTTATCTGAGTCTTTGACAACTTGCCGCTGAAACCAAGATATTCACGGTCTATGGCAATGTCGGCATCCTCGGACATTCGGCTGATGAGATGCCAGCACTTGCTCAGATTGGTACCGCCCTTGAAGGAGATGTGCTCCGCATAGGGCAAAGCGAACAATGCCCGCAAGACTGCCGTCACCCACCAGTCTTTTTCGATTATCTGAAGGTGCAACCCGTTCTCGGCTTGCACACGGCGTATGATTTCCTGTCGGTCTTTTACGGATAAATCTGCAAATTTCATAGCTATGAGAGTTTTTTGCGCACCCATATCGGTGCAAGTTGGATGTCTTTCTGATAGTCTTCCTCAGTCACATGTTCAAGATGTTGCCTGATGATGGCCATCTGTTCTTCGGTCACATTCTGTTCGCCAATCTCGCGTAGAGCAGTCACGATAAGCTGCATCAGGGTGGAGCGGAAAGCGAAAATTCGCATTTCCGACGTATGCTTGAACAGGATGCCCTTGCCCTTCCCGATGGACACGCGACGTCCGGAACCATCCGTGACAAACACGACATTGGCCGGAATCTGGGTGGATAGTCCCAACTTGTTCAATACGTATGCTCCGGTAGGGGCAATCCTCACCTTGTCGCGCTTGGCGATAGCTTCGGCAATCTCTTCAATGGAGGGCGGTATGATGCCGCTGCCCCATTTCCTGTCCACTTTCGGATAGCAATAGATGCCCTGGGCCACACGCATAAGGTCGCCCGCACGGCACAGACGAACCAAGGCCGACCGTACCGCATCAGAAGATGCCGGGTGAAAGTCATCGGGAAAGAAGAGTCTTCCCCTTTTGGATTTCTCCACCCTTCTTTTTATCTCATTATAAACACTTTGCGCTGCCATTTCTTCTTTAATTTTGCCACAAATGTATAACAAATTTGTGACATAGCAAAATAGATAGACCGTTTTCATTCAAGAACATACGTTTTTCTTGTCCTAAAACAATTTTCAGCATAGAAAAAGCCGCTTTTTATGTCCTTTTACCTCCTCATCTGCTCCAATTCCTCATCCCTGCGAATCTTTTCGTTGAGTTTCTTCTGCATCTTGTCGATGAAGTAGGTACGGCTGGGATTCTTGCGCAGTTTGATGGCGGAGTAGTAGCGGTAGCACTCCTTGGTGTCGAGCCCAAAGAACTCGTAGAGGGCAGGGGCGAGTACCTTCAGGGGTGTCTCGCCGTTGTCGATGCAGCCCATCTCACTCAACCCGTAAATCAGTTCTACGAGGTCGAGGGTGTTGCCCGTCCATTGCAAGGACTTCTGCGTTTCGCTTTTGACAGAGGGAACATTTGTGGGATGGATGTTGGATGTAAGTGGTGGCACTTCGGTGTGAAGTTGGCTGGCGAGCTGCATCATCTTGCGGATGAAGGCAATCGCCTTCTTGGCATGGATGCGCAACTCTTCCTCTACGATGTCTATCAAGAAACGAAGCTCTATCTCGGCGAATGCCAGAGCGACATGCACGTTTTCCACCGCACGCCTGCCCATGCAGCACTCGATGATGTGTTCCACGAAATCATGGTATGCCTTGTGGATATATTCGCTTGCCAGTTCCGAGTCACCGTTGAGAATCCCGAAGAAGTCTGTCCTTGTCAGTATGGAGTATTCTTTCATTCTGTTTGTTGTTATGAGTTTGACACTTGATTGTTTATGTGATCACACTCTATATTGTGTCAAATCAAGTGCCAACGGATGCCAAACGGTGAAACGAAGAGCGTAACAAGCTGATTATCATTAAGGAATAAGAATCATCATTTCCAGAGTAAACAAAAAGAGGTGTAAGGTTTCCTTACATTCCGTAAGTTGGCCTTACACCTCCCGTATTACATTTCTTTCCATTTCAGGTTTTCCCCAGGTCGTATTTCTCTATCTTCTCATAGAGTGTCGGACGACTGATGCCCAGCAGTTCCGCCGCCTTGCTCTTGTTCCATCTTGCCCGTTCCAATGCAGCCAAGATGCGCTGACGCTCCTCCCAGCCGTTCTTCAACGTCAAGGGATTGTTCTGGTTCTTCAAGGACACGTCCAACTCCAGCAAATCGGGCGTGATTTCTCCACCATCCGCCATCAGCACGGCTTTCCTGATGCAGTTGCGCAGCTCACGTACATTGCCCAGCCAGCTGTAAGAAAGCAACATCCTTTTGGCCTCTTCGGTAAAACCGCCAGCCTCGCATTCCGTCTCCTCGTGGAAGGATTCCTTGAAGAACTCCGCCAAGGGCAGAATGTCATCAAGACAATCTCGCAAGGGCGGCAGGTGAATGTCGAACTCATTCAGTCGATAAAAGAGGTCCTGACGAAAACGACCTTCCTCTATCGCCTTCTTCAAGTCTTCATTGGTGGCGGCTATGACACGCACGTTGCAATGCTCATCACGCTCGCTGCCTACAGGGCGGTAAGTCTGCTCCTGCAAGGCACGGAGCAGCATCACCTGCGCCTCCATGGACAGGTTGCCTATCTCGTCCAGAAAGAGCGTGCCGCCATTGGCCTGCCCGAAGAAGCCGACCTTATCCTCCGTGGCTCCCGTAAACGCTCCCTTCTTGTGTCCGAACAGGGCGGATGCAGACAACTCCTTTGGGAGAGTCCCACAATCCACCGCAATGAACGGCTTGGAAGAGCGGTTGCCGTGCTCATGGATGGCCTGCGCCACATGTTCCTTGCCACTACCGTTCTCACCCGTTATAAGAACAGAGATAGAAATGGACGAAACCATTCTGACCTTCTTCATCATGACCGTATAGGCATGGCTGTTGCGCTTGTAGATGACCGTCTTTTTCCGTCTTATCTCGCCAATGGCATCTTCTATAGTTTTGAGCAGACTCTCCTCGTCAATCAGTTTCTTGGGCAGATAGTCTTTCGCTCCCAGCTTCATTGCCTTCACCGCCGATGTCACGTCCTCATTCTGTGTCATTACAATATAGGGAATGGCGATTCCATGCTTGCGCATCCATGCCAGAATCTCCACGCCGTCACCGTCCGGCAGACGTATGTCGGCCAGCACGCATACATACGGGTTCTCGCTGCCCAGCATCTTCTTGGCAGAAACACTGTGACAGGCAGTCTCTACCTCATATCCGTGGGGACGCAGCCAGTTACCCAGATAGCGGGCGTATGGGGCGTTGTCTTCAATGATTAGTATCTTACCTTTCTTCTCCATTCTTCTCCATACGTTTCGATTCCTTTCTCTGCCTGTGCGACCAGTTGCTCGCCAGTCGCTATCACCTTGTCTATATATCGGGCTACATCTGCCCAGCCCGCAGAATCCTTGCGGTAGGCGTTTCTCAATGCTTGCAGACAAGTGTCTATCCTGAGCATCGTCCACACGGGCAGCAGATGATGGGTGAGGTCTGCCAACGCCTCCCTGTCATGACTATCATGCACACGCCGCAGGCTCTCCATGTCTTTCCTCGTCTGCTCCGCCAATAACGCCAGCATATCCCGCCCGTTCTCCTCGTTGGCAAGGAGCGGGGTGAAGTCTATGGCTTCCATGTCGTCCATGTCGCTTTTCACTTGTTTCCTCTTTTCACGCAGGGCATGGCGCACGGCGGCATAGAGCTCATCGCACGAGAACGGCTTGTAGAGGCACCCGGCAAAGCCTGCCTTCACCAGTTCCTCTTCCTTACGTGAGATATGAGCGGTCACTGCCAATACGGGAATGTTCTTCGAGTTGCCGATGTTGGAGCAGCGCAGCAGGTCGAGCAGCTCATAGCCGTTCATGCCCGGCATCTTGATGTCGGTGAGCAGCAGGTCGTACTCCCTTTTGCGCAGTCTTTCCATCAGTTCCTCCACATTCTGGCAGGTGTCGCACTCCAGCCCCACACGCTCCAGTTGCCGCTGGGTCAGTTTCAGCACCACGGCATCATCGTCCACGGCAATCATCCTCATATCTTTGGAGAAGTGGAATGATTCTTGGTGGCTTTCATTCTCGGTTTCCGTTGCAAGGGAGAGGGGGAGGGTGACACGGAAGGTTGTCCCTTGGCAGACCTCGCTTTCCAACGAGATGTCACCGTTCAGCAATGCCACCAGCTTACGGGTAATGCTCAGCCCAAGTCCGAAGCCGTCCTTTACGTCTGCATTGGCCAGTCGGCTGAACGGCTCATAGATGGCATTCTGCTCTTCCTTGCTGATGCCTGTTCCCGTATCGCACACTTCCAGCAGCAATGTTCCTTCTGCATATCTTACCAAAAGCGAGACACCGCCCTCTTCTGTAAACTTGACGGCGTTGCTCATCAGGTTCTGGCCGATTTGCAATATCCGTTCCTTGTCGCCCGATACGAGTACGTTCTCTCCCTCGAAATCGGCGTGCAGGTCTATTCCTTTTTCCTCCGCTGCCAGCAGGAACATGCTTTCCAACTCGTCGGCAATACTCTTGGGCAGGAACAACGTCTCATTGACCCTGTCCTTCCCCGAAGAGAGACGATAATAATAGAGTAAAGAGTTGAGCAGTCCCTGCATCATCCTTGCAGCCCGCAGGATGTTCCGTTTTGCAGTTGAGATGGTTGTGTCATTTGTATCTTGCATCAGTTCCGCATACCCCATGACTGCGGCAAGAGGTGAGCGTAATTCATGGCTCAGTATCATCATCATACGCTCCTTCTGCTCCAGCATTTCCTGTTTTTCCTCGTTCCAGGCTATCAGTTTCAGTCTTTCCCTATAACGTCTGCGGATGTCCCTATGGATAATATTGTAAAGCACAAAACTGAGTAGCATACCGAACAAGGTCAATCCTGCAATATAAAAGAACGAATGTCGGCGCATGGAAAGCATCTCTTCCATTTCTGCGGCTCGCTGTTCGGTGGATGCCTGCTGGAACTCGTGCATCAGTCGGGCGAAATTCTTGTTCAGGTACTCGTTACGGAGGCGTAGGCTGTCCGTCTGCATTTCCATCCGGAGGCGTAAGTCCTCATTCCTTTCACTAATTTCTTTCCTTAATTTTGTCAGTCTTCCTACGGCTTGCGTCCTCGACTCCGTTGCCTGTTCAACGGGCTCCTGCTTCTTGCTTTTTTTCTTGAAGAGGCGTCCTATCCACGAGTCTTTCTTCTGTTCCGAATTCTTTTTCAGCTCCCGTATGGCTTTTTGCTCAACAAGGGTCATTTCCCGAATTTGGCATTCTATGAGGCTGTCCGTATGGGCAAGGTCATTGAAAGTCCTCATCATGCAGAGCACCTGCAGGCTTTTTTCTGCCAATATGGATTTGGCTGAGTCAATCCGTTCCAGTTGCTTCTCTTCCGGATAAAGCCGTTTTAGGGAATCAAGCATCTGTTGTGCGGCAAGGTTCTTCAGTTCATATTCCTCATAGTCTTCCTTATCTGCCGTGAAGGTATGCAGTTCAGACATGGCAAGGTCGTACATGGTTTCAAATGTCCTGTTCGCCTGTTTCCAACGTTCCGCCGTCTGTTCTTCTTCCTGTACGGCACACTCTATGTTGCGATATTCCATATAGACAAGGGCTGCCGCAGTCAGCACCAGCCCTATCAACAAAAAATACCCCACAAAGATCTTCATATACAACCTTTGTGGGGGCTTGTGGTCATATTTTATCTTCATCTATGTCTTTTTTCTTTCATTTTTTTGGCTGCAAAGTTACTAATTTTTATACTTTTGAAATACATGTTTGCAGTATATGCCTCCCAAAAATTGTCAAGATTGAATATTTATCTTCCATTTTTGCTGTTTCCTTTATATTTTTGGCAGGCAGAAGTGTCATTTCTCTGTTTCATCACTGACATGCCTGATTTCGTAAACCGTCCATAAAACTAACACACACTCAACTGCTATTACGGCAATGGCTACCTTTATTCCCAACCAGTGGGCAATGAGCATAAAAATACCGACCTCTATGCACAAGGCGACGAGGATGGTAAAAGCTAAAGACAAAATTCTTTTCATTCTACGGTAACTGATTTTTCAAAGGTTCTTAGCTGGTCAACATTATGGGTTTTACATTACTGATTATCTTGCCATACAACGAATCAGTGGGAACGATAACTAAGGGGTATCGCAGATGCATACAGGAAAATGAGACCTGCCATTTCACGTACGGCAGGTCCCAAATCAATGGTTTTTCTGTGAATATCCATTAAAGGATGATGAGGTTTCTTTAATTATCTGTCAAAGTACCAGGACTTACGACACGGCCAACCTTTTCATTATAGGTAGATAACTCACCATTTACACTATGATTCTTAACGGTGTTACCATTAACGCTCACATTAGAGAATGTGGTTGCTCCATTTACAGTACCGATTACAGCACCTGCAACAGCAGCCTTTCCTGCTGCTCTGATTTCAGTAGCCTCTACATAAGTATTTTCTACTTTAGAATCGGCAACATTTGTAGTTGCAATGGTGTAACCAATCAAACCGCCTGCACCTCCTACTGCTTTGATTGTGCAACCCTCTGCAGAGCAATTTGTGATTGATATTTCACTTCCCGAACAGTATGAAATCAAGGCTGCGGCACGTTCATTGCCGGTAACTGTTGAATTGAGCAGATGGCAGTTAGTGAATGTTGCCTTTCCGCTGTAATCAATAAAGCTGATAAAGGCAGCAGTACCCAAACCATTCTCATATCCTATGCCAACGTTGGCATTCTCTATTGTCAAATCATTGACTGTCAATTCAATTCCGCCTGTACCTTTCACTAAAGGTTGGTTGATACCATAAATTTTATGACCGTTACCATTGATGGTAATAGCTCCGCTTAATGAAAGAGAAGTCCAAGCGTCTGTTACAACATAATCTTTGGTAAGATTGATTACTCCATTGACAGGAATCATTTCATGTGCAAGCTCTGCGGCAGACAATACCACAAAATGATCAGGAGTCTGGAAGGTCTCATCAATAGTGATGTTGAATTCAGCAGGATTGGTCAGCAAGTAACCCACGATGTTTGTGCGGTAGTTGGTTTGCACAGGCACATTCTTGAATTCTGTCGCAGGGTCGTTGGTCTTGCTATTTGCTGTCTCCCATACAAATGTAACGTCTGTTGTTGCCTTCGGGCTACCTGCACCACCTACGAGCAGGTAGTTCAGTGCAAGATAGTCAAATTCTTCATCTGAGCCATTACCATCAACATCTGCTTTCAGCTTCTCTGAAAGGAGTCCGTTAAAGTCAAAAGTCATATCTCCTGTAGTTCCGGCAACGTTGTTTTCAAATGCGTTAAAGGCTTTATAAACACCTGTTACCTTGATTTTGCTCTTTTCTACCACAATACCTGCTTGACGTGCAGCCTCTATATCTGCTGCATAGGCGCCCAGGTTAAGCTGAGCGAACGGACGCTTCAGTGTTACATCTTTATTGACAGCTACCGTCGTCTCTGAGGCTGAAACATCCACATAGTTGGTAAATGCGTCGCGAGCCTCAATGTTTGAAACAGCATCCTTGATTTTAATGTTTTTCAAATCAGTCATGTCATAATAGTCGGAACTACCATCAGCTTGACCATTGTAAGCAAAGAATGCTACACGATAAGCCTGACCCTTGACCAAACGAACGGAATATGTGGCCTTCTTGTCTGACAGTGATACATACTGACGCAATCCTGTCATTTCTTCGTTTGCTGCATTATAAACAGCACAGGCAACATAGTTTACAGTTGTACCATCACCTACTACGGCACGTGTTTCAATGCCAGCAGATGTAGAGACGGTAAACGTTGCATTAACGAAATCGTCTGTTGCAGACTCGTTAAGCACTTCATCTTGCGAACAAGAAGTCGCAAAAAGCATACTTGCCATTGCAAGCATACTCATGAATAAATTTTTCTTTTTCATTTTTTAAAACCTCCGAACAGCTTGCGTATGCCTTTGACGGCGGCTTTATCTTCG
>OHFP01000632.1_pt1 | contig 16927 bp, 16 predicted proteins | sample 1567591 | NCBI WGS metagenome assembly OHFP01 (sample SAMEA3879547, study PRJEB24766) | human gut metagenome | biome: human-associated habitat; feature: feces | place: USA | collected 1985/1987 | reverse complement strand
CTGCCCGCCCCGTGTGGTGGAAACCGAGGTGCCCTTCCACACGGGTGTGGAGGACGTGGACGCCATGTTGGCAGACATCCAGCAGAAGCTGGACACTCTGCACAGCCTGAACGAATCCCTGCCCGACCCGCAGCTGTCCGCCGCCATGACCCGCATGGAAAAGGCGGGCCGCTCCATCGTGGAGGCGGTGGAGGCAAACCCCGCCAAGGCAAAGCAGGTGCGCCGGTTTGCCAACTACTATCTGCCGGACGCCGTGAATGTGCTGCAGCAGTATGCGCAGCTGGCCCGGCAGGGGGTGCGCGGCGAGAACGCCGCCGCCATCCGCGCTGAGGTGGAGCACAACGCCGCCTCCATTGCCACGGCTTTTGAAAACCAGCTGGATGCCCTGTACGCCGCCGAGAGCATGGACCTTTCTGCAGACATCACGGTGCTGCAGAGCATGCTCAAGGGACAGGGACTGAGCTGAAGAAAAAGGTAACCGGTATTTGGAAAGGAAGGAATCTCTTATGGCAGACAATACATTCAACTTTGATCTGGATGCACCCGCTGTGCCCACCCTGACGCTGGACCCCACCCCGGAGGCCACGGAGGAGAAAAAGCCCGAGCCCGCCCCGGTGGCCCAGCAGCCGGAGGTGCAGCTGACCCCTGAGGAGCAGGCAATGGTGGATTCCTTTGCGGAAAAGATCGATATCACCAACAGCCAGCAGGTGCTGCAGTATGGCTCCGCCTGCCAGAAGAAGATCGGCGATTTCTCCGAGGCTGCTCTGGCCAAGGTGTCCACCAAGGATCTGGGCGAGGTGGGTGATATGATCACCAACCTCATCGGGGAGCTGAAGAGCTTTGATGCCAATGAGGAGCAGCAGAAGGGCATTCTGGGCTTCTTCAAAAAGAAGGGCAATGAGCTGGACAACCTGAAGACCAAGTACAACAAGGCCGAGACCAACGTGGAGAACATCCAGTCCATGCTGGAGGGCCATCAGGTCCAGCTGCTGAAAGACATCGCCATGCTGGATAAGATGTACGAGCTGAACATGGCCTACTTCAAGGAGCTGAGCATGTATATCCTGGCCGGCAAGAAAAAGCTGGCCGAGGTCCGTGCAAACGAGCTGCAGCAGGCCATGGACAAGGCCAAGCAGTCCGGCCTGCCCGAGGATGCTCAGGCCGCCCGCGACCTGGCAGACCAGTGCGAGCGCTTTGAGAAAAAGTTGTACGATCTGGAGCTGACCCGGAACATCAGCCTGCAGATGGGCCCCCAGATCCGCCTGCTGCAGAACAACAACACCATGATGGCTGAGAAGATCCAGTCCACCATCGTCAACACCATTCCGCTGTGGAAGAACCAGATGGTGCTGGCGCTGGGTCTGGCCCACACCCAGAAGGCCATGCAGGCCGAGCGTGCCGTGACCGACATGACCAACGACCTGCTCAAGAAGAATGCCGATGCCCTCAAGATGGGCACCATCGAGACCGCAAAGGAGAGCCAGCGCGGCGTGGTGGATATCGAGACCCTGCAGCAGACCAACAAGAGCCTGATCGAGACCCTGGACGAGCTGAACAAGATCCAGACCGAGGGCCGCGCAAAGCGTGTGGCTGCCGAGCAGGAGCTGACCCGCATCGAGGACGAGCTGAAACAGAAGATGATGGAGATCCGGAGCTGAAATGGCAAACGCTGATTTTTCCAGAGAACAGAATCAAACGCCCGGAGGCTTTGACAGCGGCAGCTACCGCGAGGCAAAGCGCCCGGACACCGAGGCAGTGCGCCTGACCCCCTTGCAGCAGAAGTTGGCCGGGCTGGAAAAGGCGCTGCCCGCCGCACTGGCAAAGCAGGGCACAGCCCTTGTGCTGAGCGTGGTGATCATGCTGGCGGCGTTCGTGGGCTTTGGCGGTGCCAAGGTCAGGGGGAAGTATAACGATGCCCGCCAGTGGTTCACCACCGGCGTTTCGGCCGACAACGGTTATGCCCTGAGCGAGGAGCTGACCACCCGTGCCAACACGGCGGCAAATATCATCACCACCGGCGCAAACACGCTGGGGGCTGACAGCGCCGAGGTGCAGGCCGCACAGGCCGCGCTGGATGATTTCTCTGCCTGCCTGGAAGCAATGCAGAACGGCAGCAAAAAGCAGTCCCTGACCTCGCTGCCCTATTATCAGGGCAGTGCCATGCACGCCCTCTGTCAGGCCAATGAGGCTTTGGGCACTGTGATCGACCAGCTCTATGCAAAAATGCAGGAGCAGGCCGCTGACCCCATGAAGATGGGGGCAGTGCAGGGCCAGTACGGCCAGTTCAACAGCGCAGGCACCATCATTGGTAATCTGCAGTACAATGATGCAGTGTATGAGTATCAGAACGATGTCGGCGGCTTCCCGGCCAGTATGCTGGGCAGGTTGTTCGGCGTACAGGAGGTGGAACCCTTCGCATGAAAACGATGAAACGATTTGCCGCCCGCATCTGCGCCCTGTTCGTGGTGCTGACTGTCAGCCTGACAGCTCTGGTGCCCGCCGCCTTTGCGGCCACCAAAGCCCAGCTGCCCGATCTGCCCAGCAGTCAGTGCGTGGTGGATGATGCCAACATCCTGAGCAGCAGCACCAAAACGGCCATTGAGAACCTGAATGCACAGCTCACTCAGCAGTGCGAGGGTGCACAGATCGGCGTATTGACTGTGGATTATACGGGAAGTTTATCTACGGAGGATTACGCCGTGCAGGCCGCCAACACCTGGGGGCTGGGCAGCTCCAGCAAAAACAACGGTGTGCTGATCCTGCTGGTCATGCAGTCCCAGCAGTACGCCGATGGCGACTATTACCTTGCCACCGGTGACGGCTTCCGCAATACCACGCTGGAAAAGCAGGCCAGCGCCATTGCCCAGACCATGGAGGATTCCTTCGCGGCGGGCGATTATGACGCGGCTGTGACCACCTGTGCCAACAATGTGGCCAGCACCATTGCCGATCTCTACGGTGTGACCTTGAGCGGGACCACCGGCACGGTCAGCAACGGCAATACGGATGGTTATAACAACGGGAATGATTACTATGAGGCCCCGGCAGCATCCTATCAATCGCCCTTCCTCACCCTTCTGGCGGTGGTGATCGTGGTGTTTGCCCTGACCTCCATCTTCGGCGGCATCCGGCGCGGCTTTGGCGGCGGCGGGTTTGGCCCCTTCTTCGGTTTCGGGCTGGGCTACGGCCTGGGCAGCAGACGGCGGCGCAGACCTCCGTATGATGATTGGGGCCCCGGCGGCCCCCGTGGCCCGCGCGGGCCCAGACCGCCCCGCGGCGGCGGGCCGCGTCCTCCCCGTGGGGGCGGCGGCTTCGGCGGTGGTTCTTTTGGCGGCGGCATGGGCGGCGGACGCTCCGGCGGCAGCTTTGGCGGGGGCGGCAGCTTCCACGCAGGCGGCGGCTCCTTCCATGGCGGCGGCGGTGGCCGCGGGCGGTAATATCTGAGTAAACAAAAAGTGGGCGGTTCGTGTGAACCGTCCACTTTTTGTTGATTCAGATTTACTTCGTGCCGTAGATGCGGTCGCCGGCATCGCCCAGGCCGGGAACGATGTAGCCGTTCTCGTTCAGGTGGTCGTCCTTAGCGCCCAGGTAGATGTCAACATCGGGGTGAGCCTTGTGCAGGGCCTCAATGCCTTCCGGAGCAGCGATCAGACCGATGAACTTGATGCGCTTTGCGCCGTGCTTCTTGATCTGGGTAATGGCATCAATGGCGCTGCCGCCGGTTGCCAGCATGGGGTCCAGAACCAGAACATCACGCTCGGCGATATCCTGGGGCAGCTTGCAGAAGTATTCCACGGGCTGCAGGGTCTCCTCGTTGCGGTACAGGCCGATGAAGCCGACCTTTGCAGCGGGCAGCAGGGTCAGCATACCGTCCAGCATACCCATGCCTGCACGCAGGATGGGCACCAGAGCCAGCTTGCGGCCTGCCAGCACCTTGGTCTTTGCCATGGTGATGGGGGTCTCGATCTCGACCTCCTCCATGGGCAGGTCACGGGTGGCCTCGTAGCACAGCAGGGTTGCGATCTCGCCGACCAGATCACGGAACTCCTTGGTACCGGTCTGCTTGTTGCGCAGGATGCTCAGCTTGTGCTGCAGCAGGGGATGCTCAACGATCATAGGGGTCATAAATACACGCTCCTTTTTATGTTTATCGGGTTTCGATTGCCATCAGTTTTGCAATGCGCTTTTCGTGGCGGCCGCCCTCAAACTCGGTATTCAGGAAGAGATCCACCAGCTGGCAGGCCAGACCTGCACCCACCACGCGGCCGCCCATGCACAGGGCGTTGGCGTCGTTGTGGCGGCGGGTATACTCGCAGCTGAAGCTGTCGGAGCAGCAGCAGGCGCGGATGCCCTTGACCTTGTTGGCGGCCATGCTGATGCCGACACCGGTGCCGCAGAACAGCAGGGCTTTGTCGCACTGGCCGCTGACCACAGCGTCACAGGCAGGCAGTGCCATGTCGGGGTAATCCACGCTGGCAGTGCTGTGGGTGCCAAAGTCGATATACTCCAGCCCCAGCTCGTCCAGGTGAGCCTTAACGGCTTCCTTCAGTTCAAAACCGCCATGGTCGGCGGCAAGCGCAATGGGTTTTGCCATGAGAAATTTCAATCCTTTCCGTTTTCCGTATCGTTGTTCCGGGCAGCGGCCTCGGCAGCAAGGCGCTCGGCGCGTTCCCGCTCGGCCTGGCTCAGGCGGTGATAATCCGGCAGCAGGGCCTCAGGCAGAACGGCTTCGCCCCGCTGGGCCATCTGCTTGGCCACCAGGGCCACGGCAGCGGCCCGGCCGCCCCGCAGCTCCGGCGGAACAGTGAGCACGCCCGGAACATTGCTGTATTTATTATAGCACAGAGATGCGCCATCACCAACAAAAAACAGGGGCTTTTTGCAATTTTCTACAAATTGGGCAAGGTCAGCCACAGCCCGGGCATCATCATCCAGCAGGCGGGTGTGGGTGGCCAGGTCAAAAGCAGCGCTGTACACCTGGGCGCGGCGGGCATCCAGCGCGCAGAGCACGGTGCCCTCGCCGGTGTGGGCAGCGGCCAGCGCTTCCAGTGTGGAGACCGGGGCGCAGAGGGTCTCGCGGGGGAAAGCCAGCCCCTTGACGGCGGCCAGCCCGATGCGCAGGCCGGTAAAGCTGCCGGGGCCTGCGTTCACACCGAACAGGTCGATATCTGCGCAGGTCAGGCCGCACAGCTTCAGGCAGTGATCCACCAGCGGCATCAGGGTCTCGCTGTGGGTCATGCCGCCGTCCAGATAGCACTCGTACTTCAGGCGGTCGTCCTGCAGCAGGGCCACGCCCAGTGTTTTACCGGCGGTGTCTACGGCTAAGATATTCATACGCTGACCCCCTCGATGGTGATGCGGCGGGTGGTGTCATCCACCCGGTCAATGTTGATGTGGATCGGGTTTTCCAGGGCCAGCAGGTCGGCGAAGTTTTCGCTCCACTCAGCGGCCACAATGGCACCCTGATCCAGATAATCGTAAAAACCGGCGGCACACAGGTCGTTCTCGGTGGAGATACGGTAGAGGTCGAAGTGGGCCAGCGGACGGGGGCCGCGGTAATAGTTGACGATGGCAAAGGTGGGGCTGCTGACCGGGTCGGTGCAGCCCAGCCCCTCGGCCAGACCCTCACAAAAGGCGGTCTTGCCCGCGCCCAGACCGCCGGTGAAGGCAATCAAGGCCCCGTCCGGCAGCACTGCCGCCAGCTTCCGGCCAAGCGCCACCGTTTCTTCTCTGGAGTGTGTAATATATTCGCTCATAGGATACCTCGATTATTTGATCAAACTTCAGGAGTTCAGCAGAAACGAAACCGTTTTGCCAAGGGCTCCCCTATTAGGGGAGCTGTCGCCGCAGGCGACTGAGAGGTTTAATCGTAATACAAAAGGGATGACAGAAACTTCTGCCATCCCCCAGTATAATATAAATCGAGCAAAAGTGCAACGCTCAAGCGGCCTGCTGTACTTCCTGCGGGGCAGGTACCGCGTTCGGTTCGATCAGCCGGACCCCTACATCGCCGAACAGCAGCGGGTAAGCTGCCGCCGCATGGGGGCGCTTGCCGCCCTGCGCGTTGTACCAGACCAGATCATCCGCGCCATAGGTATCCATGGAGTGCTGAACGGATTCCTGCAGGGTCTGGCCCAGGATCAGGTGATTGACGGTATCCCACAGCATACTGCGGGAATACACGGTGTAGACGTTGTTCACATAGCCTGCCACTGCTTTGGCACCACCGGCCAGCAGGGCATCGGCCATGGAGGTATCCAGACTGCCGCTCACGCCAAGGAACTCACAGGTCTCGGAGAGCACTACGGTGTCCTTGAGCTGGCCGCCCCGGTATGCCGCCTGGAAAAAGCTGGGCGTGATGCAGTACAGGCCGTTGATCTTGATGACCCGGTGGGTCAGCAGATCAATGCCGTAGTAGAGGTCCTTGTAGAAATCCGATTCCTCTGTCAGCAGGATGACCGGCTCGGTACGGGTCTGTTTGAACAGAAAACCGGAGGTGTAGGTGTAGTAGGAGCCGTGGGCGCTGAGGATGCACAGCCCGTAATCGTTCATCCGTTTCAGGTCAGAGACGGTGACTGTGCTATCGATACGGGTGTGCAGGCCCATCGCGGTCCAGAAGCCCTTCATATAGGAGTAGTACGGGTAGCGGGAGCTGTTCACGGTGTTGTCAAAGGCGTAGTAGATCATGGCGCTGCCCAGATCACCCTGTGGGGCGTTGGACATTTCGTGCAGATCCACAGCGGGCAGTTCGGAAGGGGCGAAGGGAGTATTCTCTTCGTCCGGGTCCTCCACTAGAACGCCGCCCAGCGCGCCGCAGCTGTAGGCAAAGCTGACCATGCCGTTTTCTTCGTCCACATGGAGAGAGCGCGCCGAAACAAGCCCTTCCTCGGCCAGCTGCCGCAGCTGTGCCACGGCGGCATCCAGCCGCTGGGCACGGGTCATCTCAGCGTAAGCGTCGCTGCCGGTCAGGGCGGTCACGGCGCTGTCGGCCTGCTGCATCTCCTGAGCATCGGCAGTGGTCAGCGTGGTCTGGGCCACAGTGTCGGCTGCCTGTGCGGCAAAAGCAGAAGCAGGGAAGAGCGCGGAAATAAAAACAGTCAGTGCGCAGAGCGCGCACAGAAAGCGATGAGAGTTTGTTTTCATCTTGGAAGTTCCTCCGGAAAAATCCTGCCGAAAAAGCAGGTCTCCAGCTTCCATTTTAGAAGGTGGAGGGGGCTTTGTCAAGGCTGCGGCAAATATTTTGCAGAGTTGTCACAGGATGAAAAGATCTGTGGAAAAAACTTCCGCAATCTTGCGCAAAAAAGGGCGGTGCGGTATACTTATATTACATAATGGAGCAGTATACGCCCTCTCCGGCATTGCGGACGAGCGAAGCAGACCTGAGCGGGCGATCCAATGAAAGAAAGAGGTGTTTTCGTTTGGAAAACATTCGGCGCTACTTCAAGCGCACCGATAAAACTTACCTGCTGCTGTGCATCTTCAGCAGCGTGATGGCTGTGACAGCGCTTTCGAGCTGGGCAGCCAAGCAGGGCAATGGCTTTGCCGTGGATGAGATCACCGGCCAGATCACCGGTCTGGGCGATTACCGCCGGGCGGCGGTGCAGGCAGGTGCAGCCCTCATCGGGCTGGTCATTGCGGTGCTGCTGTCCAATATCGATTACCGCAGCCTGGTGAAGGTGTGGCCGGTGCACGTGGCCCTGACCTGGGGCATGGTGCTGCCCACGCTGGTGCTGCGCAATGTGAGCATCGGCCCGCTGACCATCGGCTACAACGCAGGCGATACCGACAACTATTCCTGGTACAAGCTGGGAGGTTTTACCCTGCAGCCCACAGAGCTGGCCAAGATCAGCTTTATCCTGACCTTTGCCATGCACCTGAACAATGTGCGCACCCGGCTCAACGAGCCGAAGGAGCTGGGCAAGCTGCTGCTGCATCTGGCAGTGCCCATCCTCATCATCCATGTTCAGGGCGACGACGGCACCGCCATCATCTATGCCATCATCGGCTGCTGCATGATGTTTGCGGCGGGCCTGAGCTGGAAGTATATCCTGGGGGCGGTCTCGGCGGCGGCAGTGGCTATGGCGACGGCGTTCGCCTTTTTCAGCGATAAGATCGGCAAGGGATACCAGTGGTACCGCATCCTTGCTGTCATCGATCCCGATAACAAGACCGGCTGGGCCCCCAGCGAGACCATCTGGAAGAACATCATCTACCAGCAGCAGCGCGGCGAGATCGCGCTGGGCTCGGGCGGCATCTTTGGCAATGGGCTGTTTGGCGGCAGTTATTACAGCGTGCCCAACGCCCACAACGATTTCATCCTGAGCTGGATCGGCAACGCGGCGGGCTTTGTGGGCTGCTGTGTGGTGCTGGGCGTGCTCTTCGCACTGGTCATCAAGACCTTCCTCACCGGTGCCCGCAGCGAGGACCTGCTGGGCACCTTCATCTGCGCCGGCATCGGCGGCGCTCTGATGGCCCAGATCGCCGTGAACGTGGGCATGAACCTGCGCGTCCTGCCCGTGATCGGTGTCACCCTGCCGTTCTATTCAGCGGGCGGCAGCTCGGTGCTGATGCTGTACATCTGTGTGGGCCTGGTGCTCTCGGTCTACACCCACAACACAAAAAAGCTGTTCGGCTGAGCCGGAACAGAACGCGGCCCCGGAGAGAAGGAAAACTCTCCGGGGCCGCGTTTGTGTGTCAGCCAAAGGTGTTGCGCAGCTTGTTGGCAAGCCGTTTCAGCTGAGACCGGTGAGAGAACAGTTCCCGATGGGAGAACCGCTGAAATTTGAGGGAGAATTTTGGTGGAGTTGACAGTTTTCACCCGTAAAAGACGGCGTGTGTGGAATTTGCCCTTGACCCCGGGGCGTTCCGTGTTACAATATTTCCGGTACAGCCTGTCTGTTTGGGCTGCGGAACACAAAAAAGGAGTATTGAACGGTAAATTTTATGGATACGAACGCGGAATCTCCCATGCAGAACAAGGTCATTGAATATGTCAAGCAGTATGCAATGATCACGTTGAGCATTTCCATCATGTCGGTGGGTGTGTACTTTTTCAAATTCCCCAACAACTTTGTCTTTGGCGGCGTGACCGGTATGGCGGCGCTGGCGGCCAAACTCACCGCTGTCGGCTTCGGCTTTTTCCTCGGCGGCCAACATGATCCTGCTGGGGGTGGGCCTGATCTTTCTGGGCAAAAAGTTTGCCATGACCACCGGCTATGCCACTGTGGTCATGTCGCTGGAGCTGATGGCGCTGGAAAAGATCTGCCCCCTGCGCGGCCCCTTGAGCGACCAGCCCATGCTCGACCTGCTGTTTGCCATTGCCCTGCCGGCCATTGCGTCGGCTCTGCTGTTCAATGTGGGCGCTTCCTCCGGCGGCACGGATGTCATTGCCCTCATTGTGGAAAAGTATACCCACATCCACAACGTGGCGGTGGCGCTGTTCCTGACTGACCTGTTCATGGTCATTGCGGCCTGCTTTGTGTTCGACCTGTACACCGCCCTCTATTCCTTCGTGGGTCTGACCGTGAAATCGCTGGTCATTGATGCCGTGTTGGAAAAGATCAAGATGTGCAAGGCCATCCTCATCGTCTGCGACGACAGGAAGCCTATCTGTGATTTTGTTATGCGCAAGCTGGTGCGCGGCGCAACCTATACGCCCTGCTTCGGTGCGTATACCGACAAGCCCCACTACATCATCTACACCACCCTGACCCGCCGCGAGGCCGACCAGCTGCAGGGTTTTATCCACAAACAGCACTTGAACGCCTTCATGTCCATGCTGAGCACCACCGAGGTGTTCGGCAAGGGCTTCAACCACGCATAAGGAGGAACGTATGGTACAGGTCGATCTCATCACCGGTTTTCTGGGTGCGGGCAAGACAACGTTCCTGCGCAGATATGCTGCGTATCTGACCGCACAGGGGCATCATGTCTGCATTCTGGAAAATGACTTTGGCGCTGTGAACGTGGATGCCATGCTGGTGCAGGATCTGCTGGGGGAACGCTGCGAGATCGAGACCATCAGCGGCGGGTGTGATTGTGATACCCACCAGCGCCGGATGCGCACCAAGCTCATCTCAATGGCCATGCGCGGGTTCGACCGGGTGGTGGTGGAGCCCAGCGGCATTTTTGATGTGGACGAGTTTTTTGATGTTCTGCGGGATGAGCCGCTGGATCGGTGGTATACACTGGGCAATGTGTTTGCCGTTGTGGATGCCCTGCTGCCCGAGACGCTTTCCCCGCAGGCAGAGTACATTCTGGCATCGGAAGCCGCCAACGCCGGACGCATCCTGCTCTCCCGCAGTCAGTTGGCCACCCAGGCCCAGCGGGAAAGCGCCATCGACCACCTGAAACGTGCCCTTGCGGCCTGCAAGTGCAGCCGTACCCTGACGGAAAAAGATTTTCTGATCAAGGACTGGGCCGACCTGGAGGATGCGGATCTTGCGGCGCTGGATGCCTGCGGCTATCAGCATGCCGACTGCGAAAAGCTCTGCTTTGATGCGCACGATGCATTCGGTTCGGCGTATTTCCTTGAGCTGGGCCTGCCCCGGCAGCAGCTGGAAGCGCGCATTCCCAGCCTGTTCACGGATGCCGCCTGCGGCCGGGTGCTGCGGGTCAAGGGTTTTGTGCAGGATGCCGCCGGTTGGGTGGAGCTGAATGCCACCGCCGACGGCCTGACCGCGGCCCCCATTCCGGCAGGGCAGGAGGTGCTCATCGTCATCGGCGAAGGGCTGGACAAGGAACGGATCGAAGCTGTTTTGCGGAACTGAGGGAGTGTGCGGGAAACACAGAAAAACACCGCTTTGCGGTGCATCGGCCCGGCAGACCGCGGCACGTGGGTGTGCGCTTTCTGCCGGGCCCTTTTCTTTTCCACAGTTTTTCCGGCAAAATACAACAATCCTTGTCAGATATTGCTGTTGCGCCCCCGGAGGTTTTGGACTATAATTTTGACTTAGCTGTTAGACAAGGGGGATTTTTTACGAATTATCTGTTTCAATTTGCGCGTATCCTCGCGTTTTGCTTTCTGGGGGAAGTATGTCATGCCGTACTGCCGCTGCCGGTTCCGGCCAGTGTGTACGGGCTTGTGCTGCTGCTGCTGGCCCTGAACTTCCGGCTGATCCAGCTGGAGGATGTAAAAGAGGTGGGCGTGTTTCTCACTGGTATCTTCCCGCTGCTCTTTGTGCCCGCCGCCGCAGGCGTGATGGAGCTGTGGGCGGAGATGGGGGAGATGTTGCTGCCCATCATCATCGCCATCATTCCGGTCACGGTTCTGGTCATGGTGACCGCCGGAAAGACCACCCAGGCTCTGACCAGCCGCAAAAAGAACAAGGAGACTGCTGCCAATGATGGAATTGCTGAATGAGTTCCTTTCGGGCTCTGTTGCCTGGGGTGTGCTGCTGACACTGGCCGCCTTTGCACTGGGAGCCCTTGTGAACAGAGTGACCGGAAAGGCATTTTTTAACCCGCTGCTGCTGGGTGCGATCTTTGTGATTATTTTCCTGTCGGTATGCGGCATCCCTTATGCCGACTACAAGGTCAGCGCCGCCCCGGTGAACTACCTGCTGCTGCCCGCCACCGTGGCGCTGGCCATCCCGCTGTATGAAAAGCTCGACCTGCTCAAGGCAAACGCCGCTGCCATCATTGCGGGCATCTCGGTGGGCACGCTGGTCAGTCTGGGCAGCGCGCTGGCTCTGGCACTGGCGCTGCACCTGACCCAGGAGCAGTACGCCACCCTGCTGCCCAAATCCGTGACCACCGCCATCAGTATGGATGTGGCTGCAGAGCTGGGCGGCATTGCGGCCCTGACCGGTGCCATCGTCATCCTGACGGGCATCGTGGGCAACCTGCTGGCCGAGACGGTCTGCAAGGCGTTTCACATCACCGACCCCATTGCCAAAGGTGTGGGCATTGGCACCTCGGCCCATGCCGTGGGCACCAGCAAGGCCCTGCAGATGGGTGAGGTGGAAGGTGCCATGAGCGGCCTGTCCATCGCTGTGGCCGGTGTGCTGACCGCAGTGCTCTGCCCGGTGTTCGTGAACCTTATCGATTGATCGCATAAAAACACCCCTCTTCGCTGTGCTGATGCACGGACGGAGAGGGGTGTTTTTATGGAAAACCCGGATAAATTCTGTTTTTTCTCACCAAAGGGGCAGGGCACTGACTTCATCCCGGAGCTCCAGTGCCTGGGTGTGGGTCAGCTTTTTGGCGCGCTCCATCCGCTCCACCACCACAAGTGCGCGCCTGCGGGCCAGCTCCCCATTGGCGGCGTAGACCGAGGGCGCGTTGGGCAGGCCGGCCAGTACCACACACTCGGCGCGGGTCAGCTCCCGGGTGGGTTTGCCAAAGTAGCCCTGCGCAGCCTGCGCCACGCCGGACCACTGATTGCCGAAGTAGCAGCTGCCTGCGTACATCTCAAAGATCTGCTGCTTGGAGTAGTAATCCTCGATGTCCCTGGCGGCAAACATCTCCGCTGCCTTGCGGGCCATCTGCTTTTCCTGGGTGAACAGCTCGTTCTTGGCCAGCTGCTGGGTCAGGGTGCTGCCGCCCTCGGCCAGAGAGCGGGTGCGCAGGTCGGCCCAGAGCGCCCGGACAATGGCTGCCGGGTCGATGCCGTGGTGCCTTTCAAACCGGCTGTCCTCCACGGAAATGACCGCATCGATATAGGTCTGGGGCAGCTGGTCACAGCTGGCAAAGCCGGGCCGGGAGCTGATCTCATCATAGAGGCTGGCAATGGGCTTTTGCGCCGCTGTGGCGCGGTAGAGCCGCCAGCCCTGCACGCCCAGTGTTCCACCAATGACCACCAATACAAACAGCGCCGCCAGCAGCAGGCAGCTGAGCAGCCGCTTTACAAAACGTTTCAGCATCTTCACGTTCCCCTTCGGTTTTGATTCAACGTTATCCTACCCGATTTGACGGCAGAATGCAAGTTACATTTTTGTGAATACGGCTGCACAAGAAAAAAGCGCCCTGCCGGGGCAAACCGGCAGAGCGCTTTTACGAGTTATGGAAAGGGGAGGCAAAGACGCTGCTTACAGAGCGAAGTAACGCTTTGCGTTGTCGAAGCAGATGCCCTTGACGATCTTCTCCAGAGCCTTCTCGTCGTTGGGATACTCGCCATCCTCGACCCACTGGCCGATCAGGTTGCACAGGATGCGGCGGAAGTAGTCGTGGCGGGTGTAGCTCAGGAAACTGCGGCTGTCGGTCAGCATACCAACAAAGTTGCCCAGCAGGCCCAGGTTTGCCAGGCTCTTCATCTGGTTCTCCATGCCGATCTTCTGGTCGTTGAACCACCAGCCGGAGCCGTGCTGGATCTTGCCGGGGATCTCATCATTCTGGAAGCAGCCCAGAATGGTGCCGATCTGCTCGTTGTCAGCGGGGTTCAGGCTGTAGATGATGACCTTGGGGCACTCATCAGTGTCGTTCAGGGCGCTCAGCAGAGCAGCGATCTCGCCGCCGCACTTGGCAGTGTTGATCATGTCGAAACCGGTATCGGGTCCCAGCAGGGCGTTCATCTTACGGTTGACACCGCGCAGGCAGTTGTAGTGCATCTGCATGGCGATGTTCAGGCGGTGATACTGCTTGCCCAGGTGGATCAGGATGTAGGTCTGGTACTTCTCAGTCTCTTCAGCGGTCACGGCCTCACCGGCCATAGCCTTCTGGTAGATGGCGTTGACCTCTTCCTTGGTGGCCTCACGGTAGGGCACATAGTCCAGGCCGTGGTCAGATGCGCGGCAGCCCATCTCGGCAAAGAACTCGATGCGCTGGGTCAGAGCGTCGGTGACGCAGTTGATGCACTCCAGCTTTTCCTTGCCAACGGCCTGAGCCAGCTTGCCCATGTACTCCACGAAGCCGGGCTTCTGGATGTTGAGGGCCTTGTCGGGGCGGAAGGAGGGAGCAACGGTGAACTTGATGGAAGGATCTTCCTTGATCTTCTTGTGCCATGCCAGATCATCGATGGGGTCGTCGGTGGTGCCGATGAAAGCAACATTGGACTGCTCGATCAGGCCGCGGACAGTCATGCTGTCGTCGTGCTGCAGCTTGTCGTTGCACAGGTTCCAGACTTCCTCAGCGGTGTCGCCGTTCAGCACACCCTGATAGCCGAAGTACTTGCGCAGCTCCAGGTGGCACCAGTGGTACATGGGGTTGCCAACGCACATGGGCAGAGCCTCGGCAAACTTCTGGAAACGCTCGCGGTCGGGCTTGGTGCCGGTGATGTACTCTTCGGGCACGCCGTTGGAACGCATCACGCGCCACTTGTAGTGGTCGCCTGCCAGAGAGCCGTCGGGCTGGCGGCCGCCCAGCCACACCTGAGCGATGTTCTCAAAGCGGCGGTTCTCGTAGATCTCCTTCGGGGAGATATGGCAGTGATAGTCGCAGATGGGCATATCAGCAGCGTAGGTGTGATACAGATGCTGAGCCACAGGAGACTGGAGCATGAATTCCTTGTCCATAAATGCTTTCATGGGTCGAAAACTCCTTTTCATTCTAATGTACTAATATATCACTATGGGGTACCTTTAACAGCGCCCACGCAGGGCGTGTTAAGCCTATCTTTAGTATAGCGGAAAACGATAATGTATACAACTGAAAAACTGACAAATTTTCAGACTTTTCCTTGTAAAAAACGCTGGAATTTATAAAAATGGCCTGTTTTGGGCCAAAAATCTGGCAAAAAACACTTGACTTCTTTGTATACAACAGCATACAATAGAGACAGAGTGCGGGGCACAAAAGGGTGCCCCGGAGAGAAGCAAAGCAAGCTAAAAGGAGAACACGTGATATGGAAACTCTGAATTACAAGGTTCTGTCTGAGACCGGCTACAACGGCTACATCCTCAAGGATGCCCCTGTCAAGGTCATGCAGTTTGGCGAGGGTAACTTCCTGCGCGCATTCGTGGACTATTTCTATGATATCGCCAACGAGAAGGCTGGCTACAACGGCAAGGTCAAGCTGGTGCAGCCCATCGGCAACTTCCCCCAGATGGCAGACTGGATCAACGAGCAGGAGGGCCTGTACACCCTGTACCTGCGCGGCAGCGAGAAGGGCCAGAAGGTGGATGCAAAGCGCGTGATCTCCTGCGTGTCTGACTGTGTCTGCCCCTACATCGATGGCAAGTGGGATGAAGTGCTGGCTCTGGCCCGCTCTGAGGATCTGGAAACGGTTGTATCCAACACCACCGAGGCCGGCATCGCTTACACCCAGGGCGACAGCGCGTTCGATCAGGTTCCTCCCAACAGCTTCCCTGCAAAGCTGACCCGCGTGCTGTACGAGCGCTACAAGGCATTCAACGGCGCTGCGGACAAGGGTCTGGTCATCCTGAGCTGCGAGCTGATCGACAACAACGGCAAAGAGCTGAAGAAGTGCTGCAACAACTACGCCAAGGACTGGAATCTGGAAGCTGAGTTCATCGACTGGATGAACAACGCCAACACCTTCTGCTCCACTCTGGTGGACCGCATCGTTCCGGGCCGCATCCGCGACCCCAAGGAGCTGGCTGCCATGGAAGAGGCCAACGGCTACCATGATCAGGTGCTGGATGTCGGCGAAGTCTTCGGCGTGTGGGTCATCGAGGGCCCTGCAGGTCTGGAGGACAAGCTGCCGTTCAAGAAGGCCGGTGTCAACGTCATGGTCGTGCCTGATGTTACCCCCTACAAGAAGCGCAAGGTCCGCATCCTGAATGGTGCACACACCGGTTTCGTTCTGGGCGCATATCTGGCTGGCTTCGACATCGTCCGTGACTGCATGCACAACGATACCGTCCGCGGCTTTATGAACAAGATGCTGCATGAGGAGATCATCCCCACCCTGCCTCTGGACAAGAAGGATCTGGAAGAGTTCGCTTCCGCCGTTGAGGATCGCTTCAACAACCCCTTCGTCAACCACGAGCTGATGAGCATCTCCCTGAACTCCACCTCCAAGTGGAAGGCCCGCAACATGCCTTCCTTCCTGGCTTACATCGAGGAGCAGAAGCAGCTGCCCAAGTGCCTGACCATGTCTCTGGCCGCTTACATTGCCTTCTACTCCAATGATATCCAGGAGCGCACTGCCGACGGCCTGATCTGCAAGCGCCCCGCAGGCAACACCTACAAGATCCAGGATGACGCATGGGCACTGGACTTCTACTATGCACACAAGGACGACACCGACGCTCAGCTGGTGCATGCCGTTCTGACCAACACCCAGATGTGGGATCAGGATCTGACCAAGATCGAGGGCCTGGAGGCCGCTGTTCTGGCTGATCTGGAGCTGATCCGCACCCAGGGTGCCGAAGCTGCCTACAAGAGCTGCCTGTAAGCTGGAATATCACCTGCACAACAAGGGGCTGCTGCTTTGGGCAGCGGTCTCCTTGTGCTTTGTAAATGTCATTAAGGAGAATAACTATGCCGCAGGCGATTCATATCAGCCCCATTGACAACGTGGTGGTTGCACTGCACCCCATTGCCAAGGGCACTTTGGTGGAGGTGGACGGCCTTGCCGTGACCGCGCTGGAGGATATCCCTCAGGGCCACAAGATGGCAGTAAAGCCCATCAAGAACGGTGAAAATGTCATCAAGTACGGTTTCCCCATCGGCCACGCGACCGCCGATGCCGAGCCGGGCACCTGGATGCACACCCACAATGTCCACACCAACCTGTCCGGTGAGGTGGAGTACAGCTATCACCCCGCCCCCGACCTGGCCCCCCTGCCCAAGGTGGAGCCTGAGACCTTTATGGGCTTCCGCCGCAAGGATGGCCGTGCTGCCATCCGCAACGAGATCTGGATCATTCCCACGGTCGGCTGTGTCAACGATATCGCCAAGAAGATGGTGAACGACAACCAGGATCTGGTCACCGGCTCCATTGAGGGCCTGTACACCTTTACCCATCCGTTTGGCTGCAGCCAGACCGGCCACGACCATGCCCAGACCCGCAAGCTGCTGGCCGCGC
>OHFP01000622.1_pt1 | contig 17140 bp, 20 predicted proteins | sample 1567591 | NCBI WGS metagenome assembly OHFP01 (sample SAMEA3879547, study PRJEB24766) | human gut metagenome | biome: human-associated habitat; feature: feces | place: USA | collected 1985/1987 | reverse complement strand
GGGGGAGCTCGAGGGGGCAAAGCCCACCTCGAATCGGATCAAATGCCGCGCTAAGCCTTGCTTTGCAAGGCGTGCGTGGAGCGAAGCGATTATTTTCGTGCGCTTCGCGGCACGAAAATAACGGCATTATTTCAGGCTGTCGAGAAAAGCCAGCGGCTTTTTCGACAGCCTGAGGGGAGGGAATACCCCCCCTGTTTTACTGCGAAGGCTCCTCCGCGTCGCCGCCGCTCTCCTCCGCGATATACAGCTCCTCGCACCTTTGCTGCGCCTCAATGAGTATACGCACAGCCTTTTCCGCGGCACGCGCCATGACGAGGTACATTTCCTTATACGGTTGCTCTGCCATAGCCATCACCTCTACGCCAGTATAGGACAATTTAGACCTAATTGCAATAGGACAATTCGGCATAATATAACCGGTGATGTATATGGACCGACTGCGGCAGCTCCGAAAAGAGCGGGGCTATACCCAAATCAAAATGCAGATGCTGACCGGCATCGACCAGAGTGCCTATTCCAAGATCGAGCGCGGCGAGCGGTATCTCAGCTTTGAGCAGTGCCGCCGTGTGGCGGTGGCACTGGGAACCAGCATGGACTATCTTGCGGGTCTGACGGACGAGAAAAAGCCCTACCCCCGCGCCAAGGAATAAAAAAACAAGACCGCCCCGGCGGTCTTGTTTTTTTATTCCTTGGGCTCTTCTGCGGGCGAAGATTGTTTCTTACTTTTTACCAATGCCAGCACAGCCATAAGTACACAGACACAGCACCACACAGCCCAGACGATAAGATCTCCGTATACCTTGGCGGTGAAGCCGAGAAGTGCGGCTGCGCCATAAATACAGATCATGGCGATGTTTCCGCCCTTTCCGCCCTTACGAGTCGCCACAGAGACGATACCGCCTGCAATCAGCAGAATTGCGACGATGATTCCGGCTGCACTGTCATTTCCCTCTGCACCCATAGCCTCCAGAACGCCCACAGCGCAGGATTGGAAAACAATGACAATGGAAAGAACCATCGAAATAATGCCGGAGACCAGCTTCCACGTTTTCATCCCATCTACCTCCTTACTCCGCGATTTGATACGTTTCGATTACCTTATCACTGGAAAGGCTGAAGGAAGCCTTTGCCTCCACCTCTACCGGGGAAGTGGTATTTGACAGGATATACGCTTCCTGGCAATTCAGCGTTGCTCCGGTTTTCAAATCCTTCATCTGATTGTCCGAGTTATACCCGTCTGGTGCGTCGATAAAGTAGGCGTGTTCCAGCTCAACACCGTCTTGAAATGCCGTGACAAGAAGGGAAATCATTGCGGAAGCATTTTCTTCACTGTTGTTCGTGAAATCATAGCTGACGATGATAACATCGTTGCCATCGTAGTCCTTTGCCAGAGCTGCCCCGGTGAACTTGACAGCGTACTTATCCAGTGTGCCCTCGCCGACCTGTTCGGATTTGTTTGCACTGCTTGTTCCGGTGGTGTCACTACCCGAAGGACTGCTGCTTCCGCAGGCTGTAAGCGCGAGAGAAAGGAGTAACACCACAATCCATATCCATGCTTTTCTCATAATTCTGTCTCCTCTGCAAAATATACCAAAGTGGGATGTTTACATTATACCAGTTTGGGATAATAAGTCAAGAGGTGGAAGCGAATATGAGGATAAAGGATCTACGGAAAGCGCGCCGCATCACGCAGTTGAAGATGGCGATGGATTTGAATATGTCGCAGAACACCATCAGCCGCTACGAAAGCGGCGAGCGGGAACCGGGTATTGCTGAGCTGATACGCATTGCGGACTATTTTCATGTAAGTATTGATTATCTCGTGGGGAGGACAGACGACCCCACGCTATGCAAATAAAAAAACAAGACCGCCCCGGCGGTCTTGTTTCCTTTTATCTCTGGTACTCGAACTCCAGGTCGTACATACTCACGATGTCGCCGTCTTGGATCCCCATCTGCTCCAGCGTGTCGAACAGCCCGCTCTGGCGCAGCATCTTGTCGAAATACATCCGGCTCTCGTAGTCGGAGAAATTGATATTCCCCATAAGCCGCTGGAGCCACGGCCCCTCCACCAGCCACGTGTTGTCCTCTCGCTCAATGTGCAGCGGCTCCGAGGTGTCCACCACCGGCGGCTTCGGCACATACTCCGGCTCGTACACCGTCACCGGCGGCAGCTCACTGAGCCGCTGCCCGATGCGCTGCACCAGCTCCCGCGTCCCCTGATGGGTGGCGGCGGACATGGCGAAGAACTCATAACCCTGTCCCTCCACATGGGCGCGGAAGGCGTCCAGCATCTCCGTGTCCGCCAGCAGGTCGATCTTGTTCGCCACCACGAGCTGCGGGCGGGTGGCCAGCTCTGGGCTGTACTCCCGCAGCTCGCCGTTGATGGCGTCAAAGTCCGCGATGGGGTCGCGCCCCTCGCTGCCGGACACATCCACCAGATGCACCAGCAGGCGGCACCGGTCAATGTGCCGCAGGAAGTCGTGCCCCAGCCCTGCGCCCTCGCTTGCGCCCTCGATAATGCCGGGGATGTCCGCCATGACGAAGCTGACGCCCTCGTCCACATACACCACCCCCAGATTGGGATACAGGGTGGTGAAGTGGTAGTTGGCGATCTTGGGGTGCGCCTTGCTGACCACGCTCAAAAGCGTGCTCTTGCCCACGTTGGGGAAGCCCACCAGCCCCACATCCGCCAGCAGCTTCAGCTCCAGCACCACGTCGTGGCTCTCACCGGGCAGCCCCGCCTTGGCGAACCGGGGCACCTGCCGTGTGGGGGTGGCGAAATGCTGGTTGCCCCAGCCGCCGCGGCCGCCCTTGCAGAGGACGAAATCGTCGGAATCGGACATATCCTTGATGATCTCATTCGTCTCCAGATCGCGCACGACGGTACCTCTGGGGACCTTGATGATGAGGTTTTCACCGTTTTTGCCGCGGCAGCGCTTGCCCTGCCCGTTCTCGCCGTTCGGCGCGGTATATTTGCGCTTGTAGCGGAAGTCCATCAGCGTGGACATATTGTCGTCCACCTGCAGAATGATGTCGCCGCCGTTGCCGCCGTCGCCGCCGTCGGGACCGCCCTTGGGCACATACTTGGCCCGGTGCAGGTGCGCCGAGCCCGCGCCGCCGTGCCCCGAGGCGCAGTATATCTTGACGTAGTCTATGAAATTGCTGTCTGGCATATATTCTTGTCAATATCTCTTCAAAGAAGACATTAAAGGACTTTCAAGTCTAAATACTTACTTTCCACCGTGGAAAGTATCATAATATCCTGCAAAGATAGAGATTCTTTCGATGTGCAGGTAAGGTCTTGATGAAAAAATATTTATACCTGTGTCATGATCCGGCATAGAAGGGCGGTATTTGTAAAGTCGGAAACACATGATCAGAATATGGAGCGTGGCAGCGATATAAGTCTTCCTGAAATCCGATGCAGCCAGGAGAGCGGAGCGTCTTTCGTGTCCCGACAACGGTACGTGTCGGCGCCTCATGGATTTCTGCTAAGGTGCGGAAAGATTGCCGTTCTCGTACGGGAGGTCCGTGTCCGGGGTGATCCAGATGTCACCTAAGGCCACATAATGCGAGCTGTGGATATTGGCCGGTGCATCCCTTGTAAGGGGGACTCCGAAAACGGAACAGTTGGTGTTCAGGCCCACGACACCTCTGTAATGGTACGGTACAGCCTCGAGATGTATGCGAATGTTATCCTACATAGTGAGGACGGGCACACAACTGACACCGTTAAAATGGGTAGATGGGACAAGTGGTGAATAAAATTGAAAACGCCCCCCAAGTATGCTGCCTTGCGGCTCGCCTGGGAGGCTCATTTACCGTTGTCTTGCAAAGATAGCAGAAATTTTTCGAACGATGCAAGATTTTCTATATTTTCCATAAGGGGTGCTCTTACCAACCCTCAGGAGATCCCATGTATCTGACATCGACAACAGGGTATTTTTGCAGTAATGATCTGAACTGCTCCCGGAAATGATGATTGGGATTGACACCGGCGTGGCCAGGGAGATGCTTGTGCAGCTTTCCTACGCCATCGGAGTGGCCAGACCGCTGAGCATCTTCGTGAACACCTACGGCACTGCCGCCACCACAACGGACGGCAGGCAGCTGGATGATGCTGAGATAGCGTCACGTATAGGAGAACTCTTCGACCTGCGTCCGGCGAAAATCATAGAGAAATTCCAGCTCAAGAAGCCCATCTACGAACCGACTGCGGCTTACGGCCATGTGGGACGCAAACCGTACAAGGACTATGTGGACATCGTCCGCCACGGTAAAAGGACACAGGAATATGTCCAGTTCTTCGGGTGGGAGCTTCTCGACTCGGTGGACATGATAAAGAGAGAATTCGGGCTATAGCCTGCAGCGGTCCACGGGCAGGAGGGCGAACACGTCATCTCCTGCCCCGCTGGCCTGTCTGATGTCATCCGGCAGGAAATCCGCGCCGCCGGAACCTCCTGGTATATAGAATACAGCAACACCGCCGGACACTCCGACAAAAGTCAGACAGGCATGTCCGCTGTCCTGGACATACACTTTCCCGGACTTGCGGTCCATGAAGAACCCTTTGTAGTCTCTGCTGTCATATATGGTGCCTATCCCGACAGCGTCATCCATATACAGCGCGCCTGCAAGCGCAGTATATCCATCGAAGTCATCCAGACTGGACTCAATGTCCGTCCTGGCCTCTTCGGGTACAGTCCTGCTGCCGAAATCGAAATGGTATTCCTTTTCGGGGATTCCGTCTTTCGAGAGTCTATAGACATCGTCGCATATCGGGAAATGATATATGAAAAAGTCTCCGCAGTCATTCAGGCCGGGACTCGACAGTTCGAAATTCGGATCGGTAGGCCCGTATTCCACAAAAGCCTCCTCAACATTCAGATTCCTGTCTGTCAAAAGGATACATTTGCCTTTATAGTCGGATTCGTCCCAGGTGGCGAGTTTGAAGAGGAACTTCCCGTTGTCAAGGCACTTAAGGAAGTCGGTTTGGAACGGGAGCGGCATGGACTCCCTGAATACACCGTCAGCCCCGTAAGCGTTCAGCACATCCTTCTGGGCGTCCAGGATCCACATGGTCCCGTCGCTGTCCACATCGAAGGCTGAGATCTGCAGATATTCCCCCGGTCCGCGCCCCTGCCTGCGGAGTGAAGACACAGGCTGTCCGTCACTGTCGAACACGACAAGCCTGCGGTATCTCCAGTCGAGGATATAGAGCTTGTCGTCCTTGTATTCGACCTGATCGACAGAGGAGAAAAGCATATCCTGGTTCTTGCCTGTCTCCGGCACTATATATTCCATAGCCGAGAAGACCTGCCCCGGAAGCTCGCTGAATGACAGCCTTTCCATCTTGCAGAAAGGGATAATATCGGCACTTTCGCTGTCTGCCCCGCTTCCGCATCCCAAAACAAAAGGCAGGAGGGCAACACCTGCCACAAAACGATGTATAACCTTCATTGTAATAAGTTTCAGTGACGCGAATATAGGAAATTTATTTTTATTAACGTGGATTCGATGAATTTAATTTATTAAATCACATCGGATTACCGCTTTTAAGGAGCAGGCCCGTGGCCTGCGACAGGGCCCCCGGAGGGGGGGGGGAAAAAAGGCAGGATATATGGGATCAAATACGGTCTGTCAAATGTCCAGCGACACCCCGACAGTGAACCTTGCAGGCTTTCCGGTCTGGAAGAACGAATTGCCCACTGACTTGAAATAAAAGACATTGTAATCTGTCCCGGTAAGGTTCTCTCCCCTTGCGAACAAGTCAAACCACTCGAACGAAAGGCACAGGTCAGCCCCGAGGACGGCATAGAACGGCTGTGAAAGCGTATTGGCCTCGTCCCACCATATCCGCCCTGTCCCAGATACATCGGCTGCGAGTGTCAGGCTGCGGAGAATCCCGGAACGGAACCCGAAACTGTACCCGGTCCTGGCATTGAAAGTATTTGCAGGAGAATACGGAATCCTGTTCCCGCTGTAGTCAGACTGGCCGTCATCGTATTTGATGAATCTGGCGTCCGTATATCCGTAAGATGCTGACAGAGAGAGTCCCTTCAACGTATAAAGCACCTGGGCCTCCACTCCGAAACTGCCGGAACGCCCTGCGTTGGCCATCATCCGGCCTGTGGAGTTTCCGTCAGGGAAGACCGTTATCTGCTGGTTGCGGCAGAAATATCGAGGCCTCATTCTGCCAATGAGAGCCGTATTTCAGACTGAGTTGGTATATCAACTTGGTGCGGAGGGCGATTTCTATCCTCTCGATGGCATCGAATACAAGGAGCCGGAGTTTCCTGTCGAAGCGGTAGAGGCTGTTTATGTCGTTCCATGTGGTGCCGGAAATGAAGTCATTTGATAGACTTCCGTCAGGATTGGGCTTGCGGAACGGGATCATATATGCGCTCATCCTGTAATAACTGATATTGGACAGATGTCTGGCGGTCCTATCCTTATCGGAAATGTCAAGTCCTCTTCCTTCAAGCAGTTCTATCTGTTCATCTATGGTAAGGGCTACTTTGGTATATTTCTCCATCGGCTATAATTTTTGCAGAAATTATCATATTTTGTATTGTTTGGATTATAAATCCTTTTGCATGATATAATTGGTAAGCAATATCCCTTGTCTTTCCACTTCCTGCCGTTTGACCAATTTATATCCACGTTTCTCGAAAAATGATTTTGCCGTTATCGAGGCATGAGTGATAATTGTCTTTGTTCCGATCTCACTTTCAAGACGGTTGCACATTGCCGTTGCAATCCCCTTTCCCTGAAAATCCTTGTGGACATACAATCTGTCAAGATATCCTGTTTCATCAATATCTCCGAACCCCGTAATCAAACCGCCTTCCGTCATGACATAGGTTAGATGGCTTTGTAGCGACGCATCCCATGCAGCCAGATCCACGCGTCCTGTTGCCCATACATTTAACTGCTCAGCAGTGTAATCCTTAGCATTTATCTTATGTACGGTTTCATAGAACAAATGGGTTATCTGCTGACTGAGGCATTACCCACATGCTCTATCCGCAAGATTAGTCCGGGCCAAATGCTTGATACCGTATGTTCTTGACGGAAGTCATCTGGCAAGTTATCGACTGCCCGTTCATCTGTATTTTCAGCTGTTCCATGCCCCATGATGGCTTCCTCGAGATCGGCTTCCGGCATATTGCATTTCACACCCGTAATATATAACTTTACGGCCGGAAAATCAAGTTCTAATGCCATGAGTGCGACAGTGAGCCCAGATAGGCGGTGAACCGACAATATCAAAACAATCCAATTATCTTATGAAAGCAAAACATCTGTTAGTGGTGTTTGCCGCGGCCGCCGCTGCGGCAGGACTTTCCTCATGCACAGGCAAGGCCGGCATCGAGGGGACATGGATCCAGCCCGTTCCGGGAATGGAAGGACAGGTACAGGGAATCAGGCTCGACGAGGGCGGCAAGGCCTCGTCCGTGAACATGGCTACCCTGCAGTACGAGAGCTGGTCCCGCGAGGGCAGCACGCTCGTGCTCACCGGCAAGAGCATCGGCAACGCGCTCACAATCGAGTTCAGCGACACCCTCACCGTGGAGAAGCTTACGGCAGACAGCCTCGTGCTCTCCGGTCCTGCGATGACCCTCAGGTACTCGAGGCAGTAAGGGGATGTCCGGAGCCCGGGCCGTCGGGTCCGGCCGGATTTTTTCGGGGAAAGCATCCATAGTGTCTTTCCCCGTTCTTTTTTATTAAATTTGCATATTGCATGTCAATTAAAATCCATAACCGTATGAAACTACAAATGGCTACTACCGCCGCCGCATGCTGCTGCCTGCTGCTGGCGTCCTGCAACTCGACGAAGACAGTCTCCGTGAGCGGCACTGTGCTCGATGCGAGCATGAACACCCTGATGATAGTGACCGAAAACTCCGATACTCTTAGCTTCAACACCGTGGATGCCGACAGGAGCGGCCTCGACGGCCTGTTCATAGGGAACGCGGTGCAGGTGGAATACGAAGGGCGCTACAGCCCCGGAATGCCCGCATCCAAGCTTTCCGACCTCCCCGGGGACGACGGGGCGCAGACATCCGGAGAGTCAGGAGAAACGGTTGAAAGCTCGTACGAGGGCATACTCCCCGCGGCGGACTGCCCGGGCATACGCTACAGCCTTACCGTCCGCAGTGCCGAGCACAGCGGTGACGGAAGGTTCACCCTCGTGATGACCTACCTCGAGGCCGAGGACGGCAAGGATGTAAGCTACACCGTAGAAGGCGACAGGTTCACCCAGAGGGGCACTCCCGACGACAACGACGCCGTGGTATGGCAGCTGGTTCCCGACGACGCCTCCGAGGGACGCTACAACCTCCTCTGCGAGGACGGAGGAGCAAGGCTGACCCTGCTCGACGCGGATTTCAGACGGATCGACTCGGAACTGAACTACACCCTCGAAAAGACACGATAGCACCAGAGGGCGGCCTCCCGCTGACAAACTGGCAAAGACCGGTCCGGTCCGGCGGCCTCGCACGCCCTTTGCAGCAGGGCAGAGCGTCAAACCATAAAATACAGATGATATGGAAACCTTTATCGAAAAGATACTTTCAAGTGCCGGAAGGACTGTCAGGCACTGGTGGATGTTCCTAGTCGCCGGGCTGCTGCTCGTCGTCGGAGGAATAACCGTATTCTTCTATCCCGCCGAAAGCTATGCCACGCTCAGCATAATGTTCGGAGTACTGATGCTCGTGAGCGGCGCGGTGGAACTGGTCACCGCATGCACGAGCCGCAACTGGTTCCTCATGAGGAGCTCGTCTATCGTGGGCGGAATATTCGATGTCCTGCTCGGCCTGATACTCTGCCTCTATCCCGGGATCACGCTCGTGCTCCTGCCCATAATGCTGGGAATCTTCATGCTGTACCACAGTTTCATGACCATAGGCTTCGGCAGCGACCTCAGGATGATGGGCGTGCAGAAGTCGGGCTGGGCCACCGCGCTCGGAATCGCGCTGCTGGTGCTCTCGCTGATGATACTCGTCAAGCCTTTCGGCTTCGGAGCCGGAGTCGTGACCGCGCTTACGGGGACGGCACTGATACTCATGGGGCTGGGCGCCGTTGCCGCAGCGCTGAAACTTAAGGACATACACCGCAACTTCACCCATGTGGACTGGGGAGACAACTGACAAGACAGACGATACCATGCACAGAAGATTCATCACGGCAGCCCCGATGCTGCTTGCAGCGGCACTAGCGGCGTCGTCATGCGGAGGAGCGAAAAGCTCGGAGAACGAATTCGTAAGGACGGTCGAACTCGACGGAATGAAGGTCAGCTGGCTGCGCGACAATGCCGAGCCGAGGCTCATGCCGGCGGCCCTCTTCAGCGCTCCCGACAGCCTGATAGAGGAGCTCGGACTCGAAGAGGGTGTTCCTTCGAGCGTGAGTACCTTCCTGCTCGAGACCGGCGGACACCGCATACTGTTCGACACCGGACTCGGCGCCCCCGACAGCCGCCTGCTCACCGGTCTGGAGTCGCTCGGATACACTCCTGCCGACATCGACCTCATCTACCTCACCCACCTGCACGGCGACCACACCGGAGGCATGCTCTCCGACAGCACGGCGATATTCCCTAACGCGGAGGTCTATATCTCATACCCCGAATATGTCGCCTGGGCAGGAATGGAGGACGGGCAGTCTTCCCAGCTCAAGGCACTTGCCAAGGCCTACGAGGGTAAGATACACCTGTTCGAGTTCGGCGACACGCTTCCCGGCGGGGTGGAGGCTCTCGATGCAGTTGGACACACTCCCGGACATACCGCATACAGGGCCGGAAAGCTGCTGATAGTCGGTGACCTGATGCACGGGGTAGCACTGCAGTTAGAGCATAACGAGTACTGCGCCAACTTCGACATGGACAAGGCCAAGGCGGTGGACGCGCGCCGCAGGATACTCGCGCTCGCAGCCGACGGCAACATGCTGACGGCGGGAATGCACTTCCCGGTGCCAGGCTTCATCCAGTTCGAGAAAGGCAGCCCGGAAAGCCTGTAGGACCTTCCGATGAAGAAGATAGTCCTGGCAATCGATTCCTTCAAGGGATGCCTGACTTCGGCCGAGGCCGGACACGCATTTGCCCTCGCCCTGCAGGACGAGGGCATCGACGCTCTGCCGCTGTGCGTATCTGACGGTGGCGAGGGCATGCTGGATGCGTTCTGCCCGGCGCTGCACGCGTCAAGGGCCGAGGCTCACGCACACGACCCCCTGATGCGGCCGCTCACGGTTGAATACGGCATCGCTCCCGACGGCACTGCCGTAATCGAAAGCGCAAGGGTATGCGGGCTGGGGCTTGTCGCCGCAGGGGAGCGCGACCCTCTCGCCGCCACAAGCTACGGACTCGGCGAGGTCTTGGTCGACGCCATGAGGCGCGGATGCAGGAAATACATCATAGGGCTCGGCGGAAGCGCCACGAGCGATGCCGGGAAAGGCATGCTCAAGGCACTGGAGGACAGCTTTCCGGACGGGCTTCCGTCAAGGCCGGAGATACTGCTCGCCTGCGATGTGGACAACCCGCTCTGCGGCCCGAGGGGAGCCGCCCGCGTATTCGCCCCGCAGAAGGGAGCAGGGTCTCGGGAAGTGGAAGAACTCGAGAGCAGGGCCTACCGCTTCGCAGAAGAGTCGGCGGAGAAGCTCGGGCGGGACTGCTCGGGAAAGCCCGGCGCTGGAGCCGCAGGAGGGCTGGGCTATGCCTTCATGCAGTATTTCGGGGCAGAGATGCGCTCAGGAGCGGAGCTGCTGCTCGACCTCGCAGGCTTCGAAAGGCTGATAGCCGGTGCCGGTCTCGTAATCACCGGCGAAGGACATGCGGACGCACAGACCCTGATGGGCAAACTACCCCTGAGGGTACTGCAGAGAGCTTCCGGCGCAGGCATCCCGGTCTGGCTCGTCGCCGGCAGGACAGACGGCACGCAGGCGCTGCTCGACGCAGGCTTCTCCTCCGTCGAGGCGATTACCCCGGAAGGGACGGACACGGACGAGGCCCTGCGGCCGGATACGGCAAAAAGGAACATAGCCCTGTGGGTACGCAGGAACAGTGACAGACTAAAATCACGGACATCATGACAAGACAGGAAACAGTCCTGAGCTATCTCACGCAGCACGGCATACCGTTCAGCTGCTACAATCATCCCGAAGGCAAAACCGTAGAGGAGGCCATGCGCTGGTGGAGGGACGACGGAAGCGTCCACTGCAAGAACCTCTTCCTGCGCAACCACAAGGGCGACAGGCACTACCTCGTCTGCTTCGACTGCGGCCACGAACTCGACATCCACGAGCTGGAGCGCAGGCTGAAGGAGTCGCTGACTTCGCGCGGACTCCCCTCCTGCGGCAAGCTCTCGTTCGCCTCGAGCGAGAGGATGATGCGCTACCTCGGCCTGGAGCCCGGAAGCGTGTCTCCGTTCGGACTGATAAACGACACGCAGAACCATGTCCACCTGTTCCTCGACGAGAACCTCAGGAACGCGGAAACGCTCTCGTTCCACCCCAACGACTGCAGGGGGACGGTCGTAATCACGCGCGAGGCCTTCGGACGCTACCTCGAGACGGTCGGCAACAGCTACGAATACATCAGCCTCTACTGAGGACATATCCACCTATACCGATAACCAATACTACGATGCTGGCATACACCTACAAGGACAGGGGCAGCCTCGCACTCTGCGAGAAGCCGCACCCGGTAATCAAGGACGATACAGACGCGATAGTGCGCGTCACCCTCTCGAGCATCTGCACGAGCGACCTGCACATAAGGGACGGATTCGTGCCGAGGGCGGTAAAGGGCGTCACGCTCGGCCACGAGATGGTGGGAGTGGTCGAAGAATGCGGAGCGGCTGTCGGGAAAGTCAGGCCCGGCGACAGGGTAGCCGTCAACTGCGAGACCTTCTGCGGAGAGTGCTGGTTCTGCTCCAGGGGCTATGTGAACAACTGCTCCTCCCCGGACGGAGGCTGGTCGCTGGGCTGCCGCATAGACGGAGGACAGGCCGAATATGTGCGCGTGCCGCTCGCCGACAACTGCCTCGACCGCATTCCGGACGGAGTGAGCGACGAGCAGGCCCTGTTCACCGGCGACCTGCTCTCCACCGGATACTGGGCCGCCGGCATGGCCGACATAGGGGAAGACAGCACGGTGCTGCTGATAGGCGCAGGCCCGACGGGCATCTGCACGCTGCTCTGCACGATGCTGAGGCATCCGGAGAAGATAATAGTCTGCGAGAAGTCCCCTGAAAGGCGCGGGTTCGTGCGCAGGCACTATCCCGGCGTGCTTGTTACTGAACCTGAGGAGTGCATCGGCTTCGTCATGGAGCACAGCAGGCACGGAGGGGCAGACTCGGTAATCGAACTGGCGGGCACGGAGGAGAGCTTCCGTCTCGCATGGCAGTGTGCGCGGCCGAACGCCACCGTGGCGATAGTCGCGATGTACGGACAGGCCCAGTGCCTGCCTCTGCCGGAAATGTATGGCAAGAACCTCACTTTCAAGACAGGAGGCGTAGACGGATGCAAATGTGCGGAAATCCTGGAGCTGATCGCTGGCGGCAGGCTCGACGCCACTCCGCTGATAAGCCGCCGCTTCCCCCTGTCGGAGATTGACAAGGCCTACGCTCTGTTCGAGAGCAGGGCCGACGGAGTGATGAAGATAGCCGTCGACTGCAGCGCCCCGAAGCACAACAAGCAGGAGTACGAACCGGCGCATACGGCCGAACACATACTGAACGCCACGATGACGAGGATGTTCGGCTGCCCCCGTTCGCGGAACGCCCACATAGAGCGCAAGAAGAGCAAGTGCGACTACCTCCTCCCCGCCTGTCCGGACGAAGCACAGGTGCGCCGCCTCGAAGAAAGCGTCAACGAAGTCATACGCCGCGGGCTCGAGGTCAGCGTGGAGTTCGTGCCCCGCAGCGCCGCCGCCTCGATCGTAGACCTCGGGAAACTTCCCGACGACGCGCCCGACACTGTGAGGATAGTGCGTATCGGCGACTACGACGCCTGCGCCTGCATAGGATCGCATGTAAGCAACACCGCCGACATAAAAGGGTTCAGGATACTGAGCCACAGTTATGCCGACGGCGTATGGAGAGTCAGGTGGAAGGTCGCTTCCGACCGTGGCTGAGACAATATCAGTTCTTTATTCCTCGTGAAGAACTTGGTGAGTTCGCTGAGGGCGAGCACCGCGAGCGGCAGGCCGGCCACATAGAGCCACTGCTGTCCGTCGAGTGAGGAGAGCCTGAGAAGCTCCTGGAATCCGGGAACGAGCAGTGCGGCCAGCGTCAGGGCGAACACGACGAATATGGTCATCCAGAGCCACTTGTTGGTGAACATCTTATAGCCGAACCAGTTGTTGCCCGACCTGATGCTGAAGATGATCGTGAACTGCGAGAATATCATCACGGCGAAGGTCATGGTCCTCGCATCGTCGATTCCGTTCTGCAGGCCGATGAAGTAGGCCGCCAGCGTGGCGAGGCCGATTATCAGCGCCTGGATCGCGACCCTCGCGGTGAAAAGTCTCGTGAATATGCCCTGTCCCGGAGGAACGGGCTTGCGGTTCATTATATTCTTGTCGGCATGGTCGACGCTGAGCGCGAGCGACGGGATGCTGTCGCAGACGAGGTTGATGAAGAGCAGCTGTATGGGCAGCAGGGGCATGTCGAAGTTGCAGAGCACAGCGATGAACAGCAGCACTATCTCGCCGAGGTTCGTGGAGATCATCTTCTGTATGGACTTCATCAGGTTGTCGAAAATCCTGCGACCCTCGCCCACCGCAGACACTATGGTCGCGAAGTTGTCGTCCGCGAGCACCACGTCGGCAGCCTCCTTGGCGACATCCGTTCCGGTAATGCCCATAGCCACTCCTATGTCGGCAAGCTTCAGCGCGGGAGCGTCGTTGACACCGTCCCCGGTCATCGCAACCACATTGCCCTTCTGCTGGAACGCCTTGACTATCCTTACCTTATGTTCGGGAGCGACACGGGCGAACACCGATACGTCTGCTGCCATGGCCTGCAGCTGGTCGTCGCTCATCGACTCGACATCGGCGCCGGTGAGCACCTTGTCCCCGTCGGACATTATGCCGAGGCTCGAGGCTATGGCGCCTGCAGTAATCTTGTGGTCGCCGGTAATCATCACCGGCTTGATGCCAGCCGCCCTGCACTTGGCGACAGCCACCTTCGCCTCCTCGCGGGGAGGGTCTATCATACCTACCATTCCGAGGAAGGTGAGACCGTTCTCGAGGGTAGCAGGGCTGATTTCGGAAGGGAGCTCCTTCAGGGTCTTGGAAGCCACCGCGAGCACGCGCAGGGCCTGCGAAGCCATTTTCAGGTTGGCCTCATGGATTCCGGGCAGGTCTTCCTCCTCGAGGGGACGCGCTCCATGTCCCTCGTCGATATTCGAGCAGCATCCGAGCAGCTCATCGAGTCCTCCCTTCACCGCGACAAGGAAAGTCCCGTCAGGAAGGGCATGCACGGTAGTCATCAGCTTCCTCTCCGAGTCGAAGGGGATCTCCTCCACACGCGGCAGTCCGGCGAGTATCTCGTTCTTGTCCATGGAATACTTCAGGCCGGCGTCGAGAAGCGCCGTCTCGGTAGGATCTCCGATAGTCCTGGCTCCGTCGTCCCCGTTCTTGAGCACCGCATCATTGGCGAGAATCGAGATTCTGAGCATCTCCCTCGCCACGGGGCTGTCATATCCGATATCCTGCAGGGAGCCCTCGACGAAGAGCTTCGTCACTGTCATCCTGTTCTGGGTGAGGGTGCCCGTCTTGTCGGAGCATATCACGGTGGTGCTGCCGAGGGTCTCGACGGAAGGGAGGTTGCGCACTATGGCGTTCTGCCTTGCAAGCCTCTGCACACCGAGCGCCAGCACCACCGTCGATACGGCGGGAAGGCCTTCGGGAATGGCGGCCACGGCGAGCGACACCGCCGTCATGAACATGTCCATGAGGTTCCGGCCGTAGAGCAGGCCTATGCCGAGTATAAGCACGCAGGTCACGAGACAGACTACGGCCAGTGTCTGGCCGAGCTTGTCGAGACGCACCTGCATGGGAGTCCTCATGTCGGGCACGGACTGGATCATCGAGGCGATCTTGCCTACCTCGGTCCTCGTTCCGGTCGCCACCACCACGCCCTTGCCGTGTCCGTAGGTGACGCTGCACGAGCTGTAGGCCATGTTGAGCCTGTCGCCTATGGGGGCATCGGCCGGAACGTCTGCCGCCGCATCCTTCTCTACCGGAACCGATTCGCCCGTGAGCGCGGCCTCCTGCACCTTGAGGTTCACCGACTCGAGCAGCCTGAGGTCGGCGGGGACGCTGTCGCCCGTCTCGACGGAGACTATGTCCCCCACCACGAGCTCGCGCGACTCGATGACACTCATCACTCCGTCCCTTATCACCTTGCAGTGGGGAGCGGACATCTTCTCCAGTGCGTCGAGAGACTTCTCGGCCTTGGATTCCTGGAGCATGCCTATTATCGCGTTGGCGACCAGTATCACGAGTATGATCAGGGCGTCTGTCACTCCTTCGCCGTTGATGTACCCCGTCACGCCGGAAATGACCGCGGCCACGATGAGCACTATTATCATGAAACTCTTGAACTGGCTTATGAACTTCTGGAAGAGAGTGGTGTGCCTGGTCTTCTCGAATTCGTTGTAGCCGTCGTGCAGCAGCCGCTGCCGCGCCTCTGCCGACGAAAGGCCCTGCACCGGATCTGTGTTAGGAATATTCCTGTCCATCTTTGTCTGAAATGTTTCCAACAATAAAATGTATGCAACAATTAAACTGAAATGTCTCCGAAACACGGAAACCGGCTGCAAAGTTAAGTCTGCAAGCACGATTTTTGATAACAAAAATTTACTTAAAGATGTCAAAAATTTCCACTGATACGAATCCCGCCAGACTCAAGGGCGGCGAAAGGACCCTGGTGCTGGCAATCCCGCAGGAGGACTGCGGAGAGGTGAACATCGGAGGGCGCGGCTATGTCCTGTCGAAAGACGATGCGGCCGTGCTCTCTCCCGGCATGGATTTCGACGGGGGCCTCAACCCGCACGGAGGCTGGCGCCTGGTACTTTCCGTACCTCTCGAGACGGTTATGGAGCTGCCCTCCCCGTTCGACACCGACCTCGTCTCCCATGCGAGGCACCGTCCTGTCGTGCCGCTAACGGAACACGAACTCGGGATGCTGGAGCGGCTGTACGGCATGCTCCGCAGCACCTTATCCGAAAGCCAGTCCCCGTTCGGCGAGGAGGTCGCGAAATCTATCGTGTTCGCGATGCTTTACCGTCTCGGCAACATATACGCAAGGCTCGGAAACGGCAGGGACCTGGACACGGCGGGGAGCAACGAGAGGCTCTCCGACGAATTCTTCGCCCTGCTCGCAAGGCACTACAAGACCGAGCGCAAGGTCAGCTTCTATGCAGGCAGGATGTCCGTGACACCGAAATACCTGACGAGGGCGATGCTTAAGATAACCGGCAAGAGCGCCAAGCAGTGGCTCGACGAGGCTATCATGCTGGAGATAAAGAACCTGCTCAGGACAAGCGACCTGACGGTGCTGCAGATTTCAGAGGCGCTGGGCTTCAGCACCCCTTCGGCTATGATACAGTACTTCCGCAAGCACAGCGGCCAGACTCCGGCACGCTACAGGAAGGACGGGAAGTGGTAATTGGAAGAACTGAAAAATAAATATGAAGCCCCGCTACAGGGAGGGAATGACTTTCTCCATTTCGATGCCGCGGGAGCCCTTGATGAGGACGAGGGCCCCGCTGACCGGCCTTGCCGAAAGGTACGAGGCGAGCACGGCGGAGGATTCCGCCCAGAGGAACGGTTCTCCGGCGGCCGTAGGGCAGCGCCTGCAGCAGGCGGAGTCTGACGCATCGCCGCCGGCAGCCATGCCGGCACCGGAGCCGAGGGCAGCCATGCCGGTTCCTGAGCCACGGACAGGCATGTCAGTGCCGGATCCGGGAGCCGCGGAGACGTCCCGGACGACGGAGGTGTCCCTGACGGCGGAGATATCTCCGTCGGGGCCCGCTACAGTGTAGGCGCAGCCTTCTTCCTCGAGGGCAAGGCGGAACTGTTCTCCGACGAGGGCCGCGGGGATGCCGAGGGAGCGCAGCGTGCGGAGCACGCGGG
>OHFP01000617.1_pt1 | contig 17314 bp, 11 predicted proteins | sample 1567591 | NCBI WGS metagenome assembly OHFP01 (sample SAMEA3879547, study PRJEB24766) | human gut metagenome | biome: human-associated habitat; feature: feces | place: USA | collected 1985/1987 | reverse complement strand
CCCTGGCGCAACGTCATCAAGCCGTAAAAGCGTTTGGAATAGTTTACCGGCTTCCATTTCGGTTTTCCGGGCCCCTGGTCTAAGACGAAAGGCGCATCTAAAATCAAATCGGTCGGCGAATAGCCGTTATCAAGCGCTGCCAGATATACAACCGGCTTAAACGCGGAACCGGTTTGGCGGAATGCCTGCGTAGCCCGGTTAAACTGCGATTTGCGGAAAGAATAGCCGCCAACCATGGCAAGCACTTTTCCGGTGTGAGGGTCAAGCGCTATCAAACCGCCCTCAACATTGGGAACCTGACGGAGATTATAGGAATTTTCGGGCAGATTTTTGGAAGCAACCGTTGCCGGAGAAATTTTTTCCACCAAAACGACATCCCCTTTGGCCAGGACATCCGAAACCTGCTGCGGCGCATTGCCGATACCCTGATTTTTCAGGTTTTTACGCGCCCAGCTGAGAACATACAGCGGAATGACGCCGCGGTCGCCGTCGGCAGTTTCAATTTCCGCCTTGTCTACCGAAACGGAAAGGACGACGGCTTTGCTCCAGCTGTCATCTTTACCGGCGGGCAGCTCTACCTCGGCCAGACTTTTTTTATAGTCGGCATCCAACGGAATGTTGGCAAGCGGTCCGCGCCAGCCGTGGCGGCGGTCATAGTTTTTTATCTCTTCGCGAAAGGCTTTGGACGCAATCTTTTGCAATTTTGGGTTAAGCGTGGTACGAATCAGCAGCCCGCCTTCATACAAGGCATCTTCGCCAAACTTGTTTTTGACCTGGCGGCGGACTTCTTCGCTGAAATATTCGGCATCATCGACAAACTCCCCGCGCCGCTGAATGGTCACCAACGGTTTAAGCTTGGCGGCTTCGGCGTCATCAACGGTAACGTATCCCTCTTCGGCCATACGGTCAAGCACCCAATTGCGACGAGCAATTGCCACATCATAATGGCGGGAAGGATTATAATTGTTGGGTCCTTTGGGCAATGCGGCCAGATATGCGACTTCTTCCAGCGACAGTTCATCAAGCGACTTGCCAAAATAATTCAGCGCTGCGGCGGCAACGCCATATGAACGGTTGCCGAGATAAATTTCGTTCAAATACAGTTCCAGGATATGCTGTTTGGTAAAGGCCTGTTCAATACGCGTGGCCAAAATGGCTTCTTTGAGCTTGCGGACATACGACAACTCGGAAGAAAGCAAAAAGTTTTTTGCCACCTGCTGGGTAATGGTCGACGCACCGGCAGGACGGCGGCCGGTACCGATGTTTTTTAGATTACCGATAACGGCACGGGCAATGCCGAAAAAGTCAATTCCCGAATGATGGTAAAAATTCTTGTCTTCGGCGGCGATGAAAGCTTCTTTCACAATAGTCGGAATCTTTTCTTCCGGCACAAACAGGCGTTTTTCTGTGGCGTATTCCATCATCAGCTGTCCGTCACCGGCATAAAGACGGGTCGTCACCGCCGGTTCATATTTGGCAAGCTGCCGAAAGTCCGGAAGCTCCTGAGAAATCTTCCAGAAAGACGTCAGAATGAGCACCAGACCAATGACCGCAAAAAAGAAAAACGTGCTGAGCAGAGAAGAAAGCGTTTTGAACATCATTAACCCGTTATAAAAAAATTAAAAAAGTTTGTATGCAATTTAGTACAAAAAATTTTAAAAGCCAAAGCAATTTTCTCACTTCAGCCGATAATTGCGCAATTTTCCACAAGAAAACTTTTATAGAAAAAATTACGGAGAGTCAAACCCTAAAATACCGAGGCATGTTTCATATTTTCAAAATACTTGTCAATTGCGCGTCCGGCAGATTCAGCAAGTTTCTTACGATATGATTTCTGTTGCAGCTGTTTTTCCTCGGTACGGTTGGAGAGATACCCCAACTCCATCAAAACGGAAGGAATGTCCGGCGCCTTCAAAACGGCAAATCCGGCAAAGCGGTGAGTGTTGTCCAAAGTATGGGTCGATTTGCGCATTTCCTTTACCATAAAGGTAGCAAACTCGGACGAACGATTCAACGTTTCGCGCTGAGCCAGGTTGAGCAGGATATCGGAGACCTCTTTGGAATGTTCGGCAAAATTCAATCCGGCGACAATATCCGCCTTGTTTTCCTTTTCGGCCAACGCCGCCGCCTCTTTATCCGACGCCTTTTCAGACAGGGTGTATACGGACAAACCGCTGGCCCGTTTGTTGGCGGCACTGTCGGCATGGATGGAGAGGAAAAGGTCCGCTTCATAACGCCGGGCGATTTTGACACGATCGCGCAGAGGAATAAAAATGTCGCGGTTACGGGTCATATAAACCTTATAACCGTATTTGTCTTCCAAATGTTCCTTGAGTTCGCGGGCCATGGCCAAAGTTATGTTTTTTTCATATACGCCGGAGACACCGATTGCTCCGGGATCAACGCCGCCATGCCCGGCATCGAGGACGATGATTTTTTTCGACTTGTTCTTTTTGGTTGAGGCCGAAGCTTTGGACGATGATGAGGTTTTGCCGGCAATAACCGTCTTGGCACTGCTGTAGCTGTCATTGCTCAGCGCGTGATCATTGCCAACCTTGGAGCGGAACTCCCGCTCGGAAGCCACTTCCAAATCAACGACAAAACGCCAGCTGAAATTGCTTTGCGGCGGCAGCATAAAAACTTTTTTCACCACGGCTGGCTTTTGCAAATCCAGCACGATGCGCACACCGTCAACACCGGCAGTGCCCAAGCGGGCCTGGGTGATAAAGCTGTTCGGTTCAACGACCTTTTCTATCTTGGGATTAACGCTGACATTCTGGGTGTCTATCACCAAGCGGCGCGGCTCGGTAAGCAAAAAGACTTTGTAATCGAATTTGGAATCCGCATCAAAAACGACGCGGATGTTGCCGATGCCCTGCCCGATGCGCAGAGAGGAAATCTCCGCCGCGGCTGCCGGAGAAAACGCAGAAAGACAAAGCGCCATACCGACGAAAACCGGCAGCAGCTTTGACTTTAAGACATATAAAATCTGCGGCATAAACGACAACATTTCACCTTTTTATCCATTAGACTATAGTTGCGATTATACAAAAGACTTATTACCAATCCCTTAAAATGAGCAAAAATCCCAGCAAGTGATATTTTGTTGTTGTGTTTTAAAACAAAATGTATATTCTGGTTTTGAATTGTATAAGTTTTTGTATCGGATGAGGCCTTTTTAAGGAATGAAAAAGAAAATTGCAAGGCCAAAATTTGATACCGCCGTTTTATCATAACGAAAAATGTGCATTATACAATGACTTAGGCAACAAGATTTTGCCGGACGGGTTTTATGCGTGGAGCCTTATTTAGAACGATACGTAAGCAAAAAAATAGAGGCTTTGCGGAATTAAAGAGGTTAAAAAAGTTCAGCGGCGGCTTGAGCCGCGGCAATTTACATTATTTTAGACAGCGAATCGCTTTTAACTTAATGCCACATCTTTAAACATCCCTCCGGCGCGGTATAAATTTTTTTGGTTGTGCAGGCTTGCAAAAAAGCCGGTACGGCGCGGAGATATAATTAATGATAAAAAGAATGCTGATTGACGACACCCAGCCCGAAGAAACCCGGGTTGTGGTGATTAACGGTAACAAACTGGAAGACGTGGAATTTGAAACCTGCCATCGCCGCCAAATCAAGGGAAACATATATTTAGGCAAAGTTATGCGGGTTGAACCCTCCCTGCAGGCCTGTTTCATCGACTACGGCGGAAACAAGCACGGCTTTATGGCTTTCGGAGAAATCCACCCCGACTATTACAATCTTTCAAAGGAAGAGTTAGACGCAGTTGACAAGGAAGTCGACGAGATTATCGAAAACAAAAAACAAGCTTTGAAAGAACGTGAAGCCGAACGTGAAAGAATCCGCCAGGAGAAAGCAGCCGCCCGGGAACAGGCTTTGAAGGCCCGCGAGGAAAAGCTGCGCCTTGAGGCCGAAGCCAAAGCAGCGGAAGAAGCGGCAGAAACGGCAGCTCCTCAGGAAAACGAAACGGTTTCCGCAGGCGAAAGCGTTGAACAAGAAAACAAGGAAAACAAAAAAGAATCCAGACGCGGCCGCAGAAAATCGACAGCAGCCAAAAACGCCGAAGCAAAGGCAGAGGAAGCTCCGTCTCAGACCGACGACAAAGCCGAAACGGAAACAACGGCAGAAACGGCTGAGGAAACATCCGAAACAACAAACAAGCGGCATCCCACCAAAAAGAGACTGCTCAAGAAGAAATATCGTAAGGAGCATGCTCAGGAAGAAAATGCCGAAAAGACCGATGCCTCCGACGTCAAAGAAGCTGCCGAAGCGGTTTCGGGCGAACCGTTGAAAGTCATGAGCGAAAGCATCGGAACCACCGAAGAATCCATCAGCGAAGAAGTCGACGAAAAGCCGGCATCTTTTAACGCTATGGAAGATGATGACGTTGACGACGACGATGACGACGAACTGGAAATGGATTTTGAGTTGCAGCGCAAGTTAATCCGTGCACGCAAACTGTTCCATCGCAGCAAGATTCAGGACGTCATCAAAGAAGGTCAGATTTTGCTGGTACAAGTCGTCAAAGAAGAACGAGGAAACAAAGGCGCCGCATTAACAACTTATCTGTCTCTGGCAGGACGTTACTGCGTTTTGATGCCCAACCGCATTAAAAGCGGCGGAGTTTCTCGCAAAATTACCAATGCCGCAGACCGCAACCGTTTAAAAGGAATCGTCAAGGAACTGCCTTTGACCGCGGATATGTCGATAATCGTCCGTACGGCCGGCGAGGAAAAAACCAAAGCCGACATCGTACGCGACTACAATTACCTCATCCGTACCTGGAACCAAATCCGGCTTGATTCGCTGAAGACCAAGGCTCCGGCGCTTATTCACGAAGAGGGCAACCTGATTAAGCGGGCCCTGCGCGACATTTACACCAAAGAAATTTCGGAAATCATCGTGGCCGGCGACGACGGTTACAAACTGGCAAAAGACTTTTTCAGAATTCTGTCGCCGCATAATCTGAAAAAAATCAAACATTACCGTAACAATGACATGCCGCTGTTTCAGCGTTTTCAGGTCGAAGGGCAGCTGGATAAACTGCATGAGGCAAACGCTCAACTGGAATCCGGCGGCTATCTGGTAATCAACCCTACGGAAGCCCTGGTTTCCATCGACGTCAACTCCGGCCGGGCAACCAAAGAAAAAGACCTGGAAGAAACCGCTTTGAAGACCAACCTGGAAGCCTGCGACGAAATCGCCCGCCAGCTGAGAATGAGAAACCTGGCCGGGTTGGTGGTCATCGACTTTATCGATATGGACGAGCCGGCCAACAACCATGCGGTTGAAAAACGGATGAAAGAAGCGCTGAAAAAAGACCGCTCCAGGATTCAAGTCGGAAAAATGAGTATGTTCGGCCTGCTTGAACTGTCGCGCCAGAGAATGCACTCTTCTTTCTTTGAAAGCAATTATCAGGTTTGTCCGCACTGTCAGGGCAAGGGCATGGTCAGAACCATTGAATCCGGTGCCGTTTACGTTTTGCGCGGCATTGAAGAAGAAGGAATCAAAAACCGCTCTTCCCGCCTGAATGTTTATGTTCCGTCAGAAACGGCGATTTATCTGCTGAACCAAAAGCGTCAAATGCTGCTCGGATTGGAACAAAAATACAAAATGACGGTTATCATCAGTGCCGATGACAGCATCAAATGCATTTCCGACTACCGGATTGAGCGGACAAAGAATGTCAAGCCGGCGGAAGAAGAAAAAAACGAGCCGGAAATCCAACAGGAAACCGCCGTTGAAGAAAATGCCAACGACAACGAAACCCGGAACGAGGAAAACGAGGAAGCCTCCGGCGAAGAGAATAACCGCGAAGGCAATTACCGCGGCCGCAGACGCAGAGACAACCGCAGACGCGGGCGTAACCGTTTTGACCGCCGGAACAACAATAACGGCGACAGCGGAGAAAAGAACCCGCCGCACGAGAAACAGGAAGCCGTTATCTTGTATAACAGCCATGAAGATATTAATTCTAAATCAGAGCCTCAAAATGACGGGGAACCGGTGAAGGAAAAATCAACTTGGTGGAAAAAACTTATCAAAGGTTAGACGCTAACCGCCATACAACTTGGAGAAGGCTAATCGGCAGCATAATGCTGTCATTAGCCTTTTCGGCGTTTATGGCTGCAAAACCGACTGCCGCACAAGGCATTAGTTTAATCTCCGACGAGGAAACCGAGCAGCTGCTGGGAAAAATCGCCCGACCGTTGTTTACGGCAGCAAAAGTACGCTTTAACCGCAATGACATTTATATTGTTGACGATCCGACACTGAATGCCTTTGTTGCTGACGGCAACGCGTTGTTTGTACACACAGGAACAATTATTGCCGCAGACAGCCCCAACGAACTGGCCGGCGTTATCGCCCACGAGACCGGACATATCGAAGGCGGCCACATTTTGCGTCAAAAACTTAAGAAGCAGGAACTTCAGGGAGTTACTCTGGCATCGGCAATTTTGGCAGGAACCGGCTCCGCCCTCACCCATTACAGCCGTTATCGTACGCAAGAGGAACGCTCCGCCGACGAAGCGGCAATGAAACTGCTCAATAAAACAGGGCAAAGCCCGGCAGGAATGCTGACTTTTATGAAAAGGATTTCTACCCGCAACACAATGAGCGGCATTGAAGAAATCCCCTATTTTCGAACCCACCCGATAACCAGGGAAAGAATAAGCTTTTTTGAAGAAGCGGCAAAAAGGTTTCCGCTGACGGCCGCGGATCTCCTGCAAAATGAATTTGAGCGGGTAAAGGCTAAACTCTACGCTTATTTGAACACGCCGGCTGACACTTATAAAAAATATCCGGCAACGGACAAAAGCATTTCAGGACAATATGCGCGGGCAATTGCCGATTTTAAAGCTCTAAAGTTCAATCAGGCTTTGAGCGGTTTGGAAAAACTGAGCCAGAGCGAACCGGACAATCCCTATTTTTATGAACTAAAAGGGCAAATTTATTTAGAAACCGGCAAAATCAAACCGGCTGTCGCCGCCTACCGCAAGGCTCTGTCGCTGATGCCGACTTCCGCGCTGCTCCAAATCAGTACGGCGCAGGCCATTCTGGAAGACTCGCCCGATAAAAATGAAATTCAGGAAGCAATCAATCTGTTAAACAAAGCCAACATCTCCCGCCCGCTGGGATTCAGCTGGCTGTTGCTGTCGCGGGCATACGGAATGGCCGGCAACGAGGCTGCGGCAAATTATGCGGCGGCAGAGCACTCTTTGCGCATCGGTGCACAGGATATTGCCGAACGACAGGCCGAACAAGCAAAAATTAACGCCAAAGATGCCAAACTCAGGTTAAAAATCGATGATTTGCTGGTGCGAATCAAAAACCTCAAACAAAAACCTTAATTTTGTCCAAATTTGTATTGCAGAAAAGAGACATTTAAGCTATACTTTAGCTAGAGAGAACATCCGGACAGAGTTTGGCAATGAAAAATTACAGTTACGAAGAAAAGATACAAAAAGCGGAACAAGAGAGAAACCAAGCCGAGCAGGCCGCGCTTGAGCGGGGTGAAAGCAGAACATTCCGCATTACCGCCGGTATTCGCGCCTATGAAAAGGCGGTTAAAGAATACACCCTCAAACACATTGGCAAAGTTGACCTGAATGAATGCCAGCCCTCTGACCTTCTTACGTTTATTGAAGACATCAATAAAAATGTGAGCGTTCCTCATTTTACCGGCACGGATGCCAACAAAGAAACTCTGCGCCTGGTGAATGACGGCATTCAAAAGGTTGGCGTTTATTTGCAAGACAAAAAGGCCTCCGGCTACGGAGTTGAAGAAATCAGTGCTCTGAAAGAAATTGTCAAGATTGCCAGACAGATACATAAAAACAGCGGCGGAAACAAAAAAGACATCCAACAGCTGACGGGAATTGTAACAAGTCTGGAACGCGACATTGCCGCTTTAGAAACTGAAGATAAAAGGAATCAGAAAAAGAAACAGAAAGACACGACCTTAGAAAGCACCAAGAAAGAAGAAGCGAAAAATCCTCAGGATGAAATCGGTTTGGAGGACATCAGGCTGGTGCAGGAATATGCAAAAGCCAACAAAATCAAATATGATTTTTCAATTTTGAAAGACTTGCTTCCTCAGGCAAAAGCATGGGCGGAAGAACGTACCAAGAAAGAAGAAGCGCAAGATTTGCAAACCAAAACAGAAAAGAAACATGAGCGCCGCGCTTTCAAGCAAGAAGTGTTGAACAGACCCGAAAAGCAAGAAACGCCAAAGGCAAACGAGACAACGCATCCTGCTCAGGCAGAAGAGGTTATTACCGTCAATCGAATAATAACATCTTATGTTACCGAAAGTTTAGACAATAAGCTTGACGCCCTGATGCAACGGGACGACTGGAAACGCGAAGAAAAAGAGCTTGCCGTTAACGGCCTGAAACGTGCTCATGCTTCGGCAATGTTGAAGCACCCGGGTTTTCGGCTTAATCAAATTGACAACAGTGACCTGCTGAAACTGGGAAACAATTTCGGCCTCGGCCGGGCATGGTCTTCTGCTCCGGGAATTGAACCTCCCGAGATGAATCACAATCTCTATGACACTCAGCGCAATCAGCTTTTAGCCGAATGTCTCGGACGTCTGGCCAAAGTCAACGATGCAAAAACGCCGGAAGAGCTGAACAGCATAAACAACATTTGCGAAATGTTGGAAAGACTACCGAAAAACTCGCTGACGGCAGACCAGCATAATGCAATTGCCGCCGGACGAACGGCTTTGAACTTGATGCAGCAGTCTCAAGCTTTCGCCGAACGGGAAGAAAACAATCAGGCTGCGGCAGAAGCGGAAACGCCGGCAGAAAACATAGTTTTTGAAAATATGACGGAGGAAGAAGCTGCCCGTTTTGCCGAACAACACGACGGGAACCGCCAACAGCAAGAGGCAGCCGACACAAGTTCCGGTTCCGATGAGCATATTGACACGCAGCCGATGCGGGAAGACAATCAAACAACGACAGAAAACGAGCCGGTTACAATCAGCCAACGCGAGCTTACCCGTGCCGAGAAACTGGCTATTGAACTGGGCAACTGCTGCGAAAAACATAACATTATCTGCAAAGCTGACGAAACCGAGCCCAAACAATACAATTTGTATGACAGTCAACAGAATGCGGACAACAATATCGTAAACGGCAAAGTAACCATTTCAGGCGCTAACAGCGTCGATGTCGACAGCGAAGAATTTAAACATTTCGTTTTGGTTGCCAAAAGCGCCAGAGCAGCCGGCTACAAAGCTCTGAGCATCGGTCCGCTGGACTTAAACAATGCAGAAGACCGCAAATTCGCCGCCAATATGGTGCTGGCGGCGGCAGTAGAAGGAGTTCCGCTGCGAGACGCTCCGGACTTGAAACTGCTTGAAGACGTGAATCCGAAAATAAAACTGCTGAGAGAAAAACGCGAAATGGCCGCTGAAGTCTCCGCTGCCAGAAAAGCGCTGTTGCAGGCTCAAAATTCGGGAGAACAGCAAAAAATCATCGAAGCGGAAATCTCTTTTCAATCCGCAATGGAAAAAGCCCTTCAGCATAATATTGAACACGGGTCGATAGATGCTGAGAAAAGCAGTACGAAAGAAGAACGCCTTTCCCGCTTGAAGAAAATTATGGAAGACAAAAACAAGCCGAGAGAAACCGTTAACGAGAAAGGCGAAAAAACAACCGAAACCCAAGAAGCTTTTGAAAAAAGGACTTCAAACGTTTCCGTTGCGGCTTTGCGCAACTTAAAAATCGAAAACTTTAAATAACGCGCCGTCTGACATTATCACGAAACCTAATCCCCCAATGACAAAGTCTTGAGGTTCAGTCTTGTGTACGCATTGCCGAGCAGTTTGTCAGATATCCGTTTCTCCGCACATGGAAGCATCAATCAGGCCTTTTTTGTAAAAATGCATAAAAGTCACGGGTTTGATGTCTGTCGCCTTGTATACCATTTTACGGATTTTGGCCTGAATGTACTCTTTAATCTGCGGTGCCCGATAATTGAGCTTTACAACTTCCGAAGGAATAGACTTTAACATTTCCGCCTTGATTTCCGAAGCGAGCGCGGCAAAATCCTTTTCATCCAGAATGTCGATTGAAGAAATCTGCAAATCTTCAACCTCCCAATTTTCGCCAAGGACGACACTGATATACAAACTGCAGTTAAAAGCTATGCGTTTACGGTTTTTGACGACCTGAGAGTTCAGGCTGATAACCTGTTTGCGGTCAACGCCGAGTTCATCCGTCGGAACTTCGCCGATAATTTCGGCAGCGCCGTTCAGGATATTGACCACATCACCGTCCCGGGCGACAACAACCTGACGAACGCTTCCGCCCAGTTCCAAAGCGTAGCGTTTTTGCTTGCGAATGTCGCGCTTGTCGCCATGAACCGGAATCATAACGCGAGGACGCACCAGTTCCAGCATACGTTTGATGTCTTCCTTGCAGCCGTGTCCTGAAGTGTGAACCAGATATTCTTCAGAAGAAATAACGTCAACGCCGGCATCCCGCAGCTTTTCCTGCATTCGTTCTATTTTCTGTTCATTGCCGGGAATAATCTGTGAGGAAAAGATGATGGCATCCCCCTGTCCTAAACGGATATCCTTGTTTTCGCCATTGACGATACGCGTAAGGCCGCTGCGGTAATTTCCCTGCGAACCGGCACAGATATACAACATCTTGTCCAGCGTAATGTCTTTAGCCTGTTTGGCCTCGACTACCGGCGGCAAATCCGGCAGAAAACCGCATTCCTTGGCAATGCGCATATTTTCTATCAGGCTCATTCCTGCAATTACCGGGGTACGGCCGGCAGCGTGTGCCGCCAAAATCAAACTTTCCATCCGGGCAATGTTGGAAGCGAAACAAGTTGCCACCAAGGTGTTTTTGAACTTGGGCACCAACTGTATCAGGCTTTCGCGGATTTCACTTTCCGAAGGTTCCGCGTGGTCATGCGCCATATGAATTGAATCGCCGACATAAAGTTCAACGCCCTGATTGCCGATTTCATCCAGGCGAGGATAGTCCGTCTTCATAAACCCGATGCCGCAATTGTCAAAGCGCCAATCGGTTGCGTGAAAAATATTGCCGTAGCGGGTTTTGATAAACAATGCGGCGTTTTCGGGCAATGAATGGACAACAGGCACATATTCAACGTCAAAACTGTCCAATTTTACCACCGGGCTGTCATTTACCGAATTTAACGGCACAACGCCCTCAAGATTATATTCCCTCAGCCGGGGTTTGATATGGCCGAGCGTAAAGTCCGTAGCATAAACGGGGCACTGCAGCCGGGGCCAGATATGGGCAATGGCACCAAAATGATCTTCATGCGAATGGGTAATGAACAAGGCCTCTATGTTTTCCCGATAATTTTCAAGAAACGAAGCGTCGGCAAGTCCCAATTCCATACCGGGAAAATCGTCATTCAGAAAATCGTAACCGGCGTCGACCACAATAATGCGATTGTCTACAATATAGGCATACATATTCATACCGACTTTTTCCGCACCGCCGAGAGCGACAAAATGGATACCGGGCCGGTCAAAACCGGGAACGGGTTTAAATTCTTTTTGCATCGGCGCCGTTTCCCGGGGCCGGCTGATTTCCGGCAAGGCAAACAATTCCAACTGGGTTTCGGTGTTTTCACTCATAAATTTTTACTTTTCCTCTTTATAAAATACATCTCCGGCATAAATTTTCGTCAGATGGCCGGCTTCTTCCAACAGCAGCAAGCCGTCGTCGTCAACACCCCTGAAAATGCCGCGTTTTACTTCTTTTTCCGTCGTCACCGTAATTTCGGTTCCGAGCCCCCGGGCGTTTTGCAGCCATAAGTCCCTGACGGCAACAAAGCCCTGATGCTCCCATAGTTCAAGAAAACCGTTTAACCGTTTAAGATAAGCTTTCAAAAAAGAAACACGATCGGTTTCGATGCCGGCCTCTTTCAGGCTCGTTGCCTGATAAAGCAAACCGGAGGCGGCGCCGGGAGCAGCAATAATATTTACTCCGATGCCGGCGATTATATACTCTCCTTCGCCTTTTTCAAGTAAAATCCCGGAAATTTTCGCGCCGTTTACCAAAACATCGTTAGGCCACTTCAACTTTACATCAGCCTGCGGCGCCATCTCCTTAATCGTCTGTTGCAAACTTAATGATATGACGAAAACAAACTGCCCCAACAATCTTATATCTAACGGGAGAGCATAAGTCGAAAACAAGTTTCCCTTCAAGCCTACCCAATTGCGGCCGCGGCGCCCCCTGCCCTTGTTCTGGGTTTCGGCCGTCACCACAAAACGTTTTGCCGGAGGCTCTGCGGTGAGCTCGCGCGCCTTGTCATTGGTGGAACCCAGTTCGTCAAAGTCAATCCATTCCCATCCTAAAATATCCGTCATTTCAGAAAATCCCATTCAATATCAGTTCGGCATCATGCAGCAGGTAGCCGGGATTGAGCGTTGAGATGATTACCAGCACCAAATTGACAAACAGGCAGATATAAATCGCCTTATCGGTACGGTCAAACGACTTTTTAAGCGGCTCAAAGTAAGCGGTTCGAATAACCTGAAGGTAGGCATTTGCCATAAACAGCATCGACACCAGCAAAACAACCACGTCTCCCCAGCGTTCTTCCACCACCAGATTGTTGATGACAGAAAGTCTTCCCAAAAAACCGAGCATCGGCGGAATGCCGGCCAGCGATACCATAAAAACGAGCAGTGCGGCAGAAAGATACGGTTTGGAAACCGACAATCCGTCAATGTCTGAGAGGCCGGTCAGATAGTCGCCCCGGCTCTTCAACCCCAGAAATACGGTATAAACTCCGGCCATTGCCAAAATATAAACCATCATATAAGCAAAGGCGCTCAAAACGCTGTTGTCATTGAAACTGACTATCGTAAACAAAAGAAAGCCGATATGATAAATGCTGCTGAACGCAAAAAGTTCACGCAGATTTTTTTCCCCGTTAGCCGAGAGGGCGCCGATAAACAGCGAAATCGAGGCAAAAATCAACAAAGCCGGTTTGATAAATTCTCCCGCCGTCCAGAAAATGTTTACCATAGAATTTATCAGACAGGCCAAATAGGCAAACGGCGGCACCAGAGTTATAAACCCGCACACAGGCAAAATCGCCACACTGACAATTCCGACAAACCAAGAATGAAACGGAGCCACGGCCAGCATAAAAAACAAGCTGCACATAATCATACCTACCGCCGCATAGGAAACCAGGGTCATCGGCCGGCCGGCGTTATAGTAATCGTAAATATCGGCAAAAGCAAAGCTTTGTACTTCCGTCCACAGCAAAACGGCTCCCCCCCACAAAAGCAGGCAAAACAGCGAAGCGAAAAAGAGATACAGGCGCGACATCTCGATAATCCGGTCTTCATCCCAATGAAGACGCAGCAAAGCATAATTTATGAGGCACAACAAAGGAACAACGCCGGCAATAAGCAGAAAATTTTGAGCGGAAATTAAAATTCCCAACAGCAGCAACGCCGTCATCCCCAAAGAATAAAACCGATAAGACGAGCGGTTTTTGTTCAGAAACCATTTGGACGACAAGTAAAACCAGGCAAAAGCTACCAGATAAATCACAACCTTAAACAACGTCGTATACGGCGTATTTTTCATCCAGCAGGGAAAAACGCTGAGATTGTAAAACACGACGGTGCCGAGCAATGCGGCCAGCAAGAAATACTTGCTGAGCGTAAAAAAAGTTTTTGCGGTTTTGCCGGTGCGATAACGGTTAACCAGGGCGGCCACCGCAAGGTATGACAGCAGGCTGATTTCCGGCATTAAAATAAACCAATTTTGCAGCATTGTCAGGCTCCTTTAGGCATCAACCACAAACCACAGAGGTTTGATAAACGACATTAACAGAATAAAAATTATAAACAGCATAAAAGCGAACATCGGTTTGGAAATGTCATCATCCTGATTTATCGGGCAGGACGGATTTTCGGTTTTGTGCTTGTAGAGTTCCTGCAACAGCGTTCCGCCGACCAGAGCCAGCGAAGCAATCAAAACCATACCCATCTTTATATTTGATGCCAGCAACCGGGACAGTATCAAAAAATTATTCAGGAAAACGGCTGACAACGGCATACCGATAGCCGCTATGGTCAGATAGGAATAGGCAAAAGACAGTCTGCGGACTCTACATAATGCGCCGGTGGAGGAAACGTCGTAGGCTTCTTCTTTGCGGGCAATATGGTTTGCCAGCACCTCCAGCGTGGCGACAATAAGGATAAAGCTGAACAACGAGAAGCCAATATTCAACAAAATCAATTTATCGTGCATAAAGACACCCAGCAGATACATAATATAATATACCGTGATATATGAAAAAACCTTATATTGGGAATCCTTATTGATAAAACCTATCAAAGCGATAAAGAGCATTGTGACCACGCCGATGACGTTAATCCAGGTCAGATAATATTCTACCGGCTGAGGAATTGAATCCGGAAGAAAACGGAGGAAACCGTAAATTCCGGTCAGCGGCATCAAAACCGTAATAATGAAAGCCAGCGGATTACGGATACCGGCATTAATCGAAGATATCCAATAATGAAACGGCCAAATCGGTATCCGCGAAAGAAACGACAGAAATACCGCCGCCCAGATATAATAAGCAACCTGAGGAGCTATTTTCAAATGACGCAACTGTTCGAGAGTGAGTGCGCCATGATAATGGTAAATCAGCATAATGGCGCTGAACAACAGCATCGCCCCCAAAAAGTTATACAGGAAAAAACGATAAATCAGCCCCTGCTTTTTTACCGCACCGAACATACCCGTAATCATAAACAAAGGCAGCAACATACCTTCAAAAAAGATATAGAAGGAAAAGATGTCGGCAGCAACAAAAAAGCCGGTCGACATACTTAAAAACAACAGGGTAAAGACCATTAACGACTTTTGTTTATAGGTATCGCGCCGTACTCCGGACAAGCCAATCAGAACCGCAAGATGCACCGCCAAAATCAAAAGCAGGGAAAAGGTGTCTATTCCCAAAAGAATATCAATGCGCGGCGTTGCCAGCCATTGGAAATGTTCCTGCAGCTGGAGCACGGGGCTATCTTCGTCAATAATCATAAATATTCGCCAAATCAAAATGATATTGGCCAAAATTGAAAAGACACAGACATTAAAAGCGTTGCGCCCGACGTTTTCTTCATCATCTTTGGCCGTCAGCACAAACAAAAGCCCAAAAAACGGAATGGCAACAATCAGAGACAAAAGAGCAAAAGGACTATTCATACCAGTAATATCCTATCGTTAAAATGACAATGGCCAACCCCAGCATTACCATCAGCAAATAATTCAGCCAGAGGGCTGATTGAATACGGTGCAGTCCTCCGACAAAAAAGCGGGTCGTCTGAGATATTGAACCTATTATGGTGCGCTCAATGACCACAAAATCAACGGCAATCCAGAGAATTCGGCCCAACAGGCGCAGCGGCGTCAACAACAGGTAATGATACAAAAGCTCCCAGACATCCATATCCTGTACGGTTTCATTGTCGGCCCAACGATTGAAAAAACGCGTTATGCCGAGGAGCATAAGGAGGACAAAGCAGCCGAAAGCGGCGATTTCTACAATCGTTTGACCATTCCGGAGCAGATATGCCACGGCAATGCAGCCGCAGCCCAGCGGCAGCCAATAAAAGGCTCCGACGTTCTGAAGCAAGGCGGCGACACGTTCGTCGGCATTTTCTTCTCCCCAAAAGATATCTCGAAAAATATGAGCCAACGCCACAAGCACCAGCGAGCCGTAAACGCCGTAATAATATTTTAACTCAACACTATACTGGCTGCCCAAAACGACGATGAAGGCAAAAACCCCCAGCAGAACCAAAAAGAAATTAAGCTTCAGATGTCGGAAAAAGCCGCCCATTTGAGAGACATAGACTTCGTTTGACGCGGAAATCACATTAATCATCAGCAAAACATTCAGGAGAATGGCCGCCGGCAGTAAAAACGCTACCGAATAATACAGTGAATCCGCGTTCCGAAAAACAACCCCGAGGGCAAAACTATAAAACATCAAGTTGAGATAAAGCGCCTTGGCCTTAATGTTATCGATAATCAAACTGCCGAAAAATCCCCAGAGAAGGGACAATCCGCAAAAAAGCTGCAGCAGCAGAACCGTAAAATCGCCCTCCATCAGCAACGGGCGAAGCCGGTTAAACAAAATCAGCGCGGATAACGGCGTTGACAATGCAGACAAGCAGATTACCCGGTTAAAAGTCAAGACTTGCAAATCCAGCATTTGATTCTGAAACATAAACAAACCGGCCTTGATAAAGATAACCAAGAGCAAAAGCGCAGCCACCAAATCCTTATGTTCGCCCACCTGCGCATAGTTTGACGCTACCGGAAGCGCGATGTTTCCCAACTGGCTGTAAACAACGGACAAAGCCGTAAACAGTGCCATTTCGGCAATAAAATTATAAAAAATAAACTTTTTTTTGGCTTCAATATTATCAATCAGGTAAAAACCCAATATGGTAAAACAGCAGCTGCCTGACATCAACTGAATGAAATCACGCGAAGAGGCCAGCACGATAACGGCAGCAACCGAAAGCAGTACCAATCCGTTAAGTCTGAGCTTATGTTCTTCCGGCTTATGAATACAGTTCAGGTAAATAAGCAGCAAAGCCGTTCCCAGCAACGGCAAAAGCATTTGCTCCAGCTTGAGGTTCGCCGAAAGGTTAAAGTTAGCCTGCAAAGCGGGATAAGGTATCCAAGGGTAAACAAACTGACTGGTGTCATGCTGCTGAAACGCGCTCCACAGATGATACATCAAAACAGCACAAATCACGAACATTATCGCAGACCATGCCCGCCGCCCCTGCCCGGGAGCAACGATAAAGGCAAACAAAGCCATTACAACCAGGCTTAAAAAAAGCTGTAAAATCATAAAATCAATACCTACACTTATACCTTTGCTGCTCAATATAACAAAAAATAAGGGCTTTTAAAGCCCTTATTAGAAGAACAGCGTATATGTGCATAAAATTACTTTATGGCATCCAAACTGCGGACGATGCGAACCGGAACCATATATTCACGGGCAACTTCGGCACCGTCAAGTTCCGCAACCAAAACCTCATCCACGGATTTTAAAGGATTGCGGGCATCAGCATTAATTCCGCCCAAAAATACGGCACTTTCACGACTCCGATACAGCAAAGCAGTATCTCCGCCATCATAAACAAAACGGGGATTTTCAGGACCACCGCGGCGCTGCTTTATCATAATCAAAATCGCACCTTCGTTATTTTGTAAGATATCGTATCTGCCT
>OHFP01000610.1_pt1 | contig 17468 bp, 8 predicted proteins | sample 1567591 | NCBI WGS metagenome assembly OHFP01 (sample SAMEA3879547, study PRJEB24766) | human gut metagenome | biome: human-associated habitat; feature: feces | place: USA | collected 1985/1987 | reverse complement strand
CAAAATGAGCTTGAAACCCCTTTTTGACCGCGTTGTTCTCAAGGACGCGGAAATTGAAGAAACCACCAAGAGCGGCATCATCCTCACGTCCGCCGCGCAGGAAAAGCCGCAGTACGCCTACATCGTGGCCGTCGGCCCGGGCGGCGTTGTGGATGGCAAGGAAGTCGCCATGCAGGTGAAGGAAGGCCAGAAGGTCGTCTATTCCAAGTACGCAGGCACGGAGATCAAGATTGACGGCGAGGAATACAAGATCGTTCGTCAGAGCGACATTCTCGCGATCGTGGAGGGCTAAGCCTTCGCTTACTTCCGCCGCTTGATTGCATAAGCCCCAAATGTTTGGCGCATGCGAGCAAGCTGTGCGGAAATTCAAAAAGAACCTGATTGGTAGGAGGTCATCATTATGGCTAAGCAGATTATTTTCGGCGAGGAAGCCCGCCGTTCCCTTGAAAAGGGCATCAATTCTCTGGCGGATACCGTCAAGATCACCCTGGGCCCCAAGGGCCGCAACGTGGTTCTGGACAAGAAGTACGGCGCTCCCCTCATCACCAACGACGGCGTGACCATCGCCAAGGAGATCGAGCTGGAGGACCCCTTTGAGAACATGGGCGCCCAGCTGGTGAAGGAAGTCTCCACCAAGACCAACGACGTGGCCGGCGACGGTACCACCACCGCTACCCTGCTGGCTCAGGCCATCATCCGCGAGGGCCTGAAGAACCTGGCCGCCGGTGCCAACCCCATGATCATGAAGAAGGGCATCGCCAAGGCTACCACCACCGCCATCGAGGCCATCAAGGCCAACAGCCAGAAGGTGAACGGCTCTGCTGACATCGCCCGCGTCGGCGCTGTTTCCTCCGGTGACGAGAACATCGGCAAGCTGATCGCCGAGGCCATGGATAAGGTGGGCCATGACGGCGTTATCACCATCGAGGAGTCCAAGACCGCCGAGACCTACTCCGAGGTCGTGGAAGGCATGCAGTTTGACCGCGGCTACCTGACCCCGTATATGGTCACCGATACCGACAAGATGGAGGCTGTTCTGGACAACGCCGCCGTCCTGATCACCGATAAGAAGATCAGCGTCATCCAGGATCTGGTCCCCCTGCTGGAGCAGGTCATGCAGAACGGCATGAAGCTGCTGATCGTGGCTGAGGACATCGAGGGCGAGGCTCTGTCCACCCTGATCGTCAACCGTCTGCGCGGCACCTTCACCTGCGTGTGCGTCAAGGCCCCCGGCTTCGGCGACCGCCGCAAGGAGATGCTGCAGGATATCGCTACCCTGACCGGCGGCACCGTTGTGTCCGCTGATCTGGGCTATGAGCTGAAGGACGCTACCGTCCAGATGCTGGGCCATGCCCGTCAGGTCAAGGTGACCAAGGAGAACACCACCATCGTGGGCGGCGCAGGCGATAAGGATGCCATTGCAGCCCGCATTGCACAGATCCGCAACCAGATCGAGGCTTCCACCAGCGATTTCGACCGTGAGAAGCTGCAGGAGCGCCTGGCAAAGCTGGCCGGCGGCGTTGCAGTCATCAAGGTCGGTGCTGCTACCGAGGTCGAGATGAAGGATAAGAAGCTGCGCATCGAGGACGCTCTGAACGCAACCAAGGCTGCTGTTCAGGAAGGCGTTGTCGCTGGCGGCGGCACCGCTCCCATCAACGCCATCCCTGCTGTGCGCGCCCTGTGCGACACGCTGGAAGGCGACGAGCGCACCGGTGCCAAGATCGTCCTGAAGGCTCTGGAGGCACCTCTGCGCCAGATCGCCAAGAACGCCGGTCTGGAAGGCAGCGTCATCATCGACAAGATCGTCTCTGCCAACAAGCCCAACTATGGCTTCGACGCTCAGAACGAGGTCTTTGTGGAGGATATGATCGCCGCCGGCATCGTTGACCCCACCAAGGTCACCCGTTCCGCTCTGGAGAACGCAGCATCCGTCGCTGAGATGGTGCTGACCACCGAGAGCCTGGTCGCTGACCTGCCCGAACCCCCCGCTGCTCCCGCAGCCGGTGGTGACATGGGCGGCATGGGCGGCATGTACTAATAGCTGCCCAAAAACCGCATGAATCCTTGATTTTTGGAGCGTGCAAAAGCGGATTTACGCCAAACTTACGCCACTTACGCCAAAAAATCAAGCGCATGATAGGGTAACAAAATCGGCACTCGCTGAAAAGCGGGTGCCGATTTTTGTGTCACGAAAAGCTGATGGATGCTGCACGCTACACACCGTCAGCTTTTTCGTTTACAGGGGAAAAAGCGGGTGGTATAATAGAAATAGAGTTTTGTAAGAGCGCCTTCATAGTCAAGGCTATAAAAGAATGCGGATAAGCATAAAACCGGTGGATGATATGAAAATTCTGGATAACATCACCAATACCGTTCGAGATGATCTGCGGGTGGAAATCAAAAAAGGCAGTAGGGTGTCTATTGCGGCAGCCTGCTTTTCGATGTATGCCTACAAAGAGCTAAAGAAGCAGCTGGAAACCATAGACGAGTTTGAATTTATCTTTACATCCCCCACGTTTGTGAAAGAAAAGGCTGAAAAGCAGAAGCGGGAGTTCTACATTCCCCGCATTTCTCGTGAAACGAGCCTTTACGGTACAGAGTTTGAAATCAAACTGCGCAATGAGATGACCCAGAGAGCCATCGCAAAGGAGTGTGCAGACTGGATCAGAAGGAAGGCTACGTTCAAATCGAACACCACCGGTGAAAATATGGCTGGCTTTATGACTGTGGATTCCGGCGCAGCACAGACCGCCTATATGCCGATTGGCGGATTTACGACAGTTGATATTGGCTGTGAGCGCGGAAATAACAGCTACAACATGGTCAACTGCATGGAGGCTCCGTTCGCACAGCAGTACATGAAGTTGTTCGATACCCTGTGGAACGACCGGGACAAAATGCAGGATGTCACAGATGTAGTACTGGAGAATATCAGCACGGCTTATGCTGAAAATTCCCCGGAGTTCATCTACTTTATGACGCTGTATCATGTGTTCAGCGAGTTTTTGGACGACATCTCGGAAGACGAACTGCCGAATGAGGCAACCGGATTCAAGCAGAGCAAAATCTGGAGTCTGCTGTACGACTTCCAGAAGGATGCGGTGCTTGCTATCATCAATAAGCTGGAAAAGTACAACGGCTGCATCCTTGCGGACAGTGTTGGCCTTGGCAAGACCTTTACCGCACTGGCAGTCGTAAAGTATTATGAGAATCGAAACAAGTCGGTTCTGGTGCTGTGTCCCAAAAAGCTGGCGGAAAACTGGAATACCTATAAGGACAACTATGTGAACAACCCGATTGCATCGGATCGGCTGAATTATGATGTCCTGTTCCATACAGACCTGTCCAGAAGCGGCGGAAAGTCGAATGGCCTCGACCTGGATCGCCTGAACTGGGGCAACTATGATCTGGTCGTCATTGATGAATCGCACAATTTCCGTAATGGAATCGGAACTCATAGCAAGACGCAGGACAATCGTTACCAGCGGCTGATGGATAAGGTGATCCGTGCCGGAGTCAAGACCAAGGTGCTGATGCTTTCGGCAACGCCTGTCAACAACCGCTTTGTTGACCTGAAAAATCAGTTGGCCCTTGCCTATGAGGGAAACTCCGAATATCTGGATGAAAGGCTGAACACCTCAAAGAGCATTGAAGACATCTTTAAGCAGGCGCAGAAAGCCTTTAACGCATGGAGCAAACTGAAACCAGAAGAGAGAAACACGGATGCGCTGCTGCGGACATTGGATTTCGACTTCTTCGAGCTGCTGGACAGTGTTACCATCGCACGTTCTCGGAAGCATATCGAGAAGTACTACAACACCAATGCTATCGGAAAGTTCCCAGAGCGGTTGAAGCCGATCTCTGTTCGGCCATGTCTGACAGACCTGAATAATGCCATTAACTACAACGAAATTTATGAGCAGCTGATTCAGCTGAGCTTGTGCGTCTATATGCCCTCCAACTACATCTTCGCAAGTAAGATCCAGAAATATCAGGAGCTGACGCACAATAAGGGAGAGAATCTGACCCAGAGAGGCCGTGAGCAGGGTATTTGTCGGTTGATGAGTATCAACCTGCTGAAACGGCTGGAAAGCTCTGTACATTCGTTCCAGCTGACCCTGATGCGCATCAAGAAACTGATTGATGGTACGATTCAGTCCATTGACCAGTTTGAACGCTCCGGCCACGCTGATCTGGATATATACGACATGGCCGGAGACGATTTTGACATGGACGATGAAAACACTGACTTTTTCACCGTCGGCAAAAAAGTCAAAATCGACCTTGCGGATATGGACTGGAAGAGCTGGCGTACGGAGCTTCGGAAAGATGCAGAAATTCTGGAGCTGCTGACCTTTATGGTGGCAGATATCACGCCGCAGCATGACACAAAGCTGCAAGAACTGTTCCAGCTGCTGTCTGAAAAAATTGAGCATCCGATCAATGTCGGCAACAAGAAAGTGCTGATTTTTTCTGCATTTTCGGATACGGCAGAATACCTCTTTGACAATGTGAGTGCGTTTGTAAAGCAGAAATATGGGCTGAATACCGCTGTAATTACCGGCTCGATTGATGGACGTACCACGATCAAAGGCTTCAAGGCAACACTCAACAACGTGCTGACCTGCTTCTCTCCCATTTCCAAAGACCGGGATGTTCTGATGCCCGGCAGTTCCACGGAGATTGATGTGCTGATTGCGACAGACTGCATTTCTGAAGGTCAGAACTTGCAGGACTGCGATTATCTGATCAACTATGACATTCACTGGAACCCGGTACGCATTATCCAGCGTTTTGGACGAATCGACCGTATCGGCAGCAAAAACCAGTACATCCAGCTTGTGAATTTTTGGCCTGATCTGACGCTGGACGATTACATCAACCTGAAATCCCGTGTGGAGACCCGCATGAAAATCACCGTTATGACCTCCACCGGCGATGATGACCTTATCAACCCCGAAGAAAAGGGCGATTTGGAGTACCGCAAGGCACAGCTGAAACGCTTGCAGGAAGAGGTCGTTGACATCGAAGATATGTCGGACGGCATCTCCATCATGGATCTGGGACTGAACGAGTTCCGGCTCGACCTGCTGGATTACATCAAACACAATGGTGATCTGGACAAGAAGCCCCGTGGACTTCATGCGGTGGTTCCGGCTACGGATGAACTGCCGGAGGGTGTGATCTTCGTGCTGAAAAACATCAATAACAGCGTCAATGTGGACAATCGGAACCGCATCCATCCGTTCTACATGGTTTACATCGGCATGGATGGGCAGATCATCTGCGACTACCTGAACCCCAAAAAGATGTTGGACGATATCCGGCTGCTGTGCCGTGGAAAGACTGAGCCGATCAAAGAGGTATACGAACGCTTCAATCAGGAAACAGACGATGGAAAGGACATGGCAGAAATGTCCGAATTGCTGAGTGAAGCCATTGACTCGATCATTGATGTCAAAGAAGAAAGCGATATCGACAGCCTGTTCTCTGCGGGCGGAACAACGGCATTGCTCAGTCAGGTGTCCGGACTGGATGATTTTGAGCTGATTTGTTTTCTTGTCGTGAAATGAACGCATAGAGGTGAAAAACGTGCTTGGCTTGCCTGTATCTACCGAGTTCAATAAACGCATCCCTAAGCAGAAGTTCTATGAGAACATTGCCGTTACCCCGGCTATGAAGAGAGCCTTTGTCGAGCAGATCAGGATCATCTACTGGCGCAATAAGATTGCGACTACCACCCTGAATCTGGCGGCTGGGGAGCAGGTGACGGAGATCGAGGTGGTCGAGGTGCGGCTGTCTGCCCCGGAGCTGGACGAGAGTGTGCTGCGCCAGATCGACCGGGAAATTCCGTATCACATCCTCTTTTTGCTGGAATACGAGGGCAGGTATCGTGCTGTCATTGGCTACAAGGAGGCTGCGGCGGGCAAGACGGCCTTTAAGGTAGACCGCTATTATTCTACGGACTGGCTGGACGAAGACGACCTGCCGGTGCATCTGGAAGGGCTTACACTGGATGCCGTCTATGAGAGCTTTGTCCGTCAAATCGCAGGCGATGCGCTTGGCACAGGGGAAAGTACATCCCTGAAAGACAGCGTTGAGCAGCAGAAGCAGCGTGAGCAGCTGGAAAAACAGATTGCGGCACTGGAAGCTAAAATCCGTAAGGAAAAACAGCCGAAGAAGAAATTTGAACTGGTGAGCGAGTTAAAGCAACTACAAGAAGACGCAAGGAAGATGGGAGGGCACTAACGCATGGATAATGGCAATAATACAAATATTCTAAAAGTACGAGATGATCGTGACTGCATCAGACCAATTTGGCACGAAGCAGAAGATAAAGCAGAAAGTAAATTTACGATTGATGCCACTTATAAACCGGATTGGTGTTCTGGTGACACCTGCACGAAAAGCGAATTACGTTCTCGTATTGAGCCTTGGCTAACGTCTCTTTTTCAATCGGAGCATTTGTCATTATTGGTTGGCAGCGGGCTTACAACGGCAATTCAAATTGATGCGTGTGGCTCAGCCAATAATGGAATGAACAGCGATTCTGAATTTACCGTTTTTTCCGAAGAAATAAAAAAAGCCGCAAGAGAAAGTGCAGAGAAATCGGGACGCAAAGAAGCTAATATTGAAGATCAAATCCGTGTTGCAAACGAAATAATCAAGGGACTTACTGCATTGCGTGACAGTAGTGACATCTTTGGCATTGCTCCAAAACTTGATTCGTTGCGTTCAAATCTTGAAAATGTAATTGAAAAATTCACCAATAACATCTCTGTAATAGAATCTTCCATCGCCGGTGCCGAGACAAAGAAACGTGAAGCGGCTTTTAATAAACTGGTTTTGTTTTTGATGAGCTTTGCCAGCAGAACAGGAACTAGGGACAGACTCAATATTTTCACTACGAATTATGACCGCTTAATTGAGGCTGGTGCAGATGTTGCCGGTCTTAGACTAATTGATCGTTTTGTGGGTGCCCTATCCCCCATATTCCGCTCTTCTAGGATGGACGTTGATATGCATTATAATCCTCCTGGAATACGTGGAGAACCGAGATATTTAGAAGGGGTCGCAAGATTTACAAAGTTGCATGGATCTTTGGATTGGATAAATGTTGGTGAAGATATCAGAAGAATCGGTTTGCCCTTTGGGGCAAAATCCATCAAACCGTTTCTTGAAACAGCGGGGATGGATGCCAGTTTTTCAAGCTTGATGATTTATCCGAACTCCGCAAAGGATCGCGAAACAGCAGAGTATCCGTATGTGGAATTATTCAGAGATTTTGCTGCTGCATTATGCCGTCCCAACAGTACATTGGTGACATATGGGTATAGCTTTGGTGATGATCATATCAATAGGGTTATAAGGGATATGTTGACGATTCCGTCAACGCACTTGGTCATCATTGATTATAGCGATTCATCTGGGCGGATTATGGATAAATACAACTCATGGGGGTATCAAAGCCAAATGTCCTTGATAATCGGAAAAGACCTTGCCAACATTAATGACTTGGTAAATTATTACTTGCCAAAGCCTTCAATTGACCGTGCTTCTATACGGATGGCGGATATCCTGAAGCAGCGTTTTAGTCAGCCACCAAAGAAAGATCAGGAAGGAGAATCCTAGTCATGAATACCCCTATCGCAAGCTCAGAATCTTTGCAGATTGGCAGCGTTGATTTTGTTTCTCCTGATGAAATTAAAGTTTTACTCGATCTGGATGCACCAAGTGATGTTGCTTTGAATTCTGGGGTACCACGTCCATTTCCACGGATCAATAGCTATGTCTTAATCGCCGGAGAAGGAGGATATCTTGTATGCCAAATTGAATGGATTACGATTGAACGCTCTCAATTCCCTAAAAGGCGTGGCATGCAGGATTTTGGGATTTTGGATTTGCCCTATCCTTTGCGAAAGATGAGTGTAATTCCCCTTGGGGTCTTGAAAGAAAATATAGGTGAGGATAATCAGTGCAGTTATGACTTTGTTCGAGGAATTGAGGTGTTTCCAACAGTGGGGGATCCTGTCCTCATTCCTACGCAATCACAGCTAAAATCTATTGTTGAATCCGGGAGTAATCGGAGAGTCAATATTGGAATCAGTCCATTGGCTGGAAATGCAGTTGTTTCAGTTGATCCAGATAGACTTTTTGGCAGGCATCTTGCAGTTCTTGGTAATACCGGAAGCGGAAAGTCATGTTCTGTTGCCGGTTTGATTCGTTGGTCAGTAGAATCGGCAAAAACGGAAAGAAAAAAGAAGCAGGGACAAGGCCAGGGAAACGTTGAAACAAATACTCGTTTTATCATACTTGATCCTAATGGAGAATATACAAAATCATTTACGGGACTCGGTGATGTCCGCATATATGGGGCAGAGAAGAATGGGGAACAGGGCATCGAGCAGCTTACCGTACCATTGTGGCTATGGAATACTGCAGAATGGGTAGCCTTTACACAAGCCAGTGGAAAAGCGCAAAAGCCCACTTTGGTGCAAGCCTTAAGATGTGTTAGAGATGGTAGCATAAAAACAGAAACTGAGCCTGAGACTAAAATGCGTCGGTATCTCCGAAGCTTGATTAGTCTAAACCAACTTGAAATAACAAATGGAACACCGTGGATGGGGGGTGGGAAGAGCAAAGGATATTCCGAATCACTTCATACATGGAAAGATGGCATAAAAAACGAGAACACATTTACTCAAGGTGAAACAAACAGTGTAGATAAAGTGAGTAGAGCATTTGATGCCGTGTTCAATTCCAACACATCAAATAACCCGGATTGGCCTAAATATCCTCGCACAACAGTGGAGCAATTACAGCAAGAGCTTATGACAGCGCATTTTGTATTTGGTGGCACAGAAAATGATGCTCTTCCGATTGATGCTGATGTGCCTCGTCCGTTTACAGGCGATGACTTTCTGAGGAGTATTGAAGCCAATGCGGAGATGATGGGAACCTCTGACTATGTTGAGACCATGATTATGCGCATTAAAACGCTACTGGCTGATGCAAAACTTAAGCCAGTTATCTGCCCAGATGAAGATGTATCGTTGGATGATTGGCTAGATAAATATATTTGTCCCTCAAACGATAAGAATGGTTCGATAACCATTGTTGACCTGTCACTATTGCCGGCGGAAGTGACTCATATTATAACTTCGGTTATGGCAAGAGTGACACTGGAGGCATTACAACGCTACCGACGTCAAAATAACGGAGAAACACTTCCAACAGTATTGGTAATGGAAGAAGCTCATACTTTTATTAAGAGATACAATGCTGACACTGAAAATGAAAATGCAACAGCAATGTGTACAAAGGTATTTGAAAAAATTGCCAGAGAAGGGCGAAAGTATGGACTGGGACTTGTTCTTTCTTCCCAACGCCCAAGTGAGCTGTCTCCAACCGTCATCTCTCAATGTAACAGTTTCCTCTTGCATAGACTTTCAAATGACAGAGATCAGGAATTGGTAAATAAGCTGGTTCCAGACAATCTGCGTGGAATATTACGTGAGCTTCCTTCATTGCCGGCAAGAAACGCAATCTTACTTGGATGGGCATCAGAACTGCCAGTAATGGTGCGAATGAATTATTTGAATGAACACTTTCGGCCTAAGTCGGATGATCCAGAATACTGGAACACATGGACTGAAAGTGATAAGACGGTTAAATGGGATGAAGTTTCAAGGGAGTGGCAGGATTATTCTAATACAGAAAGCTAAATCTATTAGAAAAGCCAGAAAGGAAAACAATAATGGACACCCTTAAAATGCACAGCCTTGACGGTGTACAGCGCAACATTGAGCTGATCGGCAAGCTGTTCCCCAATGCAATTACCGAGGTAAAACGTGACGGCAAAGTAGAACACGCCATTGACTTTGACGTTCTGCGGCAGGAGCTTTCCGACTCCATCGTGGAGGGTCAGGAAGAGCGCTACCAGTTTACATGGCCGGACAAGAAAAAGGCGATGTTGGCGGCCAATGCGCCCATTACGGCAACCCTGCGCCCGGTTGTGGCAGACAGCGTTGGCAAAGATGGCACACCCGGCGGCTTTGACAGTGAGAACCTCTACATCGAGGGCGACAATCTGGAAGTGCTGAAGCTCTTGCAGGAGACCTATCTGGGTAAGGTCAAGATGATCTACATTGATCCGCCGTATAATACGGGAAATGACTTTGTTTACAATGATGAATTTGGAATGAGGAGCGAGGAATGGGACGCCGCCAGCGGAAACTACGATGATAAGGGCAACCAGATCGTTGGCAAGCTGGAACTGAATACAGAGAGCAATGGCCGCTTCCATACGGATTGGCTCAATATGATGTATCCACGTCTGAAAATTGCAAAAGATTTGTTGACGGATGATGGAGTAATCTTTGCAAGTATTGACGAGAATGAAGTTGCTAATTTGAGAAAAGTGTTAGATGATATTTTTGGTGAAATCAATTGTGCCGGAGAAATTATATGGAAGAATAGTAGCAAAAACGATCAGGCGTATATTTCGATTCAACATGAATATATATTGGTCTATTGCAAAAACAAGATTGCTAATTCTGGAGAATGGTATGAACCAAAGGAGGGAGTTGAAGAAATTCAAGCAGCTTTTAGTGAGTTTAGAAAGAAATACGGTGACGATTGGGATGCTATTCATTCTGCTGCACAGGAATGGTATAAATCTTTTCCGGAAAATAGTCCGGTGTATTCAAATAAGCATTATTCGTGGATGGATGAAAAAGGAATATACTTTGCTTCTGATATTTCAGGGCCACATTTTGGTCAATACAGATATGATGTAGTTCATCCAATAACTGGAAAGATAGTGAAGCAACCTGCTAGCGGCTGGCGTTATCCGGAATCAACGATGAAGGAACGCATAAAGAACGGATTGGTTCATTTTGGAAAGGATGAAACGAAAGTTCCTTGTAATAAAACATATCTTCTGGACACTGTAAATCAAAGTGTTGGCAGCGTTAAATATAAAGACGGCCGTGCTGCAACAAAAAAATTAACAGCATTGTTGGGAACAAATTGCTTTACAAATCCTAAAGATTGTGATTTGCTTCGTACTTTATTTACGTCAATTGGCTTGCACAGGGAAGATATTGTTTTGGATTTTTTCTCTGGTTCTGGGACAACGGGCGAAGTTGTTATGGATATTGCTGTAAAGACTGTGCCTAATGTACATTTTATACTTGTGCAAATTCCAGAAAATCTTGATGATTCCATTGAAAAGGCAACTGGAAGCGCAAAACAAGTTCTAGGTAACGCAATCGCACTGTGCGATTCACTGAATGTCCCTCACAAGCTTACAGAAATCGGCAAGGAACGCATCCGCCGTGCGGGCCAGCAAATACTGTCCGCAGGGGGGGGACAGTTGGAGATGTCCGAGACGCAGCCTGAACCGGGCACCCCCGTTGATGTGGGTTTCCGGTGTTTGCGGTTGGACAGCAGCAATATGGAAAACGTCCACTACACGCCGGAAGAAATCAGCCAGCAGGATATGTTCTCGCTGGTGGATAACGTAAAACCTGACCGCACCCCGGAAGATTTGCTGTTCCAGGTGATGCTGGATCTGGGTGTGCTGCTGTCCAGCCCCATTGAGGTAAAAGAGATCGCAGGCAAAAAGGTGTTCAACGTGGCAGACGGCTTCTTGCTGGCCTGCTTCGACCATGATGTGACGGAGGAGACTGTCAAGGCCATTGCCCAGATGAAGCCGTACTATGCCGTGTTCCGTGACAGCTCCATGGCAAACGACAGCGTTGCAACAAACTTTGACCAGATTTTTGAAACGTATAGCCCGGAAACGGTAAGGAAGGTGCTGTAATGACGGCGAAAATTCAATATCCCAAAATCGATCTCTACCACTATACATCCATCGGTTCGCTTTTTTCCATCCTGCAAAATGAAACCATTCGCCTGACGGATTATCGTTTCCTGAATGACACACAGGAACTGTCTTATGCGCTGAACTGGTTGAAAGATTATCTTGCACCTAAAGCCGAAGAAGAGTTTGGCAAAAAAGTTCTGACAGCGATTGATAATGTTGAGCATGGGAAAATTGAACGCATAAAGAGCATAAGTGATGGGTCGCCGTATATGCAGCGATATTTATGCGATATTCACTATTATATTTTGTCATTGTCTCGGCGATATGATGACCTTGCAATGTGGCGAATGTATGCAAAAGATGGATGCTGTATAAAGTTTAATAGCCAAAAATTGAAAGAATTCTTCTATGGATTTCGGGATGCAAATCTCGAAAAAGGTTTGATGAATCTGATAGATGGAGAGGTTGAGTACGAAATCAAAGAATCAACTAGACACGCAATAAACTATTTCTACTCTATAAAAAATGAACTGATGATTTATGACGAAATTTTAATGTTTTGCCTGCTTTTTAAATCGCCATCATTCTCTTTTGAACATGAATATCGAATGGGAATTCCGTTTGAAGATCAATACTTAGGCGAAAATTGTTCAAAAGAATTTTTACTATCAGGAACAACGATTCGTCCACAGCTGGAATTGAAAAATTTCCCGATACGAGATATTATCGAAGAAATCACAATCAGTCCGTTTGTTACCTCCGAGTTGACGAAAATTGGAATACAGGAACTTTTGATTTCAAAAGGAATTTCTCCTGATGTGGTAAGACTATCGCAGATTTCCATAAGATGAGAAAGGCAGATTGCTGTGATAGAGAAAAAAGAAGAAAAAAAGATTCGTAGCTCAGCGGCAGAGTATTTGACCTTTGTGGCTTCTACGGGTGAGAGCAATGCAAGCTATGAAATGCGCTATGAGGATGAAAACATCTGGCTGACACAGAAGATGATGGCGGCACTGTATGATGTGGATGTGCGCACGGTCAACGAGCATATCAAAAAAATCTATGCAGACGGCGAACTGACCGAGCAGGCAACTATCCGGAAATTCCGGATAGTTCAGACCGAGGGCACTCGGCAGGTCAATCGGGAACTGACGCATTATAATTTGCAGCTGATTATTGCCGTGGGCTTCAAGGTGAACAACCAGCGGGCGGTGCAGTTCCGCAAGTGGGCGGGGCAGATCGTCAAGGATCACACCATTCAGGGCTGGACGATGGATGTTGACCGCTTGAAAAAAGGCCACATGTTTACGGATGAATATTTCGAGCGGCAGCTGCAGCAGATTCGGGAAATTCGTCTGTCGGAGCGTAAATTTTACCAGAAAGTCACAGATTTGTACGCAACTGCGTTTGATTATGACAAGGATGCAAAAACGACCCGGCGGTTCTTCCAGATGGTTCAGAATAAGATGCACTATGCTGTGCATCGCCACACGGCGGCAGAACTGATCGTGGAGCGTGCCGATGCCAACAAGGAGCACATGGGGCTTACCACATGGGAAAATGCGCCGGATGGGAAAATCCTGAAAGCAGATGTGACGGTGGCCAAGAACTACCTGAGCAAAGAGGAAATGAATTATCTGGAACGCATCGTGTCGCTCTATCTGGATTATGCCGAGTTGCAGGCCGAGCGCAAGATCCCCATGAGCATGGAGGACTGGGCAAAGCGGCTGGACGGTTTTCTGGAGTTCAACGGCAATGAACTGCTGACAGGCCCCGGTAAAATCAGCGCAGAACAGGCCAAACTCCATGCAGAAACCGAATACGAAAAGTATCGTGTCATTCAGGATCGCCTGTATGAGAGCGATTTTGACCGGTTCCTGATGCTGGAGCGGGAGGTAAACCACAAAGATGAAGTTTAGTTTTAAGATTCAGCAGTACCAGACCGATGCTGTGGATGCGGTGGCACGGGTCTTTCAGGGTCAGCCCTACAATGCAGGCGTGTCTTACCTGCGGGATATGGGAAGTCTGTCCGCACAGCCGCAGCAGCTGAGCCTTGTTTCCAACGGGGACGATGCAACACAGGTGGAGTTGCTGGATTTGATCAACGATTCCGGTTTTAAGAACGAAGCACTCCAACTAACCGACCAGGAGCTGCTTCAGAACATCCGCGCGTTGCAAGCAGAAGCAAACATCCATCAGTCGGACAAGTTGGTGGCACCGCTGGGCAGGTGTTCTCTGGATATTGAGATGGAAACCGGCACAGGCAAGACCTATGTTTACATCAAGACCATGTTCGAGCTGAACAAGCGGTATGGTTGGAGCAAATTTATCGTTGTTGTGCCGAGTATCGCCATCCGTGAAGGCGTAAAGAAGTCCTTTGAGATCACTGCCGATCACTTTATGGAGTGCTACGGCAAAAAGGCACGGTTCTTTATCTACAACAGCAGCAACCTGAATCAGTTGGATTCCTTTTCCAGCAATTCCGGCATCAATGTCATGATCATCAACACGCAGGCGTTTGCCGCCTCCATGAACGAGGACAAGAACGTGGAAGGCCGCAAGGGTGATGCCGCTGCGAGAATTATCTACACCAAGCGGGATGAGTTCGGCTCCCGCCGCCCGATTGATGTGATTGCCGCCAACCGCCCGATCCTGATTCTGGACGAACCGCAGAAGATGGGCAAAGAGGACTCTGCCACTCAGAAAGCCCTGAAAAAGTTCAATCCACTTTTCACATTGAATTACTCTGCTACCCACGCCAAGCAGCATAATCTGATTTACGTTCTGGATGCGCTGGACGCTTACAACAAGCGGCTGGTCAAAAAGATCGAAGTCAAAGGCTTTGAGGTCAAAAATCTGCGTGGTACGGACAAGTATCTGTATCTGGAAAGCATCATCATCTCCCCGAAGAATCCGCCACGGGCAAAAGTGGAGATGGAGGTCAGCTACCAGAACGGCACGAAGCGAGAGTTCCATATGCTGGATGTGGGCGATAATCTCTATTATAAATCCGGGGAAATGGAGCAGTACAAGGGCTTCGTAGTGTCGGAAATCGACCCGATCACGGGTGTTGTGACTTTTACGAACGGCGATACCATCCGCAAAGGTGATGTTACCGGTGACGTTTCCGAAAATGATATGCGCCGGGTGCAGATCCATGAAACGATCCTTTCGCACTTTGAAAAAGAGCAGGAACTTTTCAAACTGGGTATCAAGACACTTTCGCTGTTCTTCATCGACGAAGTGGCAAAATACCGCCAGTACGATGAAGACGGAAACGAGCTGCTGGGCGAGTACGGCAAGATTTTTGAGCAGGAGTATCTTTCGGTTCTGAATGAGCATCGCACCCTGTTCGACCCTGCTTATACAGCCTATCTGGATTCAACCGATGTGCATGATGTCCACAAGGGCTATTTTAGCATCGACAAGAAAGGTCACAGCGTCAACAGTTCGGTCAAGCGTGGCTCAGATATGTCGGATGACATTTCTGCCTATGACCTGATCCTGAAAAATAAGGAACGTCTGCTGTCCTTTGAAGAGCCGACCCGGTTCATCTTCTCCCACTCTGCCCTGCGGGAAGGCTGGGATAACCCGAATGTGTTCCAAATCTGCACCCTGAAGCACAGCGACAGCACTACGCAGAAGCGGCAGGAAGTAGGCCGTGGTCTGCGTCTGTGCGTGAATAAGGACGGAAACCGCATGGATGCGGAAGTGCTGGGAGATAAGGTGCAGGATATCAACGTCCTGACCGTTATTGCCAGCGAGAGCTATGCAGGATTTGTAGACGGACTGCAAAAGCAGACCGAAGCAGTGCTGTATGATCGCCCCCGTAAGGCAGACATTGCATATTTCACCGGCAAGACCATCAGGTTGGATGGCAAAATTGTCAAGGTGGATGACCGTCAGGCACGGGCAATTTATCAGTATCTTGTCCGCAATAACTATGTGGATGAGCAGGATAACGTCACGCAGGACTACCGGGACGATGTGCAGACCGGAACACTTGCACCGGTGCCGGAAACGCTGAAGCCCATTGAAGAGGGCGTGCACACGCTTGTGCAGGCAATTTATGATGACAGTATGCTCAAGTCTATGTTTGAGGATGGCAACAAGCCGAAAGTGCTGGAAAATCCGCTGAACGACCGGTTTGAAAAGGCAGAGTTCCAGAAGCTCTGGCAGACGATCAACCACAAATACGCCTATACGGTGGATTTTGATTCTGAGGAACTGATCCGGAAAGCAATCGAATACATCGACAGGGAACTGTACGTCAGTCGCCTGCAATATACCGTTACCTATGCCGGGCAGAAAGATGTCCTGAGTGCCGATATGGTGCGAGAAGGCAGCAGCTTCAGCGATGCCAAGAGCAGAACAAAAAAATTAGAACATGACTACGCAGGTCAGGTTGCGTATGACCTGATCGGCAAAATTGCAGAGGGCACAACGCTGACCCGGCATACCGTTGCACGGATTTTGCAGGGCATCAAGCCGACAACCTTTGCGATGTACCAGAACAACCCAGAAGAATTTATCGCAAAGGTGATCCGGCTGGTCAAGGAGCAGAAAGCTACCATGATCGTGGAGCATATCACCTATGATACCATTGAGGGCAGCTACGACAGCAGCATCTTTACGGCAGAGAAACACGCTCTGACGATGGATAAGGTTTACAAGGCACAAAAGGCGATTCAGGATTACGTTTTCACCGATGGCACAGCGGAAAAGAGCGTGGAACGGAAGTTTGCGGAAAATCTGGATGGTGCAGAGGAAGTCTTTATCTATGCAAAACTGCCGAAAGGCTTCTATATTCCGACCCCGGTTGGACACTACTCCCCGGACTGGGCAATCGTGTTCCATGAGGGCAAGGTGAAACACATCTATTTTGTAGCAGAAACCAAAGGCACGATGGAAAGCCTGAACTTGCGCCCAATCGAGAAGTCCAAGATCGACTGCGCCAAGAAGCTCTTCGCAAAATTGTCAGATGGTCTTGTGACATACGACCATGTGGACAGCTATCAAGAGCTGATGAATAAGGTACTGCAGTGACCAGTACAAAATGAATCATGAAGCGGCTGTTTGCGTAGATGCAGATGGCCGCTTCTGCATTTGACATTCTGATCGGGAGTGTGAGCGATAATATAGGGCTGCGATGAGTTTGAACGAATCAGCGATGCAATCGCACAGCCTGCATCCACCGGATGCAGTTCAAGGGTTTGACTTTCCCAACAAGTGTTTGGCAACGCAAAAATGGTCTTTGTATAACCTCTTGCTAGCGCTATGAGGCCTTTCAAAACGCCTCCCAAATTTGAAAATCACTTTGCAAGAATGATCGTCCGTTTTCAAGCTCAACTTGAAGTGGACGGTTGTTTTTCTGCTCAAAAAAGTTCCGAGTTGGCATTCCATTACAAACAGAACGAGTTGTCCTGTTCGCTCTTTTTACCAAGGTTTCCCTTGCGTTTTCTTGCACACTGCCGAAAGTGTCGTATTTCAAAAAGTTTTTGTTGACACAACTCGATTTTTGTGGCAATCTATCCCAACAATTTAATATAACATATTTTACTTAGAGTTCCAGCTCGGCTCCCAAAGGAGCCGGAGCAAGTTTTTAACTTTCTGATCGCTACATAGCAAACCCGAACCA
>OHFP01000598.1_pt1 | contig 17591 bp, 15 predicted proteins | sample 1567591 | NCBI WGS metagenome assembly OHFP01 (sample SAMEA3879547, study PRJEB24766) | human gut metagenome | biome: human-associated habitat; feature: feces | place: USA | collected 1985/1987 | reverse complement strand
TGTGCCTTGTCGCTCAGTGGCATGGTTAATGCTTCGCCACCGACAAGGCCTCTCTTGGTCTGGTTCACCTCCACCTTGACTTGTTTGCCCCGGTATTCGCAAAGTAGTTTGCAGATGTCGTACTTAGGCACGATGTGCATCCCTTTGAAAGCCTTTTCAGCTTTCTCTTTGATGGATTTCAAGTGCAGGTTGATGTCTTCCAAACTTTGGTTTCTGTCTGCTAATGGAATATATGTCAGGTCTATATCAACCGAATAGCGAGGTAAGTTCTTAAGAAATAGGTTGATGGCAGTGCCACCATGCACGGCAAATACGCCCTCTTCCATGACAATTGGCATCAGTCGCAACAGAAGTTCCACTTTCTGAGCGTATATCTGTGTATTGGCGTTGTTTCTATTCATATTCAGCAAGTTCTTTGGGTATGGTCATATTATATTTTGCGATGTATTTTCCAGTGGGCACTATCATATATCGTGATGTGCTCAATGTTACAGAATCAAGTTTTAGAGCCTTGAACCAAGGGTGGGCCGCTTTTTCTGCCATATAGACAAACAGTCGTTTTACCTTTTGCGAAGTGCATGATTCAAGCAACGATTGCACCAGTTTAGGGCGAAGCGTGGTCAGGCTCTCCATGATGTAATACATATCCAGCAAGGAGGAAGCTGCATCTGGCAGATGAAGACATTCCAAAAATGCCCTTTCAGGGGAAGAAACGAGCAAACTGTTACTTTCAACAACCATTGGTTCGACTGCCTTCAAGTCTGTTCCAAGGAAAGAGGTTGTCATGTACTTGACAGCCATGTCCCAATTCCCTTGAACAATCCATAAGGGCAGTTTGTTTTCCTTGTCGGTAAACAGGTAGGCTTTAGGCTTGCCGAGGGAAAGATAATGTGAATACCCCCTTAATTCCAAAGCGGTATAAGCGCCCACGATGCACTGTTTACCAAGTTGCGAATTGTAAGCCGCCACCGTTTGCAGCAATGTGGGCGATTTGCCTTTCAAAGCATAAACGCCTTTGGATATACGAGTGAGCCAACCCCTCTTCATGTACGAATGTTGCTCCTTGGAGTTAAGTCCCTGTTTCGTGAGCCAATTCCCGAAAAACAATGAACTATTTGGATGCGATTCCAATATTTGCTGTATTTTTGTTGCCATATTCGCCTTTATTATGAATTTGACGATATTTACCATGCAAAAATACTGCATCCATCCCGAACTGCCAAATATTCCAAGGCAATTCTTTGTGATTCTTGCGGAATATTTTCATTCAAATTCGCATAAATAAGGAATTGCAGACTCTGTAATAAGCAAATCCGTATTATTACGGCATCTTTTTCTTACCAACAAGGATGTCATTGAGGTCTTTGTAGAGCGGGTAGGTTTCCATCATGTCATGCACGGCATCGCCTTTGATTTCCCGTAGCATGTCCACCACACGCCGTCCGGCATCGTCATTGTCGAGATAGCAATAGATGTGCTTGTAGGTTTTCAGCCGTGACAATGCCTTGGGCAAGTTGTTTGCCAAGTTCAACACCAACAGGTCTGCGCCATAACAGGGTACGGACAACCGTTCCCGTTTCCGCAAGGTCAGAAAGGACAAATAGTCCATGAACCCTTCGAACAGGCATACGCAGTCTGTTTGTCCTTGGGAAATGAATGACACCGCTTTCGGAGCAATACACCCCTTATAATAGGGATTGCGTATCTCATAGCCTCCCGCCTCGTTGGGGAATGCAATGGCATAGTAACTATTTCCATGGCAGGTGTAATGCGCTTCCCAACATTCTTGACTGGCTATTTCCATATCTATGCCTCGTTTGGAAAGGTAGGAAAGCAATGGTAAGGATTCCAACAATTCCAACCGCAGGTTTTGGAATACGGTTGCTTTCAGTTGCGTCCTATCAGGAGCTGATTGTTGCGGATGCGGAACGAATGTCCGTATCCTGAGAGGTGCAGCAGGAGCAGCCTGCTCAATCATTTTTAATATTTTAGGAATGTTGTGGGTGCGGTACACCAATACCGCAAGGTCGATAATGTCGCCGCTCTTGGCTGTAGCGAAGTCATACCATATATTGCGGTTCTTGTTTACTTTGAAGGACAGATCTTCGTCCTCTCGGTATGGTGCGTAGTACCATGCGTAACATGATGTTACCTTGACCGGATAAATCCCTATTGCCAATAAAAAATCCACAATTGGAATTTGTCGGATCAATTTAATGTTCATCCGCTTTATGATAGGCATTTCTGTTCAATTTTAGATTTCCATCGCTAATTCAATGCTTCTTTTGTTACTGCACAACCAACTGTCGAGCTCTTTTCGGTTAAAGAATATCAACTTTCCATGGGGCTTATAATGAGGAACTTCTTTTCCATTCAACAGTTTATATAATTGACTGCTTGAAAGTCCTGTATAAAGGCAGGCTTCCTTAAAGTTTAAGGTTTCCTTTGAATAAGAAAGCATCCGTTCTAACCTGTCTATCTGTGACTGTATGGCACATAATCTTAAGAAACAAGAAGAACAATTTGGTGAATTTGTATGACTTTTGCTTTGTACCATAATTTCAAATTCTTAAATATTACAGAGTTTACCTGCAATATAATTATTGTACGTATTTTGGCTGATTATTCCATTAGATTTCATGTATTGAATATAATTTTTGGATGTACGCTCTTTGACATCCAACATCTCACACAACAATTCTGATAATTCACTGTATGACAGGGATTTTCTTGTGTAGAATATTTCTTTGGCAACATTGATTAAATCGTTGCGTTTACGACGCTCCTTATCTTCAACGGGTTTTTCTCCTGCAAAAATGTGCATGTCTTTATCCGTATCCCACGAGAACTGCAACAAAGGAACATCCAGTGGGCTTCCATCACGTACTTTTATAGCCTTCACTACCGAATAAACAGGATTATCATCTTTCTCTATGGAAATAATTGCAGCTGCCTTACGTTGGAGTTCCGATCCGATATGCCCTCGTAATTTGATCCCGTTCGGTACAAAATGCAACACACAGATAATACAGGTGCGGTAGATGCCTGCTAAACGATAAAGCTCGTCTACAATGGCGACGCTCTCAGCTTCGTCGTTTGCAGAACGTATCAGATCAGCTATGCCATCAATGACCACAAGGTGGATACCACCGAACCTATGGTAATACAAATCCATACTATCCCTTATTATATCCAACCGTTCTTTTCTGGAAAGAGAGGCAAGATAGAATGAATGATAACTGTCGGGCATATGGGACAAACCACTTCTTTTCAAGGTTTTTGTCATATTCTTATATAGCTGGTATTCTGATTGTTCCGTGTCATAATGCAGGATTGCTTTGTGCTTGAAATTCGGAGTGATGTCAAGTCCCAATGTGTCAATCTCAGAATATTCGTCTACCTCTATCAGGGTTCCTGCAATGATCGCTGAAATAAAATTGCTTTTGCCTGTACCTTCTCCACCCGTAACGCATAATAGATTGTCATAGGTACCAAGTGGAACATTGTTGACTGAGACTACAGTTTTTGAATTTTGCGGGGGATTGTTATAATCCATTTCACATGATTTTATTAGCATGAGTGTATTTGAATAATATTTTTCAAGCGCACCCGTTATTAATGCCTGGAGGTCTGATTTTGTTTTGCCGGATGCGAAAAAATCTGAAATGTCTTTCTCCTTTTTAGTTCCGGGTAAAGGCAGTTCGATCCTTATGACATTATGCCCTGATAATGTTGAGCATTGTCGCAAAGATTCTCTTTTACCCGTTTCGTCAGAATCATACAAGAATATGATATGCCTGAACTTTCTCTCTAACATTTCTATGATTTGTATAGGTATTGTAGCTGTTTCACTATTGAAGCACAAAGCATGGAATCCCTTCGCATACAAAGACATTACATCTTTCTCACCACCCGTAATAAAAACGATGTCACCTTTATTGGGCAATTGTTCAAAGCCAAAGCAATAGGTATCTGGCATTTCTCCGCCATATAGGAAACGGTATTTCTTGTTCATTGGGCGGTATATCTTGACGTACCCTAATCCCTTATATGCAAAAACAGGGTCTATTTCGGAACTTTTGATTTTGAAAGGTTCGTTATTCCTGTTCACGCTTTTGAATACATTGACCGATGATACATGAAAAGTGTCCAAAACAACTTTAGTAATGCCGTATTGTTGCCAATATTCCAATTCGGAACATGTGAAGGTCTTCTCTACAATTTCATATATTGGGACGTCCACCTTAATGATTTGTATCGTGGCTTCTTTATTACGCCTTATCGGATGAAGGGATTGTTTTGAATCTGTAACAACATCCAGATGAAGGTCTTTTGCTATCAGATTAATTATACTTACAAAGTCCGTCTTTAAATTCATCCCTTTCAATGTAGCCACAAACCAAAAACAATCTCCGGAATAGCCTTCATTGCCAAAGTCTTTCATCTTAAACATCATCGAATGCTTGTCAAAATAGATGTTACACGAAGCGTTTTTATCTTCATATAGGGGATTCCTAAAGTTTTTTCCGGGCTTGAAGGGCATTCCTAAATAGTATTTGAATACATCCAACCCTCGGTTAGTCCTCTCAAGTATCTCGTCTTTGCTTATCATTTCTTTTTATCTTTAGTGACATAGCCGTTCAGAATCACATTGTCTTTAAACTCCATGAGCCTTTTCAAGGCTTCTTCTTTAGGCGTAGCTGGAACCTTGACTTGGTAACATTTTATGGCGACGAAAAGAGATTTGTAGTAATATCTCACATCACCCGAATTAGCGTAGTGATACTTTACCAACCCGTTTTTCCGCCACCTGTACAGGGTGGATTCTGATATTCGCAAGACCTCCATTACATCTTTGCTGCTCATTTCCAAAGCATCGTCAATATCCTTGTTCAACTCCACAGTTCGCTCAATATAGCTTTCTATTCTATCCAATTGCTCTTTCAATTTCAGAAAGGCTGCACTGTCAATTGTGATAACTTCCATATTTATAAGTTTTTATTATTTCTTTTGCATGGAAACTAGAACTTTTTCCAATTTTTGTAGCTCTTCAATGCGTTGTACACCTATCTGAATAGTCACAGAATAAGTGTAGGCTGTGGGGCTTGCATCTCCTGCAAATAATTCAGCAATGGACATCTCCAACACTTTGCAATACTTTTCTATAATGCATAGTTTTACATTGCCTGCATCGCTCTCAACCCTGGATACAGTCGAAGGCGAAACATCCAGTTGTTCAGCCACATACTCTTGCGAATAGTTCTTTTCTTCACGTTTCCTTTTCAGTTTTGCACCGATATTGTCCATATTTTACAAATTTAGTGGCACCTGCAATTGGTTGTATTGCACAATATGCAAACATTTGCAGAGTACGCACCAAACCTTTCAACAGGTGCAAGTTTAATATATATGTAGGAAGATAATAAATACAAGCGAGAACCAGCTGCATGAATATGAATGGGATGTTGCATGAATTCTTATTCATACAGATGATGAATAATTTTTATTGTAGTTAATTTCCTCTTTCATAATAATGGACTAAAACGCTAATTTATCAGCAAAATTACTATATCTTATGCCAAAGTTACATATATTTTTATACCTTTGCATAATAATCCACAACATCCTATGGTAGATAAAGATATAAACAGATTAAAAGTAGTGCTTGCGGAAAAAAAACGTACTGCTAAATGGTTGGCCGTAATGCTCAGCAAAGACCCTACAACAGTTAGTAAATGGTGTACGAATAAATCCCAACCATCTTTGGAGATGCTCATGAGAATAGCTGAAGTGCTACAAGTAGACGTTAAGGATTTATTAGTCTCCAATATTCCTTCAAGGGCTGAAAAAGTAATCATCATACAAAATTCATAATATGAGGATAAAGGACATAACAATAAGGAACTTTCGTGGTTTTACAGAACGATCTTTCATTTTTGATTCAAGAATGAATGTTGTTTTAGGAAATAATACAACAGGTAAGACCACGTTACTACATGCCGTGCAAATAGCATTGGGCGCTTTTTTGCAAGAGTTGACTCTCGTCACCGGCTGTGCCAGAAACACGAAAGATAGCGATGTCGTAAGGAAATACAGTGAATTGACTAAAAGTTTTCAAAAACAGCAGGCGAAACCAGTTTTTGAAGTAAATGCTTGCTTCATTGATGGAAACTACAATTTCACATCAAAGGAATACTCCTGCCAAGAAAAGGACATCAAATGGCTTAGACTTGGTTCCAAAAATTCTCGTAAAAATGCTGGGGAATTGAAAGATATGGTGGCTAATATGGAACAGAAACGACGTGATGCTGACATAACAAAAACAACATCGGTATTACCGTTAATGATATCATTCGGTGCTTCCCGTCTTGAGAACAACTATAATGGGGCAGAAAAAACAAAAGCACGTGCTTCGAGGGAAGAAAAGGCATATAAATGTGCGTTGGATGAAAAAGTGGACTTCAAAAGTGCATTTGACTGGATTTATAGATTTGATAAGGAACTGGATAAAGGGCGTGAATTTGCAGGGTCTGACATTGCCTTTCTGAATGCGTTATCTGATGCCATACCTGCATTAAAAGTAATTGAGATTGACCGGAAAAACAATGAGTTTACTGCCGAAATACAGATGGCAAAAGATCCACAACCCTACTGGCTCACGTATGACATGATGAGCGACGGTTTTAAGTCGATGATAAACATCGTCGCAGAAATCGCCTATCGGTGTATTGAACTCAATGGTTTTTTAGGTGTAGACGCGGTAAAAAAGACACCGGGAATTGTCATGATAGACGAGGTGGACTTGTATTTACATCCTCATTGGCAAAAGCACATCCTCTTGGATTTGCAGACCGCATTTCCAATGATGCAGTTTATTGTGACTACTCACTCGCCGTTTATCGTGCAAAGTGTGAAAAGCCAGAATGTAATTACTTTGGACGGGGTAAAGGGTATTGATGACCCGAACAAACGGAGTATTGAGGAGATCGTTATAAACGAGATGAATATGGATACTGTCAGAAGTGCCAAATACAATGAAATGGTAGAAAAAGCGGAAGAATACTACCGGCTTGTGAAGGAAGAAAAGGCAGACACGCCAGATGCTCTAAAGGTCAAGAAAGAGTTGGATGAGATAGAAAGCCTGTTTTCTGACGACCCGGCTTATGTGGCACTTCTTAGAGCAGAAAGGAATGTGTTATGAGGCCTGTTGAGAAATGGAATCCTGAGAATGAGCCACGCATCAATGATAATTATCCCAATTATAAAGATGCAAAGCACCCTTTATGCATGAACTTGGGAACGATATGTTCTTATTGCGAAAAAGCTTATGACGATGAACGGGACTTGCAGGTTGAACATATCCAACCTAAAAAATACAAAGATGCTGATGGCAACTATATCTATGCCCATCTTGAAACCGCATGGAGTAATTTCTTGCTTTCCTGTCCAACTTGCAACGGAGCAGACAACAAAGACACAAAAAAACGTTGTGTATGGAAGTTGCCACTTGCCACACCTCAACAACACTTTTCTGAGCCTTTGCTATAAAGCAGGAGGCGTGGTAGAAGTTAATCCTTCTTTAAGCGGAAAATCAGAGAACAATGCCCGTGCGTTGCTTGAGCTTGTGGGACTAAATAAAGGACCGAAAGATTCAAGTGCGAAAGACTATCGATGGAGGATAAGGTTGGAAAAATGGAACTTGGCAAACATATATCTGGAAAAATATATAGCTGGATCAGTTGATGTTTATACGATTGTCGATTTAGTCAAGGGGCATGGTTGCTGGTCTATATGGTTTACTGTATTTAAAGGACATGATGAGGTACGGAAAGCCCTTATAGAAGAGTTTCCAGGCACAGCAGCTTCTTGCTTTGACGCACAAAACCATTTTGAACCAATCTGTCGGAATCCACTGGATGACGAGGATCCTGTATAATTCTTAATGCAAGTTAAAGCGATATAGACAACATCCAATGGTTCCCTTATTCACCCTTAGTGCATGGTGCAAGCCTCCTTATATAAGGGGCTTGCACCATGCACTAAAAGTGTAGCAGAAATAATCCTAAAAAATTTATTTTCAAACATTTGGAGATTAGTTCGAAAATAACTACTTTTGTACCCGAAAGAAGTGACGATAGAGGTCGTCAGATGGACTTCAGGAAGCATTCAATGCTGTGCTACAAGATTGCTACAAAACGCCAATACGGTGTAACGCAAAAGCGTAATATACAGAGAGTTAGGGTAAAGGTTCATTACCCTCTCTCTCCGCTTGAGCCTAAAGACATTAGGTTGAAAATTACAGAAAGAGTCCCGTAAAATCAACATTTTACGGGACTCTTTCTTTTGGTGTTTTGCCTTGATATTACGTTGCGACTCCATTCAATCTGTAACTTTTCCTATATTTATTTGATTTTCATCCGAAAACGTTGTAATTTTGTAGCAGATTCGTAATCTGGAATGAATAAGAACAAAAACATTAAACGTGATACATATTTTAATAACTTGATCATCAGACGAGATAACCGAGTGGGCAGAATCATTCAAATAGATTGTCGTTGACTGCGATGGGATAATGCCTTATTCAGATGACAATGAGATGTGTTTCACAGAAATGTTTGATTTTTTGCTTAAGGGCGATTGGCAGTAATCAGGCGTGACATAACTATTCGTGAAAACCATGAAAATAATGAACTTCTTTTGGAAAAACAGGACATTTTTACCCTCCCCCTTCCTGGTTAGAGAAGATGTAAATGCTTTTCATGACAAGCTACATCAAAGCGGCTGGGGCAGACTTAGGGCCGCAAAAACATACCTTATATTAATAATAAGCATTATAATGCCGCAGTTATCTGCTGTTGCGGCAGCTTTACATGTAAACGACTTTACGTTCTCTCATCTGGGCCTGACAGATGGATTAAACAGCCAACGCATCTTTTCGCTTAAACAGACGGAGGATGGAGCCGTGTGGTTGACGACACAGAGTTTTGTGGCCCGATACAACGGGGTCAGCATAGAGAACTTTAATTTGGAGGGTAATACCGGTGAGTATAACTGTTTTGTCCAATCGGCCGACAACAGTGTGTTGCAAGTGTTTGATGCCGGTGGACGCATATATGAATATAATCCGGAGCAAAACCATTTTGATGTTGTAGCTGACCTTGCTGTCTTTTTCAAGCATGACAACCAGCTCAACGATGTGTATAAGGACGGCGACATTTACTGGCTGGCAATGAGCGATGGCGTTTATATGCTCCGCAATGGAAAGATTGTCACGGTAGGTTCAAAGATATATGCAAGTTGCATCATCCGCGGGCCGAAAGGCATTTTGCTCTTTGGCACACGTCAGGGTGTAAAGTCATTGAGCCGTAATCACAAGGCTCTTATTTCTTATTTGCCGTATGACGTCGTAAGTGGGCACTATGACGCGGACACCAAACAACTTTGGCTTGGCACATACGAGCAGGGGCTTATAATTGCAGACGGAAAAGGTGTGTGCACATCAATGGACGGAATACCTCATCATCCCGTTCGCAGCATTGTCGGCTATGACAGTAATACGATGCTGGTGGGGGTTGACGGCTTCGGCGTGTATCAGGTATCACGCTTGCCCTCGGCAAAAAATAAAGCCTCACTGCTGTTCAATGCCAATGAAGGAGTGCATGGTGTGCTTCATGGCAATGGTGTATATGCGCTGCTTGTTGATGCTTGGAGCAACATATTCATAGGTTCTTACTCAGGAGGTGTCGACATTGCGCGACCTATCGGCAACACCATTACTATCTATCGGCATCAGCGTAATAAGCAGACATTGATTAATGACCATGTCAACTGTGTGGCTCAACTGTCATCATCTGCTTTGGCTATGGGTACTGACGGCGGAATCAGTGTGCTAAATCTCATCACTGGTGAGTGGCGCCATATTGCGCAGAACATTGTCGTGCTTTCTTTGTGCCCTAAGCCGGATGGCGGAGGACTTTTGGCTGCAACTTATGGTGACGGTGTGTGTGAAATTAGTGCCAAAGGCGAAGTAAGAAAGCTGTATGGTACTGCCGTCTTGGAAGATGACCATGTCCATGATTTGTTGTTTGACAGAAAGGGACATCTTTGGATAGGTTGTCAAGACGCAAAGCTTGTTGAAGTAACGCAAGGAAAATTCAGGCATTACCCTGTGGACAATGTGAAGTCCCTGGCTCTTTTACCCGACGGGCGTATAGCGGTGGGTACCATAAAGGGGCTATATGTTGTGACTCCTGGTCAGAAAAAGGTAAAAGAACTGCCTTATTTCTCGTCAAACCCTAACAATGTGAACCGTTGTGTGCTGGATCTCTTTATTCACGATGAACGTTACATTGACATAGCCACTGATGGCGGCGGCTTATATGTGTATGATCTTCGGACCGGAAACTGTCGGCAGTTTACCATGGAGAACGGCCTGCCTTCAAACACAGTTACCAGTGTCACGCAAGACAATCTTGGGCGTTTGTGGTTCGCTACTAATGGAGGATTGTCATTTGCACATCCTGACAGTCTTGACAAAATTACTAATGTAAACTATCATTATGGACTTCACCGTGAGTATTCAAGGGGAGCAGCCTTCAACATGCAGAATGGAAACCTTCTTTTCGGGAGCATAGAAGGTGCTGTCGTTGTCAATCCATACTATGTGCAGAAACGCAATTACACGGCTGGTTTGCGTTTTACGGGAATAAGTTGCGATGATGACAATCCTGAACAGTTCAACGAGCAAGTGGCGAAAATGTTAGCTGAAAGGAAACTGAAACTTTCATACCAACAGCGCACATTTGAGCTATATATTGAAAGCATAAACTTACGCTACCAATTTGATATAGCTTATCAATATAAGGTTGGAAATGACAGTTGGAGTCCGCTGTCAACGCAGCAATATATTCGTTTCGTCAACCTTGAGCCTGGCACCCACCATCTCACAGTCCGTGCAGTGAGCAAGGCCAATCACATTGTGCTTGACGAGCAGAAACTGGTAATCATTATTGGTCAGCCATGGTGGAGGTCATGGTGGATGTGGTGTGTTTACATCTCGTTAATTGTATTGCTGTTCTATGGAGCTTTATGGACGTACGGCCTGCACACCCGTTATATGCGTCTTGTGGTGAGTGCATTGGAACGTGACAATGAAAAAAACACGGCGAAATCACGATTGGAACAAGAAAGAGCCAAGTCGCATGTTTCTACAAATAATGAGATTCAACCTGACGGTAACAAAGACGGTGATGCAGCGACAGGAGAAAAACAAAATGCGGCTTTCGTAGATACTGTGACCAAACTTCTTCTCAACCATATCTCGGATTCGGAATTTACTATCGACCGCTTGTGCAAGGAAATGGCAATGAGCCGCACAATGTTTTATGTCAAGCTGAAGTCATACACGGGAAAATCTCCTCAGGAGTTTATCCGTATAGTGCGTCTTGAACGTGCTGCAGTCCTGCTGCGCTCCGGGCACAAAGTGGGTAATGTGGCCGAGGAAGTAGGCTTTGATAACGCTAAATATTTCAGCACGGCATTCAAGAAATATTTTGGCGTCTCTCCGTCAAAATACAGGTAAAATAATGTCTGACTAAATAATTGCAGTTAGTTTCACCCTATATCAAGACACCTTCTTCAGATGAGGAAGGTGTCTTTTTTATATGCCCTGCTACTAACTAAAACTACGCTCAGCGATTAACTTTTTTATGTTAAAGGCTGTGACGGCGGTCATGTTGGTTAACCATTTGATATACAATGAGTTGCAAAAAAACTCGGTCTTAACTTGCGAAACAGCGCCTTTTACGGTCTGAAACGGCTCGTTTCGCGAGCTAAAATAGGCCGTTTTGCAGCGCGAAATGCCACATATTGAGAATCAAGGAGATTGAGAACGTTCTTTGTCGCATATTTGCACGTCTGGGCAGATTGCGGATATTCTTTATATTTGTTTCACGAATACAGGATGCGGTTCGGCAATGGCAAGTTAAAAAACTTTGTTTTTTTCTTGCCATTGCCGAACCTTTCACCGTATTTAACGGTCCGATTGCTCTGTCTCCCGTAATAAAAAGGTTTGATTTCTCGTGAAATAAGGTTCGTTTTCTGACGAAAGACACTTATTGAACCTTTATCAATAGATAGCGAACCAACTCTTTTATAACATTTTACTTATTTTGCAACATATTTGATTTTTAGGTTAATAATCATGAATGAGTATATAGAATAAAAGAAATTTGTGACAATCCAATAAATTATTAAGAAATATGCGAAAGATAATGATTCTTGCTGCCGCAGTTGTGACTATGGCATGTTCTTCTATTGCCTCTACTGCGCAGACTGTAAACAATTTTACTATTAAACGCGGTACAAACATCAGCCACTGGCTCTCGCAGAGTGAGGAGCGCGGAGAAGCACGCCGCCAGCATATCAAGGAAGAGGATTTCGCACGCCTTGAGGAACTTGGATTCGACTTCGTGCGCCTTCCGATCGACGAGGAACAATTTTGGGACGAGCAGGGCAACAAGCTGCCCGAAGCATGGCAGTTGCTCACGCAAGCCTTGAACTGGGCCGGGAAGCACCACTTGCGCACCATAGTGGATATGCATATTATCCGCTCTCATAATTTCAATGCTGTAAACGAGGGCAAAACCAATGTGCTTTTTACGTCAGACGAAGCCATGCAAAACTATATAAATTTGTGGTACCAGCTGTCCGACGTGCTCAAGACATACAGCAACGATTCCGTGGCTTACGAGCTGATGAACGAACCTGTAGCCGATGAGCATGAGCAGTGGAACAATTTGATTTTCAAGGTGCATAAAGCCATTCGAGAGCGTGAACCACAGCGAACGTTAGTTATAGGTTCCAACAAGTGGCAGGGCACATGGACATTCAAGTACCTGCGCATACCAGAAGGCGACAAGAATATCATTCTTTCGTTCCATTACTATGAGCCACAGGCACTTACACACTACGGAGCGCCTTGGACACCAATAGGCAAGTACAGCGGCAAACTCACTTATCCAGGGCAGCTCGTTTCGCAGGCTGATTATGATAAAGCCCCTGATAGCCTGAAGCCCATACTGAAACAGTACACCAGCGTTTGGAATCGTGAGCGTATAGCCCAGGACTTCCGTGACGCCATTGCCGTGGCAAAAAAATATGGCGTACAGCTCTACTGCGGAGAATGGGGAGTTTATGAACCGGTTGATCGCGAGCTTGCTTATAAGTGGACAAAGGATATGCTGTGGGTGTTCGACAAGTACAACATAGCATGGGCCTCTTGGTGCTACGACAATGACTTTGGCTTCTGGGACCAGAAAAGTCAATCATTCAAGGATCGTCCGCTGGTGGATCTCCTGACGGGAAAAAAGAAATAACTTAATCAACTTTCTTACAAACAGAATAATGAAAAAGACATACGGACATTTCGACGATACCAACCGTGAATATGTAATTACCGACCCTGAAACACCATTCCCTTGGATTAACTACTTGGGCAATGAAGATTTCTTCAGCCTCATTTCCAATACGGCAGGAGGTTACTCTTTCTACAAAGATGCCAAATTCCGCCGCATTACGCGCTACCGCTACAATGACGTGCCAATGGACAATGGCGGCCGTTACTTCTATATAAAGGACGGCGACGTAGTGTGGAACCCAGGTTGGAAACCATGCAAGACCTCGCTCGACAGCTATGAGTGCCGTCATGGACTCAACTATACCCGCATAACAGGAAGCAAGAACGGCATTGAGGTCTCCGAACTTTTCTTCGTGCCACTGAATACATGGGCTGAGGTGCAGAAGTTGAGTATTCGCAATACCACTGACATGAAGAAGACTATTAAGCTCTTCTCGTTTACCGAGTGGTGTTTGTGGAACGCCGCAACCGACATGGAGAATTTCCAGCGCAACTTGAGCGTTGGCGAGGTAGAGATAGAGCAGGGAGCAGCCTCTACCGTCATCTACCATAAGACAGAGTACAAAGAGCGTCGTAACCATTATGCCTATTACGCCTTGGCAAATGCAAAGGCCGATGGGTTCGATACCGATCGTGAGTCGTTCATAGGTCTCTACAATGAGTTTGCCAATCCGCAGTGCGTCATGGCAGGCAAATCGTCTGATTCCGTGGCACACGGATGGAGTCCCGTTGCCTCACATTATATAGAGGTGAGCCTTATGCCGGGTGAGCAGAGGGACCTTATCTTTTTGCTTGGCTATGTCGAAAACGCGCAAGAGGAAAAATATGCCGATCCACATGCCGACCCGACGCTCATCACATCATTGGGTGCTCTAGACCGCACCATCGTAAACAAGGAAAAGGCTCACGCTACCATCGAAAAATTCTGCACCGTTGAGGCTGTGGACACTGCTTTTAATGAACTTCACGCCATGTGGGACAAGCTGCTCGACAAGTTCCAGGTTTCTACGGGCGACGACCGTCTTGACCGAATGGTGAACATCTGGAATCAGTACCAATGCATGATCACGTTCAACTTCTCACGTTCAGCCAGCTTCTTCGAGAGTGGCATAGGCCGTGGAATGGGATTCCGTGATTCCAACCAAGATCTTGTTGGCTTTGTGCACCAAGTGCCTGAGCGTGCCCGCCAGCGTATTATTGACATTGCTTCAACGCAGTTCCCCGACGGTGGCTGCTATCATCAATACCAACCCCTCACCAAGCGTGGCAATAACGACATTGGTGGTGGGTTCAATGACGACCCTATGTGGCTCATCTTCGGCACGGTAGCATATGTGAGAGAGACGGGCGACTTCGGCATCCTTGACGAGAAAGTGCCTTGGGACAACAAGCCGGGGTCGGAAGTGTCGCTCATGGAGCATCTTCGTATTTCGTTCAACCATGTGGTGGAGAATCTCGGTCCCCATAAGTTGCCTCTTATCGGTCGCGCGGACTGGAACGACTGTCTCAACCTTAACTGTTTCTCTTGGGATCCAAACGAGTCGTTCCAAACCACGGAGAACGTTTCCGAGGGCTCAAAGGCGGAATCTCTGATGATAGCGGGACTCTTTGTCTTCTGCGGTCGTCAGTATGCCGAATTGTGCAAGGTTTGTGGTATGGAGACTGAGGCAAAACGCGCTACAGGCTGTGTTGATGACATGGTAGAGGCGGTAAAGAAGTACGGATGGGATGGAGAGTGGTATCTTCGTGCTTACGACTTCTACGGCAACAAGATTGGCTCCAAAGAGAATGAGGAAGGCAAGATTTTCATTGAGTCGCAAGGTTTCTGCACTATGGCCGGCATAGGAATGGAGGACGGCATGGTAAGCAAGGCTCTCGACTCTTGCAAGCGTTACCTTGACTGCGAGCACGGCATGGTTCTCAACAATCCGGCCTTCACCACCTACCACGTGGAGATGGGCGAAATATCTTCTTATCCGGCAGGTTACAAGGAGAATGCCGGTATCTTCTGCCACAACAACCCTTGGGTTATTATCGGCGAGACTGTAGCCGGACGTGGCGATGACGCTTGGGATCACTACACCAAGATATGTCCGGCGTGGATAAAGGATCAGACACTCCATAAGGTAGAACCTTATGTTTATTGCCAGATGGTGGCAGGCAAGGACGCCGCACGTCCGGGAGAGGGAAAGAACTCTTGGCTTACAGGTACCGCAGCATGGAACTGGCTCACCATCACCCAGTATATCCTCGGCATACGTCCTACATATGATGGATTGGAGATAGATCCATGCCTGCCTAAGACAATGAAGAAGTACACCGTGAAGCGCAAGCTGCGTGGCAGCGAGTTGACCATTATCGTGAACAATCCAAATGGCAAGTCGAAAGGCGTAAGCCGGATAACCGTAGACGGACAGCCCATTGAGGGCAACGTTGTGAAGGCTCTTCCGGGCAAGCACGTCGTAGAGGTGGAGATGTAAAGTCAAAAGTGAATTTCACAGAAATCTGCTTATCATGGCCAAATTGACTGAAAAAATAGGATATGGCATGGGAGACATGGCGTCTTCCATGTTCTGGAAGATATTTTCTTATTATCTTCCCATTTTCTATAGTGATATCTTTAACCTGTCGCTCACCCATACTGCCACTTTGATGTTTGTGACGCGTGTGTGGGATGCAGTGTCCGACCCTATGATGGGCGCTATCAGTGACCGAACCAACACTCGGTGGGGCAAGTACCGTCCTTACCTGTTGTGGTTCTCGCTGCCATTTGCCGTCAGCGGAGTGTTGTTGTTTACCACGCCTGACTGTGCCGAGCAAGGACGGCTTGTCTATGCTTACATTACCTACATCCTTATGATGACGGTCTACACCTGCATTAATGTACCTTATGCTTCGATGCTTGGTGTGATAACATCCGACAGTTACGAGAAGACTGTGTTTTCAAGCTATCGTATGTTCTTCGCTTATGGCGGCTCGTTCATTGCCCTGTATTCTTGGGAGCCGTTGTGCAAGTTCTTTTCCGATTACAAACCTTTTTTCCTCACTGTCGAAGGTCAGGCCGGTGCTTGGCAAGGCGCCATGATCGTTATCGCCACGGTGTGTTTCCTGCTTTTCATTGGAAGTTTCCTGTTAACCCGTGAGCATGTCAAGGGTGTCAAGGGAGACAAACTGATGAACGATTTTCGCTTTCTGGTGAGAAACTTCCCTTGGTGGATGATTACCTGCACGGCCCTCTGCACTAACCTATTTAACACGGTGCGTGGCGCCACGGTGGCTTATTATTTCAAATACTACATTGGAGATAGCAATATCGTTGACTTGGGGGTTGTCTCATTTCTCTTTTACGCAGGCGTGTTTCTTGCCATTGGTGAGGTGAGCAACATGATAGGAGTGGCGTGCGCCATGCCTTTGAGTAAGCGGCTGGGCAAGAAAACTACGTTCATTGTCTCTGCTGTGGCAATGGGCGTACTCAGCATAGCGTTCTTCTATATGCCGTTAAGCAATGGCGGATTCATAGGCATATTGCTACTTCAGGTACTCATCAGCATTTTCACCGGAGTGGTTAGTCCGCTGGTATGGAGTATGTATGCCGATGTGGCCGACTATTCTTACTACAAACACGGCACAGCCTCTACCGCCCTCATCTTCTCTTCCGGTTCCATGGCCCAGAAGTTCGGTGGTGCCATCGCTGGGTCGGCTGTGTTGTTATTGTTCAGCTTCTTCGGCCTTCAGCCTAATGCCGCCACGCAGACGCCTGACGCCATCTTTGGCATGAAACTGGCGATGAGCTACATTCCGGCATTCATCGCGCTGCTGATAATCGGCCTGATGGTGTTGTATCCGCTTACCACCAAGCGTATCGCGGAGTTCAAGAGCTCAGATATTGAAAGGCAATGATAAGCCGTTAAAGAATAACACTTATTATTTCAAATAATATCTTAATATAGCGGAGCTAAGGTTTTATTCCTCGTGAAATAAGGTTTGTTTCCAGACAAAAGACACTCATCAAACCTTTATCAATAGGTAGTGAACCCGCTCTTAGGGAATTTTTTGCTTATTTTGCAACATATTTTTAGAAAATTAAATTAAAATCATGAAAACGAAATTAAGGATTTGTTGGCTGCTGACGCTGATGTTTGCCGTAATGTCGTGTCACGCCCAAAAGACAGCC
>OHFP01000584.1_pt1 | contig 17865 bp, 16 predicted proteins | sample 1567591 | NCBI WGS metagenome assembly OHFP01 (sample SAMEA3879547, study PRJEB24766) | human gut metagenome | biome: human-associated habitat; feature: feces | place: USA | collected 1985/1987 | reverse complement strand
AGGGTTCTGCTGCCTTATGCAAGAAATAAAAAATGGAATTGATAGAACCCACCTTTAATTTATTGTTATCGCTTCCACATCTTCATTCTTTTCCCCCCGATAGTCATACAATACCCAAGGCAGGTCAGCCTTGGGCATTCTAATACGCCCAAGTTCCACTGCGCAAGAGGCTGGTACTGCCATAAAAATTTTCAAACGATCTGCATTCTGATGTGTTGTCTTAATAGCATCCATCGTTGCGCGGGCTACACGATTGAACTGCATTAACTGCCCCTCACATCTCATCATGTCATTTTCTGGTTTCTTACAAGTTATAGTCCAAATACTTGCAGTATCCCTATATTTCATAGTAATCCTTTCTTTAATAGCATTTGCACTTAATGCCAATACAAGTACAGGCTCCTTACTTTTATCTGCTGGTTCTTCTAAATATATGTCATTTTGAACACTCTCGTCAAGCCAGCGCCAAGTATCAGGCACACGATGTTTCTGGTAAACCCTCACGTTATATTTATCATTAAGTACCGTACCTAACTTTACCAAGAGGGGTTGGGGTCCTAATGGGAAAAGCGAAATATGTGTCGTGACCCCATCCTCTAATGCCCTAAGTACTTTATCATTGCATACTTGTTCTATTTGACGTTCTTCTGCCATCCAATATTCAGACTCACCGTCGTGCAGTACAGACTTCATCTGAATTTCAATTGGAGACGAATCTGCTGGATATCTTTCGGGAAAGATTGTGTTGAATAGAGCATCTTTATGGAAATGTGGAGTGTCAGTTCCAATTTTGGGGCTATACACAACTATCAGGCTCTTCATGTTAGGCTGAATTCCAGTTGCAAGCAGAATTCTCTCTTCATGATCTTTTTTCATCTTTTTAAGCACTTCCACAGTATATTTCTCTTCATTGCTGTCAATCAGTTTATGGCATTCAGGACAAAGTAGAATGAGATTATTAATATCTTTTGATAAAGCTTTGGATTTTTCCTCGTCCCCCCGAGGTCCTTTTGCAGAATCTCCTATAATATGGGCGTAATTAGAAATATTACATTTATCCATTGTAATACCATGTTGAAATAAAATCTTGTTACATCCTGCAAATTCACATCTGCCATGAGCTGCAAACCAAAGGTCCCGCTTTACATCTGTTGGAATAGTTGTTTTACTCATCTGCAATTTAATGTCAACTCTCTGGTCCTTTTGCCAGGGTCTTAAGTTCGAATTGACATTGCAAAGATATACTTTCCTTTTTAGAGAAACAAGCATTTACGTGAAAAAAACACGGAATAATTGATTTTGTTATCATGATTATTGGCTTGAATTTAGATATTCCGTGTATTTATCATATTTCTGCAAGCGTTTTTTTACTTATGATTTATATCATCTTTGTATTTTAAGAATGCATCAATATTTTTCATTATATCATCAATTTCAGGAGCAACTTCTTTCTCATAAGTCCGATAAAAGCTAACTGTATTATGCAAATAATCCCTACGTTTTACTTTAGTAGTGCCATGCTCATCCTTTTCAAATAAACGGACGGCATCTCGCCTCAGGAAATCGGCATTTAACAAAGATAAATCATGCGTAGCAACAATTATTTGACAATCTTCGGCCAAAGTTAAATACATTTTTAATATAAAAGCTAACGCCTTAGTATGTATTCCATATTCTATTTCATCAATGCATGAACATTTCTTTCCTAGTATGACATCATATAATACTATAAGAATACGTATTATATTTATAGTTCCTAATGACTCTAATCCTGAATCCAACGCTCTTTCACCTTCAACTGTCGAATGGACAAAACGCAAGTTCTTATGAGTAATAGTACCTGAAGGATATTGCTCTAACATTGCTTTTACAATAATATCTGGAGCCCCATTTTCTATAAGTTCAGATATGTTTAAGCTCGCATCTTCTACAATGTAATCACAAATATTAGTGCCAACATCTTTTAATAAGCGTAAAAGTAAACGCTTCATTATAGCATCTTTCTCAGCATCTCCTGTTTGCAGTTTGTCAGCAAGACTTTTATCAGACCTTCGAATCAGACTAATATGATTTTCAAAAAAATTATAATTATCGCTTAGCACTTGACTATCTATATTTAAGGAACCAAATACAGACAGTACACTGGAATTAGATAAGGTATTTACTTCTAAATCGTGTTGGTCCGATTTGGACAAATCACAAGCATTTCCAAAACTAATGGAAACAGTATCTGTCTTAACATTATGTTTGCGTTGATATATGCGAACTAAACGATTTTTTTTTAGATTCAATTCTTCTTCTTCTATACGCTCATTTGACACCTTAATATAATAATGATAACATGTATCCTTAATGTAGTAAACTAAAGATAGTTCGGTTGGCTCATTTGACGAATGTTCGTCTAACAGGAATGGACGATATTCTGGCTTCTCTGTCGGTTTCTGAGGTTTTGCGATAGCTAACATGCGCAAATAATTTAGGGCTGAAAACATTTTAGATTTGCCAGTTCCATTTAAACCAACACACAAAAGCATACGCAAAATACGCTTCCCGTTTATTTCTTTAAACCATACAGGAGGCAAATCCGAATTTTTCCCTCCTTCTTTTTTTGATGCAATAAATGATAATTCTGTTTCTTCACGATAGCATCTATAATTCTTTATTGTAAATAACTCAATCATATTTTTCTTTTTTATGATTACAAAGATACTATATTGATGGGAAAAAACAGCACTTTTTTATGAACTTTGTGGCGATTTTCGTGATTTTTACACGCTAACACTACTTTAAGGCCTTAACTATTCTCCATTAAACAAAAAAGTACTATCTTTGCATTACAGTTGATTGACTTATTGGAAATGAGCAGAATGACGAACTTCGATGGTTTCTAAACCATTACCTATTCTCTTTTTATTTGATGATAACTTTCTGATTTACAGTTGTATTTTATTTAGTGCAACATTTGTGAACGAGCTGAAGATGAACATGCGCCGGGCAAGCTCCACTTTTTCGTCCTCCATCGGCGTGGCCATGATGCGCCGCAGTTCGCCGCGGCTGATGTGCCGCATCTTGGGTGGGTCCTTCTTCTCGTAGGGCACATCCTCCAGCGGATTGCACCTCAGTACCCCTTCGTCCACCGCGATATAGATAAGGCGGTTCAGCCAGCACAGGCAATGGTTCACGTGCGTCGTCGCATAGCCCAGATCTTTTTTCAGGAAGAGCTTGAACGAGTGTCCGAACTCCTCCGTGATGTCGGCAAAGGCGATGTCCTCCATGCCTCTGGACTGGAGGAACTGTTGCAGGTTAAGCTGTGTGGTCTTCGACTGCCGGTAGGTGGAGGTGGAGTGTATTTCCTCCGAGCGTATTTTGAGACGTTCCCTTTCCGCCTCGCCGCCTTGGAGCAGGGTCTGCGGGATTCTCGCCACTCCCGTTACGGCGTTCTTCAGCAGTTCCGCGCTGACCGCTCCCTGCTCTTTGAGCAGGCGGTCGTAGGTCCGTTCCAGATTCTGGCGGAACTCCGCCAGCCGGTTGTTCTCACGTGCCGTGCGGATGCCTCCTTTCTTGCTGTCCCAATCCTCCGGGCGGCAGGTGATTCCCGTGGTGATAAGGATGTTCTTCCCGTCGATGGACACCCGGCAGAGGACGGCGCACGTGCCGTCCGGTTTGATTCTTTTCTTGTTGATGTAAGGCAATATCTTGAATGTGCTGCGCATAGAATTATTTTTTAGATGATACAAATGATAATGATGTTTTATGGAATGAGCGGCAAGGCCATTGAATGCCAATGCCTAAAATCCTGTTCGATATATCCTTTGACGATGATAAATCCGTTCCTGTTCCGCTCATAGCGCCAGTTTCAGATCGCCGGTTGCTTCGATGAACCTGTCCATGTCCTCGAACAGCTTTTTCGGCGTGACACGGGCATAAATCTGTGTTGTCCGTATATTGCTATGTCCCAACATCTTACTGATAGTTTCAATGGGTACACCCTCTTCGAGCGTAACCAGCGAGGCGAACGAGTGCCGCCCCATGTGATACCAGAGGTCGGTCTCCAGTCCGGCGATGACACGCAGGATTTTCATGTTCGCCCGCAGCGTGCGGTAATGCTGCGGGGGCAGCAGCGTTTCCCGCGTGTCGTCCTTATACTTCTCTATCAGGGCGACGGCCTCCGGCAGCAGCTTTACGCGGGCTTTCAGTTCGTTCTTCTTGCGCCGATACTTCAGCCACAGGCTGCCCTCGTCGTCCGTGAACAGGTTCTCCCGTGTCACCGACACGGTGTCCGCATAGGCTGTTCCCGTATAGCACGCGAACAGGAACAGATCCCTCGTGATGACGACGGAACGTCTTTTCTCCGGTATCTCCACATCTCGCAGCTTCTCGAAGTCCTCCCGGCTCAACGCCTTCGGCGTGCTTTCTTTCTGCTTGGGCAGCTTGAAATGCACGAAGTGCCACACCTCCGACAAGCCCTCCTTGTAGGCTGTCCGGCAGACCTTCTTCAGCAGGGCGAGGTAATGCCGTGTGGTCTGGTTGGAATAGCCCCGTTCCCCTTCCGTGTAAGCCTGGTATTCCCGGATGAACTGTTCGTTCAGAGCGCCAAAGGCGATGTCGTTCATCTTATACTTCTTCTTGACAAAATCGCCCAGTGTCAGCCGTGCGTAATGCCACGTGCTCATCGAGGTCGGGGACACGTCGATACCGATGCGGCTTTTCCGCTCCTCGATCATCCTGTCGAACAGGCGGAGCAGCGTCATTTGTGTCTCCATGCTGCCTTGCAGCAGTTCCTTCACCGCCTTGGCGTCGAAATCGCGTTTCCGTCCCTGCAACTCCTCGAATGCCGTGTTCACGGCGAACAGCAGTTTCTCTATTTTCGCGTTTGTCTCCACCGCCTCGCGGCTCTTCCCGTCCAGACGGCTTTCCCGTGCGTTCCACAGCTTCGGGGTGCAGGACAATTTCGTCCCGAACTGCGCCATTGTCCGGTTTACTGTAATTCTTCCCATGATGGGAGCTTTGCCCGACTTGTCGGGTTCGGTCTTCTTCAGGTAGAGCAAGACCTTGAATTTCTCAATTTTCATACGCCTACATTTTTTGTTTGCAAATTTACTATTGATGTAAGCGTTCATCGCTACGCAAAATGCTGTGTTTCACAGAAAAAGAAACCGTCGCCAAACTTTTTTCGACCCTCCGGTTAACACCGTCCCTTTTCGGTAACAACCTGTTAACGGTTTGGTAACTGAACCAATTCAGCATTTCTCCAAAATCCGTTTCTGCGACTTCTTCCAGATATTGAAAATCCGCTCATTATTAACCGCTTGCGTTTTTAACTCACCATTCTGTACCCACTTGCTTCGTCAATGATTTCCCATGTGGCCCGCCACACGTTCATCACGCAACTGGTGCTCTGCGGAACGCCTCTACCCGTCATCGCCATCCTGGCCGGCCACGCTTCCACGCGCCACACGGAGCGCTACGTCCACATAGCGGAGAAGCAATGCCGGCTGGCTTTGGCCCGACTGCCACACTTGGAGTTCACCGCCTCCACCGGTTCGGACCGGAGCGCATTACCCGACATCATTGCTCGTCCTCAGCCCGCCGCCACGAGCCTTAGCCCCGTAGAAACTGGCCTTAGGCCCGTAAAAACTGGGCCTAGCCCCGTGTCGACGGACTAAGGCCGCCTGCGGACGCCGCTCAGTTGCGCGAATGCTCCCATTTTGCGCCACGCATCGGCAGTCTTCTGGGAAAATTGAGCAATAAAAGTGGTGTCTATTCAAAAAATCGCTATATTTGTTGCACCAAAATAGGATGCGGCCGGGACAAGTCATCGAAAAGCGGACTTCTCGTTTGCCTTGCCTCTCGCCTTTCCCTATATATGTAACCATTAATAGAAAACTTCAACAAACATTCAACCTTTTTATCAGCCATGGAAACGGACATTGAAAAACCTTACGTGATTGGCCTGGACATGGGCGGCACGAACTCTATCTTCGGCATCGTCGACCAGCGCGGTACCATCAAAGCCCAAACGGCTATCAAGACGCGGGCTTACCCTAACGTGAAAGATTACGTCAAAGCCGCAGCCGAAGCGCTGCAACCGGCACTCGACGTCGTAGGAGGCATCGACCAAATCAAAGGTATGGGCATCGGCGCACCCAACGGCAATTTCTATACAGGCACCATCGAACAGGCGGCCAACCTGGTGTGGAAAGGCACGGTACCTATTGCTGAACTTTTTGAGGAAGAGCTTGGCGTTCCGGTCCGTGTGACCAACGACGCCAACGCTGCGGCAATGGGCGAAATGACTTACGGCGTGGCCCGCGGCATGAAGAATTTCATCATGATCACCTTGGGCACCGGCGTGGGAAGCGGCATCGTGGTAGACGGGAAAGTGGTCTACGGAAGCGACGGCTTTGCCGGCGAGCTGGGGCACTTCGTCATCGACCGCTCGCCCGCGGCCCGCAGCTGCGGTTGCGGCAGGAAGGGCTGCCTGGAAACGTACTGCTCGGCCACGGGCGTAGCCCGCACGGCGCGGGAAATATTGGCCAAAGACGACCGCCCCAGCCTGCTGCGAAAGCTCGACCCCGAAGAAATCACTTCGCTCGACGTCTACCAGGCTGCCGAGGCCGGCGACGCCATAGCCATAGAGATCTTCGACTGGACCGGCACCATCCTGGGACGCTCCTGCGCCGACTTCGCCACCTTCAACACGCCGGAGGCCTTTGTCTTCTTCGGCGGGCTCACCAAAGCGGGCGACTATCTCATGAACCCGTTGCGCAAAGCCTTTGAAGAGAACATCCTCTACATCTTTAAGGGGAAAACGAAGCTCCTCATATCCGCCCTCAACGGCAGCGAGGCCGCCGTTCTCGGCGCCAGCGCCCTCGGCTGGGAGTAATTATCCGAGATTTTTTTCGGCAAATGTTTTGCGGCGCAGAGAGTTATTCGTATCTTTGCGCCGCTATTTTACAACCTACTCACATAAAACAAAACAAAATTTATGATGAATCAGTACGAGACCGTTTTCATTATGACTCCCGTTTTGTCTGACCAACAGATGAAGGAAACGGCCGAAAAATTCAAGGGGCTGCTCATCGAACAAGGCGCCGAACTCCTCAACGAGGAGAGCTGGGGCCTGAAAAAGATGGCATACCCTATTCAGAAAAAGTCCACTGGCTTCTACCAGTTGTTTGAATTCAAGGCAGAGCCGCAGGTCATTGAGAAATTGGAAGTGGCCTACCGCCGCGACGAGCGTGTCATCCGTTACCTCACGGTGAAACTGGATAAGTACGCCGCCCAGTATGCAGAAAAACGTCGTAACCTCAAAGCACAAAAGGAGAACTAAGCCATGGCACAAACACAATCAGAAATCAGATATCTCACTCCGCCTTCCGTAGACATTAAGAAGAAGAAGTATTGCCGTTTCAAGAAGAGCGGTATCAAGTACATCGACTACAAGGACCCCGAATTCCTGAAGAAATTTCTCAACGAACAGGGCAAAATCCTTCCGCGCCGCATCACGGGTACCTCTTTGAAGTATCAGCGTCGCGTGGCCCAGGCAGTGAAAAGAGCACGCCACTTGGCCCTGCTTCCTTTCGTAACGGATTTGATGAAATAAAGCATGGAGGAAAAAGCATGGAACTGATTTTGAAAGAAAACGTACACGGTTTAGGCTACAAGGACGATATTGTTACCGTCAAGGACGGATATGGTCGCAACTACCTTATTCCGACGGGCAAGGCCGTCATTGCTTCTGCCTCTGCCAAGAAGAGCCTGGCTGAAGAACTGAAACAGCGTGCCCACAAGCTCGAACAGATTAAGAACGAAGCCTTGGAGCTGGCCCAGAAGCTCGAAAAGATCGAGCCCATCAAGATTGCCACGAAGGTGAGCGCTACGGGCGTCATCTACGGCTCCGTCAACAGCCTCCACATCGCCGAGGCGCTGGCACAGCAGGGCTTCAACATCGACCGCAAGACCATTATCCTGAAGGACGTCAAAGAGGTGGGCTCGTACACGGCTACCATCAAGCTCCACAAGGAGGTTTCCGTCGAGATTCCCTTCGAGGTTGTAGCCGAAGAGGCCTAATCACACGAACCCGCTGCCGCAATGCGGAACGACGGTTCCCTACGGCGACAGGATAACTTACTCATGCCGTGTCCCTTTCAAGAGACACGGCAATTTTTTATTCTAATCCCCCACTTCCCATGCGTTACTTTCTTTTCCTTTCCTACGACGGCACGGCTTACCACGGTTGGCAAGTCCAGCCCAACGCAGACAGCGTGCAGCAGCGCCTTAACGCCGCCCTCAGCCTGCTACTGGGAAAAGAGACGAACGTAGTCGGCGCAGGCCGTACCGATACCGGCGTACACGCCGCCATGATGGCCGCGCACTTTGACACCGACAGTCCCGTCGACGGGCCCCGGCTGACCGACAAGCTCTGCCGCCTGCTCCCGCCCGACATAGCCGTGCAGAGTGTACGCCCTGTGCGCGACGACGCACATGCCCGCTTCAGCGCCCTCAGCCGTACTTATCACTACGCGGTCCATACCCGGAAGGACCCGTTCCAACGCTTCTACTCCACCCGCCTGCTTTTCAAACCGGACTTTGAACGGATGAACGAAGCAGCCCGCCACTTGCTGGAACTCAGCGACTTCACCAGCTTCAGCAAAGTCCACACGGACGTGAAGACCTTCAACTGCCGCGTGACGCGGGCCGAGTGGGTGCAGACAGGGCCGGACAGCTGGCGCTTTGAAATCACGGCCGACCGCTTCCTGCGCAACATGGTCCGCGCCATTGTCGGCACGCTGCTCGACGTGGGCCGCGGCCGCCTCAGTCCGGACCAGTTCAAGGAAATCGTTGAAAGGAAGAACCGCTGCGCAGCCGGCGAATCGGCCCCGGCGCGTGCCCTTTCGTTGGTACACATTGCCTATCCGGACGACATTTTTCTTTGATACGCCGCGCGTCCCCAGACCGTACGCCGACAGGACAGCGTACCGAGCGCTCGAGGATAACGGCGACACGCCGGCCGACAGGCCGCCCCATTCTACTCCGCAACCCGCAAGGCACCAATCGTACAAAACGGCATACAGTCCCCGATTTCGTCAACACTATGACGAGGAATCGGGGACTTTTTCATAACTTTGTACCTAAACCAACTTTTACAAGAAAATCATGAAAAAATCACCTATCTCTCTCCCGTTGCTTTTCCTCTGCCTGCTGCTTTGCCTGCCGGCCGGGGCCAGAAAGCGCGTGTTCGACCTTGAAGACTTCGGCATCGTGCCTGCCGACACCAGTGCCAACCTCTGCACGCGGCTGCGCGACGCGTTGCGCACCATCCAGCAGCAGATACAGCCGAACGAGGAAGTCGTGCTCCGTTTCCGCTCCGGCCGTTACGACTTCCACGTGGCCGATGCCGAACCGCACGAGCTTTACATCTCCAACCACGACCAGAATCAGCCCAAATACGTAGGCATTTATCTGGACAACTGGCACAACCTGACGCTCGACGGCAACGGGGCCGAGTTCGTGTTCCACGGCCGCATGCTCCCGCTGGCCCTAATCAATTCCACCAACTGCACGTTGCAGGATTTCTCCATCGACTTCGAGAAGCCACAGATTACGCAAGTGGAAATCGTAAAGAACGAGGGCGACAGCGGCATCACTTTCCGCGTGGCGCCGTGGGTAGACTATGCCATCAACGAACAAGGATATTTCGTCTCGAAAGGCGAGCAGTGGACGGCGCAGCCCGTGAGCGGCATCGCCTTCGAGGCAGACACGCGCCACATGGTCTACAACACGGGCGACCTGGGCGTAGACACGAAAGGCGCGAAGGAGGTCGGCGAACGCACCCTGCTGGCCCCGAACTGGAAAGACAAGCGCCTGACGCCGGGCGTCAAGGTTGCCCTGCGCACCTGGTACCGGCCGGCTCCCGCCCTCTTTCTGAACGAAAACGTAGATACGAAGCTGAAAAAAATCGACGTTCACTATGCCGAAGGGATGGGCTTGCTGGCCCAACGCTGCACGAACATCTCGCTGCGGCAGTTCAGCGTCTGCCTCAAGGGCAAGGACGACCCGCGCTACTTCACGACGCAGGCCGACGCCACCCACTTCTCGCAGTGCCGCGGTAAAATCGTGTCGGAAAAAGGCCTTTACGAGAACATGATGGACGACGCCATCAACGTGCACGGCGTATATCTGAAGGTACGCGAAGTAGTAGACGAATACACCCTGCGCTGCCGCTTCGAGCACGGCCAGTCCTGGGGATTTGCATGGGGCGACCCCGGCGACACGGTGACCTTCATCCGGGCCTATACCATGGAAAACGTGGGCGATGCAAATACGATAGCCTCCATCCGCCCTGTCGGACAGGAAACCATCACCGGCGTACGCGAATTTACCATCCGCTTCACGCAACCGGTGCCTAAGGAGATTAACACGGAGGAGACTTTCGGCGTTGAGAACCTGACGTGGACGCCGGAGGTTATCTTCCGGAACAACACGGTCCGTAACAATCGCGCCCGCGGCGCTCTGTTCAGCTCGCCGCGCAGGACGGTCTGCGAGAAGAACCTCTTCGATCACACCTCCGGCACAGCAATCCTGCTCTGCGGCGACTGCAACGGCTGGTACGAGTCGGGGGCCGTGCGCGACCTGACCATTCGCAAGAACAAGTTCATCAATGCCCTGACCAACATGTTCCAGTTCACGAACGCCGTTATCTCCATCTATCCCGAAATTCCTGCATTGCAGCAGCAGAAGAGCTACTTCCACGGCGGACATCCGAACGCCATCGTCATCGAGGACAACGTATTCGAGACGTTCGACAAACCACTGCTCTACGCGAAGTCTGTGGACGGACTTCTGTTCCGTAACAACAAGGTGAAGACGAACAACGACTACAAGCCCTTCCACTGGAACCAGCAGCCCGTCCTGCTGGAACGTTGCAAGAACGCCGTGACGCCGGGCTACGTGGGCGCACCTCCCATCCGCCCGACTATTCAGTGAAACTACTGGCCCTATCCCCGTCGCGACGGGAATAGGGCCAGTTTTTACGGGGCTAAGCCCCGTAACTCGAAGCAATGGGCGAGCCTCCAGCAGCAGTATCCCGGATAGCCCTATTCCTCCTATCGGTCCGCGGACAAGTTCGGTTCACCCTCCTCCAGGCATCCCGCCCGAAAGCCGGATCGGCGAAAACGGTTCACCGAAAAGCGCCATCGGGCCGCGGTCAGTCGCCGCGGCCCGATGGCGCTTTGCAATTGGTTCAAAGACGGGCGCCCCTCCAACGCGGAGAAGGCCGCCGCGCACCTTAATTAAAAATCAGGATGCCCAGACTGATGAGAACGGAGCTGACCGACAGCCAGGTGGAAATGGAACGGATGCTGTTCTCGTTGTAAGTGGACTGGCCCATACGGATTTTATTCGGCTCGACATAGACCAAGTCGTTTTGCTGCAAATTATATACCGGCGAACTGAGCAGGTCCTTGGAACGCAGGTCGACGTAATAGGAGCGTGTCTCGGAGCCCTCCTGCCGCAACACGAGCACGCGGTCGCGACGCGCCTGTATAGTAAGGTCGCCGGCCTGGCCCAAGGCTTCAAGAATCGTCAGGTTGTCCTTATTGATATTTATCTTACCGGGCTTGCTCACTTCGCCCAACACCGTGACAAATTGGTCAAAGGAATTAACGGTAACCACGGCGTCACGCAACAGCCCGCTACGGAGCATGGCCTGTATCTTTTCTCCAGCCTCCGAGCGTGTTAGGCCGCTCACCTTCACGCGTCCCAACGTCGGAACGTCGATATTCCCGTTCTCGTCGATGGTATAGACTGAAACTTGATTGCTGGAAGACCCATTCGCTACGCCGGCCTGAAGCGTGACGATAGGTAGGTTGAAACGTTGCGCCAGTTCGGGTGTGGAACTGCTCGTTACGATAACGGAAATTTTGTCTCCCATCGTCAGTTTCAAGGGTTGGACGCTTTGCGTGGGATATATTCCACCGTTCTGCACATCCTGGAAGTAAAGAATCTTTTCCTTGGTTCGGCAAGAAGAAAACACTACAAAAACCAGACAGAGCACGAGCCAAAGTTGCTTCATAACGTTATTGATATATAGGTACTACGATTTTTCCGACACGCCGGCGCGCCCTCTCACGCATGAAAGGGCGATACGTTTGCCTAATAAAAACTACGGCTGCAAAGATAATGCTTTCCCGCCGGAAAATTAAAGTTTTCGGAAAAATGTTACGCCGACGTCGTAAAAACTCTGACCGACGAATGCGTAAGCATAACGAAAACCCGCGGGCACGAAGCGCACTGGCTTCGCCCCCACGGGTACAAGGATTTTAATGACAAACCGTTTCTTTATTTCTTAGCTGTCGAAGCAGACTTCCGCGTTGACGTCCGGCGGGCCGGAGCCGGCTTGGCCTCTGCTTCGGCCTTCTCGGCAGCGGGCTCGCTCTTCTCCAACTTGCCCAGCATGTGCTGCAACTTCTCAATCTCCTTGTCCTTCATCTCCAACTCGTCCTCCTGGTTGCGGATAGTGGTGAGCAGCGAGTTCAACTCCTCGTTGTCCATGTCCGCGGGATAGAGATTGTTGACCCTATTGATGAAGTCACCCAGAATATTCATGTAATTCGTGAACGCGTCGTAGGGCGAACTGTAAATGCCGCGATAGCCGTTGTAACTGCTGGGCTTCGTACTCATAAAGCGCAGGTTGTTGGAGGCCTGGAGGTAGTCCCAGTCCTGCTTCAGGCGGCGATCGTTGCAGATACGGACGCGGTCGGCCACGCTATACAGTTTGTCGATGGCCTCACGCTGCATGACATTTCCCAACCAGGGCGACATGTCGCGCTCCTCGTCTACCCACGACGTGGGGTATTCCACGTTCAGCTCGCCGGCAGACTTCACCCGCGCGCAGATTTCCGAAGGCGTGGAGAATACGATGCCGCGCTCGCGCAACTTCTCGGGCAGGGCCTTCATGAATTCGAGGATGTTGGAAGACAGGGGCTGGAAAATGCCCAAGGCACACAGCTCCATGAAGATGTTGACAACTTGCTCTTCCTCCGGGAGGCGGGCAATCCAGTCGGCATACGTGTCGGCGAACAAAGGATACTCGCACCACGAGGAGTCGTTGAAACGCAAGCTGATGTCTTCCGAGAGACTGTAGTCGCGCAGGAGGAGCTTCAGATTCGGGTTCCGGTTGCAGCTGTACACGAAGTGCGGGCTCTTCCAGCCGAGCACGTGCTTCGCGCCCTCGGCCAGCATTCCCTTGAATCCCATGCCGGCCACCAATTCGCCGACCTCGTCGGAATAGACCAGGCAGGAGTTGCGGAACACTTTAGGCGTCTGGCCAAAGAGCGACTTCACCTTCTTGCAAAGACGCTGCACCTCTTCCTTGAAACACTCGGGATTCTTCAACGAAGAGAAGCCGTGCGAATAAGTCTCGGCCAGGAATTCTACGCACCCCTTCTCGTTGAGCTGCTGCAAGAGTTCGATGACCTGCGGAGCATGATTCTCCAGCTGTTCAATAGCGCAGCCTGAAAGCGAAATGGCGCACTTGAAATAATCCCCGTAACGCTCGGCCATCTCAATAAGCGCGTTGAGCGCAGGCACGTAAGAGCGGTCAGCGGTCTCGGTGATGGAGCGCTCATTCTCGTAGTCGTCGTAATAGTAATGGTCGCGGCCGATATCGAAGAAGTGATAGCGCTTCAGGTGAATATTCTGGTGGATTTCAAAGTATAAGCAAATGGTTTTCATAATTCGTCGTGGCTTAATGATGATAGTACTTTTCGATGACTTGCTGATAAGTGTCGTAAATGCGCTTACCTACCTTTTCCCAGGTTATCTGGTCGACTTCCTTCTTCCCTTCGTCGCGCAGATAGGTATAAAGGCCGTTGTTCGTACAAATAGAGTACATCGCATCAGCCATAGCATAAATATCCCAGTAATCGGTCTTGATGCACTTCGACAAGATCTCGGCGCAACCGCTCTGGTAACTGATGATAGAGGGAACCCCACACTGCATCGCCTCCAAGGGAGAAATGCCGAAAGGCTCACTCACGGAAGGCATGACATAAACGTCGCTGTCGCGGAAGACTTCGTAAACCTGCTTTCCCTTCATGAAGCCGGGAAAATGGAAACGGTCCGCGATGTCGCGCTGAGCGACCAGCTCTATCATCGCATTCATCATGTCGCCCGAACCAGCCATGCAAAAACGGATGTTACGCGTACGCTGCAGCACCAATGCGGCAGCCTCCACGAAATACTCCGGCCCTTTCTGCATGGTCAGGCGGCCCAGGAAGGTGACGACTTTCTCCTTGCGCTGCTCGTAAGGCCGGCGCTGGGCGATAATGTCCTGCACCTCCTGCGACAACGGATAAACGGCATTGTGCATGGCCACGCACTTCGCGGGATCCTGGTGGTAGTGATTAATCACCGTCTGGCGCGTCAGCTCAGAGACGCACATGATGCAATCCGCATGGTCCATGCCGTCCTTCTCTATGCTGTAAACCGTCGGGTTTACGTTGCCGCGCGAACGGTCAAAGTCGGTCGCATGGACATGAATGACCAGCGGTTTTCCGCTTACGTTCTTCGCATGGATGCCTGCGGGATAGGTCAACCAATCGTGAGCATGTATAATGTCATACTCTTGCTGTCGCGCTACGACGCCGGCCACGATGGAGTAGTTGTTGATCTCGTCGTACAGGTTGTCGGGATAGCGGCCCGAGAACTCGATGCAGCCCAAGTCGTCCGTAAGCCGGTAGTTGAAGTCTGCGTAGATGTGGTCACGCAAAGCGAAATAGAGTTCAGGGCTCATCTTGTCGCCGATGCGGTTCTTAACGTAGTCGTAGTCAACGTCACGCCACACAATCGGCACCTCACTCATGCCGATGATGTTCATAAAGCTCTTGTCTTCATCGCCCCACGGACGGGGAAGACAAAACGTGATGTGCATATCAGGTTGCTTGGACAGACCGGCGGTAATACCGTAGCTGGCCGTTCCGAGTCCACCCAAGATATGTGGAGGGAATTCCCATCCGAACATTAATACTTTCATGGGTATTAGAGTATTGGTTTGTCAATATAAGCACTATGTTCCGGCGCACCCCTCATGGCTTCAGTTGTCCTCTATCTTGTATTTTTCCAAGAGATGGATAGCTCGCAGAATGCCGCCTACGTTCATGGCAAAGGAGATGGCTCCCCGGCCGCTGAAACGCGGGTTCCCGTCGAACAGCTCCTGAATCGTGCCGACGCAGTGGTAGAACAGTTCTTCCTCGAAGCCGATGAGCTGGCGCTCGATGTAGTTCACGCCACTCATCTTGTACACCTTCAGATAGGCCTCCAGGTAGAAGCCCGTCAGCCACGGCCACGCCGTGCCCTGATGGTAAGCCAGGTCGCGCTGGGCCTGTGAGCCGACGTACATCGGATTATAGCCGCCGCTCTTCGGAGAAAGCGAGCGAATGCCTTTCGGTGTTACCAGCTCCTTGGTACAAATATCCAAAACGCCCTTCCACTCTTTCACCGTCAGCGGCGAAAAGTCGAGGGCGATGGCAAAGAGTTGGTTCGGGCGCACGCTCCAGTCCATCATCTGGCCGTCTACGTAGTCCAGCAGGTAGCCGTATTCGTTGAGGAACGTGGAGCGGAACGAGTTCTCAATGCGACCGGCCAGCTCGGCATAACCGGGCAGCAGGGCGCGCTCCTCCTCGGTGCCCCACTCCGTGAGCAACTGCTCGTGGAAGCGGACCGCGTTGTACCAAAGCGCGTTGAACTCAACGATATATCCCGACCTGGGCACGATGGGCCGGCCGTTAGACGTGGAGTTCATCCACGTAATGGCCCGGTCGCGGCCGTTAGCGTAAAGCAGGCCGTTGTCCGTCACGCGCAGGTTGGCGTGCTTGCCGTCCAGGATGAAGCTCATGATTTCTTTCAACAGCTTGCCGTACTTCTCGTAGCAAGCCTGGCGCGACACGTAGCGGCCGTATTGCTGGATGCACCAGACGGCCCACAGCAACGTGTCGGGCTGTTCCATCTCATAGACCTTTACGGAAATGGGACGCTTGTTCAGGTAGTCGCGAATGGCCTTCGCCGCCGTCTGCATGTAGCGCTCGTACTGTTCCGCCTCGCCTATGGAAAGCGTCAGGCCCGGCATGGAGATGAACATGTCGCGGGCGCGGCATTTGAACCAGGGATAACCGGCCAGGATGTAATGCTCGCCGTCGAGCTGCACGTTGAATTGGTGTGCGGCGTTGACCAGGCAGTGATAGAAGCTGTCGCGGCGATCCAGGCTCTCAATCTCGTGCTCCATCAGTCCCTCCAAGGCCTTCGTGTCCTCCTCGCTCAGCGCGGCCGTGAAGATAATAGGTTCACCCTTCTTGATCGGCATTTCAAAATAACCGGGCACTAAGAGGTCCTCCGTAGAATCGTAGCCGCGCTCGCGCTCCTTCGGATAGTCCAAGCCGCGATACCAGTCCGGCGAATAGTGGAACTCCGAGGGGACGCTCGTCTGCATATACAAGTCGGGATAGCCCTTATAGAGGCACATGCGGATACCGTTTTTCACGGTTACGTAACTGCTGTCGGCCGTCGCGTTCTCGTGCGTCCATTCGCGCACACTGCGGAAGGCCAGGAAGGGCTTCAGGCGGAGCGTCGTGGGAGAATGAGCCTCGAGCAGCGTATAGCGGATGTAGAGGCGATAATCATCCGTGCGAAAAGCAATCTCCTTCTTCAAGAGAACGCCCCCGATTCTATAGACCCACGTCGGCACCTTGTCCCACTGGAAAGAAAGAATGTACTTATGACCCTTAGGGCTGTAGTTCTCGCCCTGGTATTTGTGCAAGCCGAGGTTAAACTCGGCGCCATGTTGAATAACGGTCTCGTCAAGCGACGAGAGCAGCACGTGGTTTTCATCATCGAGCGCAGGCACGGGAATAACCATCAGGCCGTGATATTTACGGATATTGCAACCCACCAAGGTCGTGTTGCAATAAGCACCGGACCTGTTTGTAATCAGCAACTCCTTGTAGAGAGAGTCCTGCAAATTGGTCATCTGTGCCTTGTCGAACTTCAAATAGCACATAGTTTTGTTGATTATAAGGTTTTCATGCTTGGCGCGTCCTGATTCGCGCGGGTCGCTAACCACGACGGCCGGACTGCTGAGACGCAACTTTTCAATCCCAAAATTAGAAAAAAATCAAAATACCAAAAAGGATTTTGCTTTTTTTGTAGTAAAAAACTTTGCAATTTACCCCGCGTAGCTGCTTTTTCTGGTTTGCAGCCGGTCGAAACAGGGCAAATTGTAACACTATACGTCACTTTTTTCCGAATCAGCAGCCCCGCCGCCCCGGCATTTTGCCAACGACGCACAGCGTCCCTTGCCCGCGGCGGCCGGCCGCACCCGCCATTTACGGGGCTAAGGCCCGTCGCTACGGGGCCTATCCCCGTAATTTCTGTCCCTATCCCCGTGTTTCGTCCGACTGTCGGAGCGCAGCCGCCCCGCAGCCCGCCGCTCGCCCCGATGCCTGCCGCCCGGGCCGCACGGCGTCCGCTCCCTATATAAAATATAGGTGTATGCCCCGCCCCAACCGCCGCAGCGCCCTGCCCAGCGCCCCGACACCGGCGACAAGGGCCGCCCCCGCCGGCCATTCGCCCGCAACGCCGCCCCCATTTTCCGCCAAGCGCGAAGCGCCGCGCCGCAGCCTGCTCCGCCCGTCCGCTCCGCCCGTCGCAAGGCCTCCGGGAGGCGCCGCCGCGGCCCACCCGTAGCCGGCCACGCCCGCCGCTTCGCTGCACCGGCGCAAAGGCCAGCCCGACTGTTTGACATTTGATATATTTTAAGGGGACTTCTATAAATTAAATCCCTGATTATAAGTTGCATAAGCGGATAAA
>OHFP01000575.1_pt1 | contig 18026 bp, 14 predicted proteins | sample 1567591 | NCBI WGS metagenome assembly OHFP01 (sample SAMEA3879547, study PRJEB24766) | human gut metagenome | biome: human-associated habitat; feature: feces | place: USA | collected 1985/1987 | reverse complement strand
CCTGCCGCGCCTTGGGCAAGGCGTTGGTGGAGTGAGAAATGATGCACGCCGCTGACGATTGCTTCAGCGGCAGCTTGCGCGGTTTGCATTTGCCAAACAGCCTATCCGAAAAGGCAGGGACACCACTTGCGGTGTTCCTGCCTTGCGCTGTATGGCGATGCTTGGAGTATTGAAATGAATATGCGCAAGCATCCAAGACAGGTGAACAGAGAGGCTCTGTGTTGAATTGGGCAAACAGAAAAATCACAAAACTCATTGACAAACTCAATCTGATCGGTTATAATATACCAGCAGTATATACTACCAGTATATACTACCAGTATATCGGGAGGCATCAATGGAACGTACAGAGACTCAAATGAAGATCCTCGAAGTTGGGAAAAAAGAATTCCTGGAGAAGGGCTATTCCGAAGCGTCGCTTCGTACGATCGCAGCCAAGGCAGACACTACTACCGGATCCATCTATTCCCGGTTCGGGGACAAGGAAGGATTGTTTTGTGCGATTGTGGAACCGGCGGCGGAAGGGCTGACGCAGATATTCCTTAAGACCCAGGAGGCGTTTCATGCCAGAGAGGCAGAGGAACAGCCGAAGGTAATGGAGGATTATGTGGTAGGCGGTATGGATGAAATGCTTGACTATGTCTATGATCGGTTCGATGATTTCCGGTTACTGCTGGATGCCTCTTACGGTACCAAGTATCAGGATTTCGTGGAACATCTGGTGGACATTGAGACGGAGTATACCTACAAGTATATGGAAGCCACACAATTCCTACAGGAAGGCAGCATGATCACCGAGGAGTTCCTACATATCATGTCGAGAGCCATGTTTGACAGTATGTTCGAAGTCGTCAGACACCGCATGGACAGGGATACTGCCAGAAAATATCTGCATATGCTGGAGAAGTATCACTACGGCGGATGGGGAGCCATCATCAAGCTGGGGTGAAGCATAAGATAAGACTGCTATGGAAGATTACGGTAGCAGTCTATCTTAAAAACCGACGGTTAGTTGAAACTAATTACCAATAAGCGGTGTTAGATAGGAAAGACAATAGAGCCTCAAATGTCCGGAAAAGAGAAATGATGAAAAGCAGGGCAAAATGAAAAGAAATTCTAGAAATTAAAGAGTTACATTAAATCCAAAAAATTAATTTAAATCAAAGGGAAAGAGGGAAAGATCACATGAAAAAAGAAAGCTCTATGCAGAAGCTGTTCGCTCATGCGGGCAACTACAAGTACCTGACCATTGCGTCATGGATTCTGTCCGCGGTCAGTGCACTGATTGCATTACTGCCGTTTTATGATATCTGGCGGATCATGCAGGAGGTTGTACTGGCAGCGCCGGATTACAGCAAGGCGCAGAATCTGTCGGGGCTTGGATGGAGTGCCGTGGGATTTGCACTGCTTTCCATGATCATTTATATCTGCGCACTGTTGTGCTCCCACATTGCAGCCTTTCACGTGCAGGCGAATATGCGAAGCACACTGATGCGTCATATTCTGACGCTGCCCATGGGATTCATGGACAGTGAGGGCAGCGGTAAGATCCGTAAGATCGTCAACGAATCCACCGCAGCCACCGAGACTTATCTGGCACACCAGATGCCGGATAAGGCAGGGGCAATGGCAACGCCTGTGGGATTGTTGGTATTGCTGGTGGCATTTGACTGGAAACTGGGGCTGTTAAGTCTCGTGCCGGTGGTATTTGCATTTCTCATCATGGGTGCCATGACCGGACAGCGCATGAAAGATAAAATGACAGAATACCAGAATGCGTTAGAGGAAATGTCCAGTGAAGCTGTGGAATATGTCCGCGGTATTCCAGTGGTGAAGACCTTCGGACAGTCGGTATTTTCCTTCAAGCGATTCCAGACCTCTATTAAAAAATATGAAAAATGGACCATCGCCTATACCAAAGAACTGATGTGGCCCATGGTAGGCTTTACCACACTGATCAATGCAATCTTCGCCGTTCTGATCGGTGCCGCTTACTGGTTCGGTGGAGCAGGCGGGGATCCTGAGGTGCTGATCAACCTTCTGTTCTACATCATTATCACTCCGGTACTGACCGTTACATTAGGCAAGATCATGTACGGCGGAGAGAATCGGATGATCGTGGAGGATGCCCTGAAAAGAACCGATGGTATCTTAAGCCGCAAGCCTCTGACGGAAACCGACAAAGAGCAGAACATCAAGGATCATTCCATTGCGTTACAAAATGTATCCTTCTGCTATGAAAATGCTGGAAGAGATGCTCTGCATCAGATCAATCTCGATATCAAAGAAGGAGAGCATGTGGCGTTTGTCGGTCCCTCCGGCGGCGGTAAGACCACGCTGGCAAGCCTTATTGCCCGTTTCTACGATACCACAGAAGGTAAGGTATGCATCGGCGGCGTGGATGTGAAGGACATTCCTTCCGCACAGCTGATGAATATGGTGTCCTTCGTATTTCAGGACAGCAAATTGCTTAAGATGTCCATTTACGATAATGTCCGCATGGGCAAAAAGGATGCCACCAGAGAAGAAGTCATGGAAGCTCTGAAAAATGCCCAGTGTGAGGACATTATTGCAAAGCTGCCGGACGGTGTGGATACCGTCATCGGAAGCCAGGGTACTTATGTATCCGGAGGTGAGGCACAGCGCCTGTCCATTGCGAGAGCAATGTTAAAAAATGCACCGATCCTGATCCTGGATGAAGCTACAGCATTTGCAGATCCCGATAACGAGGCGAAGGTACAGCAGGCGTTTACGAAGCTTTCCGCAGGAAAGACCGTGATCATGATCGCACACAGATTGTCCTCCGTCGTGGATGCTGACAGTATCTGTGTCCTGAAAGACGGTGAGATCACAGAGAAGGGTACCCATAAGACGTTGCTGGAACAAAACGGACTGTATGCCCATATGTGGGAAGAGTACAATAAATCCGTCAGCTGGAAAGTAGGAAAGGGGGAGAAATAGAATGAGTAGCTTACAGGCAAAATTGCAGCATAAATACGCACTTTCCGAAAAAAGTGCGAAGGATATGATAAAGGCATTTGTATCCGTAACATGTTCTGATCTGGTGTTGATGTTCCCGGTATGGATGCTGTATTTTCTGGTAAGAGATTATTTACAGGGCACCATGGCAGGCAGAGGTGTGTTCTACATTGTGGGCTGCGTACTCTGTCTTCTTCTGATCGCGCTGACAACGTTGGTGCAGTATCGTGCCACGTTCCTGGCAACTTATGTGGAGAGCGGTGTGCGCAGAATTGCTCTGGCAGAGCAGCTGCGTAAGATCCCGTTATCCTTCTTCGGAAAAAAAGATCTGACCGATCTGACAAGTACCATTATGGCGGACTGTGCCACCATGGAGACTGCATCCTCCCATTTCATTCCGGAACTGGTTGGTTCCTGTATCTCCACCACACTGATCGCTGTGGGTACCTTTTTCATGAACTGGAGAATGGCAATCGCAGCACTGTGGGTACTGCCTGTGTCTTTCCTCATTGTGGGATGTTCCGGCAGGGTACAGAAGAGCTTAAGTAAGAAACAGATGAAATTAAAAATGGACTGTGCTGACGGCATTCAGGAATGCCTGGAGACCGTACGTGATCTCCGGGCCAACAATGCCCAGGCTGAGTACATGGAAGGCTTAGAGGGCAAGATCCGTGCCGTGGAAAAACATGCACTGGTGACGGAGCTTGGTACGGCAGTCTTTGTAGGCGGTGCCCAGATGATCTTAAAGCTTGGTATCGCTACCGTGGCATTGACCGGCGGTGTGTTGTTAGTAAAGGGAGAGATCGACATCCTGACCTTCTTCGTATTCCTCCTGTTGGTATCCAGAATGTATGATCCCCTGCAGGTGGCACTGCAGAATCTGGCAGCTATTATCAGTACCGGTGTGCAGTGTGACCGTCTCGACGAGATCCTGTCCCATGAGATCCAGACCGGTGCCAGCACCATGGATCCTAAGGGGTATGACATTGCATTTTCCCATGTGGGATTCTCCTATGACAGTCAGGATACCGTACTTCGCGATGTCACTTTCACGGCAAAACAAGGCGAAGTGACCGCATTGATCGGACCTTCCGGCGGCGGTAAGACCACCGTGTCCAGACTGGCTTCCCGGTTCTGGGATATCCATAAAGGTAAGATCACCGTGGGCGGCATGGACATCTCCACCATCGATCCGGAGACACTGATGTCTCTGTACGCTATCGTATTCCAGGATGTGACACTGTTCAATAATACGGTGATGGAAAATATCCGTATCGGCAGGCAGAATGCTACGGATGAAGAAGTGCTGGCTGCGGCAAAACTGGCGCATTGCGATGAGTTCGCGGAGAAACTTCCGAACGGCTGGCAGACCATGATCGGTGAGAACGGTTCGGAACTGTCCGGCGGTGAGAGACAGCGGATCTCCATTGCCAGAGCATTTTTAAAGGATGCGCCCATCATACTTATGGATGAGGCGACGGCTTCTCTGGATGTAGATAACGAGACACTGATTCAGGAGGCTCTCTCCAAGCTGATCCGCAATAAGACCGTTATGATCATTGCGCACCGCATGCGTACCGTGGCGGACGCAGACAAGATTGTTGTATTGAAGGATGGCGTGGTGGCAGAGCAGGGAACACCTGCCGAACTGGAAGCAAAAGACGGCATTTACCGGCATATGAAAGCCACTCAGATGGAGGCTGCCGGCTGGACATTATAATCAAACAGCCTTTTTAAAAGGAGCGGTCCGCTTGTTTACAGGCGGATCGCTTTTAGCATATTGCGTAATTCCTGCGAACGACATATAATACAATCCAACGGCAGAAAATTATCCAATGGAGAGGAACACAGAGGAATACCATGCAGATAACAGCAATGAAAAAAGACGATTTTTACAGACAGATGTTCAAACTGACCATCCCGATCATTATACAGAATCTGCTCAGTGCAGCAGTGAATTCCGCGGATGTTATTATGCTAAACTATGTGGGACAGTCCGCAATATCCGCAGTATCCCTGGCGTCAAATTTTTCGAATGTCCTGTTTATGGTATATTACGGACTGGGGACGGGAGCCACTCTCTTGTGCGCCCAATATTATGGAAAGGGGAACCTGGAAGCAATTCATACTGTAGAAGGAATCACACTTCGTTTCTCTATGGCAATTTCAGGTATAGTTGCGCTGATTGCATTTTTCCTTCCTCAGAAGATGATGCTTCTCTTTACTCCTGATCAGGAGCTGATCACTATCGGCGCCTCTTATCTGCGGATCATGGGCATCACATACCTGTGCTGGGGCATCACGGAAGTATATCTAGCCATTCTGCGAAGCGTAGGTCGTGTGACGGTCAGTATGGCGTTGAATATGCTGGCTTTCGTATTGAATGTCATTCTGAATGCCACATTTATCTTCGGACTGTTCGGCATGCCAAAGCTGGGAGCTACCGGTGTCGCCATTGCCACAGCCCTGTCCCGACTGGTGGAACTGGTGGCATGCTTCATTGTATCTTCCTTGAGCAAAAATGTAAAACTGCATCCGAAGTACCTGTTTGTTCACAGTAAGGTGCTGACACAAGATTTCATGCGTCTGTCTCTGCCCGCACTTTGCAATGATGTGTCCTGGAGTGTGGCGTTTTCCATGTATTCCGTGATCCTGGGGCATCTGGGAACAGATGCGGTGGCTGCTAATTCACTGGTGGTCGTAGTGCGCAATATCGGCACGGTATTCTGTTTTGCCATTGCCAGTGCAGGTGGTATATTGCTGGGAAATATTATGGGACAAGGCGATCTGGAGAAGTCAAAGAGTTACGCTTCCCGGGTGTTGAAGATGACGGTAATCGCCGGAGCTATAGGCGGCCTGATCATACTGGCAATTACACCCTTTGTGTTACGGTTTGCTACATTGAATGACACAGCCATGCATTATCTGAAATACATGCTGCTTATCAATACTTATTATATTATGGGCGCTGCCGTGAATACGGCGCTGATCGCCGGAGTATTCCGTGCCGGCGGGGATACGAAGTTCGGACTGATCTGTGATACGATCGATATGTGGTGCTATGCGATCCCTCTGGGATTCTTCGCCGCATTTGTACTGAAACTCCCGGTGCTGTGGGTCTATTTCCTGTTATGCACGGATGAATTCGTCAAATGGCCCTGGGTCATTAAGCATTACCGAGAGGGTAAATGGGCGAAGAATATTACCAGAGAAGAAGTATGATTCTAAGTTAAATTACATGGCCTTTTCCTGTTCTTCCTGAATCTCTGGGAAGACAGATAACATGGGCTTTACGTCTTCTTTTTTAATGATACGTGCCACGTAATTTTGCGTGATCTTCATTACTACGGGAGACAGGGCTATGACACCGATCAGGTTGGGAATCGCCATCAGACCGTTGAAGGTGTCGGACAGATCCCAGGCCAGACCAAGGTTCATGGTGCAGCCGATGAAGATCATCAGTACGAACACTACCTTGTAGACAATGGTGGATTTCGTACCGAATAAATATTCACAGGCCTTGGATCCGTAGTGGCTCCAGCCCAGTACGGTAGAGAAGGCAAACAGCAGGATCGCAATGGCGATAAAGGCAGGGCCGAAGCTGCCGAATACGGTAGCAAAAGCCTGACCTACCAGAGCGGAACCGGATACATCCACCAGTACGGCACCGGTGTCCAGATCGATCAGTCCGGAGGACAGAACTGCGAAAGCCGTCAGTGTACATACGACCATAGTGTCAGCGAATACCTCGAAGATGCCCCACATACCCTGACGCACGGGTTCTTTTACATTGGAACTGGAATGTACCATAACGGAGGAACCAAGGCCGGCTTCGTTGGAGAACACGCCGCGCTTCATGCCCCAGGTCAGAGCCAGCTTCACACCGGAACCTACGATACCGCCGCCCACGGCGCGCAGACCGAATGCTCCTTTGAAAATAGCGGTAAATACGGCACCCACGTGACCGATATTTGCAAAGAAGATCACCAGTGCACCGATGACATAAGCGATGGCCATAAAGGGAACCAGCTTCTCGGTGACGGCAGCGATGCGCTTTAACCCACCGACAATGACCAGTGCACCGATGATCACCAGTACGATGCCGGTTACCGTAGCGGGAATGGAGAAGGCGGAAGTCATGTTGGCTGCAATGGAATTGACCTGACTCATGTTGCCGATACCGAAGGAAGCCAGCAGGCAGAAAGCAGAGAACAGCACAGCCAGTACGGCACCGATCTGTTTGCAGCCCTTATAGGAGCCGAGACCGTCCTTCAGATAGTACATGGCACCTCCGCTCCATTCCCCTTTGAAGTTCTTGCGGCGGTAATAGATGCCCAGTACATTTTCTGAGTAGTTGGTCATCATGCCGAAGAAAGCTACAATCCACATCCAGAAGATGGCGCCGGGACCACCGGCTACCAGAGCACTTGCCACGCCGACGATATTACCGGTACCGATGGTGGCAGCCAGTGCAGTGCACAGCGACTGGAACTGGGAGATGGTCGTGAAAGATGCCGCCTACTGTATTTTTGAACCAGTGTCCGATGTGGGACAACTGGAAAAATTTCGTCAGGATCGTCATCAGGATACCGGTGCCCACCAACAGCACCAACATGGGAACACCCCATACGAAACCATTGATGGCATTGTTCACATTGGCTATGAGCTCTACCATATACATTCTCCTCCTTTGTTTTCAGGTAAAAGAAAAAGCGCAGACACCCGAAGATGTCCACGCTGACATAGTTACCTGATCTGTATTTCGTTTCTGATTTTTTCCCAGTATAACATATAGGAAAAGATGCCGCAAGAGAAAATTTTTCTCAAAACCCCTATTGACCTAAAGTTAGCTTTAGGTATTATGATAAAATCATCCCGTAAGAAATGTCTCTAACGTGGAAAATCAAGCATATCGAAAGCTACGGCGCCAACAGCGGCTTCCCTGTATACGGCGGAAAACTGTAAGGCGAACCGTCAGTGTGACGAAAACAGGAAATGCGAGCGATTACGAAAAGTAATGGCTCGCATTTTTAGCTTTGTATTTCGAATTCATGCGGATGGAGTCCAATTCCGCCTTACTGAACCGGCGGATCCCGGACTGCTTCTCCAGATTCGGGAAAAAGCCCTCTTTATCATAATATCTTAAAGAGGAAATCGGTAAATTTGTCATTGCGGAAACTTGTCCGATACTGTACGTATATAATCCTCCTTGTTTTTGCGAAGCAAAAATCCGAGCTTCATGTCGAGGAGAGGATTTCGTCTCCCTGCATAAAATTATCTAAAGCTGACTTTAGGTATTACTACTGTTATTATAAAGTGGCAATATGCAAAAAACAAGAGTTTTGTACTATAAAGTTTCCCCCGGGCTGTGTCGATACTATTTATATAGGAAAATACATACACCATGGATGGATAAATAGCTACGGATGGCTGCCTCATGTGAGGCGACCATCCGTTTTTGTGTGAAGCGAGAACATCGCATGCCTGCATGAAGATTTGACGGGCATTGCGACAGGGCAGCAATCACTGCTCAGAGAGGGAGAGTACTATGGCAATAACAGGAATCGGCTACGGAAGGACATTTGTGTATGAGGCACAGAAGCGAGTAAATGCAGGGGATGTACAGAGTGCGCAGGGAAGTGCGACGGAGACAGCAGAATCCCGTTTCGCGGAGAGCATTGAGGAATTGGCAAAAGAAGACAACACCGTGAAGACTCCGGTGACCCGCGGCGTACAGCTGGCCCGCCATATCGAGGGAAAGGACAAGGTGCCCTATGGAGAAATGGCTGAGGACGGCGTCATTGAATACAACGGGGTGACCTTCGTCTGTGATTATGAGCACAACCGCCTGACACTGGGGGATACCACCAATAAAGAGGATTGCATTAATATTCCGTTGTCCGGCGGCGGAAGCCTGCTGGTGAACCGAGACAACATTGATGCCCTGTCCAAGGCCATCGGCATGTTCAGGCCGGAGGATGTGAAACGGATCCTGGAGGCGCTGGCAAAGGATAACAAGATCCAGCAGATGAAGAAAGAACTGGATGACATGGAGAACGGCGATGATGTGGATAACAGTGAGGAAGCATCGGAGACCGCCGACACGGACAAGGCAGCGGGAACGGATCCTTCCGGGACGGCCGGAGAGCCGGGAAAAGAGGATTTAAGTCTCATGGCACAGATCAAAGAGAAGATGCAGGAGATCTACGACAAGCTTCAGAACGGAGACACGGATACCAAGTTCCAGATCGGCAATCAAGAATTTACGATCAAGGAGTGGGATCATTTCTTAGAGAAATTCGACAGTGTGCAGGATGCCACCCGGGTGGCACTGGAGGAAAAAATCGAAAAGGAAAAGGTAGAACGGCTGGAAGAGAAACTGACAGGTATGTCGGAGACAGCAGAAGAGCCGGATGAGGTGGATAGTATCCTGACCCAGAGTGTGAAAACCACAGAAGAGGGCAGTGACCCTAAGACCTGGTATATCACCTGCTTTAGCGAAGATGGCATCTGGTGTAAGAAATTCACCGAAGGACAGGAAGGAGAGGATCTGTGGCGTATGGAATTTACGGATCCTTCCCAGTACCAGAAGGTGTTAAATTATTTACAGAGCTTCGCAGAGGGGGAAGAAGTTCCGCATGCAGAGGAAGAGGACTTCTGGAGAAGATTCCTTGAGGAAGACGCACGGTAGATCTGGCGTCAATCAGGATTTTTCCGATATTCCCGAGGAGATTTTCCGTAAACTTTTTTGAACAGATCCTTGAAATAATTGCTGTCGTTGAAGCCGTATTCCAGAGCAATATCCGTGATGGAGCTGTCGGTGGTGAGAAGTGCCGTCTGGGCGTGCTTGAGCCGTACGTAATTTAAATATTCCTTGAACCCCATGCCGGTGATCAGTTTGAATTTCTTGCTGAAATAGGTGGGGCTTAAGGAAGCCACGGAGGAGACATCTTCCAGTGTGAGTGGCTTGCGGAAATTATTATAAATGTATTTTGTGGCAAGCAGGATGTCCGCATCCCGGGAGTTCAGTAGATCCGGTTCCTTTTCATTCATGACGGAATGCCGCATCAGCATGAGCAGAAGCTCTTCCAGATAGCAACGCTCAAAATGTTCGGAGTATTGGTCGAAGCGGGAATTCTCGGTGAGCATCCGGGTCAGCAGAGAGTGCAGATATTCCTGGTATACCGTAGGAACGCTGCCCATGAAGGAATGCAGCTGTAGCCCCTGCCCGGATATGGAAGTGAGGCTGTCGGCAGACCGGTCCGATAAATGCAGATATTCTTCTTTGAAATAGATCATTACGATCTCGCAGACCTCTCCGGCGGAATACAGAGAGTGATGCAGTTCTCCCGGAGCGATGAAGACCAGATCTCCGGCTTCCATCTGATAGACCGTATCTTTTAACAGGAAACGGCAGCTTCCCGACCAGAGATAAAAAATTTCATAAAAGCTGTGATAATGATCGGGCTGCAGGGGAGAAAAATCACCTCTGCGGCCTTTTTCCACGATGATCCGGTCAATATCCTTTCTGCCGCGTCTGCCTTTTTTCGTTGTGATATCCATAGCTGCTCCTTCACTTTTTAAATCTACTGACATTGATACAGTCAGAATACCACAAAAAAACAGTGTTTTCAACACAAACAAGCTATAAAAACAGCAGTAAATATAAATAAATTACGCTATTATAATAACTGAAAAAGGAACCCGCCTCTTTCAAAAATACTTTTCTCTCTATCCCCCTCGGTACACTCCCCCCTCGCCGAGGGGAATTTTTTGCGCAAAAATCACAGAAAACAGGCAGTCTCGTTACAATGGATTGCGCATTTTCCAAAGGATTGTTACCATAAGGGTACAGATAGGCCGGCATACGGTGCTAAAGCAAAGGTGCTAAAGCAAAGGTGCTAAAGCACCTAGAGTTTGCAGAGTACAGAAAGGTATAGGGATTAGTATGGATAAAAAGAAAACGGGCAATCTGATCCGGGAAGCCAGACAATGCAAAAATTATACCCAGAGTGAACTGGGAAGGATGTTAGGGGTGACCAACAAAGCGGTATCCCGGTGGGAGAATGGAGAAAGTTTTCCGGATATCGGCGTATTGGAGTCCCTGTCTCATCTGTTGGAACTGCCGATTCAGGACATTGTGACCGGAGAGCGGGCGGGAGACCGGGAGGAGGCTGTGACGGAAGTCGTGAGACTGGCAAAGCTCCAGGAGCAGCGGAAACGTGAAAAGAGGATCCTGTATCTGATCGTGCTGGGGCTTTTGATCTATCACTGTGTCATCGGGATCCGTTTATTTTCCGGAAGAGGGTTGTTTGGGGGAAGAGATATTGCCTGCCTGGTGGCCGGAATCTCCATGGCGGGGACGCTGACGATGCTGGGGCTTGTATACCGGTATTTCGGAAAGGAAGAGGATGTGAAAATGATTCCCTCCAGTCAATTAAGCAGAGGACTTGGAATAGCATCCCTTGCGATGCTATTATGGAGTGTTGGAATCATGTATTTAAGCTTCGGAATGGTCCGGGCAGGAAGTGTTCCCCTTGGTATGGAACTCAGCTCCCTGGGACCGTTTTTGAACAATCAGCTTTGTGCGGGCTATGCCCTGAATGTAATATTTCTGGCAGTGGAAATGTACCGTCTGCTCATGGAGCGGACGGTACTGCATCCGGGATGTGTGATCTCACCGGCGGTCATCTATCTGGATTTCTTTTACATAGACATCCTGGGCCGGATGGATACCCTGGACAGCGTCTGGAAGGCACTGGACAGAGGGACGGTACTCATTTTGCTAGAGGCAGTGTTGGGAATTGTATTTCTGTTTATACAGTCCCACCGTTCTCGTTCTCACGCATCCGATAGCCCACACCAATCTCAGTGAAGACATACTGGGGCTGGGCAGGATTCTGTTCCAGCTTCCTGCGGATGTTGGCCATGTTGACCCGGAGGATCTGGTTGTCGGTCTTGGCCTTGGGGCCCCACAGCTCGCGGATGATGAAGTCATACGTCAGCACCTTGCCGGCGTACTTGCCCAGCAGCGCCACGATCTTGAACTCGTTGAGCGTGAGGTGAACGTCCTCCCCGCGCATGAGGACATGGTGCTTGTCGTAGTCGATGGTCAGATCGCCGGTGACGAACTTCCCGGACTGGGCGATCTGCGTGTTGGACAGCGTGGTGCGGGTGTGGCGGATAGCGGTGCGTATCCGCGCCAGCAGCTCCGACGTGCCGAAGGGCTTCACCAGATAGTCGTCCGCGCCGTAGTCCAGAGCCTCCACCTTGTCGTGCTCGTGGTTCCGTGCGGAAACCACCACCACCGGCAGGTTCGACCACTTCCGCACGGACTTCAGCACCTCCATGCCGTCCATGTCCGGCAGCCCCAGATCCAGCACGATCATGTCCGGGCAGTGGGAGGCGATCATGGTCAAAGCCTCCTCGCCGCTGCGGACGATGATGGTGTCAAAGCCGTTGGCAGTGAGGATCATGGAGATAAAATTGCTGATAGACTGCTCATCCTCCACGATCAGGACCTTGTCTTTAATCTTCATCGTCGTCTCCTTTCATGGGCAGTGCCACGGTGAACACCGCACCGCCCTCCGGTCTGTTTTCTCCCCGTATCTCCCCGCCGTGCGCCAGCACGATGGTGCGGCACACGGACAGTCCAATACCCATGCTGCGCTTGCCGTCCTTCCCCCGGTCGCTGCGCGCCGCGCCGTCGAACAGCCGCGACAGCAGCGTTTGGGGTATGCCCTTCCCGTCGTCGGCAACGGTGAACACCGCCGTGTCCTCGTCGCCGCTCAGGGTCACATCCACGTGCTTCGTCTCCCCGTGGATGACGGCGTTTTCCATTAAATTCACCAGCACCTGCTCCATCAGCAGCGGATCCATGGGCACCATCATCAGCTCCTCCGGCAGATGCACCCGCAGCACCACCTCCGGATAGTGCTTGTGCGTCTTTGCCACGGCGGACTCGATGACCTCCTCCGCCGCCTCCGGCAGCTTTCTCACCTTCGCCTCCTCCGCGCTGATGCGCGTGATGGACAGCAGATTCTCCACGATACGCACCAGCCACTGGGCGTCCTCGTTGGTGCTCCGCAGAAGCTGCTTCCGCTGCTCCTCCGTCAATCCCTCCTGCTCCAGCAGCACGTTGGTGGCACCCACGATGCCCGTCAGCGGCGTCCGTATGTCGTGGGACACTGCCCGCAGCAGATCGGCGTACATCTTCTCCCGCTCCGCGTCCCGGCGTACCTGCTCCGTCTGCTTGGCGCGGCTGGTGACGGTGGCCGTCAGCAGGGAAATGGTCATCATGACCAGGAACGTCAGCGGGAAGCCCGTCAGCGTAAAGCTGATGTGCCAGAAGGGGTACGTGAATATGTAGTCCACGCTGAACACGCCCACCACGGCGACGAGCACGCCCAAAAGATACCCGTCCGTCCAGTAGGCGGTCAGGAACACATCCAGCAGGAAGATCATCGCCACGTAGCTGGTGTCGTTGTGCATATCGAAGGTTCGCAGCAGCAGACACCCCATCACGGCGATCAGATACAGCCCCATGGCCTTCAGTATATCCATCCCGGACATCTGCCACGCCACGCCGTGCAGTGCGTTCTTCCGCCGCATCTCCTTTACAGTCATACGACCCCTCCCTTCTCTCTCACCTTTTGCTTGTGTTATTGTACCACACTTTTGTGTTAAGAAAACGCTAAAATTCCGTTAAGACGCCCCCTCCACCCCGTTAAGATCCGCGCCTAAAAAAAATAACCTCCCTTTCGGGAGGGAGGGCGTCACGCCCGCAGGCGTGACGGGGGCGCGCCGGCGCACCGGGCAGCTTCGCGATGGCGGCGATGCCGCGTTCTGTCGAAACACCGCGAAAAAACCCCGGAAAAAGTAAAACGCCACGCTTTCGCGTGGTTTCCATAGGGGATTCCTTACCGCTGGCTCACTTCCCAGTCACTGTCGGCAAAGATCATATCGTCCAGGTCTCCCCAGATCCAAGTTGTCGTCATAATGGTATCACGCTCCTTTCTTTTGTTTTCTGCTGTTATTATATGCCCGATTCCCCCGATTTACAAGGCGAAATTTGAACATTATGTATAAAAAGTGTGTAAACTTTTTGTGCACATTTAACAAATTCACTTCCGTAAACCCTCTTGCGAAAACGCCCCTCCCATAGTATAATAAAGTGTTATTGCAGTTTCTCACGTTGCGAGGTGAACCCCTATGACAGAATTTTACGCCGGCGACTACGACGTTGCCGTGATCGGAGCCGGCCACGCGGGTATCGAGGCGTCGCTGGCGGCGGCGCGCATGGGTATGCACACCGTCTGCCTGACGGTCAGTCTGGACGCCGTGGGCAATATGCCCTGCAACCCCGCCATCGGCGGCACCGGCAAGGGGCACCTTGTCCGCGAGCTGGATGCGCTGGGCGGCGAGATGGCGAAGGCCGCCGACAAAGCCTGTATCCAATACCGTATGCTCAACCGCGGCAAGGGCCCCGCCGTCTGGTCGCTGCGGGCGCAGGCGGATCGTCAGGAATACCAGCAGGTGATGAAGCACACACTTGAGTTGCAGCCCCGCCTGACGCTCCGTCAGGGAGAGGTCACGGAGCTTCGCCGCGACGAGCGGGGACACGTCTCCGCCGTGGTGCTCCGCACCGGTGCGGTGCTCCGCGCCAAGGCGGTCATCCTCTGCACCGGCACCTACCTCCGGGGACAGACCATCGTGGGCGAGTGCATCGAGTCCTCTGGCCCCGACGGCACCCACCCGGCGAACGCCCTGTCGGACAGCCTCCGCGCCATGGGATTGCCCCTGCGCCGCTTCAAGACCGGCACGCCGCCCCGCATCCACCGCAGCAGCGTGGACTTCAGCAAAATGGAGGTGCAGACCGGCGACGACGCGCCCCTGCCCTTCAGCTTCACCACGGAGCAACTGCCGGAGAACCGCGCTGTCTGCTACCTGACGTATACCAACGCCGAGACCCACCGCATCATCCGCGAGAACCTTGACCGCAGCCCCATCTACTCCGGCGTCATCGAGGGCGTCGGCCCCCGGTACTGCCCGTCCATCGAGACGAAGGTGGTGCGCTTCGCCGACAAGCCCCGCCACCAGCTGTTCATCGAGCCTATGGGTCTCCGCACCGAGGAGCTGTACGTGCAGGGCTTCTCCTCCTCCATGCCGGAGGAGGTGCAGCTGCAAATGCTCCACACCGTCCCCGGTCTGGAGCACGCCGTCATCATGCGCCCCGCCTACGCCATCGAGTACGACTGCATCGACCCCCTGTCCCTGTCCCCCACCCTGGAAAGCAAAAAGATCCCCGGCCTCTACGGCGCGGGGCAGTTCAACGGCTCCTCCGGCTACGAGGAGGCGGCGGTGCAGGGCTTCGTGGCGGGTGTCAACGCCGCGCTGAAGCTCCAAAACCGCCCCCCGCTGGTTCTCAAGCGCAGCGAGAGCTACATCGGCACCCTCATCGACGACCTGGTGACCAAGGGCACCGAGGAACCCTACCGCATGATGACCTCCCGCTCCGAGTACCGCCTCCTGCTGCGGCAGGACAACGCCGACGCCCGCCTCTGCGCCATCGGCAACGCGCTGGGTCTTGTCAGCGACGAACGCCTTGCGGCGGTGCAGGCGAAGTATGACGCCGTCTCCCGCGAGATCCGCCGCTTGGAGCGCACCGGTATCCCCGGCAGCGACGCGCTCAACGCCCTGCTGGCGGAAAAGGGCACCGCCGCCGTGGACAGCGGCTGCCGCCTTATCGACCTTCTCCGCCGCCCCCAGCTGACCTACGGCGACCTGTCCCCCTTTGACCCGGAACGCCCCGCCCTGCCCGGTGCCGTGCGGGAGCAGGTGGAGATCACCGTCAAATACGAGGGGTACATCCAGCGGCAGCAGCGGCAGGTGGCGGAGTTTGAAAAGCTGGAACGCCGCCGTCTCCCGCCGGACACGGACTACGGTGCCATACAGGGTCTGCGTCTGGAGGCGCGGGAGAAGCTCAACGCCCTCCGCCCCCTGAGCGTGGGACAGGCGAGCCGCATTTCCGGCGTATCCCCGGCGGACGTAGCCGCGCTGCTGATCTGGCTGCAAACACACACAAAGGAGGAGCCAAACCATGGGTAAACTTCGCTTTCTGCTGGCACTTTGGATGGCAAAGCTGTCCATTCCCGCCCTCAAGATCACCCGCCACAACGGCACGGACTTTCCCGGCAGTCTGGCGGTGAAGCTGTGCCCCGATTTTCTGAAATATATCGGCCGTCCCGCCACCATCGTGGCGGTCACCGGCACCAACGGCAAAACCACCGTGGCGAATATGCTGGGCGACGCGCTGACCGCCGAGGGCAAAACGGTTCTCAGCAACCGCGCCGGCAGCAACATCGTCTCCGGCGTCAGCACCGCTCTGCTGAAGGGCTGCGACCTGCTGGGGCGCATCCGCCCCGTGTACGATCTGGCGGTGCTGGAGGTGGACGAGCGTTCCGCGCCCCGCATCTATCCCTACGTCAAGCCCGACTACATCGCCGTGACGAACCTGTTCCGCGACTCCATCATGCGTAACGCCCACCCCGGCTATATCGCAGACATCCTCACCCGCTCCTTTCCCAAGACCAGCAAGCTCATTCTGAACGCCGACGATCTGATCTCCGCCTCCATCGCCCCGGAGAACGAGCGCGTCTACTTCGGCATTGACCGTCTCCCCACGGACGTGACCGACTGCGAGAATTTGCTGAACGATATGCGTATCTGCCCCAGGTGCGCCGGTAAGCTGCGCTACGAGTACCGCCGCTACCACCACATCGGGCGCGCCGTCTGCGAAAGCTGCGGCTTCCACTCCCCGGACAGCGACTATCTCCTCACCCACGTGGACACCGCCGCAGGCACCGCTATCCTCCGGGAGCACGGTGCCGACTACCCCTGCCGCCTGCTGACCGACAGCGTCCATAACCTCTACAACATGGTCACGGTCATCGCCATCCTGCGCCAGCTGGGCTTCGACCACGACACCGTCGCGCGGTGCATGGCGTCGGTCAAGATCCCCGCCACCCGTCTCTCCGAGGAGCACATCGGCTCCGTCAACGTCATCATGCAGATGTCCAAGGACAAAAACGCCCTTGCCTGCTCCCGCAACTTCGACTATATCCGCACCAAGCCGGGCAAAAAAGAGCTTCTGGTGATGATGAACTGCATGGGCGTGGCGAAAAGCTGGTCGGAAAACCCCAGCTGGATGTACGACACGGACTTTGAGTTCCTCCGCAGCGACGACATCACGTGCCTCGTCTGCGCCGGGCCCCGCGCCTACGACTACAAGCTCCGCCTTCTGCTGGCGGGCATCCCGGAGGAAAAAATACGTCTCTCCGAGGACGAATTTGCCGCCCTCTCCCTGCTGCCGCTCACACCCGGCGACGATGTCTACATCCTCTACGGCGTGGACGGTATGCCCCTCGCCTTCCGCGTAAAAGCGAAGCTGAAGGAAATGCTTCTGAAAAAGGAGGCCGCACAATGAAAGCTGAGATCCTCTTTCCGGAGGTCTGTAACCTCTACGGCGACCTGCAAAACATCCGCTACCTGCAACGCTGCTGCCCCCAGCTGGAGATCATCGAAACGGATCTCCACAGCAAGCCCCGTTTTCTCACCGAGGACGTGACGCTGGTGTACATGGGCAGCACCACGGAGCAGGGTCTGCGCCTGTCCGCCGATGCCCTGCGCCCCTACGCTGCGGAGATCGCCGCCAAGGTGGACGGCGGCCAGCTCCTTCTCCTGACCGGCAACGCCCCCGACGTGTTCTCCGATGCCATGGAGAGCGACAGTGCCCCCACCATTGAGGGGCTGCACCTTCTCCCCGGCACGGTGCGCTACACCATGATGAAGCGTCACAACAGCTTCTTCCTCGGCACCTTCGAGGATATGGACGTGGTGGGCTTCAAAAGCCTCTTCGGCTTCCACTACGACGCCCCGGCGCAGGACGGCTGGTTCACCGCCCAGCGCGGCGTCGGACGCACGCCGGAAACTCCCATCGAGGGCTTCCGCCGCGGCGGGCTGTACGCCACCGCCCTGATCGGGCCCCT
>OHFP01000559.1_pt1 | contig 18345 bp, 10 predicted proteins | sample 1567591 | NCBI WGS metagenome assembly OHFP01 (sample SAMEA3879547, study PRJEB24766) | human gut metagenome | biome: human-associated habitat; feature: feces | place: USA | collected 1985/1987 | reverse complement strand
CTGATTATATGCCGTGTACCAAGAAAGATATAGAGCAGATGTACAAGGATCTTATGGCTCTCGTGGAATCACTCGACAAGGATTATTACAAGGTGCTTCTGAAGAAATTCTTCGCCGAGGATCCTGCATTTGTCAAGGAATTCAAGAATCATTCAGCGGCAAAATCTATACACCATGGATACATAGGAGGCTTACTTGAGCACTCACTGGCAGTTGCAAAGATGTGTGACTACTACACCACATATTATCCGGTGCTCAACAGGGATCTGCTGATTACAGCGGCACTTCTCCACGACATTGGCAAGGTCTACGAGATCTCCAAGTTCCCTGAGAACGACTACACAGACGCAGGTCAGCTTCTGGGACACATAGTCATGGGAACGATGATGATCCGCGATAAGATCAATACCATAGACAATTTCCCTGCCAAGGCGGCAAATGAGCTGGAGCACTGCATACTGGCTCACCACGGGGAGCTTGAGTACGGCTCACCAAAGAAGCCGGCACTCATCGAGGCTCTGGCACTGTCCATGGCGGACAACACAGACGCCAAGATTCAGACATTTATCCAGGAGCTGGATGCGGCAAAGGACAACAATGGCTGGCTGGGCTTCAACAGAGCTCTCCAGTCCAACATCCGAAAGACGTCGGATAATTAATAACGGCAATAGGAAGAGAGATAGTATATGTCAGATATTAGGAACAATAGGAGACCTAAGAACAATAGACGAGTAAATGGTGTGCAGAGAAAAAATACCATGGAGGCAGTGAATAGTGCAAGTTCAGTTGTTAGAACATCCGGAACGGATGCGGCAAATACTGGTGAAGTCACACTTGTCAAAAATGAGGATTATCAGGTGCTCATCGAGGACATGGGCAATGAAGGAGAGGGCATTGGACACGTTCAGGGCATGACTGTATTTGTCAAGGATGCCGTGGTGGGCGATCTGGCGGAGGTGAAGATCGTCAAGGTGAAGAAGAACATAGCCTACGGAAGATTGATGAAGCTCATCACACCATCGCCATACCGCGTGGAGCCGGTGTGCGACAAGGCGAAACGATGCGGCGGATGCACCATGCAGCAGGTTTCCTATGAGCAGCAGCTCGAATACAAGTGGAACAAGGTGAAGAACTGTCTGCAGAGGATCGGCAAGATGGAGAACGTGGAAGCCATCATGGAAAAGCCAGCCTACGGCATGAACAATCCATTCCACTACAGGAATAAGGCCCAATTCCCTGTCGGCAGAGACAAGAACGGCAATGTTGTCATCGGATTCTACGCAGGAAGAAGCCACGACATCATAGACACAGAGAGCTGTGCCATCGGTGCACCTGTGAATGACCAAATAGTTGCTATCGTCAGAAGCTTCATTGAGGACAATCACATATCGACCTACGACGAGGAGACTGGAAGAGGTCTGGTCAGACATATCCTTATCAGAGTTGGATTTACCACCAAGGAGATCATGGTGTGTCTGGTGACAAATGGCAATAAGCTTCCGCACAGTGAGATTTTGATAGATGAACTGGTTAAGATAGACGGCATGACATCCATTTGCCTGAATGTCAACATGGAGAATACGAACCGTATACTCGGTGATAAGTGCATAACCCTCTGGGGACAGTCATACATCACGGACTATATCGGTGACATCAAATATCAGATATCCCCATTGTCCTTCTATCAGGTAAATCCTGTCCAGACAAATGTCCTGTACAACAAGGCTTTGGAGTATGCGGACCTGTCCGGTGACGAGACCGTGTGGGACATGTATTGCGGAATAGGAACCATATCCTTGTTCCTCGCACAGAAGGCAAAGAAGGTATACGGAGTGGAGATCGTTCCACAGGCTATAGATGATGCAAGACACAACGCCGAGATCAACGGGATCACAAATGCCGAGTTCTTTGTCGGCAAGGCAGAGGAAGTCGTTACAGATATATATAAGAAAGGTGGCGACGGCTCCCACGCGGACGTCGTGGTCGTAGACCCACCACGAAAGGGCTGTGATCAGGTTCTTCTGGATACTCTGGTCCATATGGCGCCGGAACGTATCGTCTACGTGAGCTGCGACCCGGCAACCCTGGCTAGGGATGTGAAAATACTTCAGGAGAAGGGGTATGTGGCGAAGAAGGTGGCGGTCGTGGATCAGTTTTGCCATAGCGGGCATGTGGAGACGGTGGTATTGATGTCAAAGGTGAACCCAGGCAAGTAAGAATAATGTGGTAAATTAAAGGCTTTTCAGAGAGCTATCGTTAATGAGTACAATTAGCTTCTGGAAAGCCTTTATTTTTATGTGAAGTAATGACTTTGTGGAAACTGGTCCATAATGTAGGGTTGACACTAGGGGATAGATAACAAGGAAAAATGAACCCTGGGGTTCATCTTATAACGATAAGAAAAGTGAAAAAACAGCGGCTGGAGAAGTTTCCGGCCGCTGCACGTCATTAACGATAATTCTTATTGTAGAGCTCTTTTGCGTATGACTGCATCTTTTTCACATAATCATATGCCTGGCTCTTTCCCTTTTTCAAGTCGACCTGCTTCAGAGCATTACTGATCTGTGGATCGTCCATCAGAAGAGAGAAGATTGCTTTAGCTTCTGGATACTTAAGAGACACCTCATTGATGAGATCGTCGATCATCATAAGACTGAGAACTGAACTTTCAGTTGAAGTGTTATCTGTTGCCTCCCAGCCGCTGCGATTAGTATTGTCGTCGCTGTTATCATCCATAAACTTGTCTAATGAAATATAGCGAGAGAGGTACTGGTCCTTTTCAGGACGTTCGCACCCTTCACATTTATTGCACTTAGGGCAGCGGATGTATTCGCCTTTGGAATTAAGAATTAAGCATCTTTTTTTGCGAGTCGATTCAAGATACGCATCTTTTTCTTTCCAGAATCTTTCCATGTAGGATTCGACCTGGTTCTTAGGGATAGCTGTGAAACCTACAAGAATCTTTCTACCGCGAATATTCCAGGTTTCGAAGTTATCTTCGATAATTCCTTCATTACGCTTGCGAATACCGTCTCTAATATCCTGATGGTAATTCTTTAAAACTTCATGTGCTAAGAATGGAACCAATGCCTCATTCTCTTTTGTTGCTACACCGTCGTAGCTGCGTTTGTTACTGTAATCGTAATTTTTCTCTGCCATGTGGCTTTCCTCCTTGGGTTGACACGGAGGAAATTCCACATGTGCGATACCTGAATATAGTTGGCCATTGCCATAGCGAGTTTCCTCCTATTGGTTGGCCAGCTTGTCCTATTCAGCTGGTTTGGTTATTTAGTTGTTCATCAGAGTCAGATAGGACCGTTCTTGATCAGGGAACGCATCGTCTGATGATGGGGGCTTAACCCTTGATTGCATGATACAGCAAACGTTAAAAATGCCCGTTGAAGAAAGTTCAACGGGCTAAGAGGCGAAGAATGGAGCTTTTCTGAAGCTAAAAGACATAATTCTGTATGAAATTAAGATGTAAATGTTGAAGAAAGTTCACCAAAAATATTTTTCTAAATTGATAGCACCACGCAAACATATACAAACTTATACAAACGATTGAAATTTGACACAAAATAATATATAATAAAAAATTGGATTAGTATATTTAGGAAAGGAGAACCTATGACTACTACCAATAATGAAGAAAAATGGATTGGAACAAATGAAGCTGCAGAATTTCTAGGAGTAAAGCCGGCAACAATTCGGGATTGGATTCGTAAAGGTAAGAATATTCCAAGAAAAAAAATTGGTAAGGCGTGGAAGTTCAAATATTCTGAACTTGAGGAATGGGCTCGAAGTGGTAAAGCTGCAAATAATTAAACAATCACGCAACTTAGCGGCAGGAGGTAAAAATAGATGAATAAACAACAATTAGCATCTACTATTTGGCAGTCAGCCAATCAGATGAGATCAAAGATAGAGGCAAATGAATATAAGGACTATATTCTTGGATTTATGTTCTATAAATATCTTTCAGATCGTGAAATTTCTTTCCTGAAAGGAGAAAAATATTCTGACGAGGATATTAAAAAAGTGACAGCAGATGACGAGAAACTTGTGAAGCACATTAGTGAGAATATTGGATATTTTATTGCTTATGAGGACTTATTCTCATCATGGCTTTCTAAAGGCGATGATTTTGATGTATCTGATGTAAGAGATGCATTGAGTAATTTTGATGCCAATATCGAACCGACATATAAGAAATTATTTGAGAATATATTTAAGACGTTGCAGAGTGGCCTTTCAAAGTTAGGTGAAACATCAACAAAGCAGACCAAATCAATAAAGGCGCTTCTTAAACTAATAAAAAGAATTCCGATGGATGGAAAGCAAGACTATGATGTTTTAGGGTTTATTTATGAGTATCTCATCAGCATGTTTGCAGCTAACGCTGGAAAGAAAGCAGGAGAGTTTTATACACCACATGAAGTTTCAGTGTTGATGTCTGAAATTGTGGCCAACCATCTTAAGGATAGAGAGCATATTAAAATCTATGATCCTACATCAGGTTCAGGCTCATTGCTCATTAATATTGGAGCATCTATGGCTCAATATATCGAAGGCGAGAACAAGATTGATTATTATGCGCAAGAATTGAAGGAGAATACCTATAACTTAACTCGTATGAATTTGGTTATGCGAGGAATTAATCCAGCTAATATCAATGTTAGAAACGGCGATACTTTGGAAGATGACTGGCCATTTTTTGAAACAGATGAAAACAAAGACGAGACATATTCGTTAGTTAAAGTTGATGCAGTAGTTTCAAATCCTCCATATTCACAGAAATGGGATCCGAAGAATAAAGAATTTGATCCTAGATTTAAAGAATTTGGAGTTGCACCAAAGGCAAAAGCAGATTATGCATTTTTACTTCACGAACTCTATCATTTAGAGGATGATGGAATTATGACTATTGTATTGCCACATGGTGTTTTATTTAGAGGCGGAGAAGAAGAAAAGATACGTGAGACTTTGATTGAGCGAAACCATATAGAGGCAATTATTGGTTTACCAGCTAATATTTTCTTTGGAACTGGTATACCTACAATTATTATGGTTTTGAAAAGAATAAGAGCAGATTCAGATGTCTTGATTATTGATGCATCAAAAAAATATGAGAAGGTCGGCAAAAATAATAAATTACGTGCAAGAGACATTCGTGAAATAGTTGATACCTTGAAGGCTAGAAAATCTGTGACAAAATTTTCAAAATTAGTTACAAAGGAAGAGATACGGGAAAATGAATATAATTTGAATATTCCGAGATATGTTGATTCATCTGATGATGAAGAACCATGGGATATCCATTCCATTATGTTTGGCGGAATTCCTAATATGGAAATAGAAGGTCTTCATAAGTATTGGGATGCGTTTCCGGGGCTACGAGAGGAAATTTTTAGTGCTCTTTCAGCTAATTATTCTAGAGTTATAGTAGATGATGTAGAAAGTGCGGTATCTAATTTTGTATCTGTCTCTGATTATATTGCAAAATATCATTATATTTTCAGGGGATTTGGAGAGCATTTAAAGGATTGCTTGATAGAAGATATCCTTGATGTTAATGCTCAAAGTCTTAAAGAAGATGTATGTACAGATATTTTTAGTAGAACGTCAAATATTAAATTAGTTGATCAATACAAGGCATTTCAGATTCTATCTGAAAATTGGGAGACAATCACTTCAGATTTAGAAATGATCCAGGGAGAGGGATTTGATGCTATATTCCAGGTTGATCCTAATATGGTAGTAAAGAAAATGAAGGAAGATGAGGATGAGGTAACTGAAGTACAGGAAGGCTGGAAAGGTCATATTTTACCATTTGAGCTTGTACAAGAAGTATTCCACTGCGAACAATTATCTGAAATAAAATCAAATGAAAATAGATTAGTGGAAATTGATGGCTACTATACTGAAATACTAGAGTCACTCGAAGAGGATGAACTTGAACTGCAGATTACAAATGAGGACAAGAATGCCTTCGTCGGAAAAGAAGTGAAGGCATATGTTGTAGAGGCGTTGGCTGATGTTGAAAGCCCTGAAATCAATGCATTGAAGGACTATTTAAAGATTTCATCTAAGAAAGAAAAACTTGCTTATATTGAAGAAAGAAAAGTGGTTGATTGGAACACAATGGCTGCAAATAAGGATGGTACATTTGGAAAACCTGCAGTAAATGCAAGAATTTTACAATTGCAGATGGATTATGAATTTCCAGAAGAATCACTAGAGGCGAAAATGAAGCAGGTCATGCTTTTGATGGATGAAGAGAGTGATTTGAAGAAAAAACTCAAAAATCAGAAAGTAGAGCTAGAAAATGAAACAATAGATAAAATTAAGAGTCTCGAAGAGGATGAAGCACTATATCTTCTTGAGTTGAAATGGATAAGACCAATTTTATCTGGACTAGAGACATTACCAGCGGATGTTATTTCTTCGCTTATTTCAGAAGTGAAAAAATTAAATACAAAATATGCAACTACATATAGTGATATTGAGGTAAAGAAAGAATCTGCAGCTGGTTCTCTTATTCAGATGATTGATGGTTTATCTGGTAGCAAAGATGATCTTGATGGCCTGGCAGAATTTAAGAAGTATATGGGGGTAAAAAATGAAAAAGTATAATAAAACACCTAAACTTCGTTTTTCTGGATATACTGACGATTGGGAACAGCGTAAGCTCGGAGAACTGGCTGATATAGTTGGTGGCGGAACGCCGAGTACAGGCGTTTCAGATTATTGGGATGGTGATATTGATTGGTATGCTCCTGCTGAAATCGCAGAGCAAATATATCTCACTTCGAGCCAGCGAAAGATAACTGAAGAAGGATATAATCACAGTTCAGCAAAAATGCTGCCTGTTGGGACTGTGTTGTTTACCTCCCGTGCCGGAATAGGAAAAACCGCTATTTTGACCCAAAAAGGCTGTACTAATCAAGGTTTTCAATCCATAGTTCCGCACAAGAGCGAATTAGATTCATACTTTATTTTCTCAAGAACAGAGGAATTAAAACAGTACGGAGAAACAGTCGGAGCTGGCTCAACTTTCGTTGAGGTGTCAGGAAAACAAATGGCGAATATGGAACTGATGATGCCGAAAACAATGGCAGAGCAAAAGACCATTGGTCAATATTTCGCCAACCTCGACAATCTTATCACCCTTCACCAGCGTAAGCTTGAGAAGTTACAGAACATGAAGAAATCATGCTTGCAAAAGATGTTCCCTAGGGATGGTGCTACTGTTCCTGAAATAAGGTTTTCTGAATTCCAGGGAGATTGGGAGGAACGAACACTTGGTTCGTGCTTTGAAGAGCGATTAGAAAGCTTACCAGACGGAGAATTACTATCAGTTACAATTGGTTCAGGAATAAAGAAGTTTTCTGAACTAGATCGCCACGACAATTCAAATACTGACAAATCTAAATACAAAAGAGTTTGTATTGGTGATATTGCTTATAACTCAATGAGAATGTGGCAAGGAGCAAGTGGGCGTTCACCATACGAAGGTATTGTAAGTCCTGCATATACTGTAGTAAAGCCAATAGGAGATATAGACACTCAGTTCTTTGCTTATATGTTTAAGAAGAAAGAGATAATTCATCTTTTTGAAATTAACTCACAAGGACTAACATCCGACACTTGGAACTTAAAATATCCAGCATTCAGTAAAATTGTGGTTAGAGTTCCTAGGAATGTGGAAGAGCAAAGTAGGATTGCTAGATTTTTGTTGGAGCTCGATGAGCTCATTTCATGTACTGAGCAAGAAATTGAGATTACGAAAAGAATGAAAAAAGGATGTCTTCAGAAGATGTTCGCATAAGGAGGGATAGACTTGTCAGATATTATTTTTAATGAAGAAAAGGACTTTGAAGAAGCTGTCATAAAAGCCCTCATTGAGCATGGATGGGAATCGGATGTTATTAGATATCCATCTGAAGAAGATTTAATTCAGAATTGGGCGAACATATTATTCAATAATAATAAGCAGGGAACGCGATTGAATGATCAGCCATTAACTTCCGGAGAAATGGCTCAGATTTTAGACCAGGTAAGAAATCTACAATCGCCAATGGCCCTAAATGAGTTCATCAATGGGCGTAGTATATCTATTACCCGTGATAACCCTAATGACCCGATTCATCTGGGCAAAGAGATTTCTCTAAAAATTTATGATCGCCAGGAAATTGCATTAGGACAGAGTAGATATCAGATTGTTCAGCAGCCGAAGTTTAAAACAAAATCACCTATTCTCAACAGCAGAAGAGGTGACTTAATGTTGTTAATTAATGGTATGCCTGTCATTCATCTGGAACTAAAACGCAGCGGAATTCCGGTTAGTGAGGCATATAATCAAATAGAAAAATATTCACATGAAGGTGTATTTAGAGGTATTTTTTCTCTAGTACAGATCTTTGTGGCAATGCAACCTAAGGAATCCGTATATTTTGCAAATCCGGGAGAAAAGGGCGTGTTCAACAAGGCCTTTTATTTTCATTGGGCTGATTTCAATAACAATCCTATAAATGAATGGTACACGTTCATTAAAAAGTTTTTATCTATTCCAATGGCACATATGCTAATTGGCTTCTATACGATTGCAGATACTGATGAGGGCATATTAAAAGTTATGAGAAGTTATCAGTATTATGCGGCAGTCGGAATTGCTAATATTGTTGCGGAGAAAAAGAGTCACTGGGATGATAAGAAGCAGCTCGGTGGTCATGTGTGGCATACAACTGGTAGTGGTAAAACCATGACTAGCTTTAAAGCTGCTCAGCTCGTTGCTGCTAATCATGATGCAGATAAAGTGGTTTTTCTGGTTGATAGAAAAGAATTAGGAATACAGTCACTTAAGGAGTACCGTTCATTTGCTACAGGAACAGAATCTGTTCAGGCAACGGAAAATACAGATATTTTAATGTCGAAATTAAAGAGCCCAGATTCTGATAATACCTTGATTGTTACATCAATCCAGAAGTTGAGTAATATCGCAAGGGAAGACGTGGCTAATATAGAGGCAGATTTAAAAATTGTTCAGCGTAAGAGAATGGTTATCATCATTGATGAGTGCCACCGTTCTACGTTTGGAGATATGCTTGCAGATATAAAAAACACGTTCAAAAATGCATTGATCTTTGGATTTACTGGAACACCTATTCAAGACTTAAATGCAAAAAAAGACAGTACAACGCCGACAATATTTGGTGATGAGATTCATAGATATACTCTAGGTGATGGAATCAGGGATAAAAATGTTCTTGGCTTCGATCCATATATGGTGCGCATTTATGACGATGCTGATCTGCGAGAGAAGGTTGCACTTAGTAAAGCCAAAGCAAAAGACCCAGAGGATGCTTTTAGCGATCCTAAAAAGGAAAAAGTATATCTCAAATACATGGATTCATCTCAAATCAAGATGTACGGAGAACTGGTAAATGGAAAATATGTAAAAGGCATAGAAGATTTTGTGCCTAATGAGCAGTACCAAACAGATGAGTATGTTGATGGCGTAATACAGGATATAAAAAAGAAATGGATGCTATACAGTAGAAATAGAAAGTTTCATGCTATTTTTGCGACCAGCAGTATTCCAGAAGCAGTTAAATATTATAGATTGATGGTCAAAGCTTTTCCTGACTTATTCATCACCGCAATGTTTGATCCTACTATTGATAATGAAGGTGGTGGAAGTTTAGAGAAGGAAGATGGAATTGTTGAAATCTTGGAAGCTTATAATAAGCACTTCAATCAGAAGTATACGATTCCAACGTATGATAAATTTCGTAAGGAAGTCAGCCTAAGATTGGGCCATAAAAAACCATTTGATAGTATTGGTAAGGATGAGCAAATTGATATTCTTATTGTAGTGAATCAAATGCTTACTGGATTTGATTCCAAGTTTGTAAATACATTATATCTGGATAAGATGATGGAGTATGAAAACCTCATCCAGGCCTTTTCGCGTACAAACAGACTTTACAATATGGCTGAGAAGCCTTTTGGAATTATCAAATACTATCGTAGACCAAATACAATGGAGAAGAATATTGAAGCGGCTGTAAAGGCATATTCAGGTGATGTCCCTACAGGATTGTTTGTTGATAAATTGCCTAACAATCTAAGGAATATGAATGTTCTTTTCCAAAGTATAGAACAGATATTCAAAAATGCAGGTATTGTTAATTTTGAAAAGTTGCCTGCTGATAATGCAGCGATAGGAAAGTTTGCAAAGGAATTTAATAAATTTGTGAATCATCTTGAAGCGGCTATTATACAAGGGTTTACTTGGAATAAGAATTCTTATCCGGATGAGGATCAGAATGAAGATGCTATAAAAATGCTAATCGATGAACAGACATACCTGACATTATTAGCTAGATATAAAGAGATAACTCGTGGTGGCGGTGGTGGAGCCGGTGGAGATGTTCCGTATGAAATAGATGTTCATATTACAGAATATGATACCGGAAAGATCGACGCAAATTACATGAATTCGAATTTTGATAAGTATGTCAAGCTGATTCAAGGTGATAGCGATCCAGGAGTTGTCGATGCGGCACTGAAGGAATTACATAGATCATTTTCGATGCTTTCACAGGAAGAGCAGCGCTATGCAGAAAGGTTTATTCATGCAGTAGAAAGTGGTCAGGCAAAATTAGTTCCAGGCAAAACGTTTAGAGATTATATTACTGATTATATGAAGGCAGATGAGCATGCACGAATTAATCGTGTTGTTAGACGTCTTGGATGTTACTATGCTTTGCTTAAAGAATTGCTAGATCGTCACGCAACTCCAAGTAACATTGATGATCGAGGAACATTTACTGAGCTAAAAAAATCAGTTAATAAGACAAAGGCAGAGAACTTTTTTAGATTGGTATTTAAGGATGACTATGTTCCGTTACGATTACCAATTTACAGCGAGAATTACTTACGTGATTTTATTTTCTCTGGCGGAAAAGATCCGTATTTAAATGTGATTGAAGTAGAACAGACTTCTGCATATACACCTGATGATGCTAGAGAATACAATAAACCTAAAGTGGTAGTTGTTAAGCTCACAGATAATGATTATGTCGGTAGAGAGATAAGAACTTCGGTCAGTTACAAGACCTTAGAAAACTGGTATTCAGAAAGCAACGCTGTAAAAAGTGTTATTGAGTCAGAATGTTTTGCGTATGTGGAAGATAAACTTTGCGTTGCTACATCGGAATGCTTGGAACGTACTGATGACGGAAAAATAAGATTAACTGAATATGCAAAGACACATGAAGAAGAATGTTTCTTACAATTCATTGTGGATGAAAAAGATGGAACATTGCATTATGTGAAACTTCCAAAATCAAAGGCAGATGAAGCATTTAATTATAATGACGCTATAACAGAGGATTTGTTATCTCAGTATGGGCTAGTAAATGAAATGTCAAAAGAGATGTTAAATGCAATTGACGGTGAAGAATTTGGATCAGCACTTGATATCCTAATGGATAAACATATCTGTAATTATTCAGCAAGACTTTTAAGAAGTATTACAGGTTTGGATAACAGAACAATAAGTAACATGAAGAAGGGTGAAAATCTTACTAAGTCAAATGTGATATCTGCGTGTTTAGGTATACATATTCCGTTTAGAGTTAGTAACCATATGCTTAGTCTTGCTGATTTGACGTTGAATATGACTTCCAAAGGTCAAGTGGGCGATGACAATGAAACATATGATATGCTTCTTCATTTAAAATGGACGACTGATTATGATGATATTTATGAAGAATTGAAAGTTCAATCAAAAGATCATCTAATTCACCAGCCGCCAGTAAAAAAGTAGAATATCAACGATGAACAGGAGATATCGTGAAAATGCAATACGATTGGATAGATTTTTATACAGAGTTTGCTACTAAGCTTCTTCCTTTCAAAACTGATAGAAAGGCTCTTATTCAGAAAATATATGCGGTGTATAACACTGTTGGAATTAGTGCTCCGAAACTTGAAAGTGGTGATGAGATTATTGATATTGATCCGTTCACCATCTTTGGCACATTCAACAAGGGAATAACAAATGCTAATAGAATTGCTATTCTTAACGGGATAGCATCAGAGTTTGGAATTGCTGCAACTGTGCCGAGCAATTTTGATGGAATTCCGGTTCTTAATAATCTAAAGGCTACGTTTTATGGATTTAAGGATGATAGAAAAGCAAATGATATTGATAACTTGTGGAGTTTGTTTGAGGTAGCTCTTGCATTGGCTGACAATGACACAGAGGATAACCGTCAGAAATTCTCCGAGGCTTATGACAAGGTACATGATCAGCTTTGCATTCGCTGGAATATTACTATGGGCCTTTATTGGATTCGTCCTTATACATTTATCAACTTGGATTCCAGAAACCGCTGGTTTATAGCAGATGTCCAGAATATGCCTGGCGAGTTTGTTGTCGCAGCCGAGAAGAAGCTTAAGAAAGTGCCGTTTGCTGCAGATTATCTTGAAATAAAGGATTTGTGTAAGAAAGCTCTGGATGCAGGTGAATATGAATACAAGAACTTTCCTGATTTATCCTATACGGCCTGGGTGATCTCTGAGCAAGTCAATCAGGAAAAGGCTGCTGAAAAAGGTAAAAAGACTTCGAAAGCAGAATTTCTTAAGTGGTTTATGCCATTGCTACAGGCGTTACGCGATTTAGGAGGATCTGCGACACCGGTAGAAGCGAGAAAGAAAATTATAGAAAACGAGCATTTGTCGGATGAGATAGTAAGCGAAACCAGAGGGAAAACGAAGGTTAACAAATTTGAAAATGAAGTTGCTTTCGCCAGAAACTATCTCGTTGGAGCAGGATATATTGATAAAAGCGTAAGAGGTGTGTGGACACTTACTGAAGCAGGCAAATCAGTGGAATTAACAGCGGAGATGGCATCTGATATTTTCAAAAAAGGTGTCTCTGATGCAAAGAGTAAGAAAACGAATGATAGCGATGCTCTTGCAGATAGTGATGTCGATACAGTTCATTACTGGATTTATGCTCCAGGACAAAACGCTGATAAATGGGAAGAGTGTTATAAGAACGGTTATATGCTACTGGGCTGGGGCGAGATTGGAGATCTTGGAGTATTCAGCTCTAAGGATGAAATGAAACAGCAGATGAAGAAAGAATACGGTGATAGCAGTTCCTATAAGAATTCAGCTCATGCTACTTGGCAGTTTGTACATGATATTAAGATTGGCGACGTGGTATACGTTAAAAAAGGTAATAATGGAATTCTTGGCAAAGGAATTGTTGAGTCTGATTATGAATATGATGCAGATCGCACAGATGAATATTCTAATGTTAGAAAAGTAAATTGGACGAACAAGGGCGATTGGACAATTAATCATCAGTCCCCTCAGAAGACTCTGACCGATATTACGCCATATAGTGACTTCGTACAAGAAATTAAGGCTTTGTTTGAGGAAGACGATATTGCAGATGATGAGCAGGAAATTGCCTATCCGGAGTACACAGCAGAAAATTTCCTGGATGATGTGTACATGTCTGAAGATAATTATACCAGATTAGTTGGCTTGCTTAGAAATAAGAAAAATATTATCTTGCAGGGTGCACCAGGTGTAGGAAAAACATATGCTGCTAAGCGCTTGGCCTATTCTATGATGGGTGTAAAAGATGTAGAGCGTGTCATGATGGTACAGTTCCATCAGAGTTATTCCTATGAAGATTTTATTATGGGCTTTCGTCCATCTGCTACAGGATTTGAACTGAAGAAGGGGGCATTCTACAATTTCTGCAAGAAGGCCGAGGTAGATAGTGATAATGAGTATTTCTTTATCATAGATGAAATCAATCGCGGCAATCTGAGTAAGATCTTTGGCGAGCTGTTTATGCTGATTGAAAATGATAAGAGAGGAAATGCGCTACAGCTTCTGTATTCGGATGAAAAGTTTGCGGTGCCGAAGAATGTCTATATTATTGGCATGATGAATACTGCGGACAGAAGCCTGGCTATGCTGGATTATGCACTTCGTAGAAGGTTTGCTTTCTTTGATATCAAGCCGGGGTTTGAGACTCCGGGGTTCCGTGAGTACCGCATGGCATTAGATAATGAGAAGTTCAACAAACTGATCAGTTGCGTCGAAAGCTTGAATAGAGAGATTTCCGTCGATGAATCTCTGGGCGAAGGGTTCTGTATTGGTCACAGCTACTTCTGTAATTTACAGCCTGATACAATTGATGATAGTTGGCTTTATGGTGTTGTGGAATATGAGTTGATACCTTTATTGAAAGAATACTGGTTTGATGAACCTATGAAGGTGAAAGATTGGAGCGAAAATCTAAGGAGTACGATTAAGTGATACCGATTCAAAACATCTATTATATGCTGTCCTATGCATTTCAGGTATTGAATGAGCAAGGCTATAAGAATATAGCCACAGAACAATTTAATAATACTGGCGAGCTGATGGCGGCTATCTTAGAAAAAGGTATCGCGATTCAGCTAAAGAGAGGACTTGGTAAAGAATATATTCTGCAGACGGAGGCGCTCTCTTCTCTGAGAGGAAAGATTGATATTGCAGAGTCCATCAAGACACAGTCGATGTTACGGAAACAGCTAATCTGTACATATGATGAGTTTTCGGTTAACAGCATCATGAATCGGATCATCAAATCTACAGTTGAACTTCTCCTTCGTTCGAATATATCGAAACAGCGTAAGAAAAATCTTAGAAAGTTAATGGTGTATTTCAGCGAGGTGGATTTTATTGATTTGTATACGGTAAATTGGAATGTTCAGTACAATCGAAATAACCAGACTTATCGTATGCTAATTTCGATATGCTACCTGGTAGTAAAGGGTCTATTGCAAACACAATCGAATGGGCATACCAAGTTGATGGACTTTCTAGACGAGCAGCGAATGTGTCGATTGTATGAGAAGTTTATCCTGGAATATTATAGGAAAGAGTTTAAAAATCAGTTTACCGCAAATGCATCACAGATTCCTTGGCAGCTGGACAATGAAGAAAACTCTATGTTGCCTGTGATGCAAAGTGACATCATGCTCCAAAGTGGTGAGAAAGTTCTTATTATTGACGCAAAGTATTATGAGCACAGCACACAGGTGCAGTTTGACAAGCATACACTTCATTCAGGCAATCTTTATCAGATTTTTACTTATGTGAAAAACAAGGAATATGAACTGAGAGAGAAGGACCATACGGTTTCGGGAATGCTTTTGTATGCCAAGACTGATGAAGAGATATATCCGAATAATGTGTATCAGATGAGTGGAAACCAGATTACTGTCAGGACTCTGGATTTGAATTTACCATTTGATGAAATAGCAGGACAGCTAAATACAATAGCAAAAACGCATTTCGATTTATAAAGGAGGCCTCCTATTTGAAAAAGAAAAAAGACGAAATTACCATCCGTTCCAGCGCGGCAGAATACTTGACCTATGTTGCCTCAGTTGGCGATCAGCAGGACAGTATTGAGATGCGCTATGAGGATGAGAATATATGGCTGACACAGAAGATGATGGCAACATTGTACGATGTCGGCACTAACACTATAAATTATCATATTAAGAAAATCTTTGAGGACAGTGAGTTACAAGAGGATTCAGTTATTCGAAAATTTCGAATAACTGCCGCTGACGGAAAAAGCTACAGCACAAATCATTATTCCTTAGAGATGATCATTGCAGTAGGATTTAAGGTAAATTCTGAGCGTGCGGTGCAGTTCCGTAAATGGGTCAATCAAATTGCAAAGGACTATACCATCAAAGGCTGGGTTATGGATGACGAGCGTCTCAAACGCGGAACATATCTGACAGAAAAGTATTTTGATGAGCAGTTAGAACGAATTCGTGAAATTCGAGCAAGCGAAAGAAAGTTTTATCAGAAAATAACTGACCTGTATGCCACAGCCATTGATTACGATAAGAATTCTGCAACTACCAGGAGATTTTACGCAACAGTTCAGAATAAAATGCATTACGCAGTTCACGGACATACAGCAGCGGAGCTGATCGTGGAAAGAGCCGATCATACAAAGGATCATATGGGATTAACCACCTGGGCAGATGCTCCTGACGGAAAGATTAAGAAAAGCGATGTCACGGTTGCTAAAAATTATCTGAGTCAGGATGAAATGAAGCAGCTGAATCGTATGGTTACGGCATACCTGGATTTTGCGGAAAACATGACATTACGGCACATTCCGCTTACGATGCAGGATTGGGAAAAAAGGCTCAATAGCTTCATTGAAATGTTTGATTACGGTATTTTACAGGATGCAGGCAAGGTGACAGCGGAAATTGCAAAGCTTCATGCTGAGACAGAATTTGAAAAATACCGCGTGATCCAAGACAGATTATTCATGTCCGACTTTGATAGGTATATGCTGGAGTTGGAAGAAAGCGCAAAGAAATAGGGACAATATTTCAGGTCGAGACGGTGAAATCCGGCAACTCAACCTTGTCGAGTGTATGGGCTCATCTGAGATAATCACCGGCATGTTATGAGGATATAAGTCGACCTTCACTGTCTCAACTGTCGAGACAGTGGCAGGGAGCAGCAGTGTAAAATTGCCTTGCATTATATAGGTAGCAAAGGCTTTATACAGACTTGTTCCCATAGACTTCGATGGTTAAGACCTTGATATGGATGTCAATTTTTCTACAGATTGCATCTGTTTGTAGCTGTGAATGTGTGGTTTCAGAAGGTATGGACATGTTTCCGTTTTGACAGGATATGTTTCCGCGAACGGGCACAAAGCTTGACATCAATCAGAAGGTATCGTGCCATGTTGAGATGGTATGCTTGATAAGCAAGAAACCTTGAGTTTATGCGGTATTTAGGTGGCTCTGATGGATAATGTGTCCGCAAATAGTTGTACCCATTGTTGTGAAATGAGTTCGTAGTTGGAGAAAGTAGAATTATATGAGAAAAAAAGACGGATTTCAATTTATTATGACTAGGAAATCATTGGTTGTGTATATTGTTTTTACGGTTCTTCTGGGACTATTTCTGTTTTTTGTCATAGGAGATATGGCTGGAAAATGTGCGGCATGCATTATTTGTCCGATGCTCATTGCATATTTGCTCTATGCGTATTGCAAGGAAAGTAAAGCAGATACGAAAGCTCGTGAGATGAAAGCACAATATATGAATGGCAGTTATTTTGAAAGCCCTGAGTGGCATGAGAAATATGTAGCCTATCTCAATGAGCACACATTTGAGAAACCTAAATATCAAAGCATGAAACAGGATTTATTAAAAAGATTTCAAAGACGGGAATATCTTGTCAAAATGATATTGCCATTGTTCCTGATGTTTTGTACCTTGTGTCTTATTCCTTTAGGGCGTTATTATATGGCTATCATAGGATTTTGCCTATTCGGATTCTTTTTTTTGCTAGAGTTTTCACTGTATATAGGAATGCCGGTACGGAAGTGGTTGAAGGGCGATATTGATTATGAGGAGCTTGAAGCGTCATATTTAAAAAGTCAGATGCTTTTCTATAAAACAAATGCATTAGCATTTGGAACTACACATTTACATGGATTCACAGAGAAAAAAATATATGCAATAGATTATCGGTTGGTGGAAGGAATATCAAGAAAAATAGTACGCCTTAAGAAGTATGAGGATGGAATTTATAATACGGAGGAGTATAAGCATTTTGCAGTTATTCATGTCAGACTGCCAAGAAGCGGAGACATTTATGATGTTGAGATTGAACTAAATGAGTTTCAGGTTCAAATGGCAATCGATAAGTTATCCGTCTATAAAATTGGTGAAGATTTGATGGAAAATCTTTCTGTAAATGAGCATAAAGAAAATGAGGCTGTAATATAGACAATAATAAAATGAGCAATTTTTTGATTCCTTTTTCAGGGTGAATAGTAAAATTGCTAAAGATATTAAGAAACCTTTTAAACTGGAAGAAATTACGAGAATTGATGATACGCCAGTTCATAAGGTTGTTCGAGAATCCTGGAAGTATCCGAACAGGCAAGAAACAGATGCTCCGTGGTGGCATCTCAGATCCTAGAAATAAGACATTGATGAAGATGTTTAATATGATTGGCATTGGAGAAAGAGCTGGTAGTGGTATCCTGGATATTTACCAGGTATGGGGAAATGAAGGTTGGGCTGTTCCTGTTGTTGAGGAAAGCTACAATCCAGATAGAACCCGTTTAACGCTTGAATTTGCGAAGAAACAAGCGGGTAAACCAAACGATAAAAAACAAACGACAAAAACGGAAATCCATAGAGAAAAAATACGAAATTTTTTAACTGAAAATGAATTGGCAAGTGCCAGAGCTATTTCGATGGTAA
>OHFP01000558.1_pt1 | contig 18355 bp, 16 predicted proteins | sample 1567591 | NCBI WGS metagenome assembly OHFP01 (sample SAMEA3879547, study PRJEB24766) | human gut metagenome | biome: human-associated habitat; feature: feces | place: USA | collected 1985/1987 | reverse complement strand
ATCTGGGACGGCGCCTGCCATGTGCACGAGGAGTTTTCGTTGGAGAAAATCCTGGAACTGAAGCGGCAGCATCCCGCAGCGCAGGTGGTGGTGCATCCCGAATGCAGGGCCTATATCGTGCAGGTGGCCGATTTCGTCGGTTCGACGGCGGCTATTCTGGACTATTGCGGCAAAAGTTCCGCCAGGGAGTTCATCGTGGTGACCGAAGCGGGGATTCTGACCGAGATGAAGCGCCGCTATCCGGAGAAGACGTTTATCCCGGCCCCTCCCGACGACGAGGCGTGCGGATGCAACAATTGTAGGTATATGAAGATGATTACGCTGGAGAATATCTTCACCACGCTGCGCGACGAGCGGCCCGAAATATCGCTCGACGAGGAGGTACGCCGCCGTGCCGAGCGTTCGATCCTCAACATGATCGCCATCAAGTAGGTTTTTCGCTCGCCGGAGGGCGATCCTCCGGTCGCACGGCCTGTGCGGTTACGGAGGCGGAACGGCGGATTTCCGGTCGGCGGCCAAAGAGGAGAAACGAGGGAGAACCTGCCCGGCCGGTTGCGGCGAAGGACGAAAAAAGAGAACAGGGGAAGTAACGGAGAGAGTGCGGCATTCCGATCCGGTTGGGCGGATGCGGAGCCGGTCGTATGAAGTGCGAACAGAGAAATTCAACTATATATTTTTTATAAACCAAGTAAACAAACATTTTAAGGAGAGATGAAAAAACTGATTTTATGCCTGGCTGCGGCAGTCGTATCGCTGACTGCCGCTGCAGACGAGGGTATGTGGCTTCTGCCCTACCTTCAGAAGATGAACATCAAGGTGATGAAGGAGCGCGGCTGCAGGCTATCGGCCGACGAGATCTACAGCGTGAACGAGTCGTCGCTCAAGGATGCCGTCGTTGTTTTCGGCGGCGGCTGCACGGGTGAGATCGTCTCGCCCGAAGGCCTGCTCTTCACCAACCACCACTGTGGCTACGCCTCGATCCAGCAGCTTTCGAGCGTCGAGCACGACTACCTTGCGAACGGTTTCTGGGCCATGTCCCAGGCCGAGGAGCTGCCCGTTCCGGGGCTCAAGGTGCGCTTCGTGCGGTACATCATGGATGTGACGGCGGATGTGCTGGGCAACGTACCCTCGACCGCCTCGCAGTCCGAGTACGAGCGCATCACGGCCGAGAACATGAAGGCGCTGACCGGGCGCCTGCAGGAGGAGCATCCCTCGATGGAGATCTCCGTCAAGCCCTTCTTCGGCGGCAACCAGTTCTTCGCCTTCGTGATGGAGGTATACACCGACGTCCGCCTGGTGGGGGCTCCCCCCTCGTCGATCGGCAAGTTCGGCGGCGATACCGACAACTGGATGTGGCCCAGGCATACGGGAGACTTCTCCATTTTCCGCATCTACGCCGGCAAGGACAACGAACCCGCCCCCTACAGCGAGGACAATGTGCCCTACAGGCCGAAGAAATATTTCAGGATCTCCACCGGAGGCGTTCAGGAAGGGGATTTCACCTTCATCTACGGCTTTCCCGGCAGCACGCGCGAATATGTGACCTCCGACGAGGTGCGCTACATAGGCGAGATTTCAGATCCGGCGAAGATAGCCCTGCGCACGATGCGCCTCGAAATCATGAAGAAATACATGGACGGGAGCCAGGACGTGCGCATACGCTACTCCTCGAAATATGCGAACGTGGCAAACGCCTGGAAGAAATGGCAGGGAGAGTCAGGCGGCATAGAGAGAAACGGCACAGTGGAGGAAAAGGAGGCCTACGAGGCCAGGTTCGCCGCCTGGGCGGAAGGCAGCCGATACGAGGGCCTGCTGGACAGGCTGGATTCGCTGTATGCCCTGCTGGAGCCGTGGAACTACGCCCGCGAGTATCTGAGCGAGACCGCCCTGACCGTAGAACTGCCCAAGTTCGCCACGGCCTGCCTGGCCGCTCCGGAAAGTGAAAGGCCCGCCCTTGCGGAAGAATTCTACAGGGACTGGTGGCTCCCCATAGACAAGGAGTGCTTCATCGCCGTGATGCAGGCCTACCTCGACAACGTACCCGAAGAGTTCAGGCCGGCGTACTATGCAGCCGAACTCGGTCGCCTGGGCAGCATCGAGGCATGGGCCGAAGAAATCTTCGGCGGCGGCCTCGCCTCCGGGAAGCTCTCCGGCATCGGGGACGACCCCGCCTACAGGTTCCGCAAGGAGTCAGTCGACTACTACAACGGAGTGCTGCTGCCTGAATACCTGAAGCTCAGCGGAGAAATCAACGCTCTCTACAAGGACTACATGCAAGGACAGATAGAATTCGAGCCCGACAAGGACTTCTATCCCGACGCCAACCTCACCCTGAGGGTGGCATACGGCAACGTGGCCGGGTACGCTCCGGCAGACGGGGTATACTACAAGCCCGTTTCCACGCTCACCGGCATAATGGAGAAGGACGATCCCGGGATCTTCGACTACAACGTACCCCAGAAGCTGCGCGAGCTGTATGCGACAGGGCTCTATGACGACATGCCCGTCTGCTTCATAGCGACCAACCATACCAGCGGCGGCAACTCGGGCAGTCCCGTAATCGACAAGGACGGCAACCTGATAGGGCTCAACTTCGACCGCGTATGGGAGGGGACGATGAGCGACATAGCCTTCGACCCGGCGTTCTGCCGCAACATCTGCCTCGACATCCGATACCTGCTCTTCGTCGTGGACAAGGTCTGCGGAGCCGGCGCGCTGCTCGACGAACTGGAGTTCGCCGAGTAGCCCACGCTTCATATTGTGCCGGATTGCCGGCAGCTATCTGTATTTCTCCTCCTGCTCGGCGGTCAGGGCTGCAAGCACGTCGGCGTCGAAGTAGTTGATGCGCATCGCCTTCTTGACATCGGAAAGGGTCTGCGCGGCGGCCTCGCGCGCGGCCTGTGAACCCTTGCGCAACACTTCGTAGACATAGGGTATGTCCTTCTCGAGCTCCTTGCGCCTCGCCCTTATCGGTGAGAGTTCGGCCTGGAGCACGGAATTGAGGAACTTCTTTATCTTCACATCGCCGAGGCCGCCCCTGCGGTAATGGTCCTTGAGTTCGTCGAGCGAGGCATAGTCCGGCCAGAATTCGGCGAAATGCTCCGCGCGGCAGAACGCGTCGAGATAGGTGAATACCGTATTGCCCTCGACATGCCCCGGATCGGAGACCTGAACATGCAGGGGATCGGTATACATGCCCATGACCTTCTTTCTCACCTCCTCCTCGCCGTCTGCGAGGTAGATGCAGTTGCCAAGCGACTTGCTCATCTTGGCCTTGCCGTCGGTACCGGGAAGGCGCCGGCAGGCATCGTTGTCAGGCAGGAGTATCTCCGGCTCCACAAGCACGGGTGCATAGACGGAGTTGAACTTGCGCACGATCTCGCGCGTCTGCTCGATCATGGGCTCCTGATCCTCGCCCACAGGCACGGTAGTCGCCTTGAATGCCGTGATGTCTGCCGCCTGGCTTATCGGATAGCAGAAGAAACCCACGGGGATGCCGGGACGGTTCTCGCCCGCATCGTTGCTCTCTGCGAAGCCGCGCAACTGTATCTCCTGTTTCACGGTAGGATTGCGCTGGAGCCTCTGCACGGTCACGAGGTCCATATAGTAGAACGTAAGCTCGGTAAGCTCGCTGACCTGCGACTGTATGAAAAGCGTCGACTTCTCAGGGTCGAGACCCGCCGACATATAGTCCAGCGCGACCTCGATTATGTTCTGCCTGACCTTTTCGGGGTTGTCGGCATTGTCCGTCAACGCCTGGGCGTCGGCGATCATTATATAGACCTTGTCGTATTCTCCGCTGTTCTGGAGTTCCACCCTGCGGCGCAGGGAACCCACATAGTGTCCGATATGGAGCCGGCCCGTCGGACGGTCGCCGGTAAGGATAATCTTTCCCATCAGTCCTTGACATTCTTAAGTTCCTCGCGCACTTTCGCCTCTATCTCGTCGCACAGTTCGACATTGTCCTTGAGCAGCTGCTTCACGGCCACCGCTCCCTGCGCGAGCTTCTCGTCGTTATAGCTGAACCAGCTTCCGCTCTTGTGGATGATATCGAAGCTGACAGCAAGGTCGAGTATCTCGGACACATGCGAAATGCCCTCGCCGTAGACTATGTCGAACTCGGCCTTCTTGAAGGGAGGCGACATCTTGTTCTTCACGACCTTGACCCTGGTACGGTTGCCGAGCGCCTCGTCGCCGTCCTTGAGCTGGGTTATCCTCCGCACGTCGAGACGCACCGAAGCATAGAACTTCAGCGCGTTGCCTCCGGTTGTGGTCTCGGGATTCCCGAACATCACGCCTATCTTTTCGCGCAGCTGGTTGATGAATATGCAGCAGGTGTTGGTCTTCGCGATATTGGCCGTCAGCTTCCTGAGAGCCTGGCTCATCAGCCTCGCCTGGAGGCCGACCTTGTTGTCGCCCATTTCGCCCTCTATCTCGGCCTTGGGCGTCAGCGCGGCCACGGAGTCTATCACGACTATGTCTATCGCACCGCTGCGTATCAGGTTGTCGGCGATTTCGAGAGCCTGCTCCCCGTTGTCCGGCTGGGATATCAGCAGGGTCTCGAGGTTGACCCCGAGAGCCTGGGCATAGCTCCTGTCGAAGGCGTGCTCGGCATCGATCATCGCGGCGATGCCGCCTGTCTTCTGCGCCTCGGCGATGGCGTGGATTGCCAGCGTAGTCTTGCCGCTGGACTCCGGGCCGTAGATCTCCACGATCCTGCCCCTTGGATAACCGCCTATTCCGAGCGCATGATCCAGGGCTATCGAGCCGCTGGGTATGACCTGCACGTCCCACTCCGGCTGGTCGCCGAGGGTCATGATAGTCCCCTTGCCGTAGTCCTTCTCTATCTTGTCTATAGTCGCCTGCAGGGCCTTGAGCTTCGCCGCATTGACTTCCTGTCCCTTGATTTCGAGTTCCTTTGCCATAAAGTTTCAATTTAAAAAGTTTCACATAGTCCGGGGACAAATATACGCAGAAGCCGAGAGCAATGCAAATGAACTTGTTCAATTTGCATTGCCGAGGGGCAACAATATATGTGGCCGTAAGGCCAAATATACGAAGACTCGCCTGAATACGGATAGGAATCGGAGGAATAATACAAACTGTCTGTCCAGTCCGTCATACTGGCGGCAAATACATGGAACCGCTTGAGCTACGGCAAAAGGCGACGCGGAATCTGCCGGCCCTCGTGACAAGCAGGCAGAAGCGTTACTGTATCAGGACCTGTCATGACCGGAAATCACAGGACAAAACAGTTCAGCAAGGCAGCCTTGCTGAACTGTGAAAACTTTTTGTCATTTAACTCTGACACCGTTCTTACCCTACCTGGACGTCAGAAGGCAAGGACACAGCGCGCTCCAAAATAGAAGTATTTATAATACCAGAATGAGTGGATGAACGAGGCGCTGTCGAAAATTATCACCCTGGACTGGTCGGCAGATGCCTGTGACGACGTCCACAACTGGTTGGTAACAGAATCGAACAAGGTCTTCTGGTCATCAGAAATCTTTTCCAGATACGCGTTTACTAAATCGGGAATACTTCCTATCTGAGGTAGCCAGAAGAAGTTTCCGTAGTCGCCGTCATAAAGGTCAGACGACTGAAGCGAGGCTCCGGTGAGGTTGCGGAGTATGTCGAACCACTGTCCTGTAGCCGGAAGATACCATCCGGTGGTCGTTTCCGGTGTCTGCTCCGTCTGTGCGAATTCCTGGACCGCCGAAAATACAGGATAGAATCCTGCAGCCATGTCGTCGGCACGCTCGTCCCATATAAGATGTGTATAAAGGTATCCGTCGACATCGGCGTCGGAAAGGTCGTAGGAAGCGTACATATCATCCTTGACATATGCATAGGGAATGCCTATCTCTCTTTCGTCCCTGGAATATGATGCCTCTGCGGCGTCATAGTACCACATATAGGACGACATTATGTCTCCGACGTGTTTCGCTGCGAGCACATAGCCGTGGGGCACCACGCCTTTTTCCTCCAGCACCGCTCTCTCGGCCTCAGGCATTCTGGACACGTCCGTCGAGTATACTATACCTATGACATCGGCTTTTGAGACGATGTCAGCATTGGTTCCCACATCGAGCAGCGAGCCGTCCGAGAGGAAGAAGTCCCCTATGCCTGCCTCATCAGGAAATTTGTTTCCGTTCAGCACCTTGACTGTGCAGGTAGCCTGCAGTCCCGACGCTTCTACAGTTACCGTTGTCTGTCCACCGGCTACGGCAGTGACCACGCCGTCCTGATTGACAGTCGCCACGGACGGATCCTCGCTGGTGAAAGCAATTTCTTCGGCCGTGGCATCTTCTGGTGTCAAACTGACCTTAAGTTCAAGGATGTCGCCTACAAGCATTTCGGCTTCCGTGGGGTCTACAGTGACGGACTCCAGTTCCGGAGTGGCGGGTTTCGATGTGTCGGAGTTGCATGAAACCGCCACACTCAGCAATGCCGCACCGATTGCGGCAAAGATAAAGATTCTCTGTTTCATTGTGCTTTTGGTATTAATGGATGAATGACTTACTGCTGAATCAGAAAGAGCCGAAACCGAGTACAGGTCTTACTGAGTTGGAGCTGTTTTTAAGTGAGCGCAATACGAATACCGACCCTCCGTCGTCAAAATATATGAAGCAAGCCTCCGTCGGCATGGCGGGAGATGATGTCCAGTATACGTCACCTTCTCTGAAGGGTTGCTTCAGGTCTCCGGAGACTTTTCCCATCGAAGAGTTGATGGCCGAGACCACTTTGCCCTGGTTTTCCCAGATGAAATCATTGTCGTTTGCCGGAATCATGTTCTCCTCTTCAAGAGTCGCTCCGGCAAGGTTCCTGACTATCTCGAGGAACTGTCCGCAAGAGGGGAAGTACCATTCGGTGGCATTCTCCGGGGCAGGCACGATATCATTGTAGGAATATGCGGCAGAGAATGCGGGATAGTCTCCTTCTTCAAATTCCTCCTGGCGGGACTGCCGGATGAGTACAGTATTCTCAAGTCCGTTGAAGTCCCTGTCTGCAAGCCTGTAAGTCGCATAGGAATCGCTTTCGGCATAGACATCCGTGACGCCTATTTCTTTCTCGTCTTTCAGATATGCTCCAGTATAAGTGTCCTCGTACCATTTACAGGTCCCGTCCCCGGCATCGCGCAGCGAAAGTGCAAATCCCAGCGGAGTCCTCACGCCCTTGTCTCTCAGATACTGCTTGTCGTAGTCGCTCATCAGGGAGGTGTCGGTACTGAATACGATGCCTATGACATTGGCGTTGCGTACGGTCTCGGCATCGGTATCCCTGGAAAGTACGCTCCCGTCGGCCAATAGAAAATCACCCGGCCGTATTACGGAAGGCATGGAAATGTCTGCATTCCGGGCACACGATACGGCAAGCGACGCCGATACCAGCGCCATGATGACTGTTGTCCGTTTCATGGTGTGGCCGGTTTAGAATCCGAGTATGCACAGAGCGTTCATGTCCGCCATCTTGTAGTACCGGTAGCAGCACACGAACCCGTTGTCGTCAAGGGATACGAAGCGGGCCTCTGACGGGGATGCGGCGGAAGATGTCCAGAACATCATGCCGTCGGGGACAAATTCCGATCTGTTGTTTTCGGGCAGTACCGACAGCAGGTCGTTCAACTTGGTGGAGAGTGTCCCGAGATTCATCCAGAAGAACTCCTCATCGCCTTCGGGCACAAGCCTGTCCGCCTGGATGTCCGCATCGGCAAGGGAACGTATGATGTCGAACCACTGGCCGTTTGACGGTATGTACCAGCCCGTGGAAATTTCAGGCGCCGGCACCGACAGCCCGTATTCCTCGGCAAATGAAAAGAGAGGGTAGTATCCGGCCTCGTACCTGTCGGACCTGAGATCCTTTATCTGCCGGCAATACATATATCCTTCAAGATCATCGTCCGCAAGCTCGTATGTGGCGACGGGATCTCCGTAGACCAGAATGTCCGGTATGCCTATCTCCCTTTCGTCAAGGGTGAAATCCGCCTCGTCCGCAAAGTACCATGGCAGCGGTGTCGGTGCCTGCCTTGTGGCCATGGCCAGTCCGTTAGGAGACAGGCCTTTGCTTTCAAGAAAATCCTTTTCGGCCTTCCCCATCCTGTCGGGATCGGTGTTGAATACAATACCTATGATATCCGCATTGCGTATCTCGTCCGGAGAAGAGTTTCTAGACAGTATCGATCCGTCGGAAAGATAGTAGTCTCCAACACAGGCGAACTCAGGCTTCTTGCCTGTGAATACGGTTACGTCACAACTTGCCGTCACATCGGCAAAGGCAACAGTTATCGTTGCCTTGCCAGGCGACATCGCTGTCACTACGCCGGCATTGCTTACCGTTACGACCGACTCGTCGCTGCTTTCATACACGGGAGAACCTGCTCCGGTGTATTCAGGAATGGTCCTGCAGGCCAAGGCTGCCTTTTCGTCCAATGCCATATACAATACGGAAGGCTCAAGAGACAGCGACTCCGGCACTGTAGCGGAATCACTTCTGTTGGAGCAGGACGGCAGGACTACCCCCCCCACACACACATCATAAGGATGGACGTCAGAAAGATTTTGTTGCTTGACATATTGTGTAATACCTAACTCACCGCCTCAAATATAAGAAATATTTTAATCCGGTAGTTAAGGGTCTGGGAAAAACTACAGATTTTTCCCGTCACGCATACAGTCAGTCAGGCGAGCAGAAATGGACGCCATGCAGAAAGCTCCGCCCCGGTAACGGCAGGCAGGCTGCCCGGTTGCCGGGCGGGAGGGACGGCTGCGCACATTGGCGGCAGCGCCAATCTCACTCCGTGAATTCGATTACCTGTCCGCTGGCTATGTACTCGTAGCACACCACGAACGGGAACACCCTGGTCTTGACGGTTGTCGTCACATTGGTGACGGCCTGGGCGCCACTGAGATCCGCGTTGCGGTACATGTCGGCTATGGCATTCTCCTCGACAGCCGCCTTCGACAGTCCGCCGATTCCGAACACATATGTAGCGTGGGCACGGCCCTCGACATTGCCTATGACCCTGAAATTGTCTCCGGAAAGCACCAGCTGGGTCTGTGCCACGTTATAGTTGGACACCATGTGCCTGGTAGAGCCGCAGGAGCTGAGCGAGAACGCGACGAGCGCGGCGATAGCGAAAAGTTTGAAATATTTCATGACATACAGTTTTAGAAACACGCGAATATACGCTTTTTTTGCGTAAGTTTGTTCGGGAATATGCGCAAGAGCCTGCCACGGTGCAGGCCTGAAGTGCATCTTAGAACTGACCGGACATATGGAGGAGATGAAGGAAAGACTGCTTGGAAAGACTCTTGAAGAACTGCGCGGAGCAGCCGTTGAATGCGGACTCAAGCCTTTCGTGGGCTCGCAGCTCGCAGACTGGCTGTATGCCAAGCGCGTGACGGAATGGGACAGGATGAACAACATATCCAAGGCCGCGAGGCAGGCCCTGTCCGAAGGCTACGACCTCGGCACGTCCGCTCCCGCAGGAAGCGCCATGTCGTCCGACGGCACCAGGAAATACCTGTTCAGGGTAAGCTGCCCCGTTGCCGGTGCGAATGAGGAATCGGCCGTCGAAGCGGTAATGATACCCGACGAGGAGCGCCGGACCCTGTGCGTCAGCTCGCAGGCCGGGTGCAAGATGGGCTGCCGCTTCTGCATGACCGGCAGGCAGGGTTTCCACGGCAACCTCTCGGCCTCCGACATACTCAACCAGTTCGTCAGCATCGACGAAAGCGCCGCCCTCACCAACGCGGTGTTCATGGGCATGGGAGAGCCGCTCGACAACTACGGCGCCGTCAGCCGCGCCATAGAAGTACTCACAGCTCCCTGGGGCTTCGCCTGGAGCCCCAAGCGCATAACGCTCAGTACCATAGGCGTAATCCCGGCGCTGAAGCACTATCTCGACACGCAGAGATGCCACCTTGCCGTCAGCCTGCACAACCCCTTCCCCGACGAGAGGCTGGAGATGATGCCGGTGCAGAAGGCATATCCGATAGACGAAGTGCTGGAGCTCATAAGGCAGTACGACTTCAGCGGACAGCGCAGGGTCAGCTTCGAATATACGATGTTCTCCGGTTTCAACGACGACAAGCGTCATGCCGACGCCCTGATACGCAAGCTCCGCGGACTGGAATGCAGGGTGAACCTCATACGCTTCCACAAGATTCCGGACTTCCCATACGAGACGAGCCCGGACAGGAAAATGGAGGAATTCCGCGACAGACTCAGCAACAACGGAATAATATGCACGATACGATCATCCAGAGGAGAGGACATACTGGCCGCCTGCGGCATGCTCGCCGGGCAGCACTCGCAGCCGCGGTAGCCGTACTGTTGTCATCCGTCCCCGCCGGAGCGCAGACCTATCCGAACGCACTGTCCGTCGACAGCGCCGCCCCGGAGCTCGATTCCGCGTTCTTCAGGGAGTCGAGGCAGAAGATGGCGTCGATCAGGCTTACCGAACACCGGCCGACCGTGGGGCTGGTACTATCGGGCGGAGGGGCGAAAGGTGCGGCGCAGGTAGGTGCGCTGAAATATATCGAAGAACTTGGAATCCCCGTAGACCTCGTATGCGGCACCAGCATCGGAGGCCTGCTCGGAGGACTCTACGCGATAGGATACCGCAGCGACGACCTGCGGGAGCTGTTCCTCGGACAGGACTGGGACTACATCCTCAGCGACGCCGTCGACCAGAAGTACATCCCCTACTCCACCAAGCAGTACAATACGCAGTATGTCATAACGATACCCTTCCATGCCGCGGCCGAAGTGCTCGAAGAAGGAGTCGGAAGGACCGAGGGCGAGGAATACGAGAAGAAGTCTATCGCCAGTTCGCTTCCGTCGGGGCTCGCCTCCGGCCTCAACGTGGGCAACCTCATAGCCAGCCTCACCGTAGGCTTCCACGACAGGATGTCGTTCAACGACTTCCAGATACCGTACATGTGCGTCGCCGCCGACCTCATAAGCTGCAAGGCCAGGAACTGGGGAGGGGGGTCGCTCCAGGACGCGATGCGCTCCACCATGTCGGTGCCGGGACTTTTCGAGCCGGTGCGCACGGAGGGCATGGTGCTCGTGGACGGCGGCACGCGCAATAACTTCCCGACAGACATAGCGAGGGCAATGGGTGCCGACTACATAATAGGCATAGACCTCTCGGACGCACAGCTCGGCTACGATCAGGTCAACAACATCGGCGACATCGCCTCGCAGTTCTTCACGATGCTCGGAACCGACTCGTTCAACAGGAACATACGCATCCCCGACATATTGATAAAGCCGAGGATACCCGAATTCAACATGATGAGCTTCAACAGGCAGGCGGTGGACACGATGCTCGTGAGAGGATATGACGCCGCAGTCGCGAAGAAGGACGAGCTGCTCAGGCTCAGGGAGAGGATAGCGGCCGAGGGGGCGGAAGAAGGCCGGAAAGACACAAGGCGGGCTGTCGACATCTCGAAGACCAAGGTCACGATAGGCGCCATAGAATACGAGGGGATAAGCGACAAGGAGGCCGAGAGGCTCGCCAAGATGCTGGACTTCGGCACCGGCGACCGCGTAGGGAAGGCCGAGCTCGACGACATCATGAGCAAATACCAGGCGACCGGCGCGTTCGCGTCGCTGAGCTATTCGCTACTCGGGACAGAGGAGCCCTACCGACTCGTGTTCCACTGCAAGACCTCTCCCAACCACAGCATCGGCCTGGGATTCAGGATAGACTCCGAGGAATGGGCGTCGATACTGCTCAACCTCGGCATCAACACCAACACCCTCTGGGGCTCGAGGTTCAACTTCACGGCGAAGCTCGGGCAGAACCTCAAGGCCAACGCACACTACTCGCTCGACATAGCCTGGCTGCCCACTATCAATGTCGAGGCCTCGATATCCCGGTATTCCGGCTCGCTCAGGATAGGCGGTACCGACATATTCAGCGAGGTCTCATACTGGTCGCACCAGGAACTCGTCTACCTGTCCGACGTCAGGTGGAAAAGGATAAATTTCAAGACCGGAATCAAGAACCAGTACAACAATGTCGACTCCAGGACGCTCTTCGGCCAGCTCGTCTCGCAGGAATTCTCCAAGGACGTGCTCGTGGGCGACTACATCGGGCTCTTCGCGAACGGACACGACTACACCCTCGACGACTACTACTATCCCGAGCGGGGCGTCAGCTTCGCGTTCGACGCCAACTACGACTTCCTGAAGGCCGGCTCCTCCGACTTCTCGCCCATGCTCGCGCTGCGCTTCGACCTCAAGAACGTATTCCCCCTGGGAGGCAGGCTCGCCCTCATCAGCGACATACACCTGCGCGACATATATACCGCCTCCGAGACAATAGACCTCGAGGGAGGAGTCCACAGGGACATCTCCATACTGCACAGCAACTTCATAGGAGGCTCGATGAGCAGGCGCTACACCGAGGGGCACATACCGTTCTTCGGCATAAACAACGTGCTGTTCGTCGAGGACCACGTGTTCTCGGGAAGCCTCGAACTCCGCTACAACCCCATAGGCAAGCTGTATGTATCGGCGCTTGCCGGACTTATGGAGAGCAACTACACGCTGGACAGGCTCATAACCGAATTCAAACCCGACTACTACGCATTCGGAATGGAACTGGGCTACGACTTCATAACCGGACCGGTAAGGCTCAACCTCCACTGGAACCAGGTCGACAGGTGGGGCCTGTATGTCTCATTCGGATACGATTTCTGACGGCAATGGAAGAGACCCTGAACAAAGTCCTCTGTTCCCTGCAGGCCGCATGCGCCCGGAGGGAATACTGCAGTTCCGATATCCTCGCCAAGGCTATGAGGCTAACGGGCGGGGATGCCCGGGCATCGCAGGAGATCCTGGGCAGCCTCGAGTCCGACGGATTCGTGGACGACGCGCGCTATGCCGCGGCATTCGCGAGGGAGAAGTCCTCGATTACGGGCTGGGGGCCGCACAAGATCACCACGGCGCTGAAGATGAAGGGCATCGGAATGGACCTGATAGAGTCCGCCCTCTCGGAAACCGACGGACAGAAATCCGCGCAGCGGCTCAGAAAGTTGCTGGAAAACAAGTGGAAAAGCCTGCGGGGAGACCAGTACGCGAAGTTCAAGCTGCTAAGATACGCGCTCGGAAGAGGTTACGGCTACGACGAGGCCGGCCCTCTGGTAGACAGGATAGTCCGGGAGGCTGATGCGGACTTCAGCGGTGAAGGACCAGGCGGTATTTGATGTTCCTGTGCCCTCCGCGCACGACCTCCCCCTCGGCGACGAAGCCGAGAGTGGCATACACGTCTCCCCCGTCGGGATAGTCCGCGTCGGCGTAGCTCATAATGTCGTCCGGGCCTACCTCCGCTATGAAATGCCTGAGGAGCCTGCTCATTCCGCCTACCACCCTGTAGCCGCGAAGCGAGCAGTAGCGTATCCACTCGTACGAACTGACCACCCCGCCGTCCTTCTTCCACCTGCGGGCGTTCGAGAACAGAGCGACGGCCACCATAGCCCCCTCCCCGGGCCCGGCATCCTCCGACGCGCCCGTGCTCCTCTCGACGAACAGCGCATAGCGGTACCGCCCGCCCGTACTGCCGAGCCTATGGTTCTCCTGCAGGAAAGCGTCGCAGGCGACCTTGCCAATACGCGACACGCTGCAGTTGCGGGCGAATATTGTCTTTAGTCCGTCCATTACTCCCCCGAGACCGCCTCGTTGTAGCACTCGCGGCACAGCGGCTCGTAGACATCCTTCTCTCCGAGCAGGACGAGATCCTTGTTCTTGCTCAGGCGGTGCGAGAAATTCGCCAGACGGCCGCACCTGACGCAGATTGCATGGACCTTCTGCACGTCTTCCGCCACCGCCATAAGCCGAGGAATAGGGCCGAAAGGCACGCCCTGGTAGTCGGTGTCGAGCCCTGCCGCGATGACCCGCACTCCCCTGTCCGCCAGGGTCTGGCACACATCCACCAGGCTCTCGTCGAAGAACTGGGCCTCGTCGATGCCCACCACCTGCACATCCGGGGCGACAGCAAGTATCTCAGAGGCCTTGGACACCGGTATCGAGTCGAGCTTGTGCGCGTCGTGCGAGACGACCGCGACATCCGAATACCTGTTGTCTATCGCGGGCTTGAATATGGCTATCTTCTGGTTGGCGAAGCGGGCACGGCGCAGGCGCCTGATGAGTTCCTCGGTCTTGCCCGAGAACATCGAGCCGCAGATCACCTCTATGCAGCCCGATTTTTTGTGATTTTCGGAAAACATTGCGTAGTTTTGTAGATGTCGGCGGCAAAGATACTCAAAAGCCGCGTGCGGAACAAGCGGACAGATGACAGGAGCGCTGTACATAGTGCCGACTCCGGTCGGCAATCTCGAAGACATGACCTACAGGGCCGTAAGGGTGCTGAAGGAGGCCGACCTGATACTGGCGGAGGACACCCGCACCAGCTCCGTCCTGCTGCAGCATTACGGCATAGACGGCAAGCGGCTGCAGTCCTTCCACAAGTTCAACGAGCACAAGTGCACGGATCTGATAGTCCGGACCATACTCGAAGGCCGCACCGTGGCGCTGGTAAGCGACGCCGGCACTCCAGGCATATCCGACCCCGGATTCATGCTCGCTCGGTTGTGCGCGGAAAAGGGAATCGACGTATACACCCTTCCGGGGGCCACGGCATGCATCCCGGCGATAGTTTCGTCGGGGCTTCCCTGCGACCGCTTCTGCTTCGAGGGCTTCCTCCCCCTGAAGAAGGGCCGCCGCACCTTGCTTGAACAACTTACCAAAGAAACGAGAACTATGATAATCTACGAATCACCGAGGCGTCTGTCAGGGACGCTCGAACAGTTATGCGGGACTCTGGGGCCGCAGCGCAGGTGCTCGGTCGCAAGGGAGATCTCGAAAGTCCATGAAGAACATGTCCGCGGCACACTCGAAGAAGTCGCAAGGCACTTCCGCGAGAACGAGCCGCGCGGCGAGATCGTCCTTACGGTAGAGGGCGCCCCGGCCAGGGAGCGCGGGCCTCATCAGAACAAATACAAGTCTGCGCAGGACCATGGACAGGGACAGGAAGAACTCGACTAGCTCCACAGTCTTCCGCATCGGCACCGTCTCTCTCGTCTTCCTCGCAATAGGCTACCAGACAGCCCTGTTCATAAACAGGGCCGCGATACTCGGCATAGAGGCAAGGCGGGACAGGCCCGACACCGTATTCGTGGTGCGCACAGAAACCGTGGCGGAAGGCGTCAGTGCGGAAGACATCGGAGAGGAAAGCATCGGCAAGCAAGACGGAACAAGCAGCAGCGGCACAGATGCATCTGACGGCGGGCGAAATTCCGTCGCTGGAAGGAAAGTCTCCATCCGTTACGACACCGTGCGCCGCAACGCCGTCCACAGTGCCGCCGTCGAGGAGGTCCGCGAGAGGACACGGCGGGTGGAGAATTTCCGCTTCGACCCCAACACGGTCTCCGTGGACGACCTCCAGAGGCTCGGATTCAGCCGCAGGCAGGCCCAGGCAATCGACAACTACAGGCTCAAGGGAGGCAGGTTCCGCCGCAGGGAGGACTTCGCGAAGTCGTTCGTAGTGGCAGACTCGGTGTACCGCCGGCTCGAAGCTTACATCGACATTCCCCTGCTGGACATCAACAGCGCCGACTCGGCCGCCTTCGACACCCTGCCCGGCATAGGCCCGTACTTCGCCGCCCGTATGGTAGAATACCGCACGCGGCTCGGAGGCTATTCATACACGGAGCAGCTGACCGACATATACAATTTCGGGCAGGAGCGTTTCGACGCCCTCAGGGACCTCGTATGCTGCAGCCCTCCAGAACCCTACCCGCTATGGACGCTGCCGTCCGACAGCCTGCGCCTGCATCCGTACATAGGGGGATACCGCGAGGCGGAGGCCATAGTGCTGCTCAGGGAGAACTATCCCGCCGACTCCCTCTCCGTAGGGCTCATACGGCGTGCGGGCATACTGCCCGAAGAAGACCTGGCCCGCCTGGAACGCTGCCTGATAGCGGAGCCGTGAGCCTGACCGACTACCGCGCGGACTTTTTCCGGCCGGGATGATGCGAAAGTATGGATTCCTGCCAAGAACTCCTGTCGACATGGGTATATATCTCGGTGGTGAGTATGGACTCGTGGCCGAGCATCTCCTGGACCACCCTGAGGTCGGCGCCGTTCTCTATCATGTGGGTGGCGAAAGAATGGCGGAAGGTGTGCGGGGAGATTTCCTTGTCCACTCCGGCGGCCAGTGCCTGCTTCTTGACCATTTTAAATACAGACACGCGGCTTATAGGCGCCCCCTTCAGGGTCAGGAACGCCATATCGGCATACGACGGGGACGCCGGCTCGGAGCGGCTTCCGAGATACAGGCGGAAACATCCTGCGGCGACCTCTCCGAGCGGGACGAGCCGCTGCTTGTCGCCCTTGCCTATGACCCTGACATAGCCTTCGTCGAGAAACATGTCGCTCAGATGCAGGGAGCATAGTTCGCTCACCCGGAGCCCGCAGCCGTAGAGCATCTCCAGCATAGCCCTGTCCCGCGGTCCGGTCGGAGAGGCAAGGTCCACCGAGTCCATTATGGCTTCCACCTCCTGCACCGAAAGCACGGAGGGAAGGTACCTTCCCAGCTTGGGAGAATCCATGGCGTCACAGGGGTTGTCGCCGCGCTCCGTCTCGACCACGAGCCAGTCGAAGAACATTCTCAGGGAGCTCAGCGCCCTGGCCTGAGAACGTTTTGACAGCCGTCCGGATATGTCCGCGAAGTAGTCGGAGACATGCCGTGACTCCACCTTGGCCGCCCTCACCGGGCAGCGGTCAAAGAACGCGCGCACATCGCGGCAGTAAGCCATGGCCGTGTTCGGAGAAAGTCCGCGCTCGACCTTCAGATAATAAGAGAAATCCCGGAGTTCCCTTTCTGTTCCGTTGGTTTCGGAAGCGTCTATCATAGCATGCAAGTATGCACAAATATACTAAATCCCCGGAAAATCGCTATTTTTGTCCGCATGAAGAGAATACGCATATCGGCATTCGCAGGCCTGGCCATGCTGCTGGCGCTGGTATCCTGCGGCAAGGACGGTCCCGAGGGTATACGCCCGGACAGATACCGCCATGTGTTCATAGGCTATCTGGCGGGGTACAACAACCTCAGCCAGTACCTGAGGAGCAACCTCGAAGCCCTCGGCTCCGGAGTGCTCCCCGAGAAGTCCCGCGACCAGGCCATAGTCATATTCGCACACAACACCGTATCGGCCGGAGACTACAGCACTCCATCGGCACCCTGCTTGCTGCAGCTCTACCGCGACAGGGGCGCCTGCGCGATAGACACCCTCGCCACCTATCCCGCGACCCTCTCGAGCACGGACGGCCCGACCCTCAGGCTCGCTCTCGAGGATGTCATGGAACTCTTCCCCTCGGACAGTTACGGAATGCTGTTCTCCTCGCATGCTACGGGCTGGATACCTGAAGGCTACCGCGCATCCTCATCCAGCACTTTCTCCGCCGGGGAGGAATGGCAGGAGCCGCCGCTGCCCACGAAATCCATAGGAGCACAGTACCACGGATCGTCATCCGTGTCGGAAGAAATGGAACTGCAGGAATTCGCGGAAGCGATTCCGATGAAGCTGGACTATATCATTTTCGACGCATGCCTTATGGGCGGCGTCGAGGTAGCCTGGGAACTCAGGGACGTATGCGGCACCGTAGCCTTCTCGCCGGCGGAGATAATCGCCAACGGATTCGTCTACGAGCCCATGTCGTGGAGGCTTTTCAGCGGAGCATCCCCCGACATCGAGGGGATATGCCGCGACTACTTCGAGCATTACGACTCGCTGGAGGGAGACTGGCGTTCGGCCACGATAACTGTCGTGGACTGCGGCAGTCTGGACGCTCTGGCGCTTTGCATGGAGGGCATAATAGAGAATCACAGGGACGCCGTCCCGCAGGCCAGGGAACGATGCCAGAGGTATTTCTACGACCGCAAGCAGTACTACTTCGACCTGCGCGACTTCGCCGTCTGCATGGGAGCCTCCGCATACGAACTCGAAGAACTGGACGCAGCGCTCGGGCAGTGCATAAGCTACCACGCCGAGACCCCGACCTTCTTCAACCTCGAGCTTGAGCGCTGCTGCGGCCTGAGCACATACATTCCCTCGGAAGCCCTGCCCGAACTCAACAGTTTCTACCGCACGCTCTCGTGGAACGAGGCCGTAGGGCTCGTGGAGTAGGCTGCGCCGCATTACGTCTGCGCCTCTGAGAACAAAAATAAATTTGTTCTCCTCCCTGCTTCTTCGTATATTTGCAATCCGCACTCCGGTGCGGCATCATTGGAAAGATGCTCGAGTGGCTGAAGAGGCACGTCTGGAAAGCGTGTGACCGT
>OHFP01000553.1_pt1 | contig 18503 bp, 9 predicted proteins | sample 1567591 | NCBI WGS metagenome assembly OHFP01 (sample SAMEA3879547, study PRJEB24766) | human gut metagenome | biome: human-associated habitat; feature: feces | place: USA | collected 1985/1987 | reverse complement strand
TATTTTTTATAGTTATTCACAAGTTTTACAAGTGGTTTCCATACGTTTTCATTCCACTTCTGATGATTTGGATACATAAGTTTTAACATATAAAGTTGTGCAAACAGTCGCCTTGTTGGAATATATTTCTCTGATGACGGCATTTTGGGGATTGCCGGAAATATCCAGTAATACAGTCTTGAATAATGTGCACACTTATTTCTAAGATCATTGAGACATCGCATCCAACTGTCAAGTGTTTGGTAGTTAATACTATAAAGATTTGCCGCAATAGCTGCCTTATCATTATTTTTCATTCCCCTGTAAAAATATGATAATGTGCCAAACGAGAAAAATTCAATAATTACCCATATTGGAAAATGTCCGTTATATTTCTTCATATGATGCTGGACAACTGTTGTCCTTGCATTCTCTTTTATGCAAGAATTAATCCTTTTTGTGAAGGCAATATGGTCATGTTTATTATTATAATTACAAGCATCCATATATCCTTCCTCTCCATACTTATGTGCATGATAATATGCTAATTGTGAGCGAAAATAAACTTCTATTTCATCCACTACTCCGGCTATAAGATTTCGTAATTGCTCATCAAATTCATATATTGCCTGAAGTCTTTCAAATGTAATATTGGGAAATAATGAACCGTGTCCATTGATTTGAAATGGAAGAAAATATCCAGAAAAACGATAGTAGTTAACTTGCTTTAGAAATGTCTTTGCGCTTACATCATCTATAATAGCAATATTTTTGTTCTTTAGTATTGCTATCTGCTGATCATATGTCTTCGGTTTTTTAATAAGCACTCCTCCTCTTTAGAAAAAATGTGCCCCCATTTGACACTTCTATGAGAGGTGTGGGGGCTTCTGGTAATATTATTATATCCAAAATCATGGAAATTGCAACTGAAAAATTATAGTTTGACTCTTTTTTTAACGCGGATTATTATGATATTTCCATATATAGTCTGGGCACCACTTGGGTCTATGCTTTTGGTATAATGACAATGCAAGTTTCTGATATAATTCCTCACACTGATATTCTTTTGGAAGTTCATCAATGTGCTTTATTGTATAGTTTGCGTTTTTTTCTGCAATTTCAATAAAATATCGCCTTATATGCGCCTGTTCTTTCATTCTTGCCAAATATGGTGCATTTTTTATTATTGCTAATTCGCCACAACTTTTCACATATTTTTGCAGCAAGTCATACGTAAAGTACTTTGCAGGATAATATTTCAAAAAATCATCATCCAATTTATTCATAAGTTGTTCTCTTATTATCCTATCTTTAAACATGCTATCCGGTACCAGTGACATAAACAGTTCAATCTCCTCATCCTTTGCACGGCACAATGGAAACACCTTTCCGCCCCAGTTTTCATAGCTAATATACGGAAATAAATTTCTTTTATTTCTCCCAAGTATTATTTTCCGTAACATTTTTTCTGTTACATCTTCTCTCCGTAACAGTAATATATTTTTCCAGTTATCCTCTATTAGATTATACCCACTTATCTCATTACTTTTAAATTCAATTTTTGAGGCCACAAGTGTATTGTCCCATTCGCGAAGCAAATTTGCCGAGAACAATCGTTGTACCTGATTTACTCTTCTAGAAACAGCATATAAGCTTTCTTTTCTGTCTATAAAAATCATTTTGTCAATATATTCTGACAAGTTTTGCTGCGGTTGACATATCAATGCATTCTCTTTCTGTAACACTCCTAATATCTTTTTCTGTTCCTCAATTTGCTCGGCTGTGGTTATTTGTTCACTAAGTCTTTCCTTATTAATCGATTCTAATAGTTTGTCAAATGATGCAAACTGTTTTGCAACTCCAAATACAGGAGAATAGTAGTAGGTTAACTTACCATCATATGGATTTACCATGATATGATTATAATAATTCACATCTACAATACATCCATGTATTGTGCCGTTAAAGCCAAGTCGTTTTACTTCTGACGCTATTCTTTCTTGTACCAATCTATATGGCTTTAATCCTTCATAAAATGACTTTACCATAGATAAAAATGTCTCATTATAATAATCCATGCTATTTATCGTACTGACCTGCTTAACCATTCCTCCTACACACATTTTGACTCCTTTTTGTGTCTTTACAAAAAAACCATAGTATCCGTCATGTTTTATCAGGTATAAGCCGGCATCTTTTTGCTTTAAAATATTGTTTATGAGCTTAGGCTCATTCAATCTCTCTCCAATATATCTATAATAAAGCACATATTCCTCTATACTAATTTTGTGGCATCCATCCGTATATCTAATGAAAGGATCATACACGCACCCCAAACTACATAATTTCATTTGAATATTTCCCGTATATCCTATCTGATTATCCGCAAAAATTGTCCTATATTTATCACGAACATATCTGTTGTGATGATCATGCCCATAAAAATATATACATTGGGAATCTTCCTCTCCTTCTTTTAACCAATCATTTACAGGGCAATGGCTGATTACAATCAACGGCAAGTGCATTTTTTTTGCTTTTAAAAGATATTTTTTGTATATTGAATAAAATATTTCTGATTGTTTATTAAATCCTTCGAATAGCACAAGTTCGTAGTGTTATACATTTCATTATATTTGGAGAAACCAGTTCCTCCAAATATAAGACACTTCGGAACACTACGTTTATCTATATAATCATATTTCATAAAACCATCATTAATAAGAAGGTGAATCCCATGCTTTGCAGAAAGTTTCATATACTGTTCATAGCACTCTCGCCTTGTAGAATAAGCAGACAATTCGTGATTTCCCAACACATATAACACTTTTTCCATAGATGGAATCTCTTTATTAAGACACGAGAAAAAAATATCAACTATCGCTATGTCATCAGCTATATCTCCATCAATAATAATGTAGTCAAAATATCCCCTTTTTGCTCTGTCCTTGTTTTCTCCAAAAATATCAATTACCAATTTTCGAATTGCCGGAGGCAAAGATCTTTTCTTTATAGTTTCAAACCCTTCAATGTGAAATTCTAGATGAATATCCGAAATGTAAAAAATATTCAAACTATCCCAAATATTTTTTACAGGAAATTGTATTTCATTCTGCCACAGCGAAACATCATTCATTCACCAGTTCCTCCGTTTGTACTATAGCGCTACTATTCTTCCTTCTTGTAAGAAATTAACTTAATTGTAGCGTCGTGAAATACCAGAATCAATAGGAAATCTTTCGTAGATATATAGTTAGAAACTAATACTGCCTGACATGCTTTTTCCAGTAGAAAAATTTGTATACAAAAATTACCAAAAAAGCGGCCTCCTTTTACAGTTAGCCGCTTTCTAATATTATCATTAGGATCTGAGTTCCACACCCAGCTTATTGTTCAGGTTCTTGAGAATCTTCTTCACGTAGCCGTCCACTGCCTCTGTGGTGAATTCTTCCTCCTTCGGGGCAAAGGTTACGGTGAAGGCCATGGACTTCTTCTCGGGTCCCACCTGTAATCCCTCATAGACATCGAAGAGTTCTACAGACTCTACGAAGCTGCTGGCTTCCGCGATGGCCTTCTTGGACCATGCGCCGGTCTCGATGTAGACGGCCTTGCCGTTCTTCATCAGGTTCATGGCCACCATGGCGAACTGCACCGTGCCGCCGCCCTGAATGAACAGCACCTTGTAGTTGTCGGGAATGCTCATCAGCTTACGCAGATCGGCTTCCGCATCCGCCGCGATCTGCTGGAACACCTTGGAGCGGTGGCTCATCTCCATGACGCACATACCGCTGCCGCGGTAGTTCATCATCTCATCGCGGATCTCCTCCAGCACGGGCTCCGGCATCATGGCGGGGCCGGCGGAGAAATTGAAAGTACGACCGTATTTCATTTGGTTTTCCTCCTGTTCATAATAGTCACCTGGCACATATTTGTGCACGCTGACAATCGGTACTTATAGTATACGGCAAAGAGACGGCAGAATCAACAGCAAAAATGAAAAAAAGTCAGATAAACTCAAAGATTTTCAGCCTGCGGGAGCTTTTGCGGACGGTCATTTGACAGGGGAGCCCATAGATGGTAGAATAGCCGCTGCAAAGAAACTGCAAAAGAAAACAGCCGCCGCCCCTTGGGGCGGCGCGTAAGTGAGGGCGATGGCATGAGGGACAAGGTGAGAGCGCGAGTACAGCATATGAGCCTGTACGTGACCGCGCTGCTGAAATGGCTGGCGGTGGGCACGCTGGTGGGCGGCGTAGGCGGCTTTGTGGGCGCGGCGTTCCATCTGGGCGTCAACTACGCCACCAACGTGCGTATGACGCACCCGTGGGTGCTGTACCTGCTGCCCTTGGGCGGCGTGATCATCGCTGCGCTGTACCGGCTCTGCCGCCTGGAGAGGGCGGGCACCAACGCCGTGATCGAGTCCGTCCACTTTGGGAAGAAGGTTCCCACGCTGCTGGTGCCCCTGATCTTCGTCGCCACCGTCATTACCCACCTGTGCGGCGGCAGTGCCGGACGAGAGGGCGCGGCACTGCAGATCGGCGGCGGCATCGGCTACCGTACCGGTACGCTGCTGCATCTGGGGGAGAAGGATCTGCCTCTGGCGACCCTGTGCGGCATGAGCGGCGTGTTCGCCGCCCTGTTCGGTACGCCCCTGACCGCCACCATCTTCGCACTGGAGGTCATCAGTGTGGGCGTGCTGTACTACGCGGGGCTGCTGCCCTGCCTCACCGCCTCCCTTACGGGCTACTATATCGCCCTCCTTATGGGCGTGGAGCCCACCCGCTTCACCGTGGCTATGCCGGAGCTGCACTGGCCGACGCTGGGGCTGGTGAGCATCGTGTTCTGCAAGGGGCTGCATCTCGTGGAGCACGCCGCCGTCCGGTGGCTGAAGGATCCCTTCCTCCGCGCCGCCGTGGGCGGAGGGATCATCGTGGCTGCCACGCTGCTGCTGGGCACCACGGACTACAACGGCGCGGGCATGGACGTGATCCAGCGCGCGCTGGAGGGCGAGGCGGCAACGTGGGCGTGGCTTTTGAAGCTGACGTTCACCGCCGTAACCATCGGCTGCGGCTTCAAGGGCGGCGAGGTGGTGCCCTCCTTCTTCGTGGGAGCCGCCTTCGGCTGCGTGTTCGGCGGACTGCTGGGGCTGCCGCCGGCGTTCGCCGCCGCCATCGGACTTGTGGCGGTGTTCTGCGGCGCGGTGAACTGCCCCGTGGCGTCCGTTATCCTCAGCATCGAGCTGTTCGGCTCCGCCGGTATCGTCTATTTTGCCGCCGCCTGCGCCCTGAGCTACGTGCTCTCCGGGTACTGCGGGCTGTACAGCAGCCAGACGATCCTCTACTCCAAGCTGCGGGCGGAGTTCATCAACGTCCACACCAAGGAGTGACCTCTGCGGGAGCGTCCCGCCGACGCTGTATTATTTCCCCGAAGACCTCGGTGCCGCCGAGGTTTTCGCGTTTTGTAAGAAAAGATTAATCGTTCGTTCACATGATTCCCGTAAAATAGTGGTATCCTGCTGGTAGTACGAAGGAAGGGAGTGTTCCCGTGAAGCGGACTCTCACCGACAAGCAGAAAAAAACGTTGTCCATACTGGCGATCGTCATATTCGTCCTGCTGTCGGCTGCACTGGCGTGGTTCGTGGGTCGTCCCATTATCCGCTTTGCCCGGCAGCCGGAGCAGTTCCGCGCATGGGTGGACAGCCACGGCGCGTGGGGGCCGCTGGCTTACGCCGCCATGGTGTTTTTGCAGGTGGTGGTGGCGGTCATCCCCGGAGAGCCGCTGGAGATCGCCGGCGGCTACGCCTTCGGCGCGTGGGTGGGTACGCTGCTGTGTCTCGCCGGCGCGGTGCTGGGCAGCGCGGCGGTGTTCGCCCTGGTGCGCCGCTGGGGACGGGGCATCGTGGAGGTGTTCTTCCCGGCGGACAAGCTGGAAAAGCTCCACTTTCTCCTGCATACCTCCCCCAAGCGCACGGCACTTTTCTGGCTGATCTTCACCGTCCCCGGCACGCCCAAGGATCTCCTCTGTTACTTCGCGGGGCTGACCGACCTGCCGTGGGGCACGTGGCTGCTCATCGCCACCGTGGGGCGGCTGCCCTCCATCGTCACGTCTACCGTGGGCGGCAGCGCACTGGGGGAGCAGAACTACCGCGCCGCCGTGATCGCCTTTGCCATCGCGCTGGCGGTGGCGGCGATGGGATACGTGATCTACCGCGCCGTGTGCAGACGTCACAGCGATACCGGCGAGGGGTCGGACGGCTGAGCTGCGGTGCTTTTCGGCGAAAAACAAAAGGGACGCTTGCCATTTTCCCCGGACTGTGGTATGCTTGCCCCGCAAGCACATGATTCTGTAAGGAGTGTTCACATGGATCCTATTTTCAACATTGAGCTGGGGGATTGCCCCATCTGCCGCGGCAGCGGCGTTATGCACGACGAGCAGGGCTGGTGCCTCTCCGTGGGCTGCATGGACTGCGGCGCGGAGACCGCCAACGCCGAGTACCACACGCCGGAGCAGCGTCTGGAGGCGGCGCGGCAGGTGGCACTGCTGTGGAACATGGGTAAGGTCATCCACACGGGTGCCAGCGACTGATCCGCCGCCGCGGAAAACCACAAAAAACACCGCTCTCCCGGTAACGCCGGGGGAGCGGTGCTTTATTATGGGAGCGAATAAGGGGGAATGGCTTGACAGGGGGCGGATTCGTGGGTACAATGGGCAAAAATGCTGTCCGCCGCAGGCGCGGCGGGCTAAGGAGGTACGCTTGTATGAATATCGGATTGCTGGGCTTTGGCGTAGTGGGCGGCGGCGTGTGGGAGCTGTGCGCCGGGCGGGAGGACATCCGCGTGGCGCGTGTGCTGCTGCGTAGTGCCAAGGCGGGTTTGCCGGAGGACGTGTGTACCTTCGATGTGAACGACATTCTCAACGACGACGCCATCGACACGGTGGTGGAGGTCATGGGCGGGCTGCACCCGGCGTATGAGTACGTCACCGCCGCCATGGAGCGGGGCAAGCACGTGGTCACCGCGAACAAGGCGTTGGTCGCCGCCTATTACGGCGAGCTGACCGCTCTGGCGGCGAAGCAGGGCGTGGCTCTGCGGTGTACGGCGGCGGTGGGCGGCGGCATCCCGTGGCTGGTGAATCTGGAGCGGGTGAAGCGGCTGGATACGGTGTGCGCCGTGGGCGGCATCATGAACGGCACCACCAACTTCATCATGGACGCCATGCACCGCACCCCGGTGGATTTCCCCGCCATCCTCAAGGAAGCGCAGGAGCTGGGCTACGCTGAGGTGGACCCCTCCGCCGACATTGACGGCGACGACATCCGGCGCAAGCTGTGTATCTCCGCCAACGTCGCCTTTGACGTGCTGCTGGACGAGACCGCCATCCCCACCTTCGGCATCCGGACGGTGACAGCGTCGGATATTGCGGCGTTCCAGCATCACGGCTTCGTCTGCAAGCTGCTGGCAAGAGCCGAGCGGGCGGAGGACGGCGTGTGCGCCTACGTGGAGCCGACGCTGGTGGCGGCGAACGATCTGGAGGCGGCGGTGCCCACCAACTACAACCTCATCACCTATGAGGCGGAAAGGCTGGGACGGCAGAGCTTCTACGGGCAGGGCGCGGGGCGGTTCCCCACCGCCAGCAACGTGGTGCAGGACTGCCTGACGGTACTGGGCGGCAAACGCGGGTTCTATACGGACAGGGCGGAGGCGGTGTTCTCCGCCAGCGCGAAGGCGCATCCCTACTATGTGCGTACCGCTGCGCCGGACAACTTCCTCCGGGAGCACACGGCGGAAACGTGGGAGAACGGCGCGGTCATCACCGGCGCGGTGGATACCTACGAAATGCTGTCGTGGGCGGCGGCGCAGCGGCAGCGAGACCCCGCCGCATTTGTCGCCGGCATCCGATAAATCGCGAATACCAACGGGGAGAGCGGAGAATTTTGCCGAAAAACCGTTGACAGACACCGGCAGCGCGGTGTATACTCAATGTGTTGCCTGTAAGGCAGCATAAAGTGAATAAGATCCGGAGAAGTCGTGCGGCTGTCCGCTGTAAAGACCGAGAATGATCGGTCAGGCGGCAGTTTAGAAGGAAATGGGACATAACCCACCGCGAACGGCACTGTGAGCGCAAGGATGCACCGAAACAGCGAAAGCTGTGTGACGAAAGTCAGCCATTGGGCGTAAGCCTGAGAAGGTAGGCGGCAGACGGGGAGCGAAGGCTCCGCGGCGCGAGGCAGGAGAATTGCACGTCGGAGGATCAGGTACAGCGGGCGTTTTCTCCGTATGGGACTGTTATAAAGGAACCACGCTGTTTTTGCATTGCAAAAGCGGCGTTTTTTCTCAGTAAAAACGCACGCCTATCCCTTGTGGGATAGGCGATGCCTTTTGTCAAGCCGGGACGGCATACGCCGTCCGGGTTCCATCGGGCGGGAGGAGATCGTCAGGCTCCTCCGCCCGCTTTTTGTTGCCGTGCGTATACCAATACAAATATAAACAAAGGAGAAGGAGAAATGAAAAAACGAGTGGTATCTCTCCTGCTGGCTCTGGTCATGCTGACCAGCCTGCTTCCCACAGCGGTGTGGGCGGAGGACGCATATTCCGTTGCGCCCGACAGTGAAACGCAGGATGTCCTGCAGGAGCAGGACAAGCAGGACAAGCAGGACAAGCAGGACGAACAGGAGAAGCAGGAGCAGGAAAAATCGGAGGAGCAGGACGATCCCGCCCTTGCGCAGCAGCCCATGCTGACCGCCGTCATGCCTGCTGCGGTGCCGCCGCAGGGCAAGGGTACGGCGACTGACCCGTACCGGATCAGCACGGCAGATGAGCTTGCATGGTTGGCACAGGAGGTCAACGCAGGGCGCGGTGCGTCCTATAATGCTGTCCTCTGCAATGACATTGATCTGAAGAACGAGGAATGGACGCCCATCGGAAAGAACTCATCCTATGCCTATAAGGACACCTTTGACGGTGGCGGTTATACCATTAGCGGCTTGAAAATCGACAGCACCGACCAATACCAAGCGTTGTTCGGCTATGTGAAGGGCGGCACCATCAAGAATCTGGCGGTGGCGGGCAGCGTGACGAGCAGCAACAAGTATACTGCCGGTATCGTTGCCTATGGCAGTCCGGTGACTGTGACGAACTGTACCAACAACGTATCCGTTACGGCAAAAGGAAATGCTGCCGGCGTGGTGGCGTATGCATACGCTAACAGTGAAGTTATGGACTGCACCAATAACGGTGCCATCATCGGCTGCGGAGACTATGTGGGCGGCATCGTGGGAGCAGGCAGCAGCATAAAGACGATTTCGAATTGCTTCAACAGCGGCAGCGTTACCAATAACGGTACACCTGGCAGCTCCGCCTATTGCACCGGCGGAATTGCGGGCAATGTCAGCAGCAGCTCCACCGTGACCCGCTGCGGCAACACCGGAGACGTTACCAGCACCATAAAACGCACCGGCGGCGTGGTAGGCGGGGCGGCGGGAACCATTTCCGCCTGCTTCAACACCGGCACAGTGACCGGCATTTACGGCGTCGGCGGTGTGGCAGGCGGTGCCGGCGCAAAGAACGTCAAGATCACGGATTGCTATAACAAGGGAGCGGTGATCTGCGAGACGCCTTCAGCGACCTTCAATGATTCAAACGCCAAGGGCGTGGGCGGTATCATTGGAGACCCGTCCTCTACCTACAACACGGGCATCGTACTGACCAACTGCTACAACGCAGGCACGGTGACAAACAATTCCACCACCGCTGGCGTTGTTGTGGGCGGTGTTATCGGCAGCAGTGCGGCAAACAATTACAGCGGTGTCGCAACGCCGAACCTTATCACCGCCCAAAATTGCTACTATCTCGCCACCGCCGGTCTTTCCGGTGACGGCGCAAACGCCTCTGCCGCAGGCATGACCGGTAAGACGGCAGAGTGGCTGAAATCCGCGGAACTGGTCGAGGCTCTGGGCGGCTCCTACATTGCCGGGGACGGCGATTACCCGATTTTGGGCTGGCAGGATCCCGACGCGGCATACACGGTGAAGTTTACCCTTTCTCCCGCCACCGCCTCGGTGACGGTGAAGCAAGGCGATGAAACGGTCACCCCTGCAAGTGACGGCAGCTATCAGCTGAAAAACGGTGTGTACACGTATGAGGTCTCCGCCGCTGAGTGCCAGACAGAGACTGGCTCTTTTACTGTGGCGTATGCGGGACAGACCATCAGCATTACACTGAAAGAGAAGCTGTATGACGTCAAGTTCACCACTACGCCGGACGATGCGGTGCTGGCGGTGGACGGTCGTACCCCGGAGGCGGACGGACGCACCTACCGGCTGCCTAAATCCGGCAACCCCTATACCTATACGCTCAAGGCGTTCGGCTACAAGGACAAGAGCGGTACCTTCACCGTCCCGGATGGGGACAACGCACTGACGGTCACCTTGACCAAGCTCCCCACCCAAAAGGTGACGTTCGGTGCGGTGACGGCGGCGGACGGCAAGGACATCACCCCCAAGATTTCCGTCACCTGCACGGCGTGGCTGGCGCAAACGCTGACCGCCGCTACGGACGGCAGATATGACCTGCCCGCCGGGGAGTACAGCTATGCGGTCTCCTGCGCCGGGTATAAGACGGTAAGGGATACCTTCACCGTGGCGAACACGGCGGTGACCCTCCCGGCGGTACAGCTGGAGGTGCAGACCGCATGGGACGGCACGACCTACACCAAGCCGCAGAAGGATGCGGACGGCGTGTACCTGATCGGTGCACCGGACGAGCTGATGTGGTTCAACAAGAACGCCAAAATGACCGACTCAGCCAAGCTGACGGCGGACATCTGCATCAATGAGGACATAAACGCCGAAGTATCCACGCTTTACAATTGGAAGCCGATCGGGGAGTACGACAGTGCTAAACGATATGCAGGCACCTTTGACGGCGGCGGACATACCGTCAGAGGTTTGTACATTGCCACAAGCGGTATTAAAAATACCGGCATGTTTGGTTATGCCAAGAAGGGCAGCAAAATCAGCAACTTAACGCTGTCGGACAGCAAAATCAGCGGAACAGGAAATTACACCGGAGGTATCGCTGGCGAGGCTTACGACATGGAGAACTGCCATGTGACAGGCACGGTTACAGTCAGCGGTGCAGCGTATGTCGGCGGCGTGAGCGGCTACCAGGACGGCGCCATCACACGGTGCTCCAACGCTGCGGTGGTCGAGGCGAAGGGAAACTATGTCGGCGGCGTGACGGGTTATGTGCAGTCCGACGCCTCTACCGCCATGACGGAATGCTTCAACACCGGCCCCGTTACCGGCAGCAGCATGGTGGGCGGTCTGACCGGCAATCTCTACCTTGGCGGCACGATCAGTGCCTGCTACAACACAGGAGCTGTGACCGCCACGGCAGCCGCTGGCACGGCAGGCGGACTTGTGGGCAGCTTCCGCTATGGAACGATCAAGAACACTTATCATAGCGGTACGATCACGGCGGCAAATGTTGGAAGCGTAGCTGGTAAGCTGGAATGGACCAGCGGTCAAAAAACGCTGGAGAACGTTTACGTTTTGAACGGTTCCATGGAGACTGTGGGCAGCCTCGGCGGCTGCACCATCCAAAACGGCACGGCGGTTTCTAAAACGGCAGAGGAGTTAAAGGCGTTGACCTCTGCGGAGCTTGGGGACAAATTCGCGGCGGACACCGGAGCCGTCAACGGCGGCTATCCCATCCTGAAATGGCAGACCGGCGGCGCAGCGGAGACTGACCCCGATCAGCCTACTATCGAGGAAGCCGGCTGGGACGGCAAAGCTGCCAAACCCGAGCAGACCGGCGGTGTGTATCAGATCACCACGGCGGCGGAGCTGAAGTGGTTTGCCGATGCGGCAAAGACCACCCCGGAGATCAAGGGTAAGCTGACCGCCGATATTGACCTGAACCACCGGAACTGGACACCCATCGCGGCTTTCTCCGGAGAGCTGGACGGCGGCGGTCATACCGTCAGCAGCTTCTATTGCAAGGCGACCGGCACTGCCGCACTGGTTGCCAAGAACTCTGGCACCGTCAAAAATCTTACCGTCAGCGGTAAGGTCATCGGCAATGACAACACCGCCGCCATCGCGGCAGAAAACACGGGCACCATCGAAAACTGCACCGCGCTGGTGCAGATCACCGGCGGTAGGTACACGGCGGGTATTGCCGCTGTGAACAGCGGCACGGTGCGTTGCTGCACCAACGGCGGCGCAGTCAGCGGCGCACAGTACGTGGGCGGCGTCTGCGGGCAGAACAAGGGCTCCAAGACAGCGACCGTGCTGGTGGAGGACTGCGTCAACACCGGTATGATCCGCGCCGCAGGCTATATGCTGGGCGGTATCGTGGGCGATAACGATGGTTACAGCGACGATTTTGCCAAGACTACCGTGCGCCGCTGCGCCAACAGCGGTCACATCATCGGCACTGCCGCCATTCTTCGCGCCTATGTGGGCGGCGCGGTGGGCCGCAACAACGGCACGGTGAACGGTCTGTATAACACCGGCTGTGTGGAGAGTCTCGGCGGCTGCGTGGGCGGTGCGCTGGGTCTGAACCTTACGAAAGCGGTGAAGGCTGACATTTACAACGTGGCGGACGTCATGGGCGGCGACTATGAGGACGACGGTTATCCCACGGACAATGCCGTCAGCACGGAAGCGGAGCTGGCACAGGCGAAAAAGACCATGGGCACGGTCATTGACCGGCTGGGCAGCAAGCCCGCCATCAGCGGCACCGTTACCCTCACCGGAAAAACGGAGGTGGGCGCGGACATCACCGCCGCCTATACCGGCTCTGCCGAGAGCCTCCTCTACGTCTGGTATTACAGCTACGACGAAAACGACCATGTGGTGCTGGCGATCACCGATACGGGGAAGTACACCATCCCCAACGACAACATGGCGGGACGCCGGCTTCGTGTCAAGGCTCTTTCCGCCGAGTGCAGCGGCGTTTTGACGGCGGAGACCGGAGCTATCGAGGGCATGACCGGCTCTCTGGAAATCGAGGGTGCCGCCGTGGTGGGACGCACGCTCAAGGCGGTGTTCAAGTCCTCCGCGGCGTACAGCGACCTGCACTATCAGTGGTACCGCGGTGCGGAGACCATCTCCGGCGCGACGAAGGCGGAGTACACAGCCACGGACGCTGACTTGGGCAAGGCTCTGAAGCTGGTCATCACAAGTGGCGGTGTGGCAGGCAGCGTAATGGCAAAGACGACTCCCGTGAAGTCTGCGGCAGATGCGGATATGTGGGAGCTCGACCAGTGCAGCGAGCCTGCCAACGTGGGCGGCGTGTACCAGATCAGCACGGAGAAGGAGCTGCACTGGTTCGCCAGCGAAGTCAACGGCGGCAACACGGCAATTTCCGTCAAGCTGCTCAATGATATTGCACTGACCACCGACAACTGGTATCCCATTGGACGCAAGGGTCACGGCTTCGCCGGTACCTTTGACGGCAACGGCAAGTCTATCACCAATCTGAAGCTCACCTCTGACAAGGACGAAACGGGATTCTTTGGACTGCTGACCAACGGCGGAAAGGTGAAGTCCCTCTCCGTCAGCGGCAGCGTGATCGCCACGGGCGATGTGTCTCAGACCGGCGGTATTGCAGGTGCGATGGGCGAAGTGGGCAGCAAGTCCTCCATTACGGACTGCACCTTTAGCGGCACCGTCACAGGCAATATCCAAGTGGGTGGTATCATTGGCTGTGTGGGACAGCACAATCAGGTGGAACGCTGTGCCAATCACGCTGCTGTCAGCGGTAAGGAGGACGTGGGCGGCGTTGCCGGTGCCAATTCCTACGGCGTGATGCGCTATTGCTTCAACACCGGTGCGGCGGGCTCCAAGCAAGTGGGCGGTATCGTGGGCACCCAGCAAAACTACGCCGAAATGGTGGCATGCTACAACACCGGTACCGTCACCGGCGCAGACTATGTGGGCGGCGTCGCGGGCAAGGTCTATGTGGCTGCCATGCCCAGCGGCTGCTATAACGTGGGCGAGGTCAGCGCAGCCCTGCGCTGCGGCGGCGCGGTGGGCAGCTTCGGCGGCGACGACTACATCATGGTGAAAAACGGCAGCTTCTTCAAGGAGATCAACAACGCCGCATTCAAGGCGAATGGTGCGGCGAGCCGCACGGAAGCGCAGATGAAGGCGTCCTCTTTCGTCCGTGAGCTGAACAGTGAGGCCTATGGCACATACTTCACCGCCGACAGCAAGAGCGTCAACAACGGCTACCCTATCCTGCTGTGGCAGGCGGGCGGCTTCCAAGTGACCTTCGATGCGCGGGGCGGTACCTGCGAGACAAAAACGGTCATCGTCCTTGAGGGCGGAAGCCTTGTGGAGATCCCTGCGGCGTATCGCTGGAACTACCATTTTGAAGGCTGGTTTACGGAGATGAACGGCGCGGGTGAACGCGTCACCACCGCCAGCACCTTCACGCAGGACACCACGCTCTACGCCCATTGGACATTCAACGCCAACGAGGAGGCGGCAAAGGTCAACGAAGCCCTCTCCCGGCTGGAAACACTGCGAAACGGCTTGGGTAATGCTTCTGAGGAAGCCTACCAAAACGGTGTGGCTTCCATCACGTCGGCAACCTCCCTTGCAGCAGTGGAGCAGGCATATCAGGCTGCCGTTGTTGCCATGCGTAAGGCGGCGAGCGACTACGGCAAGGTGCAGGTCATCGTGGCGAACAACACCTTTGCCAAAGGTAACGGCGCGGCGTGGGACGGCGAGCTGGTGAACACGGAGATCAGTCTCACTGCCGACAGCACGGCTTTCTCCTGCGTGGAGGAGGCACTTACCGGAAAAGACCTCAAGAACAGCAAGGACTATATCCTCGCCATCGACGGGCTCAAGGAGCGGGATGGCGGCGAGACCTCCGGCTGGATGATCACGCTGAATGACTGGTTCACCAATGAGGGGGTCGCCGCGTTCACCGTTGCCAATGGCAAGCTGACCGATGGCGATGTGATCCGCGTGCTGTATACCTGCGACTACGGTGTCGATCTTGGCGGCACATGGAGCAACTGCAACACCACCCTCGCGTCGCTGCTTGTTGCGGGTGGGACCCTGACGCCTGCCTTTGCCTCCGGCACGGAGGGCGATCAGTATGACTATACGTTGGTTATCAACGGGGAATCCTCCTCTGTTCGGTTGACGCCCACCGCCGTCAACAAGAACTTCCAGGTCAAGACCTTCCTTAACGAGAAGGTGACGGACAGAACCGAAGGCAGCAGCTACTATAAGAGCGGCGAGGCGATCTCTGTACGCATGGGCGACACCATTTACGTGGGCTGCGGCGAAAAGAACTGGCTGAGCATGAACAACCAGTACGGCAGCGTCCAAACGAGCGGCGGAACATGGTATGTGCTGCACGTTGTCAGCGACACCGTCAGTGCCCGGCAGGTCATGGATATGATCTCCGCCCTCCCCAGCACCGACTATGCCAACTATAAGGCGGCAGCGACGGACGCCGCGGCAGCCCGTGCCGCTTACAATATCCTGTCCGACGGGGATAAGGCGGCGGTAAAAGCGTATCTGCCCAAGCTGGAGGGCGTTGAGCAGAAGATCAAGGAGTTCGCTGCGGTGGACGCTTTCAAGGCGGAACACCTTACACCGCTGCCGGATGCCGCAGATTTGACACTGGCGGAGCGCGACGCGGTGAACGCCGCCAAGGATGCCTTTGACGCACTGAACGACACGCAAAAGAGCTGCTTGACCGCCGCCGAAAAAGCAAAGCTGACAGCGGCAGTAACACGTATGGCGGCACTGGAAAAGGCACCGGCGCAGGAGGTTGAAAAGCTCATTGATGCCATCGGCGCGGTGACATTGGAGCGAGAGACCGCCGTTCTCACGGCAAAGCGCGCCTATGACGCGCTGACCGATGCACAGAAAGCGGCAGTCAGCGAGGAAAAGCTGCGGACGCTGGAAGCGGCGATTGCAAAGCTGGCACTGCTCAAAAACACCGACCTGCGCGGCAAGCTGGAAGCTCTCTACAAGTCCACGGGCGACTATCTCACGAAGGCAGGCACTCCTGCCGTCGGCTCTATCGGCGGAGAGTGGATGGTTCTCGGACTGTCGCGCAGCGGGCGTGATGTCCCCGGCGCAGACGTTTACTACAGTGGGGTGGTCAGTTACGCGCAGAGCATGGATCGCTATGGACGTATCCCCGGCGAGACGGTCAGCACGAACGCCCGTATCGCATTGGCACTGGCTGCCATCGGCAAGGACCCCACCAACGTGGGCGGCAAGAGCTTCTTGCAGGCGTGCGACAGCATGAGCTACATTAAGAGGCAGGGTACCAGCGGTCCGGTCTGGACACTTATCGCACTGGACAGCATGGACTATCCTACCTTCGGCGATGTGACGCGGGATAAGCTGATTGAAGCGATCCTTGACCGCCGCATGGAGAGCGGCGCGTGGTACATCTCCATCACCAATAAGGAGGACAACGTGGACATGACCGCCATGGCAATTCAAGCGTTGGCACCTTATTATGCTGCCAACGCGGACGTCAAGGCGGCGGTGGACAAGGCGGTATCCTGGCTTGCCGCCGTGCAGCAGGCGGACGGCTCCTTTGCCGAGACGGCAGCGGCTGCCGCCAGCAGCGAGTCCTGCGCCCAGGTCATCGTGGCACTGACGGCACTGGGCATCGACCCGGTCACCGACAGCCGCTTCACGAAGAACGGAAAAACTGTTTTGGACGCCCTGTGCACCTTCGCAGTGGAGGGTGGCGGCTTCCGGCACACCGCCTCCGGCGAGCGTAACGGCATGGCTACGGAGCAGGCGTACTACGCACTGGCAGCATACTACCGCTTTGTCAACGGTCAAACCCGTCTGTACGACATGACCGACACGAAGAACAGCACGGTGACGGGACAGAGGGTCGAGTGTACGGAGAAAATCACGGTTCCCGATACTCTGACCGGCAACGACAACCTGAACACGCCGGAGAAGATCAAAGCCGAGCTGCAGATCCAACTCGGTAAGCAGAGCGGCAAGAGCAACGCCGGCAACACGGTGTTCATGGACGTGACGCTGACGGTTCTCATGTCCGACGGCAGCAGCAGAGCGGCTACCGCCGCCGACCTGACGGACGGCAAGATCACGATACTGCTGCCCTATCCGGACGCGGTCAAGGCGAACTATGATAAGTACGACTTCGTGGTGGCGCACATGGTGACCATGGCGGGCTGCGGCAAGGCAGTCGGCACGGTGGAGTTCCCCGCCGTCACCAAAACCGCCGACGGTTTGCGGGTGACGCTGACCGGACTTTCTCCGGTGGCGATCAGCTGGGCGGAAAAGACCTCCTCCACTCGCCACTACACCGGAGGCACGACCACCGGCAAGGTGAACTCCTCCAACACAGGAGACGACAGCCAGATGACCATTTGGCTGGGCAGCACAGTTATGGCGGCGGCAGCCGTCGTGGTGCTGACCTATAAGAAAAAGCGCGCATCCAAGTAACAACAGAAAAGCCAACGCAGGGGCGCATTTGCGCCTCTGCGTATGGCACTTTTGAGAGGTATTGCCCATGAAAAAGAAACAGAGATTCTGGCTGCTGGCGTTGGCACTGTCCCTGCTGCTGACCTGCGCCGCCTGCGGCAAAAAGACCGTATCGGACGACCCCGGCAATACTCCCGCGGCAACGCAGGAGCAGACTACCTCCGGCAATAAGGACACCGCCGATAAGACGGACGCACCCAAGGCGGAAGATAAGACGGCGGACGACAAAAAACCGGACGAAGAAAAGCCTGCTGAGGACAAGAAGAATTCCGAGGACGACAAGAAGACCGAGGAGCAGAAGAGGGCGGAAGAGCAGAAAAAGGCGGAGGATGCCGCCAAAAAGGAAGAGCAGCCCAAGCAGGAGATCGACCCGACCACCGGCAAGGACAAGTACCAGACCGATCCTGTGCCGGAGGGAAAGCCTGTTCCCGTGGAACCGGGAACATCCTCCGCAGGCGGCAGTGCCACCTGCACCTTTTCCATCTCCTGTGCCACCATCCTAAACAACTGGGATGATTGTGACGAGAGCAAAAAGCCCCTTGTGCCTGCTGACGGCGTGATCCTGCCCACCACCACGGTGACATTCACGGAGGGTGAGAGCGTGTTCGATGTGCTCCAACGGCTCTGCCGCAGCAACGGTATCTCCGTGGATGCCTCGTGGACGGCGATCTACAACAGTGCCTACGTAAAGGGCATCAATAACCTGTATCAGTTCGACGTGGGCGAGGGCTCCGGCTGGATGTATAAGGTCAACGGGAGCTTTCCCAACTACGGCTGTTCCAGCTATTCTCTAAAAAACGGCGACACAGTGAGTTGGGTCTATACCTGCGACTTGGGCGCGGACGTAGGCGGCGGCAACGCACTTGGCAGCTGATCCCTCAAAACCTCCAAGAGCCATCCCCGACCGGGGATGGCTCTTCAGGCTGTCGAAAAAGCCGCTGGCTTTTCTCGACAGCCTGCAATAATGCCGGTATTTTCGTGCCGCGAAGCGGCACGAAAATACTCGCTTCGCTCC
>OHFP01000534.1_pt1 | contig 19340 bp, 18 predicted proteins | sample 1567591 | NCBI WGS metagenome assembly OHFP01 (sample SAMEA3879547, study PRJEB24766) | human gut metagenome | biome: human-associated habitat; feature: feces | place: USA | collected 1985/1987 | reverse complement strand
GGGGTAGCGGTCGGCCGTGGGCAATGCCGCCGTGATGGCCCGGGCCACCCCTTCCGGCAGGCCCAGCGGGCTGACGTTGGCCGAAAAATCCAGCGCATCCCGCCCGAACTCGGCCCGGTAACCGGCCCAATCGCCGCCATGTACTAGTTGCATCTTCGTTCTCCTTTTCCTGGATGGTTCTGGATCCCAGCTCTTGGCTCTCCCCCCTTTGGGGGAGCTGTCATGCAAAGCATGACTGAGAGGGCGAGGTCGTTACAAAATAGCCCGTATTGCCACGCCCCACGCCAGTGCAAGGGCGCTTGCCACGTACATCATCCGGTTGGCACGCAGGATATCCTCCGGTTCAATGGGACGCAGCGGATCGCCGATGGTGGGCTTGGCGTAGTATTCGCCAAAGTAATAGGCGGGTCCGGCCAGCTGCACCCCCAGCGCACCGGCGCAGGCGCTCTCGGTCTGGGCGCTGTTGGGGCTGGCGTGGTTCCGGCGGTCCCGCCGCCAGATCTTCCACGCCCCTTTTGCGTCATTGTGCGTAAAGGCCGCGGCAGCCACCCACAGCAGGGCGGCAAGGCGGCTGGGAAGGTAATTTGCCGCATCGTCCAGCTTGGCCGGGATGCGGCCAAAGTAGAGGTATTTTTCGTTTTTGTAGCCCAGCATACTGTCCATCGTGTTGATGGCCTTGTAGGTCAGGGCCAGCGGTGCACCGCCGATGAGCATATAGAGCAGGGGCGCGATCACGCCGTCGCTGGCGTTTTCGGCCACCGTCTCCACAGCGGCCCTGGTCACACCCTCCAGCGTCAGATCCTGGGTGTCCCGCCCCACGATGCGGCTGACCGCCCTGCGGGCGGCAGGCAGGTCGGGCTTGACCAGTTCCCGGTAAACATTGGTGCTCTCCTGCGCCAGCCCCTTTGCGGCCAGTGCCTGCCCGCACCAGAACATCTGGACGGCCAGCCCCAGCCACGGGCTGATGCGGGCAGCCCCCAGGCAGACAAGGCTCGTCAGCAGAAAGGTGCCCACCGGCAGGCAGAAGGCCACAATAGCACCGCCCAGCAGTTCCCCCTGAGGCGTTTTGGGCAGGCGGGCCCGCAGGCGCTTTTCCAGTGCCGAGATGGCTTTGCCCATGTACACCACCGGGTGGGACAGCCAGGCCGGGTCGCCGAAGAGGCAGTCCAGCACAAAACCGCCGAGTACTGCGTATTCGATCATCGGGCATCCTCCTTTGTGTACTGCACAGTTTTCAGCAGGTGCAGCACCCGCTGCTCCGCCCAATCTCCTGCATCCAGAACGTAACCGCCCGCATTGGGGGCGCACCAGTGGTAATAATCCGCATGGGGCAGGGCGTAGCGTTCCATGGCAGCCATCTGGGTGCCTCCGTGGGCCAGAATGACCAGTGTCTCTTCCCCTTCGGCAAGGGCCCTGTCCACCAGTGCGGCAAAGGCCCTGCACACCCGCTCCGAAAAAACAGCCTTGGTCTCGCCGTCCGGGCAGGGGCTTTCGCAGTTGGCGTTCACCCAGGCCAGATAATCCGGGTCGTGCTCCATCTCAATGAAATTGCGGCCCTCAAAGCTGCCGAAGCACATCTCCTGCAGGTCTTTCACCTCCACGAGCCTTGCACCCGGGAAGAGCACCTCCGCGGTCTGCCGGGTGCGGCAGAGCGGGGTGATATAGACCGTTTCCGGCCGGAGGTCAGCCTGCCGCAGCTGGGCGCGGCCCGCAGGGCTCAGGGGGATATCCCGCTGGCCCTGATAGCGCTTTTCCGCATTGTAGGCCGTCAGGCCATGGCGCAGAAGATAGATCAGCATGGGGGCAGTTCTCCTTTCAATACTGTGGGGATGCCGCAGAACATCTGCACCACGCACCCGGCCCGGGCCGCCAGCAGGCAGGCCAGCCGCCCGGCGGCTTCCCGGGCGGCCCGCTCCCCTGCGTCCATGGGCACCACGCCGCCGCCCACCTCGGTGGCCATCACGATATCATAAGCGGAGAGCTCCTCCGCAAGCTTTTCCAGATCCTCAGCCTCTGCGGCCAGGGCCTGCACCTCCGCAATGCGGGTGCCGGGCAGGCGCTGGGCAAAGGTGCGCTTGCCGCTGTACAACGGCCCGATGATAAAGATCATAACAGTCCTCCCCACTGGCAGGCACACAGCGCCGCCAGCATCCACAGCTCGGCTTTCTGCAAAAACCATCCGGCCAGATCGCCGGTGATGCCGCCAAACTGCTTACCCGAAACAACATGATAGCGTGCAAACACCAGCAACGCCGCCAGCACCAGCGCCCAGCCGCCCAGTGCCAGCAGGGCGGCGCTGAGCAGAGCGGCCAGCACCATCAGCACCCGGTGGACAGTAGTTCGATCCGCCGCCGTGGCAAAGGTGTGGGCAAGGCCGGTGTTCTTTGCCATCGGGAACGATGCCACGGCCAGGCCCGAGAGGGCCCGTTCCAGCACAAGGGCCAGTGTCCAGCACAGGCCCACCCGGGGCGTGAAGTCCACGCAGGCGCAAAGGGCAAGGTAGGCCGCAAAATAACTGCACAGCCGGATCACTGCAAAGGCACCGCAGTGGGGGTCTTTGAGGATCTCCAGCTTCTTTTCCCGGTCGCCATAGCTGGAAAGGGCATCACAGGTATCGGCATAGCCATCCAGATGGATGCCGCCCGTGACCCAGACCGGGATCAGGCAGAACCCCGCCGCTTTTGCGGGCATCGGCAGGGGCAGAGCGCCGCACAGGCACCACAGCCCGCCAATGACCACCCCGATGAGCGGGAAGGCACACATGGCATACCGCATGTTTTTCTGGTTCCACGCGAACTGCGGCACCGGCAGGGCCGAAAACATGGCAAAGGCCACTGCAATGGTCTGCAATCCAATCATTTTTCCACTCCTTTATAATAGACCGGGATGCCGCACACCACCCGCACCACATGGTCAGCCCGGGCGGCAAGGGCATTGTTCACCTGCGCCAGCGCTTTCAGGTAGCGCCCGGTGTCGCCTGCGTAGTCGGCACCGCCGCTGAACACCTCGTTGGAGACCACGATGAGGTGCGCGCATTGTCCAGCCAATTGGTCCAGTCCTTCCAAAATGGCCGAAGCCGTATTTTCTCCCGCCCCGGCGGGGTCGTAGAGCTCGTTGGCGGTCAGGTTGCCCAGATCCTCCAACAGCGCAGTTCCCCGGGCAGGCAGACGGATGTTCTCCAGATGCAGGGGACACTCCACGGTCTCAAACTGCTTTGCCGCCCGCATCCTCCGGTGCTTTTCCACCCGGGCGGCACACTCGGCATCCCACACCTGCATGGTGGCGATGTAATAGCGCGGAAGCGCGGTTTTCAACACCAGGCTCTCGGCATACCCGCTCTTGCCGCTGGCGGCACCGCCCAATACCAGCGTCAGCATTGGGGGGTGTACGGCGTGATGCCGCCCTCCGTGAAGGAATAGCAATCGCGGTAAACGGCCAGCGCCATATCCCACAGCGGGATGCTTGCCACTGCTCCGGTGCCCTCGCCGAGATGGAGCCCGGCGGTGAGCAGGGGCGCTTTGCCCAGCGCTTCCAGCACCAGCCTTGCTGCCGGTTCGGTGGAACAGTGGCTGGCAAACACGGCCTTTTCCGCGGCGGGGCAGAGCCGCACCGCGCACAGAGCCGCCACCCCGCTGATGAAGCCATCCATCAGCACGGGCAAACCTTCCAGCGCGCCGCCCAGAAAAATACCGCACAGCCCGGCGATGTCAAACCCGCCCAGCTTGGAAAGCACATCCAGAGGGTCAGCGGCATCGGGCTGATTCCGCGCAATGCCCCGCCGGATGGCATCCAGCTTGCGGGCAAGCCCCGCGTCGGAAAGGCCCGCGCCCCGGCCTGTCATCCGCTCCACGGGCTGACCCAGCAGAACAGCAGCCACGGCGCTGGAGGTGGTGGTGTTGCCAATGCCCATCTCCCCCGTGGCCAGCAGCTGCACCCCCGCCGTCTTCTGCGCCCGGACAAGCCCGATGCCCGCCGCAATGGCATCCACCGCCTGCTGGCGGGTCATGGCAGGGCCGGTGGTGAAATCCGCCGTCCCGGCGGCAATGCGGCAGTTCTGCACCCCGGGCACCGGCTCCCCGGCCATGCCAAGGTCCACAGGCACCACTTCACAGCGAGCCGTTTTTGCCATCTGGCAGACACTGGTGCGCCGGGCGGCAAGGTTCTCGGCCACGGCCCGGGTCACGCTCTGGTCCGTCTGGCTCACGCCCTGCGCCACCACGCCGTTGTCGGCGCAGAGCACCAGCACGGCCCGGCGGGAAAACGCCAGCTCTGCCGTACCGGTCAGGGCGGCGGCATCCTCCAGCATGGTCTCCAGCCTGCCCAGCCCGCCCAGCGGCTTGGCCAGGCTGGCCCAGTGGGCGTGGGCGGCGGTGCGGGCGGTCTCGTCCGGCCGGGTGATCCTGGAAAGAAGCTGTTTCAGTTCAAGCTCTGTCATTGGTCCTGTTCCTCTTGATGATAGTGTGCGGCGACATCCACGAACCGCCGGGGCAGGGCCGTGCCCGCCCAATATAAATGTGGGAAGCCCGCATAGAAATGCTCATTTGCAAAGCCGCAGTCCCATTGCTTCCCGTTGGGCTTTGCGGCGGTAAAGCCGGTGCCGTTGTCTGTGGAATCCCAGTGGTGGAACTCGTGCACCGGCAGACGCTCCCCGGCGCGGAACAGCATACTGTCGGCGTGGGCAGTCAATGTTGCGTATCCAAACCGCACCAGCCGCCCCACCCGGAAGCCCTGCCCCGGCAGAACGCCTGCCATGGGCCAGCGTTCCCCGTTGGCATCCTCCAGGCTCTGGCCCAGATAGAGAAAGCCCCCGCACTCGGCCACCGTGGGCAGACCGCGCTCCACAGCCCGGCGCACAGAGGCCAGCATGGAGCGGTTCGCGCTCAACTGCCCGGCATACAGCTCCGGGTAGCCGCCGGGCAGGTAGAGCCCGCCGATCTGCTCCGGCAGGGCGGGGTCCTGCAGGGGGCTGAACCAGCAGAGCTCCGCCCCCGCCCGCTCCAGCGCTTCCAGCGTTTCGGCGTAGGTGAAGCAAAACGCCGCATCCCTTGCAACGGCAATGGGAACGCGGGGGCGCTGTTCCTCTGCTCCCTGGGGCGGCAGCTCTCCCACAGGGGGGAGCCGATCGGTGTGCACCAAAGGCGCTGCGCCTTCGGTCAGGGCAAAAAGCTTCTCCCAATCCACCACCAGCGCATCGGCCATCCGGCTGATCTTCTGCTGTAAGTCCGCGATCTCCCCGGCAGTTTTCAACCCTAAGTGGCGGCTCTCAAGGGCGGCATCCGGCAGGTGGGGCAGATAGCCCAGCACCGGCAGGCCGGTCTCCCGTTCCAGCATGGGAGCCAGCAGAGCATACAAATGGGGGGCGCAGTCATTGAGCAGGATGCCCGCCAGATGGCTGGGGGCGCGGAACTGCTTCAGTCCGTTGATCTGGGCCGCCAGCGTCAGGCTGGCCCCTCTGGGCTGGACCACCAGCAGCACCGGCAGGCCCAGCGTATCGGCCAGATGCCAGGCACTGGCGGTATCACTCACGCCGCCCAGTCCATCGTAAAAGCCCATGGCACCCTCACATACAGCTGCCCCGTGCCCGGCTGCGGCCTGCGCATAGAGCGCGCGCACCGTCTCCGGTGCGGAGAAAAACAGGTCGAGGTTGTGGCTCTCCACCCCCAGCACGGCCCGGTGAAACATGGGGTCGATATAGTCCGGCCCGCTCTTGAAGGAGCAGGGGTCCTGCCCCCGCCGCTTGAGCGCCGCCAGCAGGGCGCAGGTCAGTGTGGTTTTGCCGCTGCCGGAACAGGGCGCGGCCACAAGAAATTGGATCATTTGCGTTCTCCTGTGATAAGGAAGATGGGGTTATTGGCCATCAGCAGGTGGAGCCTGCCCGCAGGCCGGGTGCGGCTGACTGCGATCTGCGTCACCTCCGCGTCCAGACCGTGGGCAGTCAGTGCGGCCACGGCGGCGCTCAGCGTTTCCAGCGCAATGGCAGAGATGCAGATGCGGGCGTTTGGATTCCGGGCAAGCACCGTGTCCACCACAGCCTCCATGCCCCCCTTGGTGCCGCCGATGAACACGGCATCCGGGGCGGGCAGGTCAGCCAGCGCGGCGGGGGCGCGGCCCTCCACCAGTGTCAGGTTGCAGGCGTGGAACATTTCCCGGTTCTGCCGGATGAGCCCGCAGGCCTCCGGGTCACACTCCACGGCATACACATGCCCCCGGGGTGCGGCCAGTGCCAGCTCCACGCTCACGCTGCCGGTGCCCGCGCCCACATCCCACAGGGTATCGCCGGGCTGCACAGCCAGCTTGGCCAGCGCCGCCGCCCGCACCTCCTGCTTGGTCATGGGCACCTCTCCCCTGTGGAAGGCTTCATCCGGGAAGCCGGGCACCCGCCGGGGCGGCTGAGGAAGATGCTCCACAAGCAGAACGCTCAGGCTTGCAAACTGCTTTTGCGCAAACTCCTGCGCCGTGCCGAACAGGATCTTTTCCTCTGCCCGGCCCAGCTCTTCGCCCACCAGTACATGGGCATCGCCCAGCCCGGCAGCAGCCAATCGGCCGCAGAGGGAGGCAGGCGTTTCTGCCCCGCCGGTCAGGAAAAACACAGGCTTTCCCCCGGCTGTCAGGCACTCGGCCACCGGGTCGCAGGCACAGCCGTGGGCCGAGACCAGCTTCCACTCCTGCCAGGAGCGGCCCACCGCAGCGGCCAGCAGCTGAACGCTGGAAAGCCCCGGCAGCACCCGGCAGGAGATGCCAAAGGCCCGCAGCATCGGCAGCAGCTGGGCCGCACCGGAGTAAAACCCGGTGTCGCCGCTGTACACAAGGGCAGCATCCACCTCCGGGTCAGCCGCCAGCGCGGCAAGGACATCCTCAGGCTGATACAGGGCCTTCCGGTGTTCCGTACAGCCCTGCGGCAGCTGTTCCAGCAGGCGCTTTGCCCCCAGGATCAATCCGGCGTTCTGCAGGGCGGCAAGGCCCTGCGCGGTCAGGCTTTCCGGCGTGCCTGACCCCATCCCGATGAGTGTGATCATTGCAGCATCTCCTTACAATGTGTCAGGATCTGTTCCGCCGTTTCGCCCTGCTCGGCCGGGCGGCGGATGACCATGAGCTGTGCCCCGGTGTCCTGCGCTGCCCGGGCTTTTTCTTCAAAGCCGCCCGCCGCGCCGCCATCTTTGGTAACGAGAAAGCGGATGGCAAACTGCTCCATCAGCGCCCGGTTCAGCGCATAGGAGAACGGCCCCTGCATGGCGATGATGTTCTTATGGGGGATATCTGCCCCCTCGCAGGCGGCAATGCCCTCCCGGGTGGGCAGGACACGGGGAAAAAGCCGTGCCGGTTCCAGCACAGCAAAGGCAGAAAGCTCCTTGGCCCCAGTGGCAAGCAGGACATTTCCCTGCGTCCGGGCCAGAAATCCCGCCGCATGGGCCGCAGAGGCAAACACCATGCTCCCGGCAGGCAGCGGGCTTTCGGGCCGGAGCAGGCGGCGGTACTCCGTGCCTGCTGTTTTGCAGGCTGCCCGGATGTTCCGGGTGGCCTCCACGGCATACGGATGGGTCGCATCCACGCAGAGGTCAGCCCCCTGCAGCAGGGCGGTCATCTCCTCCGGGGTCAGCCGCCCGCAGTGGACGGTGATGCCGGACCTTTCGCCCTGTTCCTCGGCCCCCAGCGGGGTGGCCACGCTGACCAGCACCTCGGCCCCCAGTGCGGCCAGCTGCTTTGAAAACACACGGCCCTCGGTGGTGCCGCTGAATACCACGGCCCTCATGCGCGGTACCCCCGCGGCGTGACCATCCGCCCGCTCAGCTGGCGGGTCTGGGCGTTGCCGACAAACACGGTAGTAAACATATCCACCGGGGTGGTTTCCAGCGCAGCCAGCGTCAGAACGCGGCTTTCCTGCCCCTCCCGGCCAATGTTCCGCACAATGCCGCAGACCGTTCCGGGTGCTTTGCCGTTTGCCAGCAGGATGCGCACCGCCCGCGCCAGATAGTCCGGCCGCCCCTTGGAGGAGGGGTTGTACAGCGCGATGCAGAAATCCCCCATGGCTGCTGCCGCCAGCCGCCGCTCAATGACCTCCCACGGCGTAAGCCGGTCAGAGAGGGAGAGCACACAGAAATCGTGGGCCAGCGGGGCACCCAGCACCGCACCGCCGCTCAGGGCGGCGGTCAGGCCGGGCACCACCTCCACCGTCACGTCCGGGAAGTGCTCGGCCAGCTCCAGCAGAGGGCTTGCCATGCCGTAGACCCCGGCATCTCCTGAGCAGACCAGCGCCACCGCCCTGCCGCTCCGGGCCGTTTCCAGCGCCCAACGGCAGCGGTCGATCTCCTTGGTCATGCCGGTGGAATAATAGAGCTTGTCCGGGAAGTAGGGGCGCACCAGATCCAGATAGACCGTATAGCCGCACAGCACCTCGGCTTGCGTTAAGGCGCTCTGCGCCTGTGCGGTCAGAAACCGGGGATCCCCGGGCCCAAGCCCGACAACAAAAACAACATTAGGCATCCTGCCACCTCCAATCCGGGGCAAAGGGACGAAGCGCCAGCGCAAAGGTCACGCCGTTGCCCGCCTGTTTGGGAAGAATGATCGTGCCGCCTGCCGCCAGCACCGCCGCCCGCTCGCAGACATTGTCCACACCGGTCACGCTCCGGACAAAGACCGAAGGTGTGAACTGCCCGGGGGCGTTCTGCAGCTGTGCGGCAGAATAGAACTGCACCGGCCAGCCGTGGATTCTGCAAAATTCCAGCAGGCCCGGCTCATGGGCTTTCAGGTCGATGCTGGCTGCCGCCGTGATGCACGCTGCTGCAAGGCCGTGGGCCGCGCAGAACTGTGCAAAGGCCGCTTCCAGCTGTGCGGCGCTGGTCCCCCGCCTGCACCCGATGCCCAGCACACCGATCTTCGGGATCAGGTGCAGCGCATCGCCCGCCGGGAAAAGGGTCAGGGCAAAGTCGGCGCGCTCTGCCTCCCCCGCCGGGACCACCCCGGCAGGGGCCTGCCCGGCAATGGGGAATTCCGAGCGGTACCGCACCGGCCCGCCCGCCAGCAGCCTGCTGCTGACGCGCTTGATGCGCCCCGGCTCCAGCACGGCGCAGTTCTGGTGCCTGGCCCACGCATCCACGGCAAACACCCCGTTGGCATCGGTGGCCGTGGTAATAACCGGCACCGCACCGCAGACCGCCGCCAGCGCCCGGGCCAGATCGTTGGCCCCGCCCAGATGGCCCGAAAGGATCGGCACCGCAAAATGACCACACTCGTCCAGCACCACCACGGCAGGGTCCACCGCCTTGTTCCGGCAGTGGGGCGCAATGGCCCGCACCGCAATGCCCACAGCCCCCACAAAGATCAGGGCATCCGCATGGGCGAACTGCTCCGCAGCCCAATCGGCAAGGCCGGGCCCGCCATGGCCGCAGCGGTCTACGGTGCCGGGCAGAGCACTGGCCAGCTTTTGGGCCAGCGCCAGCCCTTTTTCCGTAAAGGCGAGATAGGCGCGGGTCACTGGTCTGCCCCCTTGCGGAACTCCGTCGTAAAGGTTGGGTCGTAGAGCTTGCTCCGCTCATACCGGGTGCCCAGAAACTCCCCCACCACGATGAGCGCCGTTTTGGTGATGCCGTTGGCGCAGGTGCTCCCGGCCAGCGTGCCCACGGTGCAGCGCACCACCTTCTGCTCCGGCCAGCTGGCCTTGTAGACCACGGCGGCAGGAGTCTCCGGCGTGTAGGCTCCGCCTGCCAGCAGGGCCTGCTGCACCTTGTCGATGAGGCCGATGGAGAGGAAGATCACCATGGTTGCCCCATGGGCGGCAAGGCTGGCCAGCTTCTCCTTTTCCGGCACCGGGGTGCGCCCCTCCATCCGGGTGATGATCACGGTCTGGCTGATGGTGGGCAGGGTGTACTCGGCGTTCAGCGCCGCCGCCGCCCCGCAAAAGCTGGACACGCCGGGGGTATCATCGTAGGGGATGCCATCCGCATCCAGTGCGTCCATCTGCTCCCGGATGGCCCCATACAGGCAGGGGTCGCCGGTGTGGAGCCGCACGGTGGTCCCGCCTGCGGCTTCCACCCGGCGCATCACGTCCAGCACCTGTTCCAATGTCATCTCGGCGCTGTTGTAAACGGCGCACTCCGGCTTCGCCAGCCCCAGCAGAGCCGGGTTGACCAGACTGCCCGCATAAATGATGCAGTCGGCTTCCTGCAGCAGGGCCGCGCCCCGCCGGGTGATGAGGTCAGGTGCGCCGGGGCCTGCGCCTACAAAATGTACCATCTCAATGCTCCTTCCATTCGTTCAGCAGTTGTGCGGCAGTGTCGGTGGCTCCCAGCGGGCCGTGCTGGTTGGAAAACAGCACCGCCCCCACCCGGAACGCTCCGCAGGCCCGCCGGTCAAGGTGGAGCTGGACTGCCCGCAGCAGGCTTTCCAGCACCGGAGCCCGCAGGCCGGCGCTGTCCAGGAGCTCCAGACAGGCATCGGTGGTGGCAGCGTTCATCAGGGCGGCGCAGACTTCCCGGGAAGCGCCGCAGAGCGCCGCATGGGTGCAGAACAGCTCGGTGCGGCAGTCAGCAGTGTGGGAATGGGTGTTCATAATACCACCCGCCACCTTGACCAGCTTGCCCACATGGCCCACCAGAAGCACCTCTTCAAAGCGGGCCGCTGCAGCCATATCCAGCGTGTCTCCAATAAAGTTTGAGGTCTTTACCACCGGAACAGCGTGAAACTCCGGGTATTTTTCGTGCAGATAGTCCAGTCCGTAATTGCCGGGTGCCAGGATGAGCCGCCTGGGGCTGGCCGCCCGGAGAGCGGCCTGATTCATTTCCAGCTGGATGGTGTCCAGGATCGCCTGCTGGCTCATAGGCTCCACAATGCCGCTGGTTCCCAGCACCGAAAGCCCGCCCTCGACCCCGATGTGGGGGTTGAAGGTGCGCTTTGCCACCTCTTCCCCGCCCTCGATGGAGATGGTCACGGCAAAGCCGCCGGTGTAGCAGGCGCTCTCGGCTTCCCTTTGCAGGGCCTCGGCGATCATCTGCCGGGGCACATGGTTGATGGCGGCTTCCCCCACCGGCTGGTCCAGCCCGGCCTTGGTCACCCGGCCCACGCCCTTGCCGCCGGAGATGCGGATCTCGGTGGTATTGGGCAGCAATTCTACGGCGGCGATCACGGGCAGGCCGGTGGTCACATCCACATCATCCCCGCCGTCCTTCTCAATGGCGCATTCGGCACCGGCTCCGGCGGGGCGGCAGTACAGCGGGGCCACCTCCACCACGATGCCCTTCGGCGTGCGCAGGGCAACGCTCTCCGGGGCATGGCCGGTGAGCAGGAGCCGCGCGGCCCCCGCCGCACCCAGCGCCGCGCAGGTGCCGGTGGTGTACCCGCAGCGGAGCAGCTTCTGCCCACTGCGGACGTAATGTTCAAACTTTGGCTCGGCAGGCTTTTCCGGGCCGAACACGGCCTCGTACTGCTCCTTGGTCAGGCTGTACAGCGCCCGGATGTTCTCCGAGGCAAAGGCCTCCTTCGGGGTCAGCACCCCCGAAACGCTGTGCGGGAACACGCAAACCACCGCATCCGCGATCTTCTGCGCCATGTCCAGCTCGTGCAGGCTGACGATCACGGCCAGCCCCTGCTCATGGGCCAGTTTCTGCAGGATGGTCAGCAGCTCGATCTTGCCCTTGACATCCAGAAAAGAGGTCGGCTCGTCCAGCAGCAGAACTCCGGGCTGCTGGCAGATGGCACGGGCCAGCAGAACGCGCTGGCGCTGGCCGTCGCTGATGCAGTTGAAATCCCGGCCCGCCAGAGGGGAAGCCCCCACCAGTTCCAGCGCTTCCCGCACGGCCTGCCGGTCGGCATCGGACAGGATGCCCAGCCGCCCGGTATAGGGGATACGCCCGGCGGCGGCAAACTCAAAGCAGGAAGTCAGCTCGGTACGGCGGGTGTGGGGCAGCATCAGGGCCAGCTTCCGGGCCCGGGCTGTGCCGGTGTAATCGGTCAGGCTGCGGCCATCCAGCAGGACAGCCCCGCCCAGGGGGGCCAGCTGGCCCGCCAGCGTTTTGAGCAGGGTGGATTTACCCGCGCCGTTTGGCCCGATGAGGGCCAGGATCTGCCCCGGCACCGCCCCCAGCGTGATGCCGGAAGCAAGGGGCGCGCTGCCATAGCCGATGGCCAGCTCTTTCGTTTCACAGCGGTATTTCATCGCACACCCTCCTGACCCCGGCGCACCAGCAGCCAGATGACCACCGGTGCACCAAACACTGCCGTTACGGCGCTGATCGAAAGCTCGGTGGGGGCAAACATACTGCGGGCGATGAGGTCGCACAGCAGGCAGAAGGCCGCCCCGCCCAGGCAGCACCCGGGCAGCACCACCAGCGGCCTTGCACTGCCGAACAGCTGCTTGACCAGATGGGGCACCGCAATGCCCACAAAGGAGATGGGCCCCGCAAAGGCCGTGACACAGGCGGCCAGCAGGCTGGAAAGCAGCACCAGCAGCCGGGAAAAGGCTTTGACATTGATGCCCACGCTCCGGGCGTAGGCCTCCCCCATCTGGTAGGCGGCCATAGGCTTGGAAAGGCAGAACGCTGCCGCCAGAGCGGGCAGCACCACCAGCGCCGCCGCCCGCACATTGCCCCAGGTCATGCCGGAAAAGCTGCCCTGAGACCAGTTGTGGAGGTTGACGATGTTGCTGTCCTGGGCAAAGGCCACCACAAACTCCGTGACGGCCGAGCAGATGTAGCCGACCATCACACCGCAGATAACAAGGATGCTCATCCGCTGCACCCGCCGGGAGACCGCCAGCACAAAGGCCATGGAGGCCATGGCCCCCGCAAAGGCGGCTGTGATCAGGGTAAGGGAGCTGGTGAGCAGGCCATGGTTCAGAAAAGCCACCATGACCAGTGCCACGGCCAGCTTGGCCCCGCTGGAAATGCCCATGACAAAGGGCCCTGCAATGGGGTTGGCAAAAAAGGTCTGCAGCAGGTAGCCCGCCGCCGAGAGCGCCGCCCCCAGCAGCACCACCATCACGGCCCGGGGCAGGCGCAGCTGGGTGATGATGCCCACGCTCAAAGCGTCCTGCCCGCGGCCAGTCAGGGCCGCCAGCACTGCCCCCGGTGTCAGGGACACACTGCCCCAGAACAGGTTGGCGGCAAACAGCACCGCCAGCAGCAGGGCAAGGATGCCGTAAGAGAAGATCAGGCGCTTTTTGCTGGTCATAGGTTACTCTACTTTCCTCAGAAATTGCAGGTCGGCGGGGTCGTTCTCCGTAAAGACACGGTGCAGATCGAGCACAAAATCGACCAGCGCCGTACTCTGCTGGAAAAAGCTCTGGGTGGTGCACCAGACACTGCCGCTCTGCACGGCCTTGAACTCGGCCAGCAGGGGGCATTTTGCAACCAGTTCCTCCGTGGTATGCACCACGCCCTCAATGGTGCTGTTGTAAAGGAGCACATCCGCATCCTTTGCACCGGCATAAAAATCCTCCAGCGGCAGGTTCATGGTGGAAAGGTTGTTGCCGTTGTCGGTCAGATCCGCAAAAACATAATCACCGCCCGCCATCTCGATCATCTGGGCCACATAGTCGCCGCCCTTGCGCACATTGGCAAGGTTGTTGGCTGTGATGGAGAAAAAGGCACAGCGCTTGCCGGTGGAAGCCTGCCCAGTCAGCGGTGCAAGGCGCTCCACCTGCCGGGCGAATTCCTGTTCCGCCAGCTCCTCTTTCCCCAGCAGGATGCCCCAGAACTTGAGCCATTCCAGCCGGGCCAGCGGGCCGCTCTCATAGCTGGAGCGCTCTACCAGCACCGGGATGCCGAACCGTTCCAGCTGCTCCTTGACCTCCGGGGTGTGGTAGATCATGGTGTTCTCGATGGCAAGGCCGCAGTTGGCCGCAAGGATTTTTTCGTAGTCCGGGGCGCTGTACTTGCCCGCATAGGCAATGCGCCCGTCCTCCATGGCGGCTCTGGCCTCATCCAGATACCAGCCCTCCGCCTGGGTGCCGGAAAGGGTCACACTGTCCAGCCCATCCAGCGCGAGGAACAGGTCCATCACCGAAGTGGAGACAAGGTAGATGTTCCGGATTGGCTGACGCAGCACCGTCACGCTCTCGGGCAGGTCTTCCACCGCAGCGGCATCCTCCGGGGTCACAAGGAACTGCTCCCCCGATTCGGTCAGGGTCAGCATGGTATAGCCGCCCTCATAGCAGTCGGCAGTAAACTGTGTGGCGTAATCCAGCGGGCAGGCATGGTCAAAGACCAGTTCTTCTGTGCTGGCGGGCGCTGTCTCGGAGGCGGCGCAACCCGACAGGGCCAGTACTGTAGCAGGCAGAACGCGCAGGAATTGTTGTCTCGTCAGTTTCATCAGTTCAGCGCAAAGGTCAGCGTATACTCGATCTCATGGGGGGTGCTCATGGCTACGGTATCGGCAGTGACAGCCAGCGGGGTGTCCAGTGCAGAAACAGGGATCTCAAAGGTGGAGTTGCCCTCGGTGTTGGTGGGCAGATACTTCTCACCGTCCACGATCATGTAATCATAATTGGGGCTGCTCCACAGGATGACAGCGGTCATTTTGCCGTCCGCCACGGTCAGGGCGGCAGGGCTTTCCACGGTGGCACGGCCAGAGCCGCCCTCCAGGGTCACATTGACACTGTATTCACCGTCCGCAGGGGTCTCGGCAGCTTCCTCAGCCTTGGGCTGTGCATTGCGGATGCTCACAGTGTGGTCATACCACTTGCCCTTGGTCCCGAGGAGTGCCAGCTGGAAGTCCTGGTCCACAGCGGCCACGGGGATATCATAGCCGTAGACCTCCTCCGAGGTGCCATCAGAGTAGGTGACGGTGTCAGTGGTAGGCAGCAGCCAGTCTGCCTTGTTGGCCTCGGCATCGGCAGCCATGCCAACATACAGGTTGACGATCTTCTTGGAGGCCAGACTGACATGGAAGGTCATCTGCCCGTTCTCCACGGTCAGGGTGCCCATGCCATTGCAGGCTTCGTTGGCGTGGAACATGCCGCTGTCGGTGTCGAACTCAGCCGTGTACACGCCGTCCGGCAGGGCGGCTTCGGCAGGCTCGGATGCGGCAGCGCTCACGGCAGAAGCGGCTTCCGAGCTGACAGCAGAGGAAGCAGTGGAAGAAGCCCCGCCGCAGCCGGTGAGGACGGCGGCCAGCATCAGAGAAGCAACGGACAGGGAAACAAACTGTTTGCAGTGCATAAACAAAATACCTCAAAAATTCAGAATTTGAAATGGGAGTGTTTCTCCTCATGCGGGGAAGCTCTCCATAAAAAATGCCCGAAAAGATCTCTCCCTTCGGGCATTGGAATGCGGAATATTAGCCGTTCAGGGAATCAATGGCGGCTTTGGTGTGCTCAATGTAGCGCTGCTGGATGTCCTCGATCTCACCCAGACCGGCGATCTGGCACTCCACGGACGCGAAGTCACCGGAGGCCTGGAACTGGCTCAGCCAGGAATCGTCATCCGCACCGGCCATATCGTTGTTGGCGTGGTCACCGGCAACGACCATCAGGGGGCGCAGGATGACCTTGGTGTAACCGGCGGCCTTGACAGCCTCGATGACGTTCTCGCAGGCGGTCTCCTCGGGCTCACCCTCCACCGTGCCGATGAACACGTTGCTGTAGCCCAGGGTCTGCATGGCGGTCTGCATCTGGCTGTAGCTCACCTTTGCGGTGTGGGAGGTGCCGTGGCCCATAAAGACAAAGGCGACCTTCTCCTCAGCAGCGGCCTCCAGGCTGTCGAAACCGGCATCCTTCACAGCAGCAGCGGTAACGGCCTTGGCAACAGCTTCCTTGTCGGCGTTGATGACCGCAGCGTCGGCACCGACCTCGCCCAGCAGGGGCTCAGCAACGGCGACACTCTCGAACTTGTCCTTGTACTCGTCGATCATCTCCATCATCTCGTCGTACTCTGCACCGTGCATCAGGTGGGTAGGCTGGACGACCAGATTCTTCACGCCGTTGGCCACAGCGCGGTCCAGAGCCTGCTGCATGTTGTCGATCTTCTCGCCGTCGCGGGCCTGAACATGGTTGATGATGATCTGTGCGGTGAAGGCGCGGCGGACAGACCAATCGGGATAAGCGGCCTGCAGTGCATCCTCGATGCCCTTGATATCCTTCACTCGGCTGTCGTTGAAGGAGGTGCCGAAGGAGACCACCAGCAGCTCATTCTCGCCGATGTCGTCCTGATTGCGGCTGTCGTCCTTGGAAGCATCGCCGGTGTCGCGGCCAAAGTAGTCAGGGTCAGCCTCTTCGCCCTCGACCAGCTCCTTCTGGGCATCGGTCAGGGCATCCCATGCGGCCTTGGCGGCCTCACACTGGGCATCGGTGTCATCGGTGCGCTCCTGCACATAGATGGCATCGATCAGGTCTGCAACGTTCTTTGCGGCCAATTCGTCAGCCTCCTCGCCGGAAACCTCGCTGCTGGCAGCAGATCCTGCCGTGCTGGAAGCAGTGGTGCTGCTTGCGGCACCGCCGCAGCCGGTCAGTACACCGGCGCAGAGGGCCAGAGCGGTCAGAGCGGCCGCTGCTTTGTGGATGGTGCGTTTTCTCATTTTTGTTCGTTCCTTTCCTGTTTTTGAACATGATTTTTGCTGAACAGAAGGTACAGGAAAGAGTGCCCGGCAAAACAAAAGGGGCCTTTCTGCTTGCGGGACGGCAAAGCAAAAAGGCCCTTTTCAGTTTTTTCAGGCTTTTTGGGTACAACCAATTCCTCGTGATCTGGGACTTACGCCCCCGTACCAACAGCGGGCAGGTTTCCTGGCTGAAAGCTCAACATCCACCGCCGCCTTCCCGGAACATACGTTCCAGTGACCGGTGCAGCTGCACCCTGGCGGTAAACTCCCTTATCACAGTGACGAGATCGTGCGGGATTTGCACCTGCTTCCCTTTTAACGTGCCTGCCCCCGGCCAGAGCCGCGGGCGGTACGCACCTGCTGTTTTCTATTCAGTTCGCTGTTCAGTATAACATACTCAACGGAGGAATGCAATCACCACTCCGGGGAAACTTCCGGGCTCACAGGCGGTGTTTTTTCCCCATCAGGGCCACCGCCACATCGTTGACATTGGTGCCCGTTGCCCCGGTGATGATCAGGCCATCCACTGCTTTCAGGGCGTGGTAGGAATCGTTGTTCTGCAAAGCAGCGTATCCGCTCCAGCCCCCGGCCTCCAGCGCGGCAAGGGTATCCCCATCCACATAGCCGCCGGCGGCATCGGTGGGGCCGTCTGTGCCATCGCTGCCCACAGAGAACACCGCCGCGTTCAGCCCGGCAATGGCGGGCGCGGCCGCAAGGGCCAGCTCCTGATTTCTTCCGCCAAGCCCTTTTCCGGTCAGGTGAACGATGGTCTCGCCGCCCGCGATGTAGGCCAGCTTTTTCCCCTGCCCTGCCTGGGTGCGGACAATGGAGCCAAGAAAGCTGCCTGCTTCCCGTGCTTCGCAGCAGAGTTGGTCGGTCAGGAGAACAGGTTCATATCCCAGATTCCGGCAGGCACTGGCCGCGGCACGGCAAAGCTCCCGCACGCTGCCGGTGATCCGGGTGGTCACATTGTCCAGCGTTTTGGGCGTTTCCTGCGCCAGCAGGGCCCGGGCCTGTGCTGAGAGTGCCAGATGATACTTTTCGGCAACGGCAAGCGCCTGGGCGCAGGTGGAGGTATCCGGCACCGCCGGGCCGCTGGCGATCATATCCAGCGGGTCCCCCAGAATGTCGCTCAGCACGATGCTGAACACCTGCGCAGGGGCACAGCGCTGCGCGAACCGCCCGCCCTTCACACCGGAAAGCCGCTTGCGGATGGTGTTCATCTCCACGATGTCCGCGCCGCAGGCGAGCAGCTGCTTCGTGACGTCCGCCATCTCCTCCGCGGGGACCAGCGGACTTTCAAACAGAGCAGAGCCGCCGCCCGAGAGCAGGAACAGCACGGTATCCTCTGCCGTCAGGCCCTGCACAAGGGTCAGCGCCTTTTCGGTGGCAGCAAAGCTGTTCTCGTCCGGGACCGGATGGCCTGCTTCACAGCAGGTCACGCCCGGGATCTCACCCTTTACGTGGCCGTATTTGGTCACCACCACACCGCCGTCCACACGGCCCAGCGCTTCCACCGCAGCGTGTGCCATCTGCCAAGCCGCCTTGCCCGCTGCCACCAGCAGCACTCTGCCGCCCTTCGGCGCAAAGGCTTTCAACGCACGGCGCACGGCTTCGTCCGGCAGAACGGCGTTCAGGCTGGAGCGGATGATGGCATCTGCATCCCTTCGCAGAGTCGAATTCATAAAGCATTCCTCCACTAACTGTTTTTGCTTTTAGTATAGCGCGTTTCTGCATTCTTTTAAAGTGCAGCTCTGCCGGGTTTCCTTCTTGATTTCAAAGAAAAATAAGGGTGAAAAAAACTGATATAACAGCTAAAATAGCGAAAAATGCATTGACAGTTGCACGGCTGTGACGCTATAATAAGCCGTGGAATATTTTCCGGCAGGATCATATTCCGAGGAAAAGAGGGGAAGCGTACCTTTTTGAACACAAAAAAACAATGTCGCGCTGCTGCTGCGGCGCTGGCTGTACTGGTGCTGGCGGCTTTGCTGCTTTTTGCAGGCGGCAGCTGGCTGGAAAAGCGCAGCCGGAAACCGGAGACCCGGACAGAGCTGCCGCAGGCAGAGCAGGAGACCGTGAAACTGAACGGCCATACCTACAAAAAGCGTGACGGGCTTACGACCATTCTTGTAATGGGCGTGGATCATGAAACGCAGGAGTCCTATGCATACCGGCAGGCCGGTCAGGCGGATTTCCTCCGGTTGATCGTGCTGGACAGTAACAACAAGACGGTGCAGCAGCTGCAGATCGACCGCGATACCATGACCCCCGTGACGGTGCTGGGCCTGCTGGGTGACCGCTACGAGCCGGTGACCGAGCAGATCTGTCTGGGTTATGCCTTTGGCGATGGTCGCCAGACCAGCTGCGAGGTGACCGTGGAAGCAGTGGGAAACCTGCTGGGCGGACAGACCATCGACCAGTATCTGGCCATGGGGCTGGACGGCATTTCCACCCTGAACGATCTGGCAGGCGGTGTGACCGTGACGCTGGAGGATGATTTCTCCGCCATCGACCCGGCCATGACCAAGGGTACGACCCTCACGCTGCAGGGCGAGCAGGCCGAGACCTACGTCCGGTCTCGCCGCAGCATCGGCGTGGGCACCAACGAGGCCCGCATGGCGCGGCAGGAAAGCTACATCCGACAGCTGTCGGTGCAGCTGGATGAAAAACTGCAGAAGGATCAGAACTTTGCCGTGGACGCTTACGACGCCCTGCAGCCCTACCTGACCACCAGCATGGCCAAAGGTCAGCTGGTGAACGAGGCTTGGGCGGCAAAGGACTACACCCGGCTGGACACCATCAAACCGGATGGC